>Ga0247832_1003329_pt1 | contig 22210 bp, 10 predicted proteins | sample LaCruzMarch2015__10_FD_192407 | JGI IMG/M metagenome (GOLD analysis project Ga0247832, IMG submission 192407) | Freshwater microbial communities from meromictic Lake La Cruz, Castile-La Mancha, Spain - LaCruzMarch2015_4m | ecosystem: Environmental > Aquatic > Freshwater > Lake | place: Spain... | reverse complement strand
CTTGAGAATTTATATTTATTTATTAGCGATTTCCATTTGTATACATCTTACACTCAATCCATTCATTTTATCAGAATATGATATGTAATAAGGTTGGTCATACCCGTCATCACATATATAAAGATTGATTGGATATTCTGGATATTTAGCATTTAATGATGAAGTCCACCAATGTAAACTTGAACCACCTCTAAAATCCCCTCTATCTCCTTCTCGAATACCATTAGGTAAGGCATTCAATTTACTTTGGTTAGTTCCATTCCCATATTCACCCCAAGCTGTATTACTTTTTATTGCTTGCTTTGCAATTTTTCCTCCACCTAATTCTTTTAATAGTTCCAAAATATCTCCTTCAGTGGGAATATACCAACCCTCTGGTGCTAAGCCCCTTGGATCATTCACGGCATGCCAATTATATAATTTGCCATATTTCTTGGTGTTTTTTGGGTCGTTATTGAAATGACACCAAGCAGGCCTTTTTTCTTTGCCTGCATTAATCCATTCTTCTGATGTTTTTGCTTCATAAATTGGATCACCATTCCTAAATCTGGATACATTCAGATTCTCTGACATCCAAACTTGGCTGCCTATATTAACTGAATTAAATAAAACAATTTTCACCTCCGCTTTGTATTTTCCTGACAAGCTAATACCATCCGCCAATAAGTCCCAAAGGATGCGCTTTCCTTCGCCCGGTTTCACGTTTTTTAGATCCCCGCTGATGGACTTTGGTACAATGGATACCCCTTGCTGGTCTTTGAACACCAATGCAACATTGATGGACGTATCGGCCTTGGGGCGCAAAAAATCATAGCTTACCGAAATCGTTTTTCCAGCGGCCCTGAAGTCCACGTTTTCGATGGTTTGGGAGAAAAGTCCAGTTATTGCGGAAATGAATACGAAAAGGAACAAGGATTTCATGCTAGTATTCCCAAGTTTCTATTTCATCAACTTTATAATTGATAGCAGTATTTGAGATATTAGACCAAAATACTTTCAAAACGTGATTTCCTTGATTTATTAAAGGTGTCTTGAATTGCTGCCAATCGTATTGTGACGCGCCTGATATAACAGATGGTGAAGCAACTTCAACACCGTCAACATATAAAACCGGAATTCTGTTTGCACCATACCATGTACCTGATGCACCGGATCTTATCCAAAAAGTGACATAACCATAGTTATTAATGACTATTGGAAACTCCAAATATCCTCCAATGGGTCCGTTTCCACCATTATCCGGAGCAAAAAAACAATTTCCATTGTACCCGAATGAACTAGTTGACCATGTGTGTGCATCCCATATGTCATAATGCCAATGCTCGAAAGAAGAGTTGACCCCAGTTAACGAATTGCAAGAGTTAGTGGTGGATAAGAATGCTATTGGATCAGAGGTTTGCACTGAAATTTGATTCCCATATGAAGTGCCAAATGAATTCGTAGCAAAGGATCTAACATAATATTTGGTAGATGGAATAAGACCGGATAGGTTACTCTCAAAAGACACCAGGTTTTCCGTTACACCAAGATTCGTATGATCATCAGATATTGCTGGAAACATTTCGATTGACCAACAATGACCATAATTGGTCACCTGTGAAGAACCAAGATTCGTAATTTCTCCACTTATGGTAAAAGAATTTTGCGTTAAATTCTGCGAACTTAAAGTTTTAACTTGAGGAGAATTTTCATTAGGGATATACGCGCCGTAATTTGAATTTAGTGTGTCATTGAAATTATTTCGGTCAAGATTCCATTTAAATTCGTTTTTTTCACAAGAAAAAAAACAGAGAGAAACAAGCAGGTATAAAATTTTCCTTAGTGACATAAGTATACGTAAAATGAAAAATAAATTATTTTCTTGGATTTTTGTCTTTAATTAATTTGTAAATCGTTTATTTTCCAAAATGTCATCTAGAGAGACTCTTTTTAAATAGTTTTTATGGTAATTAAGTACGTCTTGATTAGTTGTCATATGTCGAAAAAATGAGTTAAAAAGTTCTTTCCAGAATAAAGAAATTATTGAATTAATAAATAAAAAGATGCCTTTTGGATTAAGGTGATTAGTTAGTTGGATAATTTAGGTTTTTTCCGATATTGGGGGAGTATCCGTAAAAGTTATTTAATAAAACAAGTTCATTTCCCTCTGAGTGCCAACAAATCATACGCAGTCTCCACGTGAAAATTTCGTGGGTACCATTCAAGGCCCATGGTTTCTTCAACTAAAAATTGCAGGTGGTTTGCCAATTGTTTTATGCTTACCTTACGAATGATCATTAATACGATATCATCGGTATAGGAAGCATATTCTCCGTTTTCTCCAAAAGCCTTAACGCCAATGGGATCCCAGGTTTCGTGCAAATAGTTGTATACGTGGTCGTACAAGTCCATAGCCTGCTCGTTGTTTTGACTCATAAATTAAGGTGCTTTAGTTTAAATATATTAAAATGGAATATGGAAAGCAAGGAGTTGATTTTTTCGTTACTTTGTTTGAATAATTGCTGTAAATTTATTTTTGATTCATATCATTAATTTTGATTCGATATAAAACAAGATGAACATAACAATACACAAATCCCTATTTCTCTTTTGCAGTATTTTATGTGTGATTTTTTTTTCACAAACTAAGATCTATTCACAAACTAAGGTCTATGATGTGAAAGAAACTACACTGCATTTGCAGGATTCGATCGTTTACTTGCGTTCTACCATGAGTCCTGTCAATGGAATTATTCAAAAGCTTGAAAAAGATTCCCGTAGGATCGTCTTTGAGGCCTCATTTATCAGTGGAAAGTAAAGTGGCAACCTGAAACTTTGGCTTTCTAACGGCCAATTAATTCCCTCCGGCAATTACCTAAAGGGGCTGCCCCATGGTTCATTTGAATGGTATTATACGAGCGGAAAAATAAAGGCGAAATGCAATTATATCGAAGGTCAACTTAATGGGAAATGTCAAGGTTCGTATGAAAATCACGGCCAATTGAAGTACGATGAAAATTACCAATTAGGTGGATTATTTGGCGTGCAACGTTGTTTATCAGAAGATGGGATTTCCTTAGGTGGAGGGGATTTAGTTAACGGAAAAGGTCAACTCGTTTTGAATTATTATATCATGGGTATTGGAGAGAAATTACGCTTGGCCAATACTTTTTTATTTTGATGGTAGTTCTTATTTATGTACACTTTTTTATATCGCTTTTCCGATGGGTTTTTAACCTCAAAGTTTCTTTGGAACTGGTCAGTTCACTCATTGTTTTAAAATCATTGCTTTTGATGATAATTTTTTGAATTGGCCCTAAATTTTTGATGTTAACAATTAAAATTCATAATCTTTGTAACAAAGTTATGAAAAGTAAATTGTTACATGTATTCCTATTCTTAGGTGCTTCGGTATTTGCCCAAACAAAACATGCCTTATTGATTGGCGTTGGCGATTATCCAGACCGCCCAAGCGATCAAAAAAGTTGGAGTGATTTAAGTTCTGCCAACGACATTTCGCTCGTTAAGGGGATGCTCTTAGGTCAAAATTTCAATGCCAAAAACATCGTTGAGATAACCGATGCAAAAGCAACAGCCGCCAATGTATTAAAAGCCTTTGATAATTTACTCTTGTCGGTGAAACCTGGCGATATTGTTTACATCCATTATTCCGGTCACGGACAGCAAATTGCAGATTGGGATGACAAAGACTATCCGAATGTGAAATATATCTCCAAAGACGAAGGTGAAGATGGGTTTGATGAGGCATTCGTATTGTATAATGCTCCCATGGAGTATTTTGAGGGCTATCAGTACGATGAGCACCTGATTGACGATCAAATGGATTATTATGTTTCTTCGATGGAACAAAAAATTGGTAAAAATGGCCATGTGGTGGTGGTATTGGATGCATGCCATTCAGGTTCCGGAACGCGGGGTTCAGAACCCACCAAAAAGAGAGGTTCAAGCACTGTTTGCGCGCCTGCAACCTACAAGCGTACCTATTACGTGGAAGACAATAAAGGATACAACAGCGGTGAAGGTGTGAAATCCGTATTCATGGGCTGTAAAGATGAACAGGTTAACTATGAAATTAATGTAAACGGCACAGGGTATGGTTCCTTAACGTATGCCATAGTAGAGGCAGTTACAAATTTAAAAGATAAATCAAGCTATAAGAATGTCTTCGATTTAGTTTACTCCAAATTACTCATTAATTCAGAAGGAAAACAAAATGCCGAAAAAGATTTTGACGAACCCAATGCGCTATTTTTCAGCGGACAAACCGTGCCTAAATCAGATTTTTTTGAAGTAATCTTATCGGATATAAACTCCCTAAGTGCTGAGGTTAAAGCCGGGATGGTTCATGGAATTTCAGCCGGTGATTCTCTTGGATTTTATTACATTGACCCCAATAAATCAAAAAAAATAGTTACTAAAGGAGTGGTAACGGAAAGCAAAGGTGCAACATGTACGGTTATGCTAAATTCTAAACTTCCGATGATTACTAAAGCGGATTATTCCTTGTTTAATGCAAAAGGTATTTATGAAGTTATGGAAGGACAATCGTTGAAATTAGCCATCGAGCTAATCGACAAGGAATCCATAAAAGTCATTAAAAATGCCCTGAAAGATGAGAAGAATATCGTATTCGTTGATCCCAGAAAGGACGCGCCAAACTATTACCTGAAAGAGGATAATAACAAAAACGTACGCATTGAAATCCCGTTTTCCGGTAATCCATTTAAAGAAATGAAGCCATTGTCCATGAGCAAGCAAGAGGATGTTTCAAAACTGGTGGAATATTTAAAGCAAGCACTTCGTATAGATTACTTTACCAACCTTGAATTGAGTGACGAATCGATTGATGTATCGGTAACCTTACTGCCAATGAGTGATTCATCGATTGCGGTATTCCGTTCAAAGAGCCCTGATTACAACAATTATTCAAATATTCGTGGATTCAATTTGGAGGTAGTGAACAATTCCAGTGATCTCATATATTTACATGCCGTTTACATTGGTAACAATAAACTATTGAACGAAATTCCGATCGCAAAAAGTGGAAAGGATAAGTTTGTCACCTTGTATCCCGGAGTTAGTAAGAAAGCGAAAGATTTCCAGCCCATAATAACCGCCTGCATCCCAGAAATCGATTGTGGAGTAGATCGCATTTATTTTTTTGCAAGCCGTGAGAAAATGGATTTTGAGGCCGTTGAAAAATTAGGAGAATCGTTGAGTACCAGAGGGTCGGAAGATGCCTTCATCCGCATGATCAGCGACGGTGCCGCAGGAAAAAATCAATCCGCCGATTCAGTTTCAGGTGTTCAGTTAATTAAGTATGAAATCAATAATGTTCCTTTAAATTAATTCGTTATGAAATCAGTTGTTTTATTTTTAATGGCATGTGTAGCCATTCAAGCAAGCGCACAACGTACCTTCCATATCTCTTACGACAAAGCCAATGATACATGGAGTTATTTTCAAGTTAAGATGGCGGAAGGCAAAACAGAGAAAGTCCCACTGAACAAACGTCTGCCCAAGTTAAAAGAAACAGACATCGTACAGGTAGAAGTGGTTAATTACAACCCATTTCTATATTACGTGGACATACAGCAGGAGGACAATGTGGTAGAAACAGGAGGGTCGTCTGGTGTGGCCGGAATTGTTAACCTACTGTCAGGCGGACTACCCCTGCTTTCCGGTTTAGAAATGGGTTTGTTGGGAGGTGCTACGCGTGGTGAAACAGAAGCCGTTGACGCGAGCAATCAAACAGAGTTTAACCTGTACAGAAAAGATGCTCAATTGGTCACTATGCAAATTAATAATTTCAACACGCGATACAAGAAATTTCAAGCGGCGATTGAACGGCTTGAATCGGAAAATTTAGCTGCTATTAAAGATGAGGTGTTAAATGAACTTGAAGCATGTAAAAAGGAGTATTTTGACCCAGAACAACTGCTGACCGAATATTTTCCGAGTATGAAATTACATTACCTAAAGGCAGGGATAAACGATGACCGATATAAATCAAATATGTCAGACCTTGAGGAGAAAGTAAAGCAATTTAAAGGTGAATTAGTTGCGGTGGAAGGATCTTATACCAAAGAAGCCATTCAACAGCTTATTGACCAAGTTAAAAATGTGAGCTTTAGCCAACAAGTGAAGTTTCAGATGGGTAAATCGCAACAGTTTTCTGCGCTTACAGATGGGGAAGAGTTAGCTAAAAATGAAGTGTTATTCGGAAAACGCTTTGTGTTGAATTTTTACAACAGAAATGACTTGAAACCGAAAAATGAAGGGCAGTCAGGAGGTTATGGTGAACCAACCTTTGTTCGATACTATTGGCCAAACCGATATTGGACGACGAAAGGAGAATTAGTGAACGAAAAATGTGTAGGCTGTCAGCCGGTGGTGGCAGCGGAAGGCTTGTATGACGGAACACCCCCGCGAAATTTATTTAAACTATGGGTGGATGTGCAACGTGATAAGCCAGATGAATGGCTTGAAAAAAATCCATTAGAAGAAGCGGCTCTCAAAGATTGGGTGTTTTACGATACGAACGGAGTAGTTGACTATGTCAGTGTTGCCCCAACGTATGAAGAAGACTTATCCACCTCCTGGGAAAAAGAATTTGCTAAAAGCTATGATTCGGACGAGCTAGAAAACAAGCCTCACCAGCGCAGGATGGTTGAATTGCCTGTAAACGGCGGGTTTAACGTCGGTTGGACCTCGGGATTTTATGCCGTAGGGGCTTTTGGACCGCGCTACCAGTATAGCTTATCGTCGAATGCAACGATGGATTCGGTGCAATTGAATGGCACTACTTCCTCATCGATACTTCCGTGTATTGGTTCTCAAATGGATTTTCAGTTTTTTGGCAACAAAACGATTACGCCTACGGTTAATTTAGGCGCTGCGGTGGATTTTTGGAACGATCGAGAAATTCATTTTCTATTGGGTGGAGGCCTACGCTTTAAAGCCTTTCCTTACCTGGGTTTGAGCGCAGGATTGTCTTTTACAAGAATGCAGCTTTTGAATGATCAGGTTCGTGTTGGTGATATGTTGGAAGGAAGCGAATCGGATTATTTAGATTCGGATTCTAACAAAACCATTAACGGCACCCCACTTGTTGAGAAAAAATACCGTCCGGGGTATTATTTCGGAATTAACATTACATTCTAGTGTTGGTCGGTGTTTTTTTTCAGTTGAAACAACTTGAAAATTGCTTGAAAAACCCGCATGATGAGTGTTGCCATAGGTAATCTTTGGTGCTAAACTAATGATTTTTCTCTAACTATGGCTTTGATTCGGCTGATTTTGTTGTGTGCCTTAATCGTTGTGTACCATTCAACAGTCCGTGCCCAGCTCATCAATGCAGATTTATGGAAACTCAGAAAAGAATGGGGGTTTTGGCAGTTTGAACGCGCAAATACCGCACGACTTTCGGTTTACATGGGCCGTGTGGATAAACGGGCGATTTTACTCATGAATTTAGCGCGTCAGGACGGCGCTAAGTTCACCTCCTTGGTCATGAAGCCGTATTTTGATAAGCACCCACGATGGGACGAATATTACACCACCTTGAGCAGAAAGGATGCTCCGATGTTGATGCCTTCCTTTCGCCTCTGGCTTAGCGCATTGATTCATACGATTCCTTCGGGGTTATTAGGATATGAAGGACATCAAGCAATGGGTTTTAGATTGGCATTATTTGGGAATTTAAGTGCTCCTTCGGGGGAAAATTGCAGTTATGGTCATTACCGTGCTATGCTGGTGGTATCTCAATTGTTAAATAGTTCAGGGCATCGCAGGAACATCCTAAGCGATGAGTATTCTCGGGTGGCGGTGGCGCATTTCATCCATGTTAGAAACGGATGGAATTCGGTAACTACGTTTGGTGGGCCAAAGTTTTTTGACCTGACCTTTAGGAACCACAACGAGTTAAAACACGTTCAAGTGAATGCGTCGTTGGCTACCAATTTTAACCAAGCCGTATTGGACTTAGGGGTTGGATTACGGCATTTTAATGAAGTGAGCGCAGCACGCTGGTCTTTGGGAAGTGAGGTAGTATTTAACCAAGGCGCATTGAATTTCGTTCCAAAGCTTCATGCGGCGAGTGAATTCTATTACGTGGCCTTGGGAGCAAACCTGTTGGTTGCGCAACAGCCGACAGGTGCACCAAATCTAATTGTTCGTCCGGAGGTTTCATTTCGTTTTCCGTATTCAGTGATTCGTAAAGGCCGAGGTAAGTATTATGAGTACATGGATATTGAACGTTCAAAATCTTCCCTTGGGATCAGCTACGGATACAACATTGGGGTATTGGATCGCAGCATTGGACCATACCAACCGCATATGCTATCCTTTACCTACAGCAAGAACTTTGGGTTTTGGAAGAATAAGAACCGGTAAACCACTCCTTCCTTAGAACATTAGGAATTTGTACTTTTATGGTGTGATTAAGAGAGTATTCATTTTCGTAGTTTTTTTGTCTGGAACTTTTGGTGCCTTTGCCCAAACAGACTTCCCTGCCTTAAAGCAGCAATTCCTTGATTACCGCAAAGCGGATAAGCAAGACAGTGCCTTATTTATCGCACGTAAAATGAACACATTGGCTTTAAATGAGCAAACCGATACGAGTTATTGGTATGCGTTGAGTATGCGGTATCAAGGAAACGTGTATGAAACGAGAGAGAATAATGATTCAACTCTATTTTATTGGCTAAATGCGCTAAATATCTTTGAAAAGCACCACAGATTTACTGATGATCATGCTACAAGTTTAAATTTACTTGGCACTTATCATCGTAAAATTGGTTTGTATAAAACTGCTGAAGAATATTATATTCAAAGTGCTAAAATCAGGAGCAGAAATGGCGTTTGGAATCAATCTTATGCCTATTCCTTAAATAATTTAAGTTGGTTGTATAATTCAATGGGAAGGTATCCTGAAGCTTTGTTACTTGTTGATTCTTCACTTTTAATTCTTCAGAAAATTTATCCAGATGATTCCTTGAAATTAATCAATGAATTACATTCAAAAGCTGAAATATTATTAAATATTTCTGATTATAACGGCTCTGAAAAGCTGTATTTTCAATGTAAATCTTTGTGTGAAAAAAATAATTTGCCAATAGAGAAATATATTAAACTCGAAAAAGACTTAGCACAATTGTATGTGAAAAAAGGAAAATATGCACAAGCTGAAGTTATTCTACTTCAGGTAGATTCTCTTGTAAATTTGAAAGAAAAGAATAAAGAGATTTATCAGTTATCTGCTGAAATAAAATTTACCCTTGGAAAAATTAAATCGATTACCGGACAATTTAATGAAGCGTTATCCTATTATGAAGAGGCATTAAAAATAAGAAGAACTAATTTACCCAAAAATCATCCTGATATTGCCGAAAGCTTAGCAAGTTTTGGTGTTTTACATGCCAAACTAGGTGAATACGACTTAGCTCATAACTATTATCAAGAAGCATTGGGAATTCTCAAAATTTCTCTTGGAGAAACACATCCAAAATATGCCGAGTGTCTCAATTCAATTGGTTCGCTTAATTTAGATTTAGGTGATTTTAAATTAGCAGAAATACAAATGTTAGCGGCGCTGGAAATCAGAAAAAAAGCCTTCGGAGAAGAACACCCTGGATACGCTTTTAATTTAAACTCCTTAGGTAGGTTGTATAGAAATAAAGCTGATTACGCTCAATCTGAGTATTTTTTCAAAAGATCCTTAGAAATTCGAATGAAAATTCATAAAGGCGAAAAATCTGATGATATAGTCATAAGTAAGAATTATTTGGGTTACTTATACTTTTTAATGGGTAGATATTCCGAATCAGAAACATTTCTACTAGATTCCTATCGGATGAGGAAAGAATTGGAGATGGCTAAAAACCCCAATTATGCCATGAATTTATATAATCTCGGTATGTTATATTATAAACTTGAAAAATTTAATTTATCCGAAGAATATTTAGTTCAGTCAATTGAAATTAGGAAACGTTTGTTTGGTGAAAACAACAACGAATCAATTGCCAGTAAGCTTGCGCTTTCAAAACTCTTTTTAAAAACTAATAGATTGGAGGAAGCATATTCAATATTGGAAATTATTTTCAATAACAAATTAGAAAATATTTCAAGCAACTTTGAATGGTTAGGTGAATCGCAAAAAGAACTTTATTGGAAAAAAGAAGAGGTGTTTTACGACCAATTGTCTTGGCTTGCTAATGAATCCTATTCTATTTCACCTAAGTTTTCAACCTTAAGCTACAACTCAGCATTAGTATCAAAAAGCAAATTACTTGAAGCTAAAATAGCGAATGAAAATTATTATCGGGAAATTGAAGATATTCGGGAAAAACTGGGTAACTCCAAGAGAATCTTAGCCAAAATGGAATCAGATGGCATTGATGATCGAGTTCTGTTTGAAAAATCAAAGCACGAAGCCGATTCATTGGATAAAAGACTTATAATTAGCTGGCCTGAATACGCCCAGCAAAAGAAAAACTTATCAATTACTTGGGATCAAGTGCAGCAAAATCTAGATCAAGGCGAAGCTGCAATCGAATTTGTTCGTTTCAAAAATGAGGATGACTCCTTGTATTACTATAATGCTTTAGTAGTAAAACCGGGAGAAAAATATCCAGTTCTCGTGAAGCTTTGTAAAGAAAATGAGTTGAAGTTGATTAAACCCACTTCAGGTTTTAGTGCGTATTATCCACTTGTTTGGCAACCATTAGAAAACGTATTGAAGGACGTGAAAACCATCTATTATTCTCCAACAGGTGAATTGTACAATGTTCCGTTTCATGCGCTTTATGCACAAAAAGAAAATGGAGACCACCTAATCGATGAAAAAACAAATAAAAGAGGGGTAGTTGTTGAATCTCAAACGGTAAAAGTGGAAAGCCAGGCTGAGTACTTAATTGATCGATTTACATTGCATCAACTCACATCAACACGTTATTTGGCTATGGGATTGAAACGAAAAACACAGGAGCCAATTTCCAAGTCTATGGCCATGGTTGGAGGTGTGAATTATGATTTCTTAAATACCAAAGATGCTAAACCTAAAAAGCAAAAAGGTAAGAACAATGCAAAACGAAGTAGTCAATCGGCATCCGGTAAACTAGCGTATTTGGAAGGCACTAAGTTGGAGGCAGAAACTATCAAGGATTCCGTGCAATCGAAACAATGGAAAATTGAGTTGTTTTCATCTAATGATGCTACTGAAGATAATTTAATGCGTCTGGAAGGTAGACATGCTAAAAGTATCTTGCATATTGCTACCCACGGCTATGCTTTCCCGGAATACAATTTCAACGACACAACAACAGACAAAAATTCATTACGCTATAGTTATCGATACAGCACCAACCCAATGGTTCGCAGTGGACTCATTCTTACCGGTGGCAATTGGGCCTGGACAGGAAGTGACACACTTACTATACTAGGCGCTGAACAAAATGGCATCTTAACAGCGTTAGAGGTTTCACAACTGAATCTCAAAAACACCAAACTCGTCGTTCTCTCAGCCTGCGAAACCGGCCTCGGGAAAATCGAAGGCTCGGAAGGAACCTTTGGTCTCAAGCGTGGATTTAAATTAGCAGGTGTAGAGCAAATTATCGTTTCTTTATGGTCTGTTCCCGACAAAGAAACAATGGAACTCATGACGCTTTTTTATAATGATTTAACCAAAACTTTGAATCCAGTGGTTTCCTTCTCCAAGGCCCAAAAAGAAATGCGAAACCGATACCCAACGGAACCTGATAAATGGGCGGGCTTTGTGTTAGTGAGGTAGAAGTTTTGTATCTTCATACCATGAAAAAACAACTTTTCTTTCTCTTTTTTCTTTTTGTGTCAGCGCTTTTTTTTGCGCAATCTTCGCTGGATAGTTTGAGATTGGTATTGCCCGAGGGGCATAGTGATTGGATTACTCATATCAATTTGAATTCTGAGGGAAATTTATTGTTAACTTCTTCGGTTGATGGTTCTCTAAAACTGTGGGATTTTAAAGGGCGCAGGTTGATTTCTGAATTTATAGGAAAAGTGGGACCAATTGAGGAGGGTTATATAAGTCCAACCAATGAATTATTAATTTCGCGAGGATGGAATGGGTTTAAATTATGGGATTTAAATTCTAGTCAAGAATTGAATTGGATTGATTCAATGAACAGTACTGTTAATAATGTTGAATTTAGCGCGAATGGTAAATTTATATTAATCTGTCATACCTCAAAGGTTTGTATTTATAATGTCGAAACGAAAAGTTTGTTCCGTACAATATTATCTAATGAATCAAAACTAATTAAATCTAATTTTAGTAATAATTCAATGATGTTATTGATGCTTAAAGATTCGAATATAGCGGTGTATGATTTTTTGCACGACACACTTATTTTTAATATCTCAAATCAGAGAGGGATGTTTACTTCTTCTAGTTTTAGCAAGGATGATAATTTGCTTACTGCTTCATCAACATTAGGCGAAGTAAGTGTTTTCGATTTGCAAACTGGGAATAAAATACGAAGTTTCTTAGGGCATGACGGAGAAGTTGTTTCTGCTGTTTTTAGTAATAATGGTAAGCTTATTTTATCTTGTGGTGTCGATAAAACTGCTCGAATTTGGGAATTAGAATCCCATAAAATGATTATTTTAAAGGGCCATGAGGATTATGTGAATACAGCTTTATTTAGCAGGAATGATGAATTTGTTTGTACGGGTTCTTTTGATAGAACAGCGAAGGTTTGGGATTCAAGCACTGGGAAAATAATTCACTCGTTTGATGGACATGATGGCAGAGTAATGAATGTGCTTTTTACTGCTGACAACAAATATGTCTTGACAGCAAGCGGGCCAACATACGTTTACGTAAAGTCAAATCCTGATTTCTCTGTCAAAATTTGGGAGATTGGAACAGGTAGTCTAAAAGGTGCCGTTTCAGGTAGTGTAATAAACCAATCAAATATCAGCATAAATAATATGAATTCGAATGTTCTTGTGTCTTCTCGAGATTCGCATGTATATATGTTTGACTATTCAACAGGCATTCATTTACTGCACTTCGGTCCCCATAACTATAATATATTAAATGCAGTGTTCAATACGTTTTCAAATAGTTTTACAGTTGCTGACCGTTGGGACTTATATCACTATGATTGGGATAGTATTAGAAAAAAATATAAGTATCCGGAAATGGGTGTTTTGGGTGTCGATGTTGCCTTTCCAATTTGTAATATTAGAATTGATGAATTTAACAAAAATCAAAAATTAATTGTTTCTTATCTAACAGGTTCATCTCGTATTTGTACATTTCAGAGTTCTCGTTTAATACTTTTTAATGAGTACTCCATAAGTGAGAGTGAAAATTGGGACACGGATATAAACCTTGAAAATTCAACGGCAATTAGTATTACTGGGGATAGTTGTATCATCTTGTGGGATTTGAGGGACGGGAGAAAATTGAAAATTGTGAGAGGTGAAAATCTACTTTCTTCATGTGAGTTCAATTTCAATGGAACTGAATTTCTCACATCAGGTAATGATAGCTTGGTGAGTATTTGGAATTCAAGGAAATTTGAAAAAATAAAAGATTTTAAAGGGCACCACGGTGAAGTATTAACAGCAAGTTACAGTGAAAATAATAATTTAATTGTTTCAGGCTCTTTTGATAATTCGGGGATAATTTGGAAAAAGAATGGTACAATATTGCACAAATTAATTGGTCATAAAGGTTATGTTTATGTAGCAAGGTTTTGTAATAACGATAAATCAGTAATAACAATAGGCAATGATCGAAGGTTAATTTTATGGGACGTCGCCTCCGGTAACCCCATCTACGAGCGCATCCAACTCGAAAACAACAACTGGCTCGTTAAACTCCCCAACTCTCCGTATTACATGTGCTCCAAAGATGCGAGCAAGATGCTACATTATGTAACTCCTAGTTTAAAGGTTATCGGTTTCGAACAGCTCGATCCTGTCTATAACCGCCCAGACATTGTGTTGGACAGCATCGGAAAATACTTTGGTAATTCAGATGGAGGTATGATCGATGAATATCGTAAATCCTGGGAAAAGCGCATCGACCGCTTAGGTTTGGATAAGGAAAAGCTAGGTAAAGGAGAGATTGCGGTGCCGAGTGCAGAGATTGTGGGAGCAGATGCTATCGCATACGATCACAAAGATGGTAAACTAGACATCAAGGTGGCCGCCAATGACCCGAAATATCCTTTGCACAGGTTTAATGTGTATGTGAACGAAGTCCCATTGTATGGGTCTGCTGGTATATCCATTGCGCATTTGAAAAAGCAGGTTTGGGATACCACCGTGAGTGTTCCTTTAAGCATGGGAGAAAATAAAATTCAGGTTTCTGTAATGAACGAGCTTGGTTTGGAAAACTTCAAATACCCAAGCTATGTGAATTATACGCCTTCTGAACCTGTTGTAGCAAAAACGTATTATATCGGTATTGGTGTAAACGAGTTCAAGGAATCCAGTCATAACTTAAAATACTGCGTGAAAGATGTCACCGATCTATCGACTAGTTTTGGCGGTCCAAATACGGAGGTCAAGCTATTTACCAACGAACAAGTAACCAAAGAGAATATCCTTGCCCTAAAAGACTACTTATCTAAAACAACAGTTAATGATAAGGTGATTATTTCGTGCAGCTCCCATGGCTTGTTAGATGATAGCAGCAACTTTTACCTCGCCACGCACGACGTGGATTTCAACAACCCTAAAGCACGCGGTTTGAAATACGAAGCACTGGAAAGTTTACTGGACGGCATTCCTGCACGTCAAAAGTTGTTATTGTTGGATGCCTGCAACAGCGGTGAAAACGACAAAACGGAGATATTGAAACAAGATCTTGCGAAAAATCAACCGAACATGAATAAAGAAACCATTGAAGGAGCAAAGGGTGTCATCATAAAGCTCGAAGATGAAAACAAAAGCAATTTCAAAAAAATGAACGAGTTATTTGTCAATGTGCGAAACAACACGGGTTCGGTGATTATCTCAGCAGCCGGCGGACAAGAAAGTGCTTTGGAGGCTATTACGGTAGATGGAAAAAGTATTGAAAACGGCGCGTTCACCTATAGCATCTTAGAATGCTTAAAACAAAACGAAGGCAAAGAACTCAAAGTGAATGCTTTAAAACAATACGCCGAAAAGCGGGTAGAGGAGATCACCAATGGCAAACAAAAACCCACTTCGCGCCAAGAAACCATGGAAGTGGATTGGGGAGTGAGGTAGAGTTTTCTTAACTTCGGGGTATGAAAAAACAGCTTTTCTTTCTCTTTTTTCTTTTTGTGTCAGCGCTTTCACTTGCCCAAAAACAAGAACCCAGGTTGGTGTTGCCGGTAGGGCATCTTGGTGGTATTTCAAGACTCGATGGTTCTCCAAACGAAAAGCTTTTACTTACTGAAGACCTTAACTCAGATATAGTCATCATTGACAGTGATAAACTGATAGAGCTCCAACGTCATAATTTTGAAGGTTGGAAAATAACCTCTAGCACCTTTCTGAACGACTCTTCTGTAATATCAATTTGCAATGATACCCTGGTCTCTGTTTGGAATTTTTATTCTGACAAAGTAGATCTGTATCCAATTTCAGTTCAATTAGCCAGATTGTACGTAGAAAAACATGGGCTGTATTGTATTGATAAAAAAGAAACGATTTACAAGTTTCAACTTTCGCCAAATCAAATACACCTAGATCATTTTATTTCTCAAAGAGCAAAAGAAATTTACTTTAAGTCTGAGAACGAGATTTTTCTAGTGAACGGTAAGAACTTACTATTACTTAGTTTAGCAAAGAGAAAGAAACTAAAACGTAGGTTTGAGAATGAAATCACTGCAATCACTTGTAACTCTAATAATGGCAATGTAATTCTCGGTTTTGAGGATGGTAATCTCATTGAAATAAATACATGTTTTAATACGCTATATAACCTAACTCCTGCATCAGATAAGATTTCATTCGTTGAGTATTTGAGTGACTCTTCTATGATATCAGGCTCCTACAATTTCGGTATTAGAAAAGAATCTGAAAATGATTCAAAAGAGACCATATATCTTGATGATTGGGTTGTTGGAGGTATTAAGTCTCAAGGTTTTTTCATAGCGTGTAGTTGGAATGGGCAACTCTTGAAATTTACAACAGAAAAATCACTTGTTTCTTATCAACACTTTGAAAGTTTGCTAAAAAAGTCTTCGGCATTTTTACAAAAAGATGCCAATCTGTATATTTCCTATAACGATGGGACTGTCAACAGATTCAATATGAATGATTTTAACTTATTAACCGAATTTAAAGTGTGTATTGAACCGTTGGTGACCTTTGATATAAATAGTAAACAAAACAAATTAATAGCAGCGTCAAAATCACAATTATTCTTGTATGATATCGACAGTCGGAATTCTAAATCTATGGATAATTCGTCGAATATTTGGACTGCAAGGTTTTTTAATGGATATGATGACTATATATATTCTAATGATATCTTACTCAAAAAATGTAAAGATAATGTTCAAGATTCAATTGAACTTAATGCTTGGTTTACTTATAAGCTCAATAATGAAGCGTTTTTTGCAACCGGAGAAAATCGCATTGTAGTTGTCGACAGAAATACAATAAAATCCGTTGAACTTCCAGGATTAGGATATATTGATATTGGTAAAAAATTAAATAACCAATCTTTTCTTCTGGCAACAATGGAGCAAAGAAAACTATATACCGTTGATTCTAACTATAAAATTTTAAATCAACTTAACCTTTTAAAGCCAATAATTGAAATTGAACCATATGGCGAAGCATCCGCTTTCTTGCTTTCTGAAGACGGTAGTTTAGCAGTTTTTGATTCTAAAAGAAAGGTGTACAAGGCAATAAAAAAAGTGCAGGAATATGGCTCCTGGGATTTTCTATTGAATGCGAAAGAAAATATAATAATCTTTCCAAATAGTGATTCGGAGGATTTGAAAATGAATATTGATGTCCTGAGGTTAGATGGATCTAATATAAAAAAGTTACTGAATGTTGGTGGTGAGGTTATCTGTATTTCAAATAGTTATCATTCCATTGATTTCAATCATCTTGATTCTAATCAGGTAATTTTCATCGTATCTGATGGATCGGTAAAACTTTGGGATATCAACTCAGCCGGAAATGATCCAATTACCCTATTGGGTTTTGACTATTACAATCTGTTAAAAGCCGAATTAGGAGACTTTAATATCAAAGGAGCATTTTTAAAATCCGGATTACTAAAGCTTCCAATTCCTGGAGTGGATACGCTAACGTTTATGAATTTAAAAAATGGAAATTGGTTAGTACACGACAGTAAATATCGATTTGACGGCACTCCTGGTGCAATAGAAAAACTCTATTTCACCTGTGGTTTGGAAGTGGTTGAATTAAATCAAGTTAAAGATTCGTTGTATGTGCCCAATCTAGTTCAGCGCTACGCCAATGGGGAAATGCTTAAACATATTCCTCAACTTAAAGATCTTCAGATTTGTGGCTACACTCCTGTGATAGAAGTAATTGATTCGCTCAATTATTTAATTATACCCAGGAATGGAGGCGTGGGAGAAATTGCAGTATTTATCAATGGTATTCAACGCTTGACCTATAATTCCAACATGTTACGATTAGACAATGGAATATATAGATTAAACCTGAGTGACGCAGAAATAAATCCCTTTAGAGAAACCGGTAAACCGATGCAAATCAAAGTTATCGCTAAAACAGCCGATAACAGTGTGAGCTCCAGGGGAGTAATTGTTGAAATAGCTGATAATCAAACACAAACTCAATTAAAACCATCCATTCATGCTATTATGATTGGAGTGGATGATTATAAAGATGAATCACTTCAATTGAAATTTGCTGCAAAAGACGCCAATGATCTGCAGCTTGCTTTACAATTGGCCGCTAAGAATTACTTTAATATCGACGATACGAATCGAGTTTTCTTTTACAATTTAACCAATAATACTAAAGGTGAAACGGGCACAAAAGACATTAGAGGGATAACTCCAGACCGAGGAAATATTATAAAAACGCTTCAAGACATAGAAAAAACGAGTAAACCAGAAGATATTGTTCTTTTATTTTTTGCAGGGCATGGAGAAATTGTGGATGATGAACAATTATTACTTTTAACTTCCGAATCCACACGAGATAATTTCCAAGGCATTAAAATGAGTGAATTGTTGTCTTTGATGAATGAGATTCCTGCCGGAAAGCGAGTATTTATTTTAGATGCCTGTCATTCTGGAGCCGCGATTAATAATTTAGACATGGCTTATTTTTCAGGGAAAAGGGATGTGAAGGATGTAGAACGAGAATCACAACGACTGAAAGAATTAGACAAACTTGCAAACAAATCTGGATTTGCAATAATTACTGCATCCAGTTCAGATCAAAAAGCACTTGAACTTCCTCAATATGAACATGGATTGTTAACCTATTCATTATTAAGTGCACTGGTTAGAAATAAATCAGTTTTGACAGATGAAAATCAATTGGTACTTGAAAAATGGTTTATTGCAGCAGAGGAAGAAATGCAAAAACTTAATAAGGATCAAAATGCCGAAAAAATGGTGCCCATCAATTTTAATTTAGGAATTGTTGATGATGAGGTTAAACAGTCCATTCAAATCTCGGAAATCCCCATGTTAGAAATTGGAGAAGTAATCAATGAAAGTCAATTCATAAATGATTTGTTTCCTTTTGATGACCTCGGAATCAGAGGTAAATTATATTCTTCCTTTCAAGTTTTAAATGAGTCAAAAAACCAAAAAGTTTATCTCCTTGAAAGTGCAGGCAATGCGTATTACAAGCTTATCATAAAATACCTTGTAATAAATAATGAAATTAAGATAAAGTGCAACATCATAAAAAATGGTGAAGTGATTTTTAAAGCGGAACGATCAGAAGCACTTGAAAAATTAGATAGCATACTTTTTGCGTTAACCGAGGAGATCGTTAAAATGCTTTAAATCGTGTTGAAACAATTCATTACAGCAACTATTTTTTGTTTCAATTCATGGGTTTTTATGTTTTGCCAAGGTATTGAACCCCAATTAGTCTTCCCAGAAAAACCTTTTGAAAACTATAACTGCACGCAGTTTATAAATGACAGCCTGATCATTTCCCCTTTTCATAATTCAGTCAGAATATACGGAATGGAATCTGAATCACTGATATTGCACAACACTGTATTTCTTGACGCTGATCCTATTGCAATAACCCAAAACGCAAGAAAAATAAGTATAATAGATTGGAATAGTGTTCTATATATTTTAAACAAAGAGGACTACAAAATTTCGAAAAAAATACACCTAGATATACCGCCAAAAGAGTTGACATACATTGGTGATGAATTAATTGTGCTCTCGGACTCTGCTTATCTTGTTGTAAAAGGCGACTCTATTTTTGAAAGTATTAAGGTCAACTCATACATTCAAGGTATTTCTGCGCTCGAAAATGTAATGAAAACAATTACATCGGATGGTATTTTTCTAACCAACAATATCGATTCAGTTCAAAAAATATCTCCAATAAAATCATCAAAATTCAAGGGTAATACTTTTTTTAATCAGGACGCATTTAAGGTTATTAGCAGTATTGAAAATGAAATTTATTGCGTTAAAAGTGATTCTTTTTTTTCGATTCCTAAAAATATGGAGGCAGTTGTGAAGGTTAAGACCTCTGGTGTGAATTGTTTTCTTTTAGATAGTGCCGGTGTTCTTTCAACCTATAATTTGAAAAATAATAATTTTTTATTTGTCTCCAAAGATGTGCTCGATTTCGAATTAACAGATACTTCATTATTGTTGTTAAAACCGGACTCAATTATACTTATGAATTTATTAGGAACATATACAATTCTGAAAATTCCTGTTCCTAAAATTTACGATGCACGTCGTTTAATGGCATTTAACCATAGTTTACTAATTACCTACAGTGACTTAAGTTTCCTTTTCTATTCCTTTCAAATAAATAAATGGTATCGTGTTAACGAAAAATCAGGTTTCAAAGGTAGCCTTTTGATAACAAATGATGAAATAATATGTTCTGGGGATTCTCACGTTTTCAAATATAGTGTAATCAATAAACGCACTGATCTAATTAAAGATTTGTATACATTCAGTACCACAACGCAAGGTAACATTTTATATTACGGAAGCGAAAATAATCAACAAAGGGATTCTCTTTTACTCCAAGTAATAGATAAACATGATCCTTTAAATGCCTCTTCAATTCGTAAGGTTGAATTGTTCTTGTCAGGTTTAGTAGTGCATTTTTATAACGATAAATTGATAATTATATGTAATGAAAAAGAAAGGATTATTTTAAATTCGAGTTATTTCGAAAAACTGTCAGATAGTGAGATTTTGTACGAAAATTCAAATAATCTTTATTACATAAATTTGGAAGCACAAGACGAAATCTTATTAGATTCAAATATAAAAACGCCATCGATTTCGTTTAAACTAAGAGAAAATTCTATTGTGACACTCGGCACTGCTGGGAATGCTAAGCGCTATTACTTTAATTCAACAATTACATCCCAAGCTTTTAGCTTTCCAGAGGAATATGCATTTAGTAGCATTTTTAAAGATCAAAGCCAAGGAGTTTATTTAACAACATGGAATGGATTTCTTCTCAAGTTTAACGAGGAAATCAACCAAATTAATGCGTTGTATAAAAATAACTATCCATTATTTGCAGGTTCTTTCAATAATAAATATCAAGTTTTGGGCATTGTGGATTTGCAGGGCCAGGTCAAATTATTCTATGCAAAGAATCATACTAAAATGCTCACACTATTTACAATTAACAACACAGAAAAGTTATTTGTAGACAATCACGGACGCTTCGATGGAACGCAGGGGGCAATCGATTATTTATACCTCACCTGCGGGCTGGAAGTCATCGACCTGGCCCAAGTGAAAGACTCGCTCTGGGTGCCGGGCTTGGTGGAGAAAATCATGAACGGAGACAGCATCCTGATCAACGACCGCCCTGCGCCCAAACTCAAAGACTTGAACATTTGTGAGCTTACTCCAATCATCGAACCCATCGATAAGGGCGATAAGGGCTTGTATCGCTACAAAATCATTCCACGCAACGGAGGCTTGGGAGAAACAGAAGTGTACATCAACGGCAACCTCACTTATAAGTTTAAACCCGAACAGTTGCAGAAGAAACTCGAACAGAAAAAAGAAGTGTATTACCTTAGCTTCTCCTCCGACACCTTGCAGGGCTTTTTAACCGGAGAAAAGAACAGTGCAAACCCCATTTTGGTGAAAGCCAAAGTGAAGGGCTCTGGAATTTACGGCAGGGGAGTAATCTCTTCGGTGGTGAAAACCACGGAAAAAGAAAATCCAAAATTCTACGGGGTGTTCATCGGGGTGAATGACTACGGCAACCCCACCAAGGAAAGCAGCGCTCAACGTTACCGCGATTTAGATTTTGCGAAAAAAGATGCAGACGATCTTGCCAATGCCGTGGAAGCTACGGCGCGTAATTTATTCAAGGAAGATTGTCGCATATACCGCCTCACGGGTACGGGCAACAGCGACAGCGTGCCTTCCAAAGCGAACCTGCAAAACGTACTCAAGGAAATCGGCGAAAACGCTAAGGCAAGCGATATTCTCTACATTTTCTTTGCAGGCCATGGCGATATCCCTGAAAAGTCGGGTGAAAAGGAAATACGGTTCATTTTGCACAAGGCCGATAAAAAGAACGTGATGTCTTCGAGTTTTGGGGTAGAGGAGCTGACCGAATGGTGCCACCCGAAAAACATCAAGGCGCAAAAGCGGGTATTGGTCTTCGATGCCTGTCACAGTGGTCAAATCATCAACCAAACGATGGCGTTTAACGGTCGTGGCGACGATGAAGCCACACGCATCCGTCAATTGGACAGGCTCAAAGACAAGAACGGCATGATGATCTTGGCAGCCGCGGCTGACAACGAAAGCGCCTACGAAGACGAAACTTTAAACCAAGGCGTATTAACCTACCACTTACTGCAAGTGATGAAGGAACAGCCCAAGGACACGAGTTTAGAGATACGTTCGTGGTTCGACGAAACCATTGATTTGGTTAAAGACTATTCGCGCGCGAACGGCAACCAACAAGAGCCTAACAGCTTCGGCGACGGGCGCTTTGAAATCGGCAACATCAACGATCAGGTGCGTCAAAG
>Ga0247832_1003328_pt1 | contig 22217 bp, 16 predicted proteins | sample LaCruzMarch2015__10_FD_192407 | JGI IMG/M metagenome (GOLD analysis project Ga0247832, IMG submission 192407) | Freshwater microbial communities from meromictic Lake La Cruz, Castile-La Mancha, Spain - LaCruzMarch2015_4m | ecosystem: Environmental > Aquatic > Freshwater > Lake | place: Spain... | reverse complement strand
GCCCCGAAAAAAAAGGCCAAGACGCACTCCGGGTGTTCCTACGGCTCCGCTTCGCTGCGCCTCCGGAACACCCGGAGTGCGTCAGTCAGGCAGAACCACTTTTACAGACAGATTGTTGCACTACCTCGTCAGCCCGACAACAAACGCTACCTTTCGGTTCGCGATATCTGGGAGCAGAACCTCCTGAAGCTATCTAAGGAGGTTCCCGAGGAACACCACGACACGCTCGGCAATTGCCATCAGGTTCTCAAAACTTATCCCATTTCCCTAGTGGAGGTCCGTGGGAAAGACCTGCCCGCAGTCTGCGACATTTTCCAGCGGATCAACCAGGCCGGCAAACGCCTCGACCGCTTCGACCTCATCTCCGCAATGACTTTTTCACCCGATTTCGACCTGCGGGAAAAGTTCAGGGATGACGTTGTCGCGAAACTTAAGGCGAAGTCCTTCGGCAAGATTTCTTCCAACATTGTCACTCAGCTCATGGCCCTCTTGAAGCGGGGCGGTTGCACCGAGTCGGTCCAGTTCAGTCTGACCGCCCCCGAGATTCACGAAATGTGGCCCAATGTCGTTTCGTCGATTCTGCTCGCCGCTGACATCCTCCGCGAGGCGATGGGCGTGAAACAATCTGGTTTCCTGCCCTACAACGGGCAACTCACCTTGCTGGCGTATTTCTTCGCCAAGTCCGGGCAGCGAAGCCTGACCGAGAAGCAGTTGGAATGGGTGAAGGGTTGGTTTTGGCGCTCCTCTTTCGGCAAGCACTACGGGGCGGGCGGCGACTCCCGGATTGGCCGCGAGAGCGCACTTTTCGACCAGCTCATCTCTGGTGAGAATCCGGAGTTCGAGCCGCCTCTGACCCTGACTCCAGGGGAACTGATCCGCACCAAGATGACTTGGACCGGCTCCGCCGTCCGCAATGCCTTCCTCTGCCTCCTCGCCGACCGCCGACCGGTTCACCTCGTCAACAACAGCCCGCTCGACCTCGTGAACGGCGGCATCTCCGATTTCACAAGTCCCGAGAAGCACCACATTTTCCCCCAAGCCCACCTCCGCGAGGCTGGCGACGACGTCGAGGTTCACTCACTCCCCAACTTCTGCTTCCTCACCGCCGAACTGAACAAGCGCATCCTCGCCACCCGGCCCTCCACCTACTTCCCGGAATTGCAGAGTGAAAACCCGGACTTCGTTAAGGCAGCTCGTTGCCAGTTGGTGCCCACCGGAGCGGACTGCGGCCTTCTGCAGGATGACTACCTCACTTTTCTCAAGGCCCGGTCCGAACTGCTCCTGGAAGAAATCGAGCGCCTCACAGGCGTTTCCACTGCACCCGCCGCCGATCAGCGTCAGACCACGGTGGAGGATCTTGAGACCCGCCTTCGCAACGTGATTCACACCACGCTCCTTGAAGGTCATGGTCCGAAATACTGGAAACAGAACATTTCCCAGGGAATCCGGGAAGGAGCGGAGGGACGCATCGAGCACGAAATCCGCAAGCAACCCGGCCTCTCCCCCAGCAACTTCGCCGACCCCCGTGCCAAGCTCGACTTCTGCAACGTCACCGACTACGTCCAGATCGTTTCCAACGGGGCGAACTGGCCCCTCTTCGAGTCCATCTTCCGCCGCAGGCCCGAGTTTGAGCGGCACATGGAGGCTTTCGCCGAGTATCGAAATGCCGTCATGCACAACCGCCAGATGACCGAGATCGTCCGCAAGGCCGGCGACCTCGCCGTAGTGTGGCTGGAAACGGTGCTGGCTACGGAAAACGAGACCAGCGGGGACGAAGACGAGAAAGCCGGGGGGGAAGAATCATGAGCTTCCCCCGGTATCCGAGCTACAAGGATAGCGGTGTAGAGTGGTTGGGGAAGGTGCCGGGGCATTGGGATGTGAAGCGCATAGGTTATTACTTCAACGAGCGGCGCGAGAAAGTCAGCGACAAGGATTACCCAGCTCTCTCTGTCACAAAAAACGGTATTGTTCCGCAGCTTGATACTGCCGCGAAGTCGGACGATGGCGATAACCGGAAGCGGGTCTGCAACGGCGATTTCGTCATCAACAGTCGCTCCGACCGGAAGGGCTCCGCTGGTGCATCAGACCTCGATGGTTCGGTTTCTTTGATTTGCACGGTGATGCGTCCGCAAGAGCGGGTTCATACGCCCTTCATCCATCATCTTCTCCGCTCGCAGCCATTCCAAGAGGAGTTCTACCGCAACGGCAAAGGCATTGTCGCTGACCTGTGGAGCACCAACTACTCGGAGATGCGCAACATCCTTCTCGGGATGCCACCGCCCGCCGAGCAAACCGCCATCGCCGAGTTTCTGGACCGGGAGACGGGGAAGATTGATGAGCTGGTGGCGGAGCAGCGGCGGCTGATGGAGTTGCTGAAAGAGAAACGCCAGGCCGTCATCTCCCACGCCGTTACGCGCGGGATGGATCCCGCTGTTTCGCTGAAACCGTCCGGCATCGAATGGCTCGGCGACATCCCGAGCCACTGGCATGTCAGTCCGCTCAAGTGGCTGACCGACCCGAAACGCCCTATCATGTATGGCATTGTGCTACCTGGGCCTGACGTGGGCGACGGCATTCCAATCCTCAAGGGCGGTAATGTGAAGCCTTCGCGGATGAACCTCGCGTCTGTGGCGCACACTACGCCAGCAATCGAGGCTCCCTACGCTCGTGCTCGGCTAAAGGCTGGCGACCTTGTCTATTCGATTCGTGGCTCAATCGGAGATTGTGAGGTCGTGCCGCCGGAGCTTGAGAGAGCTAATATCACGCAAGACGTCGCCCGAATTGCAGTTGCCAATGGCATCTGCACACCTTGGGTGAGGTGGGCGTTGCTCGCCCCAGCAGTGCGCGAAGAATTGGCAAGCGGCAGCTTAGGTGCGGCGGTTCGCGGAGTGAATATCTTCGACTTGAAGCGCGCCAACATCCCCACGCCTCCGCCCGACGAGCAAACTGCTATTGCGGCCTTCCTCGATACTGAAATCGTCAAGTTCGACACTTTAGCCGCCGAAGCCCAACGCGCCATCGACCTACTGCAAGAACGCCGCACCTCGCTGATCTCCGCCGCCGTCACCGGGCACATCGACGTGCGCCAATTCACCGAAAAGAAAGCCGCATGAGCCTGCACAAAGAAATCAGCTTCGAGACCGAGATTTGCGAACACCTCGCCACGCACGGTTGGCTGTATGAGGAAGGGGATGCGGCCGGCTACGACCGGGCGCGAGCGCTTTTCCCGGCGGACGTGCTGGCGTGGGTGCAGGCCACGCAGCCGCAGGCGTGGGAAACGCTGGTGAAGAACCACGGCGCACAGGCTGGCGAGGTGCTGCTGGCGCGGCTGCGGGATCAGCTCGACGTGCGCGGCACTCTGGAGGTCCTGCGGCAGGGCATCGAACTGCTAGGGCTGAAGCAGCCGCTGAAGCTGGCGGAGTTCAAACCGGCGCTGGCGATCAATGCCGACATCCTTGCCCGCTACGCCGCGAACCGGCTGCGCGTGGTGCGGCAGGTGCGCTATTCACTGCATAACGAGAATAGCCTCGACCTCGTGCTTTTCCTCAACGGCGTGCCCGTGGCGACGGCGGAGCTGAAGACGGATTTCACCCAAAGCATCGGCGACGCCATCGACCAGTATCGCTTTGACCGGCGCCCGAAGCCGAAGGGGCAGGCCGCCGAGCCGCTGCTTTCCTTCCCGCAAGGCGCGCTGGTGCATTTCGCGGTGAGCAATAGCGAGGTCCACATGGCGACAAAGCTGGATGGCCCGGCGACGCTCTTCCTGCCCTTCAACCAGGGCGACCACGGCGCGGCAGGCAATCCGGTGAACCCGGCGGGCGGGCATCGCACGGCGTATCTCTGGGAGCAGGTGTGGGCACGCGAAGGCTGGCTGGAAATCCTCGGGCGCTACCTCATAGCCCAGCGCGATGCGAAGAAGCAGCTCGCGCGGGTGATCTTCCCGCGCTTTCACCAACTCGACGTGACGCGGAAGCTCCAGACTGCGGTGGTCCAAGATGAGCCGGGCGGGAAGTATCTCGTGCAGCACTCGGCGGGCTCGGGAAAAACGAACAGCATCGCGTGGACGGCGCACTTCCTCGCGGAGTTGCACGACGCGCAGCACAAGAAGGTCTTCGACACCGTGCTCGTGGTCAGCGACCGGACGGTGATTGATTCGCAGCTTCAGGAGGCGCTGTTCGATTTCCAACGGCAGACGGGTGTGGTGGCGACAATCAAAGGCAACGACGGCAGCAAGAGCGCGGAGCTGGCCGCGGCGCTGGACGGCTCGAAGAAGATCGTGGTCTGCACGATCCAGACGTTCCCCTTTGCCTTGGAGGCGGTGCGCAAGCTCGCGGCCACGCAGGGCAAACGCTTCGCGGTGATCGCCGACGAGGCGCACAGCTCGCAGACGGGCGAGGCGGCGGCGAAGCTTAAGGCGCTACTTTCCCCCGAAGAACTCGCGGAACTTGGCGATGGCGGCGAGGTGAGCACGGAGGACATCCTCGCGGCGCAGATGGCGGCGCGAGCGGACGATGGCGGCATCACTTTCGTGGCCTTCACGGCGACGCCGAAGAACAAGACGCTGGAGATTTTTGGCACGCGCCCCGATCCGACGCGCAAGCCGGCGCCGGACAACGTGCCGCATCCGTTCCATGTCTATTCGATGCGGCAGGCCATCGAGGAGAAGTTCATCCTCGACGTGCTCCAGAACTACACGAGCTACAAGCTGGCGTTCAAACTGGCGCACAATGGCAAGGACTACGATGAGAAGGAGGTGGAGCGCGCGGCGGCGATGAAGGGCATCATGGGCTGGGTGCGGCTGCACCCGTATAACATCGCGCAGAAGGTGCAGGTGGTGGTGGAGCACTTCCGCACCTACGTGGCTCCGCTGCTGAACGGACAGGCGAAGGCGATGGTGGTGGTGGCGAGCCGCGTGGAAGCGGTGCGGTGGAAGCTGGCCATCGAGAAATACATCGCCGAGCAAGGCTACAAGATGGGCACACTGGTCGCGTTCTCGGGCGAAGTGAACGACTCGGAGTCCGGCGCGGACGGCTTCACCGAGAACAGCAAGATTTTGAACCCGAACCTCAAGGGGCGCGACATCCGCGAGGCGTTCAAAGGCGACGAGTATTCCATCCTGCTCGTGGCGAACAAATTTCAGACCGGCTTCGACCAGCCGCTGCTCTGCGGCATGTATGTGGATAAACGGCTGGCGGGCATCCAGGCGGTGCAAACGCTCTCGCGCCTGAACCGCGCGCATCCCGGCAAGGACACGACCTACGTGCTGGATTTCGTGAACGAAGCCGAGGACGTGCTGGCCGCTTTCAAGGCTTACCACACGACGGCGGAGCTCGCGACGACAACCGACCCGAACCTCGTCTTCAATCTCCGCGCGAAGCTCGATGCCGCCGGGCACTACGATGACTACGAGGTGGATCGCGTGGTGGAAGCCGAGCTGAAAGGCGCGAACCAAAGCGAACTGGTCGCGGCGATTGCCCCGGTGGAAGACCGGCTGATGAAGCGCTACAAGGCGGCGCAGGAGGCGCTCAAGGCTGCGAAGGAAAGGAAAGATGAGAACGCCGTCAAAGCCGCGCAGGAGACGCTGGACGCGCTGATTCTTTTCAAGGGCGACATGGGCGCGTTCATCCGGCTCTACACGTTCCTTTCGCAAATCTTCGACTACGGCAACACGGCCATTGAGAAGCGCGCGATCTTCTACAGGCGGTTGCTGCCGCTGCTGGAGTTTGGCCGCGAGCGCGAGGGCATCGACCTCTCCAAAGTGGTGCTGACGCATCACAATCTCAAGAACCTTGGCAAGCGAGCGTTGCCGCTCAACGAGGGTGAAACGCCCAAGATCGAGCCGATCACGGAGGTTGGGGGCGGTAGCGTGCAGGAGAAGGAGAAAGCACTGTTGGACGAAATCATCCAGAAGGTGAACGACCTCTTTGAAGGCGACCTCACCGACCAAGACAAACTTGTCTACGTGAACAACGTAATTAAGGGGAAGCTTCTGGAATCCGAAACGCTGCGGCAACAGGCGGCCAGCAATACCAAGGAGCAGTTCGCCAATTCACCCGACCTGAAAACGGAGCTTCTCAACGCGATTATGGGTGCGCTCGACGCACACACGCTCATGAGCACGCAGGCGCTCAATTCTCCGACCGTTCAAAGCGGCATGAAAGACATCCTACTCAACCACGCGGGACTCTGGGAATCGCTTCGAGCGAAAGCGGAACAGGGAGCGGATAGAGCAGAATGACACGAGCACTGGAGATTACCTATGGAGCCATTGGCAGCGATTAACGAATGGTGTTGCTCAGTGACATCTGTCACTTGGGCACTTAACGGGCTTGGGAAGCCAATCACTCAGGAGGAGATCATCCAGAAGTTCACACCGTATTTTCCCGAATGGAAGGACCGACCCGGGTTGGTTTCTCGAACCGATGTTCTCCGCTTGCTGGAAATGAACGAGTTGAATGTCGGGAAATACATTCAGAGTGCCGACAAGGAGGAGCTTTGCAGCTTTTTCAGCAAAAATCATCCCAAGTATCAGTGTGGCTTTCTACAGACGAGAAAGTCGACAAACCACTGCATGCCTCTCGTTGGACTGAGCGGGAATGGCTTCCAATTCATGAACTGCGACAGGGTCTCCCCATCCTTCATCGATGTTGGATGGGATTTTCTCGGCAAGACTGATGCAGACATGCTGCTGGTTTTTCAGCGGTGAGCCATTTTTCATCACGTGATGAAAAACGAACGACTCAACGGGGCATGATGGTAATCCGCCTTGACCGGCCGCGGGCCTGTATGCCACCAAGGTGACCGATGGATCAAAGCGCAGCGCCATTCGATTCCGTTTGGATTGATGCGGTGTGCCGCAACCTCGGCGAATGCCAAAATCTGAGGCACGCGGTCACGTTGGCGGCCACGCATCTGACTGCCATGCTTGAGTGGGGGATCGACAACAACGGGTGGGACCCGGAGTGGAAAGCGGACCTCGTCGGTTTTTGTGCGCAGGCGAGCGCCACGGAGGCCTCGGAAGCGGAAGATAACGAAGATGCCGAAATCGCCGCTGCAGGGTGGGAATCGAGCGAGGACATCCTTCGCCTCTACGGAAAATTAAACCACCTCTCCGACTGGGAAGTTTACGCGCAGACCTGCCTTCGATGCGGTGACGCGGGCGATGATTTTCCCGACAAAATGGAGATCGGCCTTGGCTGGCTTATCTTCGCTGTGTCTTTCGTCCACGGAGCGATTACGTGCGATTGCACAGCGCAGTGAGCAGGGTGGGGAGCGCCGGTTGTGCCGCGGCCCTCACTCCTCATCCAACGTGCATTCCTCGGACAGTTCCTCAAGGAACTCAAGTAGCACAGCAAGATGTCGCCCGGCTTGATCCTCTGAACAGTGTTCCATCGAGACTCGCGGAACCCCGAAACCTTGCCACCCGCGGCGCGGAACTCGTTCCACGTGACGCCGGTGAATAGGTCGAGCCAGTAGGTCATAGGGTTAGTAAATCATGAGGTCTTACGATCCACTTGTCCACCCCGCCCGAATCGCCGTCACCCGCTCCGGGCGACTCCTCATGAGCTGATCCCGCCGCCTCCTGGCCTCAGCCTTGCTCTATTCTTTCTCTCAAAATGTTCCGATATCCGAATGGGACAGCACCGTGACTGGCGGCACGCGGCGATCTTTCAGTTCTGGATATACCTTCCAGGGCGTGAAAAGTCGTTTGGTGAGCCAGTTATCTTGGAGCACCCGACTCACGACCTTGTTATCCGGCAGCACCAGCGTGAAGAGCTCTTCGCCCGGCAGATACGGCAAGTAGAAATCTGGCAGCCTGTTGCTAGGCCCCTGCACAAAAAACTGGTTGCTCGGATGGCTTACGATGCGCCACTCGCGCTCCTCAGCGAAATGAAGGGGCATGCCGAACTTGCGCTTGAACATCTGTGCCTCTAGCGCAGCAGGAGCAGCCTTGCGTGAAAATTTGACTCTTGCAGCTGCGGCTGCCCTTTTTGCGTTCACGACACGGCGCCCAGGCTCGGGTGCTCTCAGGCGGAGCATTTTAGCAAAGTGCAAAAGATAGCGGAGTTCCTCGAATGCAGTCGCATCGGGGTTTGGCGTCCATATGCCGTTCGCGTCGCCTTTGGCCTGCGAAGCCAGCAGACGAAATACGGCCTGGAGATACCTTCCCTTCGAGCTGTGCCGGAAATACGTGACGGGCTGGCCGCCGCGTTCAATGATCCAACGTTTTGGAAAACCTAGCCCGATGCGGCCATACTCCATGGTGTGTGGAAGACTCTCGCCCAAGGACCATTCGGTGAAGCAGGCAATGGGTAGATCGGGAGTGAATGATTTACCTCTCAGCACGAACTTCTCCGGGACGCGCGGATGTTTAACCCACAACCCATGTTCTAGGCTCCCGCGTAACTGCTGCAAAACCTGGCCAACCAGGGGGTCGCTAAGCAACTTGCGCTTGCCGTTCTCCTTATCAATCGACCGGCCCATCCAATAGAACAGCTGCTGACGATGAATATTGCCCGCGGGCTTCACCTCGTTGCTGGTCTTCATGATGTCAGAATGCCAGCAAGGACCGGGGAGGTCACGCTGTTGCGCGAGACCGTTGAACAAAATTCAAGAGCCGGCAACCTGGCCGGGTTGGTTCCTGCTTTCGTCCAACCAGCCAAGTGGCGGGGCACAGCAAGTATATCTCGTGTCATTGTTTCGGACGTCATGCCGTTCCAACTAGAAGCTGTCGCCTCCTGGCAAAGCGGAGGATGTCATCGTAGGTGACGACCTCAACACCAGGTTCATTGGCACGCAGTTTCTGGCGGTCAATCTCATCGCGGAATTCGGTGGAGCGGCCGATCACGATCGCTACATGAGGCCGGTAGATTTCCATACCGACTGTCTGCTTCACCCGCTCGCGGTGGCAATTGTCATCAAACCAGTCGCGGTACTGCAAGAGCTGTGCCTTCGCTTCCATTACCGCCGCCGAAAAACGGTCTCGATTTTTCTGACGGACGATCAGTTTTTCTCCGGGAAGTTTCAGGTCAACAACGAAGGCTTGCTGCGCGTCTCGGTTTGTCAGAATGAAGTCGGGAATTAGCGGGCCGTCGCCATCTGCTTCCCGAGTCAAATACACGTGGGGGTAGACCGCGCGATGATCCCAATGACGAAAGAAATGCGGGTTGCGCTCAAAAAAGTTTTGGAAATCATGCTCTCTGGCGTTGGAGCCGTTGATGAGTTCCTCCAGTTCAGCAATCTGTTCCTCAGTGAATGAACCAAAGGTCTGTTGATGAACAATCATGGCCCGCGTCGGAACCAGGATGCCCGAGTCACCCATTTGGGCGAAATCGCCAAGCACCCCGGTTGTGCGGACACAGAGGCGACCTAGCGGATCAATCCCAAGAATGAACTCGATATCATCAGCGCGGCCAACAAGCGACGGCAAAGCGTGAATGACAGCTGTGAGTGTCGGGTGATCGCTCAACCTGTTCACATGAGGAACACGAGGGAGGAGGTCATCGAGAAAATCGACAACGAGGGGACGAGTCGTGTGCCAGTTTTGGCTATCGCCACCATCCACGATTCGCTTTACGAGTCTATTGAGGAAGTCGTTCGTGGTCCGCGTGGGCGTCGAAATATTATCATTCGTGTCGAACCACTCTCTCCACTCTGTGAATTCCCGGCCAGGCTTACACGACCCACTTCCTCGTGGGGATCCTAGACCAATCACGTCCGAGTAGAGACTGTCGCGGCTCACCGCGTCCACAATGTCCAATCCGGCAATCACCCGGGGACTGAGGACTGCGATCTCGTAAAGCAACTCAAAGCTGTCCCAGTAATCGTAACAGGATGCGCGCCGAATTGCTTCCGCCAAGATCTGATCGCACTCGATCCCGCGCTCGGCGAGTCTACAAAGTTCTGGAACTCGCGCGTAAACAGGTGGTAGTGCGACTTTCATCAATATTTCTTTCGTTGTCGGTTGGTCTGAAGAGGCGAGCCAAGGATGGCACTAGCGAAGTCTTCCGCGGTATTGCACTTGCCCGCAAGTTCCTGAAGGGCGCGATGTTCTCGATGGCTTCCTGGGCGGCACGGAGGGCTTCGGGGTCGTTTGTTTGCGACTCGGTCAGGTCGGCCTCGCACCGGCGGCACGCTTTTGTGCCGTCCGCCATCTCGTAGCCGCAATTCCAGCAATTCATGGCTCTACGGGAGCAGGATGCACCCTCCGGAAGTGCCGCACAAGTCGTGGAAACGGGCCAATCTGCGAGGGTTGGCCCGTTTGGCTTACCGCCATCATCCGCTTTTCTTTGGCGAATCTCTCTCGACCAGACTTTTTTTCCAGTCTCCGGAAAAGCCAAACGTGGGTGCCGGGACAGGATCGGCAGGAAACCAGAAATACGTGAATGGTTTCACATCCGGAACGCAGAACCAGTGGGCTTCGCCGTTTTGGTCCATCGCCCACCAACGAGCGGTCTTGGGCGCTGCTTTCCAGTCAACGTCGGGCATGATCGACATCGTAGCACATTCGTCAAACGAGGGCGGTTACGGAAAAGCCCGGCGACCCTCACTGTGAAGGCCGCCGGGCGGAGAGGGGGTGAGTGTTAGCTGACGTGCTGGTTAACGAGCTTGGTCATCTCGAACATGCTGACCTGCTTCTTGCCGCCGAAGACGGCTTTGAGTTTGTCGTCGGCGTTGATCAGCGTGCGCTTCTTCGCATCCTGAAGCCCGTTCTTCTTGATGTAGTCCCAGAGCTTCTTGGTCATCTGGCCGCGGGGCACCGGCTTCGAGCCGATCACGGCGGCGAGCACGGCGTCAGGCTGGATGGGCTTCATCAGCGCAGGGTTGGCCTTGCGCTTGACCTTTTTCGCGGGCTTCTTCGCGACCTTTTTGACGGCCTTCTTCACGGTTTTCTTGGCGGGTGACTTGGTGGGTTTCTTTTTTGTCGGCATAGGAAGATGTTTCCTTCGCAGGTCTGGGTGGGTTGGGCAACTGGAATTGCTGCGTGGTGAGGATGCGACTGGGGCCAGGGGCACTCGCCATCGACAAGGTGGTGCCGGTGGGCGCCAGCGTGAAGACCAAGCTCGGGAGGGGCCGGAGTTACGAGGATTGATCGGAACTGCTACTCGCCACAACGGGCCAATCGGCGAGGGTTGGTCCGTTTGGACACCGGCACCCGGTTGACGGTTTTTTACTTGGGCCGTAAGCAAGGTTATCGTGCCGATGAGAACGAATGAACAGTTAGAAGGTGGCGGCCGCCATGCAGATCATGGCAGCCAGCATTTACGGCGCAGCCTTGATGAGGCCGCGGGCTATTTGGAGATGGGGTTGCTCGACGAGGTTGAAGACTGTCTGCGCCGCACGATGGAGTCGGGTGGTGCGCAGGGCAACAAGGCACAGTCGGAGTTGGCGCATCTGCTTCTGGGCCAGCGCCGCTTCGAGGAGTCGGCGTCGCTTGGTTTGGAACTGATCCATCGCGGAATTCTCAATGAATCTGTCATCATCACTGCCATGCTGGCGCTTCACTTTTTGGGCCGGTTCATTGAGGCGCGCGAGACCTTAGGCCTCTTGGGCAAGCTCGGCGTGCCTCCGGAACGGGAATCCTACCAGCAGGCGTGCTTCGCCGCCCGGTTGAGGGAGTTCCCGGAGGCGCTGCGGTGGCTGCTGATGGAGTTTCGCCGCTCCGACGAGTATTTCATCCACTGCAGCGAGGACACCGACCTTGTGCCTTTGTGGGCTTGGCTGGGCAACCACACACCCGCGCTTGGGGTGGCCCACGAAATCATTGAGGCCCCGTGGGATGCCGTGCGCCGCGCCGGACGGGCGGCGCTCGAAGACGTCCGTTACAGCGCGGGCGACCTCGATGAGTTTCCCGAGTTTGCAGGGCGATTGATGAAGTATGATTACAACGAAGGCTGCTATCAGACGTGGAGGCTCGGGGCCGCTCGCAATCCCGCTGCGATGAGTCAACTCCTCGAAATCCGCCGCGCAAGACTGGCCGGCGTCGAAGCGGCCATTGCGGCTGTTTACGAGCGTGCCATGTCGGTGGTGTTGGCCGCGCAGCCCGCCTACGCTGCCGAGCATGCGAGTTGGGGCAACCACCACGGCGCCCGATGCCACATCCTGTGGGCCTTGCCTCGTAAGCCCGAACTGATGGCCGATTTCCTCTCAATGCCCGGCTTGGAGATGATGCGCCCGCTTCTGGAGGAATACGCATCGGCCACGGCACGCGATCCGGAGTTCGGGAATCGTATGGCCTCGGTGTCGAGTTGCCTCGATACGGACTCCGAGCGGGCGTGGGCTCTGTTGGAGAGGACACCCGCGGCTGTGCGCGACACGGGCATTTACCAGTTGCGGCTTGCGGGCGTTTACGACGCCGACAACGACTACGCCCGTTCGCTCCCAATCTGGAACGCGCTGCGCAAACGCTGGCCCGCCGATGTGGTCGGCTATGGCAACGCTGTCGGAGCCTTGATCAAGCTGGGGCGCGCGGAAGAGGCGAAAAGCATCCTCGAAAACAGCCCCCTTTGTTTTCGCCGATACCGAACTTACCTCCGGCACCGCGCCATTTTCTACAACACGCCAGCGCCAATCACGTTGCGTCACAGGAAGTTTCTCGGACGCTTGGACTTGAATGGCGAGATTTTGCCTGCATCGTGCCCGACGGGTCTGGCCTGTTATCCGGTTAAGCCTGAGGCCTGACTCGACGCTGTGCTGGTTGACGATTGTGCCTCCCGCCCGTAAGCAAGGTTATGGACGGCAAAATCGCGGTGATGAGCGACCTGCACTCGAACAAGGAGGCACTGGATGCGGTGTTGGCTGACATTCGCTCGGTCGGGATCGGGAGGGTGATTTGCTTAGGGGATCTCGTCGGATATGCCTCGGGCGTCCGGTCCACGCTCAATGCGGTGCGCGATCTGGAATGCCCGGTGGTGATGGGGAACCACGATTTTGCTGTCGTGTCCGGCTCGATCCCGGAAGAATTCAATGACACGGCGCGGGCGGGTGTGCGGTTTGCCATGGACAGGCTCAAGCCAGACGAGTTGGACTGGTTGCGGCAACTTCCGCCCAAGGTGGAGATGGATGGAGTTACGTTCCTGCACGCTTCGCTGGCGGACCCGCGCGAATGGAATTACGTGATCGACCCGGAGGATGCCCTCGCGCATTTCCACCGGCAGCCCGCCCGCTTGGCGTTTTGCGGGCACACGCACCGGCCCGCAATGTGGTGGCTGGACCCGCGCACGGATCGTGTCGGCCACCGCCATGGAGAGGGGCGCCTGGAGCTTCCGCGCACTGGCAAGGTGCTGGTGGATGTTGGGTCGGTCGGACAGCCGAGGGACACGGACCCGCGGGCGTGTTACGTGATCTACCACGAAAGCGGGGAGACGGTAGAATTCCGCCGCGTGGAATACGACATCAAGCGGACGAAGCGGAAAATCTTGCGGGCGAAGCTGCCTCGTTTCTCTGCTCAACGTTTGAGCTTGGGGAGGTAAGATGGACCCGATGCCGCAGCAACGAAATCCGGAGCCCGACCTTGCGCCGCTCTTGCCCTTGGCTAAAGCCATCGCCCGCAATTTTCGCAACATCCCCGGACTTGGTGCGGACGAAATCGAAGCCCGGGCGCTCGAAGCGCTGGCGGCGGCGGCCCGCGGCTTTGACCCAGCTAAAGGCAATGATTTCAAGGCCTATGCGGGTGTTGCCATTCGCAATGCCTTGCGGAGCCTGTTCGAGCAACAGGTCCGGCATTACCGGCATCATCAATACGTTCTCGACCAGCCGGCCAACGTGGACTCCACCCAGGCCGACGCCGTCCAGAATGTGAAGGATGCTCGGCAAGAACCCGTGGGCCAGCAAGTCCAACGGCAGCAGTGCGTGGCCATACTGGATGAATTGCTGCGCGACCTTCCCGACCGCTCCCGCCTGGTGGTTCTCGGGATTTCCGAGGGGCGCAGCTACGCCGACCTTGGCGGTGAACTCGGGATCAGCAAGCAGGCGGTGCACAAAATTGCGACATCCGCACTGCGCGTGCTGCGGGATGCACTGGCTGCCCGTGGATTTCGTGGGGTGGACACAGTCGGTCTTCTCGCCACAACCCGACTCAGCCCTGTTGACCCCGCATCACCTCCAAATTAAAAACACGGTATGGCGGCCAAGGTTAAACTCACCATCACCGAAGGCCCCGCAGCCGGTCGGAAGTTCGAGTTTTCCAGCCACGACAGCTTCGTCTTCGGAAGGATGCCGGAATGCCACGTGAAGTTTCCGGACGATCACGCCGTCTCGCGCCATCATTTCATCCTTGAGGCCTGTCCGCCGAAAGCCTCCCTCCGTGACCTTGGAAGCCTCAACGGCACATTCGTCAACAGCGTGAAGTGGGGCGGGCGCGACGACGATGAAACGCCGGAGCAAGCAGCCAGACGAATTTATCCGATCGTCGACCTTGTTGATGGCGACGAAATCAAGGTCGGTAAAACACGCATCGCCGTCGCGGTCGAGGATGACCCCAGTGAGGAGCGGGTGAGCGCGGGGATCGAGCCCGGTGCGCTCTCGGAGCTTTCGCCCGAGGAGCTTTTCGCTTTCGTATTCGGTGATGCCAAGACTGCCGGGCTCCTGCAAATTCCCGGCTACCGCATCGAGAAGGAGATCGGCCGCGGCGGATTTGGGGCCGTCTACCGTGCCAGGCGAGTCAGCGACGGCGCGGCCGTGGCCATCAAAGTGATGCTCTCGCACGCCGCGGCATCCCAGAACGCCATCCTCCAGTTCAAGCGGGAGATGGAAGTCCATAGCCAACTCAACCACCCGAACATCGTCCCTTACCTCGAGCGGGGTTCGCATGAAGGTGCCTTTTTCTTCGTCATGAAACTCTGCGACGGCGGTTCACTTTTCGACCTCATGAACCGCAACGGCGGACCGCTCTCGGTCACTCAGCTTATGCCGCATGCTTTGGAGGCGTTGGAAGGTCTGGCCCATGCCCACGCCAAGGGCTTTGTCCACCGTGACATCAAGCCCGGCAACATCCTGATCCACCAAGGCAAAGCGATGATCGCCGACTTCGGGTTGGCCAAGAGCTTCCATCTCACCGGCCTCAGTGGTCCGCGAAGCCTAACAGGAGACACAGCAGGCACTCCGGTCTTCATGCCGCCCGAACAGATCATGAATTTCAAGCAGGTCAAACCCACGAGCGACGTCTTCAGCGTCGGGGCCACGATCTACTTCGCTCTTACCGGAGCCTTCCCATTCGACTTCCCGCCCAAACGCGACCCGATGGATGTGGTTTTGAATGATGCAGTTGTGCCCATTCGCAAACGACTCGCAGGCATACCTGAACCTCTCGCCACTAAAATTGACCGGTCCGTCACGAAAAGCGCTGGTTCCAGGTTCAAAGATGCAGGTGAATTTCTCGACGCGATTCGTCGAGAAATCAGAAGTTAGAAAGCTGCGGTGTGAACTACGTCAATGACAACGAGATTCCTGAAATCTGGGAGGTTGGCGATGTAATTTTGAACAAATACGACATCCGTGAGATTTTTACGGGCGGCGGAATGGGCCTCGTCTACCGTGCGTATCACCGAGATTGGGATCTTGAGCTGGCGGTCAAATCGCCTCGTCTCGAAAAACTTGAGGAGACCAGCATCATTGCTTTTGAGCAAGAGGCTCAGAATTGGATTAACCTCGGCACTCATCCCAATATTCTCACGTGCTTCTATGTGCGCCGTCTTGGTGATATTCCACGAATATTCTCCGAATTCGTGCCTTCCGGCAGCCTTGAAGACTGGCTGCAGGCCAATGTTCTTCAACAAGGTTCGAAAAACCAGCCCTACGCTCGTATTCTTGATATTGCCATCCAGTTTGCTCGTGGACTTCGCTACGCTCATGACAAAGGTGTTGTCCACCAAGACGTTAAGCCCGGTAACCTGATGATGGGGGCGGACGACACGGCAAAAGTCTGTGACTTTGGCTTGGCGCGAGCACTCGACGAGCGCCAATCCCACCGCATGGCCCCTCAGTCTGGAGCGGCCCACACGGGGATCGAATCATCTGGGTATTATACCCCGGCATACGCCTCGCCAGAACAAGCCGCAGGCCTTCCGCTTACTCGCCACACGGACATTTGGAGTTGGGCCGTGTCGGTTCTAGCCATGCTAAAAGGCGAAGTTGTCTGGGCAACGGGCTTAGCTGCCCCGTTTGTCTTAGCCGAGCATTACGGGGACGCCAAAGACAGCGACCCTTTGGCACAGCTGCTCGCTCGCTGTCTTGCTAGAGACATTGACGAAAGACCAGCAGATTTCGCAGAGGTGCTTGAGCAACTGCTTTTCATTTACGAGCGTTGTTTTAGGCAGCAATACTGGCGCGCTGAACCTGAAGCGAATGCACTCACCGCAGACACATTAAATAATCACGCCGTAAGCCTTCTCGACCTGAGCAATGCTTCGAGCAGCTTCGATGTTGCGGAGCTTTTTGAGAAGCTACGAGAGGCTGACCCGTTTCATGTTGATGGGATTCTGAACTACACTATGTGGAAATGGTCGGGGGGGCGGCAGTCCATTACTGGCACAAATCGCGATATACTTAATGCAATCACGCTACCAGGTGTCGCGCAGCAAATCGATCCGATCTGGCTCGAGGACTACCAAGCGGAGACGCTTCAGACTTCGGAGCAGCTTTTTAGCATCGGCAAACGGCCAAGATTGCGCGAACTGCGCGACCATCTTCGCAAGGATCTGCAGGATCTGTTTTTTGTAACAACGCCGTATTATGTTGAGCTATCGCGTCGCCTAACGCACGCGTTGCAGCCTGGGCGCTTGTGTTGTTCGGATCATGAATGCTTCAAGACGTGCTGGTGGGGGAAAGTGCTTGAAGGCGATCGTCCGTGGAGCGCGCTGCGTGTTTGGCATGGAGACGGCCTCCAGTATAGTATTGATACGAATTCATGGGAATCTCCTTGTGAAATAGTGTGCGCAGCACTTTCGGAAGAGGGACGAGCGCTCGCAGCACTGTTACGACTGCATGGAGATCCATCTAACGCGGCAACCTACATTCTGTTAGTGCGCAGTTTTGTTGACGAGTTCCAGGATTGCTTCTCAGAATGCTTTGATATTGACGATAATGCACGCTCTATCCAGATTACTGTGGATGATACCGCGGGTCACATAGCCCTATGGAATTGTGACCAGTTCGCATATCGCAGCGGCATTCAGGAATTCACCCTATTTTGCCGTCGCGATAATGCCGTTGAAATGGTGTGGCCTAAGCGGCGGGCAGACGATGAATTGTGCAATGTCGACACAGTATCTGTATCCGGTTGCGGGAGTCTCTTGATGACCACGCGTGGAGCACGTGTCCGCCTGTGGAGCACTGATGATAGTCTGCGCCTCAAACGCAATCTTCTTGATGTGAACCTCTCCAATTTTGGAATCATCAACTACAAGGACTGCTTGCCAGGGTTCGATTTAGAGAGCGCATTTGAGGGAACAATAAGCAAACTCAACGACTGCACGCTACTTGATCGGCTGCGCGATCGCATTGCTGGGGTTCGCCTGCCATACCGCCTGACTCGGCCAGTAGACCCAGCAACGATGCGAGAGGATAGGGAGGTTTACAGTCAAATGATAGATCACGCCAACCAATCAGTTGCACAGGGCGATTTTGCGGGTGCCGCTAAGGCCTTGGATGTGTGTCTGGCTCTGCGTTGCGCTAACAAGACCGCGTTGCACACATGGCGCCATCAACTCGTGCAGCGGCATGGCGTTGCGGCGGTGTCTAGAGGGTGGCATACACGGGATTGCGGTGTGTATATCGGCAGCACAAGAAGCGAGGTATGTCAAGTGGTGGCCGGAGACATTGACGGTCGATTCATCTTGAAGCGAGTTGGGGCTATTGACAGCGAAGACTGCCTGCCTGTCGAGTGCGGCAGCGTCTACACACCGTTTGACATAGATGAGGAGAGTCGTCCCAATTGTATCTGTGCCATGCTTCTACTGCCAGAGCGCCGTGCGGTCGTTTCACTTCGACGTGATCAATCTTCGAGTGTTGCTGTTGTGCAAAACGTCGATCCAATAATGTCTTGTGGGTCGTATTTGCAGGCGAAAATTCTGTGGGAGAAACCTGCCTCTGGCTGTTGCGACGGAGTTGCGAATAGCGTCGTTGTTATTAAAGAGGTATTGTATCAACTGGCAGAGAACGGCCAAGTGGCAGCTTATGAAATCGCAACTGGAAAATGCCTCTACTCGCTTCAGATTGATGGTGGTATTGGGAGCATAGTCGAAGTTGACTGGAATGGTAGGTCTTGTTTGAGCGCTATCAACAAGAATAGCAGCAAGCTGCACGTCTTTGGTCATAATGGCGTAATGCTATTCGAAACAAATATTGATGTCGGCTGTGATGCACGCTTTGAGAGCATGGCTCTATTTGGCAGGGCGGTTGTGGTGCGAAGTGAAGCGCACTTATGGCATGTCCATTGTCTTTCGGGTGCAAAGACTCGAATTTGGAGTCGATGGGACTATGAAGAAGACGGCTTTGTCTGGCCTAGCGGAATCACATTATCTCCGTGTGGGCGAGCCGTTGCATACATTGTGGATCGGCGTCTCCATGTCGTCGACGTCGCGACCAAACGAAAAGTTCTCGATTGGGCAATTGTGATAGATACACAACTCCGGAATCCGTGTTTTGATAGGTCTGGGCGGTGGCTATTGCTTGTGCATAGCGTGAATAAGGGCGAGATCTTTGAATTTCAGTGGGACTGCTTGTGAGCAGCAACCGGACTCATGAACATTTCTTTAAACCTCGCGTGGTCCCTCGCCGAAGTGGAAGCCTCGGCCGGAGGCAACGCTGAAATCTCGCCGGTCCACTTCTGGATGGGGGCTAGCAAGGGATGTGGCCTCGACTTGGTCGTGTTTTTGCGCGGAGCAAGAAAGGAAATCTTGGCGGGGAAGGATGAGATTGCGGCAGATTTTCAGAAGGTCGCTGGAGTTTTTAACCGTGCTGGTATCGACCCGACCCACTTTCGCAGGTTGCTTCGGCGTCTGAGTGGTGGGAAAGGACCGCCCACCTCGCGTCCACTTCATCGGAGCAAAACGCTGCGGGCTGCTTTTGCCGCAGGGAAGCACTTCGCCGATGTTAGCGGGACACATTGTGCCCCGTCACATGTTCTGCTTGCGCTGGTGCGGGATGAGGACGCCGTGTTAGACGCCTGCCTGGCGGAGATGGGGGCCGACAAGCGTCGCCTTGCCAGCGCGCTGGCGGAGGAGGTGCTGGCCCACGCGCCGGAGGAAGAGCGCTCCCCGGCACCGCAGAAGGGCGGCGCACGGGCTGAGGCGAAGCCGCGCGCGAATGACGCGCCGCCCAAAAAATCGGTGCTGGACCGCTTCGGGCGCGATCTGTCCGCACTGGCGGCAGAGGGGAAACTCGCGCCGTTGATCGGCCGCAAAAAGGAGATGCTGGCTATTGGCCAGACTTTGCTCCAGAGCCGCAAGAGCAACGTGATTCTGGTCGGGGAGCCAGGCGTCGGGAAGACGGGCATTGTGGAAGGCTTGGCCCAGCGCGTGGCCGATGGCGAAATGCCGATGGGGCTCGGGTCGCTGCGGATCGTGGAGCTTTCGCTGGCTCTCCTCGTGGCGGGGACGAAATACCGCGGGCAGTTCGAGGAGCGGCTGGAGGCGGTCATCAAAGAGGCGTCCGCCGATCCGAACATCATCCTGTTTCTCGACGAAATCCATACCCTCATGGGCGCAGGGCAGGCCGGAGGATCGCTGGACGCCGCGAACATCCTCAAGCCCGCACTGGCCCGTGGGGAAATCCGGGTGATCGGGGCGACAACCACGGCGGAATACCGACGGCATATCGAAAAGGATGCCGCGCTCGAAAGGCGCTTTCAGAAAATCGACATCGAGGAGCCTTCCGCGGACGAAGCGCTCGATATTTTGGAGGGACTGCGCGGACACCTTGAGCGGCACCACGGGATCAAGATCAAGAAAGAGGCGTTGAAGGCCGCCGTCGAATGGTCAGTGCGCTACCTGCCGGACTTCCGGTTGCCCGACAAAGCAATCGACCTTCTCGACAATGCCTGCGCTCAAGCTCGCTTTGCCACATTCTCGGAGGCTGGCGCACCGCGGTCGGTGGGGCGCGAGTTGGTTGCCCAAGTGATCGCCCAACGATGCAAGGTGCCAGTTGATCGGCTGACCGCCGGGGAGGCACAGCGGCTGACAAACATGGAGGAGGCATTGCGCGAGACCGTGAAAGGACAGGACGAGGCGATCCGGATTGTCAGCGAGGCTGTGCGGACTGCGCGGGCGGGACTGAAGAAGCCTAACAGGCCGGTCGGGGCGTTTCTTTTTGTCGGACCGTCGGGCACGGGAAAAACCGAGTTGGCCAAGGCACTAGCTGAGTTCCTTTTCGACTCGCAGCGCGGCCTGATCCGCTTCGACATGTCGGAGTTCATGGAGGAACACAGCGTCAGCAAGTTGATCGGATCTCCGCCCGGCTACAAGGGCTCTGACGAAGAGGGACAGCTCACGAAGCGAATCCGCTCGATGCCCTACAGCGTGGTCTTGTTCGACGAGATCGAGAAGGCGCACCCAAGGGTGTTGGATTTGTTCCTACAGATCTTCGACGAAGGCACCCTCACCGATGCCACCGGCCGCAAGTGCAGCTTCCGCGATGCCATCATCATCATGACAAGTAACCTCGGCGCAGGCGGGGCGGCAAACAGACGCGAGGTCGGCTTCGGCGCGTCTTTGGACACACCCGAGTCGGCGACTGGCGAACGCATGAAGCGCATACAAGCCGCAGTGAAGGGACATCTGCGGCCGGAGCTGATCAACCGCCTGTCGTCCATCGTGACATTCCACGAGCTTTCGCGAGACAACCTGTGCGAGATCGTCGGCAAGCTCGTCGGCCAGCTCAACGCGCAGCTTGAGGACAAGGGCGTCCGGGTTGTTTTGGATGACTCCGCCGTCGATCTCGTGCTGGCCAAGGGCTATTCACCGGAGTTCGGGGCGCGGGAGTTGGAGCGGGCGATTGATGCACTGATCGCCAAGCCGGTGACGGAATACTTGCTGTCCTCAAATCTGGAAATTGGAGCAATCGTTCGATTCAAGGCCGCGGGCACAGAAATTCAAATCAGTGTCGAGAGTTAGGCCACTAACGGTCTGAGTCGTGGATCCCGCCGTTGATATAGGTTGCATTTCCCATCGTAGTGGCTGTGGCGCTGCGACCGCCCGGTCCCATTATCGTGGCATTGTGCTGGTCGTGCTGGATCACCGTCATTGGCCGCCCATTCACAAACACGCTGTGCACCTCGCCGCCAATCACTTGGCTGGGGCTTTCCGTGGCCTGTGACTCTTGCTCTGCCTGCTGCACCCACTTGCGATTGGCAGAAGCCAAGGCGTCACGCTGCCTTTTTAGTTCAGTCGCATCCTCAGCACTGGAAATCATCCGGTCTTCAGCTTGCTCCAAGCGAGAGAAGAGCTTTTCGACATCGCTCCTATACTGCTCCACGCGCGCTTCCATCAGCTTCATGGTTTCCGAGGTGACCGCCACACCGAGTTCCTGAGCCGCCAAGTGCGCGAGCAGCACTGGCTTAATTGGGGAAAAGTGCCGCGCATCGTTCTCCATCTCCCAACGAGAATCCATACGCTCCATCTTGTCCCTCAATTCAGAAGATTCGTCGGCGGTTTCCGGATAGATCTCCAAGGCTAAACCACGCGCCAGTTCGAGATCCGCTATGAACGATGCTTGGCTCGCCTTCTCGCCGTCAGTCTGAGCCTTCTGAAGTTTGCCTTCCAATTCCGTCACCGCTAACTCGCGCTCATTTGCGCGTCCGGACACTTCCGCCTCCAAGGTTGCGATGTGGGCATCCCGAATCTCGCGGTCTCGTTTCGCCCCTTCAAGAACGGATTTCACCCGCGCATCTGCATAGGACGACTGCATGATTATCCCCGCCACCAGCCCACAGAGCACCAGCGCCGCTGCCACGATCAAGTAGACCAGCGTTTTCATGATTCCAAATTCCCTCCGTGAAGAAGCTCATGTCAATGCGGATCGGTCGTTAGCGTCCCACCAAGCCCCCCTTGACGAGGTGAGGGAGAGGAGGTGACGTAAGTCGGGTACCTGCGGGCAGGTAGTGCAACAATCTGTCTGTAAAAGTGGTTCTGCCTGACTGACGCACTCCGGGTGTTCCGGAGGCGCAGCGAAGCGGAGCCGTAGGAACACCCGGAGTGCGTCTTGGCCTTTTTTTTCGGGGC
>Ga0247832_1003321_pt1 | contig 22236 bp, 21 predicted proteins | sample LaCruzMarch2015__10_FD_192407 | JGI IMG/M metagenome (GOLD analysis project Ga0247832, IMG submission 192407) | Freshwater microbial communities from meromictic Lake La Cruz, Castile-La Mancha, Spain - LaCruzMarch2015_4m | ecosystem: Environmental > Aquatic > Freshwater > Lake | place: Spain... | reverse complement strand
TCTTAAAAATCACGCCGCCGGAGGTGGGCTGCCGTCAGTCGGGCAAGTGCCCTCCCTCCGTCAGCCCACCTCCGGCGCACTCTCATCCTGATTGACGCGGGCTCTCACCTTGATTGTCGCGCGGCACGCGTGCCAGCTCGTCAACGCACGCGTCTCCCGTCTGCCCTTACGAACACCCCGCAGCTCTGCTTGCCCCGCTTATGAGCCCTCGACAGGTGCATTCGGAGCCGAACCGGTACGCCCGAAATGCAAGCGACCTCCGCATGTTAGCAAAAAACGAAAATGACACCAAAAATCACGGACAAAAAACACAAGCAGAGAGAGATGGTTCAACCACCAAGCTACCATTCAGAGTCCGAAAAAATAGCTAGAGGCATGAAAACAAGCCGAAACTTGATGTTTTTACGCAACAGAGGGGACTAATTGAAGCTCCGAAAGCGGACGGATTAGATTTTCCTGTCAACAAAAACAACAAATCTAGACATGCTAATTCAAGTCCGAACTGATTCGGACCGTTAATCAGGAGAGAACGCAAATGGCCAAGATTTCCGTTAAAGAGACGAAGGCAAAGACCCCCGCGAAAGCCCCGGTAAAGGCTGCTGTCAAGGCTCCCGTGAAAGCCGCTGCAAAAGCCCCAGCCAAAAAAGCTGCCGCCCGCAAGCCCGCTGTCAAGGCTGCCGCCAAACCAGCCATCAAGCCCGCTGCCAAGACGACCGCAAAGGCTCCTGCCAAGTCGCCCGCGAAGAAGCCCGCAAAGAAAGCTGCTTAATCAATGCGTTACCGGGAGGCCGACGGAATCGGCCCAGGCCCCCGGACCTGCGCCTGCCACCAGTGCAGGCGGCGACGCGTTTCGCCGCCATCGTAAAATTAAAATACTTTTTGCCCGTTAAAGACCGGTAGCATTCAAGCTACCGGTCTTCAGTCAATAGTCGCACCGAAACAAGTCAATTGATAAAAAAGTCCGCTGCCTTTAAACGCGGCGCTCCACCATCAACTTCTTCAATTCCGCAATGGCCTTGGCGGGATTAAGTCCCTTCGGGCAAGCCTTCGCGCAATTCATGATCGTATGGCAGCGATAGAGCCGGAATGGGTCTTCCAGGTTGTCGAGCCGCTCGCCCGTCGCTTCGTCGCGGCTGTCAATCACCCAGCGATAGGCTTGCAGCAAGACCGCTGGTCCCAGATACCGGTCCTGGTTCCACCAATAGCTCGGGCACGACGTCGAGCAGCACGCGCACAAAATGCACTCGTAGAGCCCGTCCAGCTTCTCGCGATCATCCCGCGACTGGGCCCATTCCTTGGGTGGTGCAGGAGTGTCGGTCTTCAGCCAGGGTTCGATTGAGGCGTGCTGGGCGTAAAAATTGCTCATGTCCGGCACGAGGTCCTTAATGACCTTCATGTGCGGCAGCGGATAAATGTTAACAGCGCCGCGAACCTCGTCCATGCCCTTGAGGCAGGCCAGGGTGTTCGTACCGTCGATATTCATCGCGCACGACCCGCAGATGCCTTCGCGGCACGACCGGCGGAACGTCAGCGTCGGGTCGATTTCGTTTTTGATCTTCATCAACGCATCGAGCACCATCGGCCCGCAGCTATCGAGATCGACATGATAGGTATCAACGCGTGGATTGTCCCGATCGTCTGGGCTCCAACGATAGATCCGGAATTCCTTGAACTTGCCGCCCTTGACGGCAGCATTCCAGGTCTTGCCTTTATTGACCGTCGAATTCTTGGGAAGCGTGAGCTGAACCATGGGACCAGATTTTCCTAATCTCGGATGTCGGGTTGTCCGATGCCGTCACCGGCGCGGGGAGCACGAATTCTCTAGGGTAGTCGTGTTGCAAACGTGAGCCTTCTGTCAACACTACGAAAGCCGCTGACGGTCTGGTTTATCAGCCTTCAGTCTTGGTACGCGCAGCCAGGCCCTATGCGATCTTAAAATTCGCAAACGACCTTGAACCCGTCACTCAAGCCGGAACGATTTCAGTTGCCGCACCAGTTGGCACAATTTATCAGCCACATCGGCCCCGGTATCGACTGCGACCTTGAGCGTCGCCCGTTGCACGATCAGCCCGTTGAGCCGCTCCTGCTGCTCGCCAAACCCGAAATACAGCTCTTCGGGCGCCACGATCTCGCCATCCTCCACCGCCGACATCACGTCGAACGCATTCTGGGAAGCCAGCACGAGCATGGATGCAACGTCGTTCATGATCTGCTGATAGAGCTTGGCCGCTTCAGCATTCACACGCGTTCCGTGAACCCCAAACTTGAGCGGGGACGACGGCGCACCCTCCCCGCAAAACAATCGCGGATTGCGCTGAAATCGGCGGAAGATCTCGCCCAGCCCCATGCAGCACGTCTCAAGATCGCGCAATGCAACCCCAGCCTTACGCCGTGCCTTCACCCGGTCCGGTGTCTTGTCGTGCGCCGACCAGTTGATCGCCGCAATGGAAGCCACCGCGCCCAGCGCCGCAATAGCTGGCAGCACGGCCGCGAAGGGATCGGGCGGCACACGCGTATCGCTGTCGCTTTCGACGGGCTTGGCCGCCGACGCAGGGATCGTTGATTTCACCATCGGATGAGTGCCTCTCGATTGCGCCTCGCGCCGAGCTGCCCGGACGTCACCAGGCAACCGCACAGATCGCATAGGGTGTTACCATACCCGTGTCTTGGTTGCAGCGCCGCAGCAGGGAAAGGTCGCTATCATTTCCCGCCACAATACGTCCTAAGTTTGAATGTACGTACGCGGCCTCTGCGACAGTGGGTTGATTGTTCGCCCTGACTATAAGGGTCGATCGAACCGTCAAGCCAACCCCGCCGTCTGCCGACCACCCAAACTGCACCAGACGTTCACAACTGCGCGGCCACACCCGCTCAAACGTCGTCAACGATCAACGAGGAGACCAGCCGTGAGAAGCATGCCGCGATCGACACAATCCGTGCCGGCGCTTGCACTGCGTCCGGCTGACCGTCATCCAAATACGTTGAGCGACCATGGCACGTTCATTGATACAGCGTCGGCAGGAGGCCGAGCGCGCAAGGGCTGAGGCTTACGACGCGTCGCTGCGGCGGATGTCGCAGCCGCCGCGCCCGGCCCCGAATTTCCACCACGCGATTGAAGAGGCCCACTGCGGTTTTGAAGCGTCGGTCCTTCGCGACCCGTCGGCTTGGCGGCCGCAGATGAAGACTCGTGACCCCGCGCGTCTCCGCCTGGCGGCAGCCCGTCATCTGTTTGCGCGCTACCCCGTAGCAAGCCACCTCGAACAGGTCTGGACTGTGACCGGCAGCCTAGCACCCGCCGAGATCAGGCTGCGCAAGCACTGGTACATCGTCGCAGCATCCGGTGGCTCGCTGTTCAAGGAGGCGGCAGGTCATTGGTTGTCGCGCAAGGAGGTCCACGCCTTCCTCACCACGCCAGCTGGGCTTAGCTTCGACGAGGCATTCTGGCACGCGATCTCCCGGTCCTACGCGTCCAATCCAGGTATCGCACTTCGGATTGCCCGCTCCAAGATCGCCCAGACGGACCGCTCCGCCGTCGCCTTCTGGCGCGAAGCGGCGCGATTCTTCTGCGCAAATCCGGTGAGCATTGAGGAGTTGAACGACTATTGCGACTTCCTTGCGGACAGCTACCAGCGAAATCCGCAGCTGAGCCTCAAAGGGCGTACGCTCGCCTCGCTGGGCCGCCAAATGTGCGAATGGCATCGCGACTTGGAGGCCATCGCGCGCATTGAAGCGGCTCAACGCCGTGCCCAGGCGGCAGCGGCACGTGGACCCGGACAGCCTCTGTCGCCCCAAGCGGCGGGCAATGTTGCCTGGGCAGGGGCAGCCATCGCCGATTGGTCATGGACGCCGTCGGCCAAGGACCGCAGCAGGCGCGAAGAGTACCTCGTCACGCAGCTGCGGACGGCGGTGTGCCTCGTGGCCGAAACGCGGGCCATGCACCACTGCGTAGCGACGTACGCAGCCAAGTGCATAGCCGGAAACGCATCGATCTGGTCGTTGCGCCGCCGCGCGGCCGGCGACACCACGCGCCTGCTGACGATCGAACTCAATCGTGAGCAACGCGCGGTCCAGGTTCGCGGATTTGCCAACCGCTTGGCAACCCTTGAGGAGCGCAAACTCCTTGAACGGTGGGCCAAGGCCCGCAACATCGGACTGCCCTGATAGCCTACCGCAAAAAACAAAGCAGCGGCCGTTGCAAGCCGCTGCTTTCAGTCCCTGACGGGTCAAGCTGAACTAGAATAAAGCCAGCGTCAGTACACGCGAGCTTTAGGCTCGATGTACTTGATCTCGTCGGTCAACGTGTTGGTGTGGACCGGACGGTCGCCCAGTTCCACGGCCCGCGTCTGATCGTCGGCGAACGCCAGCGTGTGCTTCATGAAGTTGACGTCGTCGCGCTTGGAGTAATCCTCGCGCGCATGTGCTCCACGGCTTTCCTTGCGGGCCGCAGCACTCACCAGCGTCACCACAGCCTGTGAAATCAGGTTGTCGTACTCCATCGTTTCCATCAGGTCCGAATTCCAGATCAGCGATCGGTCGGTCGTTTTGATATCGGCGCTCTCCGACCAGATCTGGCTGATCTTGGTAACGCCTTCCGTCAGCACCGGACCATCGCGATAAACCGCGCAGTTATTCTGCATCACGCGTTGCATCCGACCACGCAGCGAAGCTGTCGTCGTCTCGCCCTTGGCATAACGGAACTTGTCGAGCCGCGACAAAGCCAAGTCTTTGGCGGTCGCTGGCAGTGGCGGAAGGGCTGCCCGCGTCTTGACGGTTTCCTGACAACGCAGGCCGGCCGCACGACCGAACACCACGAGATCGATCAGTGAGTTCGACCCGAGACGGTTTGCACCATGAACCGAGACGCACGCCGCTTCGCCAATGGCCATCAGCCCCGGCACCACCGTATCCGGGTTGCCATCCTTCAGCGTCAACACTTCCCCATGATAGTTCGTGGGAATGCCGCCCATGTTGTAATGGACCGTCGGGATGACAGGGATCGGCTGCCGACGCAGATCGACACCGGCGAAAACCTTTGCGTTTTCAGTAATGCCCGGCAACCGCTCGTGCAAGATTTTCGGATCGAGATGATCCAGGTGAAGGAAGATGTGGTCGCCATCTTTGCCGACGCCCCGCCCTTCACGGATTTCCATTGTCATCGAGCGCGAGACGACATCGCGCGAAGCGAGGTCTTTAGCGTGAGGCGCATAGCGCTCCATGAACCGCTCGCCCTGACTGTTCGTCAGATACCCGCCCTCACCGCGAGCACCTTCTGTGATCAGCACGCCCGCACCATAAATGCCGGTCGGATGGAATTGCACGAATTCCATATCTTGCAGCGGCAGCCCAGCGCGCAGCACCATCGCATTGCCATCGCCCGTGCAGGTGTGTGCTGAGGTACACGAGAAGTAGGCCCGGCCATAGCCGCCCGTCGCCAGAATCGTCTTTTGCGCACGGAAGGCGTGGATCGTGCCGTCTTCCATGCACAGCGCCACAACCCCGAGGCACGCACCGTTCGCATCCATCAGCAAATCGATGGCGAAGTATTCGATGAAAAACTCAGTCGAGTGCCGTAACGCTTGCCCGTAAAGGGTGTGCAGCATGGCATGACCGGTCCGGTCTGCAGCGGCACACGTGCGCTGAGCGGGCGGGCCTTCGCCGAATTCCGTGGTCATGCCACCGAACGGACGCTGGTAGATCTTACCGTCTTCGGTCCGGCTGAACGGCACGCCATAGTGCTCAAGCTCATAAACCGCCGCAGGCGCATTCCGGCACAGATATTCGATGGCATCCTGGTCGCCCAGCCAATCGGCACCTTTGACGGTGTCGTACATATGCCATTTCCAGTTGTCAGGACCCATATTGCCGAGCGAGGCGGCGACCCCGCCTTGCGCCGCAACCGTATGGGAGCGCGTTGGAAACACCTTGGAAATACAGGCCGTACGCAGACCCGCCTCTGACGCGCCAAGTGCTGCCCGAAGCCCTGCCCCGCCTGCCCCCACGACAACGACATCGTATTCATGCTCGGTCACCGGATAGGCGGCGCCATTCGTCTTCGCGGCCATTGTATTAGGCTCCAAAGCTGAGTTTCAAAACGGCAAACACGCATGCCATCGCAACTGCGATGGCAAAGAACGTATTGAGGGCCAGCGCGACGAGCTTGGATCCCTCACCGTGAAAGTAGTCTTCAATGATCGTCTGCATACCGAGCCGCATGTGGATCGTGCCCGAGACGATGAGCGCGAGAAGAGCGAGTGCCACGAACGGGTTGCGGACAAGATTTCGAGCCGCAGCAAAGTCGGCACCGGCCACCGAAGCCACCAGCCAGACCAGGAAGATCGCAAGCACGGCGTTGGCGACGGCCGTCATCCGTTGCAGCATGAAATGATCAGCGCCTTCGTGGGCCGACCCGAGATGGCGAACATTTTTGAGGGGTGTGCGCATTTTTTTCATAGGATCGACACTCCCGAAAGTTTCGTGAACCAGATCGCACCGGTCAGCAGCAGAGATCCAATGATGGTGCCCCACGACAACCGGTCGACGGTCGCAAGATCGAACCCGCGCCCGGTGTCCCACAACAGATGGCGCAAGCCGCCGAGCATGTGGTGCATCAGCGCCCACGTATACCCAATCAGCACGACGCGCCCCGGGAGCGACCCGAAGATGGCGCTGACGGTATTGAAATAGTCCGGCCCAGTGGCCAGAGCGGTCAGCCACCAGACGAGCAAAATCGTGCCGACATACAATGCCACACCGGTGATCCGGTGGACGATGGACATCACCATATTGATGAGCGGACGGTAAATTTGGAGATGCGGCGACAATGGCCGTTCTATTCTCAGGCTTCGTTCGGATTTAGCGTCGGCCATCCCGCGTCCTCAGTTGATCTGCAGAAGTTTTACGATGCCCCTGTGCGAATGGACGTGAGAACCATCTCAGCACATGGTCTAAGTTGAACCGCGTCTAAGTTGAACCGCCACGCGCATGGCAGAGAAAATGCTGCACCGCCCCATCGCCAACCGGCCCGGCGGGACATGGGGTAACGTGATGCAGCCTGCGGCGCAATATCGCCAAATGGCGCAAACCTTATTTTGAACGTAAGCCCTGCGAAAGTCTGACAGCCCACGCGGCGTCCAGCGTCAGAACGAGCCAGTGATCGCTCGACCCAGCCCATACCCGCTTTCGAAGGCATGTTCGGCAAGCCGACCCAGGCACCAGTCGCCGACCACGCCGACCATATGCTTGCTCGAAAAAATGTAGCTCTCACCGAGCGATTGATCGACCAGCCCCCAACGCCACAGATGCGCCTGCATATGAGCGGGCTGAGCCGTTGTCAACGAAAGCGCCCGGCGGACCTCTTCCCACATTTCACCAGCAATCACGTCGGGTTCGACATCCTCCGCTTCGCGGCTGAACCCAGGTGACGCATGAACCACGATATTTTCGCCACTGCGCGACCGCCCTTGCTTGCTCGAATTGCGCGCAATCCATCGGATCACTTCCGACATGTCGGAAAACACGTCCTGATTGGGCAGCACGGCGCTTTCAAAATGCACCATCAACGACCAGCATGGCATCATCCGCACTCGCGAGAGCTGCCCGGCCATATCGTCTAACTTGCCCAGCAGGAGGCGCGCTTTGGGGGCTGGAACACAGATCGCGACGGCATGAAACGGCCCAGCGGTTGTCTGATCGTCGAACCAGATCGTCCATCCAGCCTGACCCTTGGTCTCGCTGCGCGAGATTGTATGGGCCCGCCGTCCGGTATGGATGCGCACGCCCTCGGCCAGAGGCCGCACCAGTGAAGCCATGCCGGGCGTACCCACGATCCAAGGCAGCATCTGCACGCCGTTTTCGCCGCCTTCGTTGGTCCGGGGCAACCACCGGGCCGCATAACCCGACCCACTGACTTCATCGAGATAAGTGCCGAAATTCACCCCGCGCGCCGTCACATATTGTGCGCCGTGATCAAACGACTGTGCACCAACGCGCAGGGTCGCAATGCGACCTCCAATGACGCGCTCCTCTTCGAAAACTTCAACGTAGCAACCGGCCCGCCGCATCGTCTGCGCGCAGGAAAGCCCCGCCAGTCCCGCTCCAATCACTGCCGTCTGCTGTGTCACTATAAGGTCACCCGTGACGGCACCGGATCTTGCACGTGTTCAGCAAAAAACGCGGCGCGGAAAGATTGGTCGCTCGAACTAACGAATCAAACAACCCAGTCGCTGAGGATCACGAGCCCGACCGCACAATTCAAGCCTGCCTTGATCAAATCTCGTTGTAGTCAGCTCAAATACCACAACACAACGTTTAAAGAGCAATAAAGAAAAGTGGATCAACACCAAGAAAACAATGAATTATTTAAGAATGATTGTCTTATCGGTTATTTGACCGGCGTGATGACCCCACAGCCAATCCGTTCGCCAGCATTCCCTTCAACATCCGAAACATAGTCGTCGGCCTTCTCGAAAATCACGAAGGCTGTGCCGTCGGCGTCGAAGATCGACTCCTCCGCCTCCCGGCTCAGCGTCACAAACGGGCTGAGAAACTCGACTTCCAGATCGCCCGACGCCGAGACGAAAAGGTTGGGCAGATCGCCCACCATCGGGCCTTCATCGTTCAGGTACCCGTGCTTGGCACCCAACGGATTGTAGATCGCACCGGCACTCTTGAAGTCGCCCTCGCACTTGCCATTCTCATGGACATGGAAGCCGTGGGCACCTGGAGTCAAGCCTTTGAGCTTGATCCGCAAGAGCACCCCCGCAGTCGTCTCGATCATCTTGACCGACCCGATCTCGCGACCATCGACCGCCCGTAGCTCAGCGTGAGCCTTTTCGCCGACAGCAAGTGCCGCGCCATGACCCGCCGCAAGACCGGTCCACAGCGCCATCAGTGCGGCTAAACCACGCATCGTTTCAAATCCTGAAAGCGCCCCTGCGAACGTAATCGTTCGCCACCCCGCTCCACCGATAATGCGCAATGGCCAATCTGCCAAGCGTCCCGTTAGCGCGGCAGCAAAACCCACGCATCCAGATCGAGCACGACCCCGTCGGCATAATCGCCTTTGTCCGTTTTGAAGGGAAACGCGGCGCAGTCGGCGTTCTTAGAAGCGATCATGCGAATCCGCAGCGCGCCCAGATCGGTTCGCCCTGGCAACTCTGCCTTTTCAAGCACCTCCGACCACGCATACAACGTGTCTCCGCCAAAGCATGGCGCAACGTGCCGACCGCCGTTGATCGCCGCCAGATGGAATGCATTGCTCAACCCGTTGAACGACAGGGCCCGCGCCAGCGACAGCACGACGCCGCCATAAACCAGCCGCCGACCAAATCGGCCCTGACCTTCGGTATGCTGGTTGAAATGCACTTTTGCCGTGTTCTGATACAGCCGCGTCGCCATCTGATGCTCGGCTTCCTCGATCGTCATCCCATCGATGTGGTCGATCCGCTCGCCAGCGGTATAGTCGCCCCAAAGGTACCGCGATCCCGCCAGCACCGTGTCGTACTTGTCCCCGCAGATCACCGGCACAGCCGATCCAAGCGCTGACGGATCGACCCGCTCGGGTAGTTTTGGCACCACCGACTCTGGTGCGGGTGCAGCCTTATCGCGCTTGCGCACCATCACCCAGCGCACATACTCAAGCACGACCTCGCCGTGTTGATTGCGCCCCGTTGAACGCACATAGACGGTCCCAGTCTCTTTGTTCGAATTCTCTTTCAGCCCAATAACTTCCGACACCGTCGACAGCGTATCGCCGGGATAAACCGCACGCACGAACCGGCAATCGGCATAGCCGAGATTTGCTACCGCATTCAGCGAGATGTCTGGCACCGTTTTACCAAACACGATGTGGAACACGAGCATGTCATCGACGGGACTGTCGGCATAACCGATGGCCTGCGCAAACGCCTTTGAAGATTGCACGGCAAAGCGCGGCCCATAAAGTGCCATGTACAGCGACACGTCCCCCGTCCGCACCGTGCGCGGTGTGGCATGGCGGATGATCTGCCCGAAGCGGAAACCTTCGAAATAGTTGCCCGGATTGGTTTTAAGTGCCGTCATGATCGGATGCCCCAGCGCTGATGACCCGTGCGAGACGCTCAGGCGAAGTCGCCCACACGCCATCCCGCAACTTTAAGCCCCGTTTGTCGGCTGGCCCCGCAATTCCCGCAATCGTCGGCATGGTCGCAGGAGGACCGCCCACCCCTCACCGGCCGCACAATGACGCTTTGGCAACGCACTGCGTGAGCCCGAGCCCCAGCGGATAGGCAAAACACATAACCCTGGGGGCACCGACCCGAACCCCGTAAGAGCCCTCCTTGATCATGTAACCGCGCAAATCATGCGCCTGATGCCGCAAGCTCGCCTCCGCGACGGCCCGCGCACTGGCGCGCCCCGGCGCAACACCTTGGCCAGTTGCATCCTCACAACCGGCCCGAATCGGATCGTTACGTCCCGGTATCCCGCCGCTACAAGCCGCAAGCGCGAGGATCGGCACCGAAATCAACGCAAATCGCACACACATCATCAAACGGGGTCCACTCTGAACGCAGCCCCCAAACCCTAAGCCCACCCAATTAACGCGAGCCTAACTCCCCAATCGATTTGGTACGGAAGATATGTGGCCACCCCATGGCCAACAACCACTTACGTTCCTCGACACTTCACCCAAAATTTAGTCTCGGCCCGTATGATCTGCAGACGGAGTCATAGGGGGCAAACCACCGTGTTTTTCATTCGCTTGTTTCTTTTTCTAAGCTTTATGCCGTTCATTCTCGGCTTCGCCAGCTGCATTCTCCTGACGAAAGCACCCGTAACAGATGCGATGTCGGCCTCGGCGAAGGCCGCCGTCGTGAAATCATTCGACTTGACCGGCACACAGATCGCGGCCCTCGATACGTGCAACAAGGCGATGGCCTCCCGCAAACAGAGCAGCCGCGCCCGCAACAGGGACTTGGGCACCTATTGCGGTTGCCTCGCGAAAGAGGCGACTGTGGGCATCAAGGACCCCCACAAACCGGATGTAATGCAATTCCTCGCCAAACTTCAGGATTCCTACGACATGACGTACGATGATGTTGCGGAGATTTTGCCGACCGGCGCGTACCGCGGCAGCCTGGGCGACGCCATTAGCTCGATCCAATCGGCGGCTAACCTTTGCAGCGACATTGCCCGCAACGTCGCCCAGCAAGAACAAAATCGCAGACGCTGACGCGTGCCAAGAGGGAGTGTTTAGCTCCGCCCTTCCGCCGCTTCGGTTAACCCCATTTCCGAAATGGCTTCCGCAATCACCACGGTGCGCTGCGCCATCACGAGATGCAGCCGCTCGACCATGCGCCCATCGACGGTGATGACGCCCTTCCGGTCGTTGCCCGGCATCTTGAACGCTGCAATGATCTTGCGCGACCACTCAACCTCCTCGTCGGTCGGCGAAAAGATGTCGTTGCACGGCCCGACCTGCGAGGGATGGATCAGCGTTTTACCATCCATGCCCAGCGTCCGCCCATGCTCGCACTCCGCCCTGAACCCGACATCGTCCTTGAATTCGTTATAGACGCCGTCGATCACATCCAAGCCGTAGGCGCGCGCCGCGACCAGCGTCATGGCAAGCCACGGCACCACCGCAAAGCGGTCATGCGACATGCGCGCGCGGCTTTCCTTCAAAAGATCGTTCGTCCCCAACACGAGACACGACAGCCGGTTTTCCGGATCGATCCCCGTCGCTGCGATCTCGCGCGCATTCACGATCGCCATTGGCGTCTCGATCATCGCCCACAGCCGCACCTTGTCGGAAACGCCCGCCGCCTTCAAAACCTTGGCGGCACTCACGACGTCGCCTGGATGCGAAACCTTTGGCACCAAAATAGCGTCGGGCTCGGCGGCAGCGGCTGCAAACAGGTCGGCACTTCCCCAGGGGGTCTCCAACGCGTTGACGCGAATAACCAATTCGCGCGACCCATACTCTTGCGACCGCACCGCCGCACAAACGTTATCGCGCGCTTGAGGCTTGCTGTCTGGCGCAACCGAATCCTCAAGATCAAGGATGAGCGTATCAGCCGGGATCGTCTTTGCCTTTTCGAGTGCCCGCACGTTCGCGCCCGGCATATAAAGTACGCTTCGCCGTGGACGGATAGTCATGTTTGCCGGTCTCCAATGTGCAACAACCCGCTCAGGGCCAAAACCACGAAAACATACTGCACTGCGAAAACCTCGCAACCCTTGCTAAAGATGACCAACACCAGAGTACGAACGCTGAAGGCACCGCCCCCCAATGGCCCGCATCATCGCCATCTCGTCGCAAGTCGCCTACGGCCATGTTGGCCTGTCGGTCATCGTCCCCGCGCTTCACGCCTTGGGCCACATCGTCATGGCCCTGCCGACTGTGCTGCTGTCAAACCACCCAGGCAACGCCCATCGTGCCGGCGCAGCCATTGACCCGGACGTCCTGCACGAGATGCTCGATGCCCTCGGCCAGAACGGCTGGCTCGCCAGCATCGACGCCATCATGACCGGCTACCTGCCAACCGTAGAACACGTCGCCTTCGCCCGCCGCGCCGTCGCACAGGTCCGCGCCGCAAACCCCGCCCGCCACGTCACCTACCTGTGCGACCCCATCCTCGGCGACGACCCCAAAGGCCTCTACATCGACGAACGCGCAGCCATTGCAATCCGCAACGATCTGATCCCGCACGCCGACATCGCAACCCCTAACCGTTTTGAACTCTCGTTCCTGCTGGGACGCGAAGTTCACGCAGCAGCGACCACAGCGTCCCTTGGTCCCACCATGCGCACGATCGCGACCTCGATCCCCTCCGCCAACCCAGGCGAAACCCTCAATGTCTCGATTTTCAAGCAAGCACGATCCGTGACCCGCGTCCCACTGCGCGCAAACGCGCCCCACGGCACTGGCGACCTGTTCTCAGCGTTGTACCTTGCATCCCATCTCCAAGGCGGACCCGACAGCGACGCCTTGGCATTCGCGACTGCAGGTGTTGATCGCACGTTGGCCGCGTCAGCCGGCACCGATGCACTCCTCATCTCAGCCCTCCCCAACACAGCCACCCCGCCCGCACGTTGGCCGGTCGAACTGCAAACCTCTTGAACGAAAGTCGCAAAGCCCGCACACTCCGCCGAGACTGTCGCTCCGGACGCACGGGACCCGGAGAAGCCGCACACCCACCTATCGAGACCCAGCAAGCGAGAGTACCCAATGTCCCTTTTTCCAGCCCACCTGACCGATCGCTTCCGCCGCTTCAAGTTTCGCCACTTCGACCAAAACCGCGATACCTACGAGGAGCTGGCAAACTTCGGTCAAAACCCCGACGTTATGATTGTGTCGTGTTGCGACAGCCGCTGCGACCCTGAAACGATCTTCAGCGCGATGCCCGGCGAACTTTTCGTCGTCCGCAATGTCGCAAACCTCGTTCCGCCCTATGAAACCGGCGGCAAATTCCACGGCGTGTCCGCAGCGCTCGAATTCGCCGTCCTGAATTTGCGCGTAAAACACATCGTCGTGATGGGCCACTCCGGTTGCGGCGGCATCAAAGCCGCCTTGGAACAAAGCAGCGCCCGCCAGACCGAAGCAATGTTCATCCAGCAGTGGATGTCGATGCTGGACGACTGCCGCCTGAGCATTCTGGCAAGTCACCAATCGTCGTCGCGCAAAGACATGCAGAACGCCCTGGAGCGCGAAGGCGTGAAGGTCTCGCTCGCCAACCTGCGCACATTCCCATGCGTCCAGATCTTGGAAAACAAAAGCAAACTCGAATTGCACGGTGCCTATTTCGACATCCCCACCGGCAACCTGGAAGTCCTCAATCAGCAGAACGGCGAATTCCACGCACTCTAAAAATTCGCCGCTCGGTTGGCATAAAACAGGGCGGGAAGCGCAAGCCTCCCGCCCTTAATTTGTAGATAGCGTAATGCACTTGCGCGACCCAACAGCTTAAAGCTGCTTCTAGGCAGCGCTTGCCAGATTGCGCAGCACGTAGTGCAGAATGCCCCCGTTACGGAAATATTCGATCTCGTCCAGCGTATCGATCCGGCAGATGATCGGCACCTGCTTGACCGAGCCATCCGTCGACGTGATCTCGGCAATCATTTTCTGACGCGGCTTGACGTCCGCGAGACCCAGGATCGACACCGTCTCGGAGCCATCGAGCCCCAGCGTCTGTGCATTCGTGCCCTCCTCGAACACGAACGGAACAACGCCCATGCCGACCAGATTCGACCGATGGATGCGCTCGTAGGATTGCGCAATCACCGCCTTCACGCCGAGCAGGTTGGTCCCCTTGGCCGCCCAGTCGCGCGACGAACCGTTGCCGTACTCGATCCCGGCAAACACCACCAGCGGCACGCCTTCCGCTTGATACTTCATCGATGCGTCATAGATCGGCATCGCCGTGCCGTCTGGGAAGTGCTTGGTCAGGCCGCCTTCCTTCACGTTGCCCGCCGCATCCTTCATCATGTTGTTCTTGATGCGGATGTTGGCGAACGTGCCGCGCATCATGACTTCGTGGTTGCCGCGCCGCGTGCCGTACTGATTGAAATCGGCCGACGTCACATTGTTCGCCAGCAGGTAAGCACCGGCCGGGCTGTCCTTTTTGATCGACCCGGCGGGCGAGATATGGTCGGTCGTGATCTTATCGCCAAACAGCCCGAGGATGCGCGCGCCCTTGATGTCGCCGATCGCAATCGGTTGAGACGTCAGATGCGTGAAGTACGGCGGGTTCTGCACGTACGTCGACGTGCCATCCCACGCATAGGTCTGCCCCGAACCGCTATCGACGCCCTGCCAGTTCACATCGCCCTTGAACACGTCGGCGTAACGCGACTTGAACAGCTCGCGCGTGATGTTGTCGGCAATGAATTGCTGGATTTCTTGCGATGTCGGCCAGATGTCCTTGAGGAACACCGGACGCATGTCCGAGCCGATGCCGATTGGCTCGGTTGTCAGGTCTTTCTGAACCGTACCAGCGAGCGCGTAGGCAACAACCAAAGGCGGCGAGGCAAGATAGTTGGCCTGCACGTCAGGCGACACGCGACCTTCAAAGTTGCGATTGCCGGAAATGACGGCCGACGCAACCAGCCCGTTCTCGTTGATGGCCTTGGAGATATCGGCGTTCAGCGGCCCCGAATTACCAATGCACGTCGTGCACCCGAACCCGACCACGTTGAAGCCCAGCGCATCGAGCGACGGCTGCAGGCCGGCCTTATCCAGATAGGCCTGAACCACCTGCGACCCAGGCGCCAGCGACGTCTTCACCCATGGCTTGGACTTCAACCCCTTGGCCACGGCATTACGGGCGAGCAGCCCGGCCGCGATCAGCACGCTTGGGTTTGACGTATTCGTGCAACTCGTGATCGCAGCGATCACCACGTCGCCGTGTCCAAGGTCGTACGGCTTCCCAGCAACCGGCACGCGCTTATCCAATTCACCCGGCTTCTTGTATTCCGTCTCAAGAGACGACGCAAAGCCAGCCTTAATCCCGGTCAGCGGAATGCGGCCTTCGGGACGCTTTGGTCCTGCCATCGACGGTACAACGCTACCCAATTCCAGATCCAACGTGTCCGTAAAGACCGGATCAGCACTGCCAGCCGCACGCCACAGGCCTTGCGCCTTGGAATAGGCTTCAACCAGCGCGATGCGCCCCTCGTCACGGCCAGTGATCGTGAGGTAAGACAGCGTTTCGCCATCGACCGGGAAGAACCCGCACGTCGCACCGTATTCTGGCGCCATATTGGCAATCGTCGCCCGGTCCGCCAGCGTCATGGCATCAAGGCCCGGCCCGTAGAACTCGACGAATTTATTGACCACGCCCTTCTTGCGCAGCATCTGCGTAACCGTCAGCACGAGGTCGGTTGCGGTGACGCCTTCGGTCAGCTTGCCGGTCAGTTTGAAACCGATCACTTCCGGGATCAGCATCGATTGCGCCTGTCCCAGCATCGCGGCTTCCGCCTCGATCCCGCCAACGCCCCAGCCCAGAACTGCAAGCCCGTTCACCATGGTGGTGTGGCTGTCGGTCCCAACCAGCGTATCGGGGTATGCGATGATCTCGCCCTCGGGCGTCGTCGCGCTCCACACCGTCTGCGCCAGGTACTCCAGATTGACCTGATGGCAGATGCCCGTTCCCGGCGGCACAACGCGGAAGTTGGCGAATGCGCCTTGGCCCCACTTGAGGAACTTGTAGCGCTCCATGTTGCGCTCGTATTCGAGCTTGACGTTATCGGCCAGCGCTTTGGGCGTTCCGAACTCGTCAACGATCACCGAGTGGTCAATGACCAGATCGACGGGCACCAGCGGATTGATCTTGTTGGCGTTGCCACCCAGCTTGTTCATCCCGTCGCGCATCGCGGCCAAATCGACCACAGCTGGCACGCCAGTGAAATCCTGCATCAGCACGCGCGCCGGACGAAACCCGATCTCGGCCCCGGCCTTGCCCTTGTCGTTCAGCCAGCCGACCATGGCTTCGATGTCCGTCTTGGTAACCGTGCGGCCGTCTTCATGGCGCAACAGGTTTTCCAGCAGGACCTTCATCGAGAACGGCAGCTTGGAAACCCCGGCAAGACCGTTCTTCTCGGCTTCTGGCAGCGAGTAATAGACGTACGTCTTCCCGCCGGCGGTCAGGGTCCGCTTGCACTTGAAGCTGTCGAGGGAAGCCGGAGTAGTCGAGATAGTCTCGGCGCTCATGGGGCGAATCTCCAGAAAAGATTATTGATTATTGTGAGCAGGCTGAGCAGGACATAGCGCGGGTCCACGAATCGCGGACGCACTTAGCCGGGCTCGCCGCGCCGCCGGAGTGCCGGCGGAGGATTGAGTTCAACCCTGTTTTTTGCGCTAGCGTCGTGAAGTGTGCGGCAGATATACATCGGCCCCCAGCCGAATTCCACTGCAACTTCGGTTGGGAGTCGACAACCAGCCGCTACCGTCCCTTCAACACTCCCGCACCTTCTCTAAATCCACCGTGCTTGTCATCCCGGACAAGCGAAGCGCCTTCGCGCAGCGCCGATCCGGGACCCAGAAATGAGCGCCACAGGCACCTTTTCCCCGCTCCCTCTCCACTCGGCACCGGTCCTTCCCCTCGTGAAACTCACCGTCCAACATCTCCGCCTCGAACGCAGCGGCCGCCCGGTCGTCGCCGACCTGTCGTTCGCGGTCGCCGCCGGTGAAGCTCTCATCCTAACCGGCGCCAACGGTGCGGGGAAATCCACGCTCCTGCGCGCGCTGGCCGGGCTGTTTGCACCCACGAGCGGCACCATCCGCCTCGACGACCCCGCCGCTGACTCCGATGCGGACCTGACCGTCGCCGAACGCTGCCACGTTATTGGCCACCAAAACGGCCTCAAGTCTGCGCTGACCGCGTCTGAAAACCTGATGTTCTGGTCGAACTACTTCGGCGCGTCAAACCCTGCCGATCGCGTCGCCACAGCGCTCGACCGCTTAGATCTTGCCTCGCTGGCCGAAATCCCCGCCGCTTACCTGTCGGCTGGTCAAAAGCGCCGGTTAGGCCTCGCCCGGCTGCTCGTCGCCGACCGCCCCGTCTGGCTCCTCGACGAACCAACCGTTTCCCTCGACCACGCCTCCACCGCACGCCTGGGCAACATCATCAATACGCACGTCGCATCAGGTGGCCTTGCCATCGCAGCAACCCATCTCCCGCTCGGCCTCGACAACGCACGTGAACTCCGTCTCACGCCGCCCGCAGTCACCGCCGCCGAGGACCACCACCTATGATGCGATCGTTTTGGGCCCTCGTCCGACGCGACCTCCACCTCGCCGTCCGTGAGGGCGGCGCAGTCGGTACCGCCCTTGGCTTTTATCTCGTGGTAACGGCGCTGCTCCCGCTTGGCCTAGGCCCCGACCTTAAGCAATTGGGCCGCATCGCCCCCGGCATGCTGTGGATCGCGCTCCTGCTGGCCGCCCTCCTGTCGCTCGCCCGCATCTTCGAATCCGACGACGAAGACGGCTCCCTCGACGTCCTGACAACCGGCACCCTACCGCTCGAAGCCGTCGCTGCGGCCAAATCTCTCGCCCATTGGATCTCGACCGGCATTCCGCTGACCCTGCTCGCCCCCCTCCTGGGCCTTATGTTGAACCTCGACATCGACGCCTACCTGCCGCTTGTGGCCACCATGCTGATCGGCACCCCCGCTATCAGCTTCCTCGGCGCGGTCGGCGCAGCACTCACCCTGAAGGCGCGCCGCGGCGGGCTGCTGATTGCCTTACTCGTATTGCCCCTCTTCATCCCGACACTTATCTTCGGCATATCCGCCGTGACCGCCATCGTGCTTGATACCGGCGGCTCAAAGGCTGCCTTTGCCATTCTGTCCGCCATCAGCCTTGGGTCTTTCGTCATCGGCCCCATCGCATCCGCCGCCGCCCTCCGCCTGCAGCTCCAATAGCCCGCGTCAACGCACCATCACCCGTACCCTGGACCCAAACCCCAGCAGGCCTTAAAATGCCACCTATGCAAACCCAATCGATAACCCAAAAGCTGGCCAACCCGACCGTCTTCATGAATCTGTCGGGCGCAATCCTCCCGTGGTTATCGGGTGCCGCTGCAATCATGATTGCCTGGGGCCTTCTGGTCGGCTTCCAGACGCCGCCCGACTATCAGCAGGGCCAGACCGTCAAGATCATGTTCATCCACGTCCCGGCCGCTTGGCTGTCCATGATGGCCTACGTCATCGTTGCGGTGTCGAGCTTTGGCCTGCTCGTCTTCCGTCACCCCTTGGCCGACGTGTCCGCCAAAGCCGCCGCCCCCATTGGCGCGGTGTTCACCCTGATCGCGCTCGCCACCGGCTCGCTCTGGGGCAAACCCACCTGGGGCACCTACTGGCAATGGGACGCCCGCATGACCTCGGTCCTCATCCTGCTGTTCCTGTATCTCGGTCTGATGGCGTTGCGGTCGTCCATCGAAGACGAAACGCTGGCCAGTAAACTGACCGCCGTCTTAGCGCTCACCGGCATCGTTATTTTGCCGGTCATCAAATTCTCGGTCGATTGGTGGAACACCCTCCATCAGCCCGCTGGCGTCATGAAAGGCGGCCTGGACCCGGTGTTCCTCAAGCCTTTGCTGATTTCGGCAATCGGCTTCTCGTTACTGTTCTTTGCCCTTCACCTGAAGGGCATGCGGAACGAAGTGCTCCGCCGCCGCGTTAAGGCCCGCCAATTGAAAGAAGTCGACCGCGCCGCCCGCCAGGGAGCCCCCGCATGATCCCCGACATGGGCCAACACGCAGTCTTCATCTGGTCCAGTTACGCAATCATGGCCGGGGTTCTCGGCGCGTTGATTGCGTGGCTGATCTTCGACGGCCGCCGCCAATCCCGCCTCCTCGCCCAATTCGATCGCCGCCGCGACAACTAACACCAGCCCGGACCCAAGCGATGACCCAAACCACCCCGCCAACGCCGCGCCGCATCGGCTGGGTCGCCCTACCCGTTGCGATCTTCGGCACCATCGCTCTTTTGTTTGCAACCGCGCTGAAACCCGGCGGTGACCCATCGCGCCTGCCATCCGTCTTCATCGGCAAGCCCGCCCCCGCCTACGCATTCGCCGCCATCCCCGAACTCGCCGCGACCGCCAATGCGGCAGGCTTTGATCAGGCAGCCCTCGCCAAAGCGGCAACCGTGACCATCGTGAACTTTTTCGCGTCCTGGTGCGCCCCCTGCGTTGACGAACATCCCCAGCTGACGACCCTCGCCGCCCGCCCCGGCGTCCGGCTGTTCGGCGTCAACGTGAAAGACGACCCGGCGGCTGCCCGCCAGTTCCTGTCCCGTTACGATAACCCGTACGCCGCCATCGGTGCCGACCGCAACGGTCGCGGCTCCATTGAATGGGGCGTTTACGGCACGCCGGAAACGTTCATTCTCGATTCCGCCGGTCGCATTGCATTCAAACACGTCGGCCCGATCTCGCCATCCGACCTCGCAACCAAAATCTACCCCGCCATCGAGGCCGCCAGCAAAGCCGCAGTAAAAAACCCAGTAAAGTAACAATTGCCCACGCCGTGCGCGTATCTCGAGCTAAGTCGCCGCCAATTCGCTCACGACGCCTCACCCGTTTGTGTCTGGCCCGACGCCACCCGCTGACAGATAGTGTGTCCATGAAAACCAGCCTCACGGTTCCCCGCAGCACACGCGCGATCACAGCAATTTTCGCCCTATGCGCGCTCGCAGCCCTCCCGTCCACAGCGCACGCGCAGGTCGAGCCAGACGCCGCCAACCCCTCAAGCCTCCCCGGCCTCTCGCCCGTCGTCGGCGTGATCGAGCTGTTCACCAGCCAGGGCTGCTCGTCGTGCCCACCCGCCGACGCTTTGATGAAAACCTACGCCACCCGCCCAGACCTCTTGGTCCTGTCGCTGCCGGTCGACTACTGGGACTACCTCGGCTGGAAAGACACCCTTGGCAATGCGAAGAACTCCGAGCGCCAACGCAACTACGCCAAGGCACGTGGCGACGGGCAGGTCTACACCCCCCAGGCCGTCATCAATGGCGTCGCCCACGTCAACGGCTCGTCCCGCCGCGACATCGACGCCGCCATCGCCGAGAGCCAGAAGGACATCGCCGCAAACCGCATCCCCATCCGGTCCTGGACTGATCGCCACAACATCCAGATCGAAGCCGGTGCAGCGACCGCTCAATCGACCGTCAAAGAAGCGATTATCTGGCTGGCCGTCATTCAAAAAACCGCCGAAGTCACGATCACACGTGGCGAGAACCACGGCAAAACCATCACCTACACCAACGTCGTGCGCGAGTTGACGCCGGTCGGCACCTGGACCGGCCAGCCCATGCGCATCCAGCTCGCCCGATCAGCCCTGATGCGCCCGCAAATGGAAAGCGTCGCCGTCCTCATCCAACAGGGCAAAGCCGGCCCCATCATCGCCGCATCCCTCACCGGCCTGTGGTAGCACTGGTCATCCAAGGCCCGCAAATTGCCAACCTTGTCATCCCGGACCAGCGAGGCGCAGCCGAGCGCCAGATCCGGGACCCAGCATAAGAGCGCCGAAGGCTCATCTTCGTCGCCCCAAAACTCCGCCCCCAAATTTTGTCATCCTCGGGCTTGTCCCGAGGACCCATCGCGACGCCGGGCATAACACCAAGCGGCCCAACACAAGCCAAAAACGCACCCCACTTCACGGCCAAAGGCCGTAGGGCGCACAGTTGCGCCCCGCGCACGATTGCGCGCCCCACCGGAGCACCTTCAGCGCGTGAGGTACAAAGAGAGTCGCGGGAGAGGTCCAAGGGCGATTGAATGTTCTTCTTATCGCCCGGCGGCCTCGTCATTTCACACATAGGGATCTGGGCCGGTGCCTTCGGGCTATAACGCCGTCCAACACACCCCTCCCGCATTCAAATGCAGCCACCGCAATGCCGCCTTAGCTGATCCGCCGCCAAGCGTCGCAAATGAACCCAAAAGTTCGTCTGCCGCATTACAGTCCCGGTCCAGCTGATGGGTTTCCGGTTACCGCACTCAAACCCGCCCCACCCAATCGACCCAGCTCGTCAGCCGTGACCCTCATGCGAGACGGTGCCCCAATCTCACACACCCCCAAAGGCGCGGGGATAACTATCGCAAATTTAACGTCATCCAGGCGTTGGCCGGAACCCAAGCAACCATCAATTGAGCCCAACCCGCTTTAGACAAACCGTTCCGTGCACAGTCGCAACGTTATCGCGTTTGGGCATGTCAGCAGTTGGAGGTAGACCATCCGCAGTAGGCGCAGTCGATTGACGGTGAGTTCTGACCCAGACCGACAATGTTCTCTTGGTCTGCTCTGACGGCAGCATTTTTCGGAAGCGGACATGCTTTTCCATTACTCGGGTAGACGGATGCGACTTCGAAATACATAAAGTGGTACAATAGTCTGGCGAGCAGCAACGGACCGATTGAACATGCGTCGGACCAAACTCTATCTCGGGCTGCCTCGCTTCTTCGCTGTATTGTTCGTCGCCACGCATGCAGTGGCGACGGACTTCTGCATCGTCCAGAAAAGCGCGGACGGCTACGTGGCATTGCGGGCGACGCCCTCGGCAACAGGGGAACCTGCTCGTTCGCACAAAGCCTGGGGAGGCAGTGGCATCCAGAAGAGTGGGCACGGAGAGCAGATCGGTAAGCATCCGGTGAGAACCGCAGGGGCTACGTGTTTGGGTCGGGCTCTTGTGCGAGGAGCGCTCGCTCCTCGATGATGATCTGCTTGAGGCATTCGATGCCGTATTCGGTGAATGCCGGGCAGC
>Ga0247832_1003317_pt1 | contig 22249 bp, 24 predicted proteins | sample LaCruzMarch2015__10_FD_192407 | JGI IMG/M metagenome (GOLD analysis project Ga0247832, IMG submission 192407) | Freshwater microbial communities from meromictic Lake La Cruz, Castile-La Mancha, Spain - LaCruzMarch2015_4m | ecosystem: Environmental > Aquatic > Freshwater > Lake | place: Spain... | reverse complement strand
ATTTGACACCATAAATTTTAAAGATGGTGTCAGAAAATTTTCTCAGTAAGACTGTTTTTATAATATTTTTTTGGACATTTATTTTTGCCATAAATGTCCATTTTTTAAAAGTCAAAATACTTTTCAACTTTCAAAAATGTTTTTTTCACTACATGACTTTTCAGTAATTTTCAACTTTATACTACATGGTTGTAGAGAAAATGACATTTTGTTCTTTAAGTAGATTAAATATATATTATTTTAAATTACTTAAAGAAGCTATTATTTATGAAAATAATATATTTTCAACAATTCAAATTTAAATTGTGTCATTCATATATTACTGTAAAATTTATTTATCCACGGAACCCTTTTTTAAACCCTTTGGGAACAATTTGTTGTTGGCTTTTTGTTCCAGTGCGTCACGGTTTTATTCTTTTTCTTTGACCAAAATCCTGTTGATTTTTCTGTATTGAATCATTATGTGAATAATTTTTATTATATTTATTTTTAGTTGATGTATCGTCATCTCCATCAAAAAAGTCTGATAATATGGCTGGACGATAAAATGATTGATTTGTTGATTCTTTTTCAGACATTATAATCATTATGATAATAATTTTTTAAATTCTTTTAATATATTGTATATTCGCAGATTGTGTATACAATATATTATTTCTTAGTCTTCGGTTCTGCAGTCTTTTTTGCCTTTGATTTGACTTCCTTCTTAGGCTTTGGTTCAACTGCTTTCTTTACCTTTGGATTTTCCTTTTCAAAGAACTGCACATCTTCATAATTCAATTTCCCTCTTTTATTTTTATACATTGTTGAAATTCTTCCTAAAAACTGTGGAAATTTTACCATACACTTTTTATTACATTTTGATGCAGCCCTGATTGTATTAAACGCAACGTGTGGTTCAAATTCCCAATTTATCATATGCACATAAGTTTCAAATAAATCTACATCTGATAATGCATCTGCTGAATATGCCAAATTATCTAATTTTTTTACTTCATCTCTTGCACTTAATGTGTTATTGATATAGTTTTCATGTATCATCAATGGATGCAAATCATTTGATAGCCAAAATGTTTCATATTTATTATATATTGTCTCATCCATTGATAATAAGTTACATGTTGTATCAAATATATTCGAACTTTGAATATTTTTCTTACTCTTTCTTGAACCAAATTGCAAATTATTTAATATAAATCTTATATCACCATTCGATTGTTCAAACATCTCCTTTATTTCTGTTTCCTTTATTCTAATTTTCTCAGCAATCACTATATTATATATTACTCTGTATATATCTTGATAACACGGTTTAATCATCTTAAAATCTACACAATAATTTAATATTGGCTTAATAGATTGGTCATAACGATTATCGCAAATACATATTATTGGAATTTTTGTATCCTTTATGCATTCTGTTAGAGATGCAATAAAACCATAATCGCTACTACAATCAATATCACTTACAACTAACACATTTTCTTGGTCTTTAACCGTCTTTTTTGTTCTTAATAGTGGTTTGATTATATTACTCATATAATCTTTATCTCTATCATCATCAAGAGCTAATTCAATTATGTTATAATCGTGTTTCTCCAAAATTAACTCTACAAATAAACTTTTTCCAATTCCACACACACCAGAAATAATCGCACACTTTTTCTTCTTATCATTTGCATCCCATTCTAATAACCACTCTATAAATGGCTGAATTAAATGCCTATTACCTATAAAATCTTGAATCTTTTTTGGTCTGTACGTTGTTGTAAACATTGTTATCTTATTTTATAATTCATAATTAATTATTTTTATTTTATTCAATTTTAAAAATAAATAATTAACTACTTAAAAATAAATTAAATTATTAATAATAATATGATTACTTGTAATTTAATGGGCGGATTAGGAAATCAAATTTTCCAAATTTTTACTACTATATCTTATGCTGTTAAAAGCCATAATAAATTTAACTTTACAGATGCTAAAACACTTGGCAATGGTTCTGTCACAATTAGAAATACATATTGGGACACCTTTTTCTCTCGATTAAAACCTTTTACAAGTGATGAATTACCACAAATGAAGGTAATAAGAGAAACAAACTTTACTTTCAATGAACTTCCAGTTGATGAAATGCTTAATAATAATATTTTGATTTATGGTTATTTTCAAAGTTATAAATATTTCGAACAAAATTATGAAACTATTTGTAGAATGATTGGACTCGAACAAATGAAAGACGTTTTACTTACAAAAATAAAATATGATTTAATCTTTCTAAGTCAAACTATTAGTATGCATTTTCGTATAGGAGATTATAAAAAATTTCAACATGTACATCCAATTATGAGCAAAGAATATTATCAGAATTCATTAAATTATATTCTATCTAAAGTTTCAAATACTAAATTAACAATTATGTATTTTTGTGAAGATGTGGATATAAGTGATGTAAATGAAGTGATTTCATATCTTTCAAAACAATTTCCTGAGTTAAAATTTGTTCGTGGAGAGAATAACTTAGAAGATTGGGAACAAATGTTATTAATGAGTTGTTGTCACCATAATATTATAGCAAATAGTTCTTTTAGTTGGTGGAGTGCTTATTTTAATAGTTGGGAAGACAAAATTGTGTGTTATCCATCGTTATGGTTTGGTCCATCAGCACGTCATGATACACGTGATTTATGTCCACCTGAGTGGAACAAGATTTATATTTAATTTTTTGTTCATTTTACACCAGCGAATAATTAAAATGGGACATTTCACAAGGCTACTGCGTATGTAAATCTTCAAGGGTTTAAACTCCATGAAATTTTAATAAATCATATACTTTGTTATTATTTCCTTTTGCGTTAAATGCCGATTGTCTATGTATCCTATGTTTTACAGTAATTTCCGGGCAATTAAAAAATTGTTTATTCTGTTTTCTTAATCTAAGCCATAAATCATAATCTTCAACTCCATCAAAATGAGGATACCAATAACATAATTCTTTTTTAATTATTGAACTTGAATTGATAATTGGATTAACTTTTGTAAAATCAAAATTTGATATATTTAATATAGGTATTATAGGAATTGTACCTTCATAATCACCAAACCATACACACTTGCTTCCTATTACATCATAATTAGAGAGAAATTCACTTTGTATTTCTAATTTATTAGGATACCATATATCATCTACATCCAATAAAGCAATATAATTATATTTACAATATTTTATCATTTCATTTAAAGTATTTGATTTTCCTTTTATTGTATGAAAATCATATACCTTTATTCTTTTATCATTATCTTCAAATTTTTTTGCAATATGAAACACAGTAGAATTTTGAGGATGTCCATTTATACCGATTAACAACTCCCAATCTGTAAATGATTGTGATAATACAGACTGAACTGATTCATTAATGAATTCAATGCCATTATAAATAGGAATTAATATACTTATCATCTATATAAATATATTAATTTAAAATTCTTTGAAACATAAACCAATTATCATAATTTACTGTATTCTCTCTAAATAGTATAAATTTGTCCATATTGCTAAATATACAGTCAGATAAGATAATTTGGTCATCCTTAACAAGATAATTATTTAAAAAATAAGCGAGAAGTTTGCTATCAAAAGTATCAAACCACCAATCAATTTGTTGTTTATGTAAAATATAAAATCCACCTGCAACCGAATTTTGGAAGGGCGGAATAGGATTAACCGGTAACCCATTTTCATTTTTATTTTTTATAATTCTTATTAGGTCATTTATATAATTATCATTATTATTGATACATGCATATAAAATTTTATTTTTATCAAATTGATTAATTTTATTTAAATTAGACCAATTCATTAAATTAGATGTATTTGTATCATTATTTCTGTTTCTAAAATATCCAATATCACACCAACCATAGAATTCTGTATCAAAATATTTTCTCTCTATAGTGTCCTTAACAAAGCTGATTTTTTCAGCCCATAACATGTTAAGTTCCCAACTTGATTTATCATTTAGTAAATTATTTTTGTCATGGTTATCAATCCAAAAATCTTTATATTTATAATTATAAAATTTTTCTAATGGTTTGATAATTATTTTAATTCTTTCATTATTTTTAGTATCAATATATCTAATACTATTTTCGTCAGTATAGATTACTAGATTAAAGTTATTAACTATTGAAATAAAATTATTCATCCATTCAATGTAAATTTCATGATGAAATTTAGATTTTATTATATAAAAACAACTAGAAAAAGTAATTGACATATATTATTATTTGTTTATTTTTAAATATAAAATTTATACGTTTAATATATAACTTAAAATATATTATATAATATAAATGAAGTCATTAGTTGATAATTCATTAACTGACAAACAGAGAAGTCATAATTACTTAGAACTATATGAAAATTTACTTCATAAGAAAAAACAATCTGCACAAAATGTTTTGGAAGTAGGAATAGGTGATTTTAATGAAAAAAATGGTGGAAGTATAAAATTATGGCGTGATTATTTTACAAATGCGACTATTTATGGTTTAGATATATTAGATAAAAATAGAGTATTAGATGAATTATTACATGATGATAGAGTAAAACTATATACTTCAGTAGATGCATACGATAGTGAATTTTTTAAGAATAATATATTAGATAAAAATATTAAGTTTGATTTTTTATTAGATGATGGTCCACATACACTAGATAGTATAGTAAAATTTGTAAAATTATATTCGCAAGTAATGAGTGATGACGGTATATTGATAATAGAAGATATTCAAAAAATGGAATATACAGATATTTTAATGAAAGAAGTTTCTGAAGAACTTAAAAAGTATACAAAAATATATGATATAAGACATATTAGCCATTGTCCAGATAATATAGTATTTGTTATAGATAAATCAAATTAGTACAATATGTACTTTGACAAAAATTCTTCATATTTGTATGGCAAATATTTATTATCTTTGATTGGAATTTTTATAATATGTTCATTTTGTCTATTATATAAATCAAGTTGGTTGACAATTTTCTTTTCGTTTTCGGTCGGTGTAATTTTATATATATATATATATATTATATATATGTATACAGCAGTTATTGTAGAGCCACGTAAACACATAGCACTAAATTTAGTTTTATCGAACTTTAATAAAAATTTAAATGATGATTGGAAGTTTTTAATATATCATGGAAATTTAAATGAAGAGTTTATTAGAGAAATAATAATAGCTAATGGAATGGAGAACAGATGTAAAATGATATCATTAAATGTAGATAATTTATCAATAAATTGTTATAATAAATTATTATATTCTCATTTTTTTTATGAAAATATTGATACAGATTTTTTTTTAATTTTCCAAACTGATACATTAATATCAAACAAATATAAAGACAATATTTATAACTTTTTAAATTATCACTATGTAGGTGCTCCTTGGAAAAATCTCAATAAAGTTGGTAATGGTGGTCTTTCACTGAGAAAAAAATCAAAAATGATTGAAATGACAACAAAAGGAGGTTATATTAAAAATAATGGTGAATTTCATTATGAAGATAGATTTTTCACTAATACAACTGGTGATAATATAGATATTGATTTAAATATTCCAAATGTAGAAGAAGCTAAACAATTTAGTGTTGAAACAATATTTTCAGATAATTCTTTTGGTTTACATAAACCGTGGAATTATTTAACATCCAAAGAATTGGATTTATTAAAAATAAATTTTCCAGAATTGGAAGAATTAATATTACTAAATAAATAGATAATTTAATTTACTTTTTCCCATACTTCATAAAAATTTTTAGAACATTCACCAAAACCACCACTTTTTGAATATACAACTTTAAAATTGTTCAAACTCAAAATATTGTCAACATAATGTTTATGTGATACGCATTCATAATCATTTTCCATTATAATTAATTTAATTTTATTAAGAATCTCAGACATATCTTGTATTATATAATAAAATGCACCTTCACAGTCTAAAATAAGTGTATCAAAATCAATATTATATTTTCTATACAATTCATCTAGACCAATAATATTTACATTTTTATATCCATCCATAATAACATCTGATACAATAGTGTTCCAACCTTTTTGAATTAATTTTCTTTTTGACAAAGCAGCGTTTTCAATATGAAATGTAAGATTATTTATATCTCTATTTTGTTTCAGTTTATTGAAATTATCAAAATCACATTCTAACGATACTAAATTGTTAGAATTATTTTGTTTTAATATATAACCCATTATTAACGTATTTCTGCCTATGTTTGAACCTATTTCTAATATTTTTTCAGAGCCAGTAATATATTTAACAGCCATTATTTGTTCTGGGTATTCTTCTTGAAAGCTTCCATAATTAATTACTAATTGTTTTTGTATATTTTTTAATTTCAATCTTTCTTTAACATTGTTGTATGGGAATTGTTTTTCAATATGCGTGGGCAGATTTTCAGTATATATGTATCTAGTTTTTAAATCTATAAAAATTTCTGTATTTGAATCATGTTGATAATCGGAATTATTTTGTGAATCATAAATAAAAAAGGATTTTAAAGTTCCAAATACTGGGTCTCCAAACAATAAACATCTATTTAAATCATCAGATGGAATAAATAAAATATCATTATTTACACATTTATTCATAACAATATCTGTAACTTCAATTTTTTTTGATACAATACCGTAGTAAAACTTAAAAGACATTATTAATATAATAATAATAATAATATTTTTAATATATAATTTAAATATATTATAAATGTAATATTATATAAATTATGAATTTTAAAGTAGAATACGGAATAAATTCAAACTTTATTGATATAACATCGTCTCTTAATAAATATATAATAAATAATAATTATATTGTAATACCATTTGGTGACCATAATAGAAGAGATATGTTTTGTTGTGACCCTTGTGTTGGTGAACAAAAGATTGTTAAAATAACATTTTTAAAAAATAATGAGGTCTTTTTTTTTGATTCGAGCGAAAATGTATACATAGATATTACTGAAAATAATTTATATAAAGAATTATCTTGTCCTACTTATATTTTAGATATTATAAATTCACACATTATAAAAAATATAACTAATATAAAAAGTGCGTGTATTTCTTTTCAATCTAAAAATAGTAATGTTTTTCCAATAACATTTTCAATACCTGAATGTAAAATTGTAAAAAATGTCCCTAAAAAAAACAAACTGATATCTGATTTAATACCTGGAGTTTTGTCTACATATGTATATAATAATGAAAACGACTATTATAAAGAATATATGTCATCTACTTTTGCAACTACATTTAGGAAGGGAGGATGGGATTGTTTAAGACACTATGAGATATTGGCATGTGGAAGTATTCCTTATTTTCCCTTTATAGAAAATTGTCCAGATAATACGTTAAAATTATTTCCAAAACATTTAATAGTAGAAGGTAATTTATTATTTATTAAATTAAAAAAACAAAAAATACAAGATTTAAGTAATGATGAATTAAATCAATGTGAAAATTTGACTAGAAGATGTTTAGAATATACAAGAAATAATTTAACAACAATAAAAATGGCACAATATATTTTAAATAAAATAAATATTAATGATATTGAAAATTTAAAAATATTGTATTTATCAGGTGATACAAGAGAGGATTATTTAAGTTGTTTAAATCTAATTGGTTTTAAAGAATTAATAGGTTCTAATTGTCACGATTATCCAAAAAATAAATATATATATAAAAATAAGGATATAAAGTATATAAAATTGTACGGAAAAGGAATAACATATTCAAATATTATTGATGATACTCTACATCTAAATGACCGCGATATAAATGTTGAAACTGATATTTTAAATAAAGATTATGACATTATAATGTACGGAAATTACCATAGAGGAATGCCATTTTTTGATATAGTAAATAAAATATATAGTCCAAATGAAATAGTGCTTATTTGTGGCGAAGACGAACATTGTTGTGATTATAAAACTTTTTCGTATAAAGGTTATAATGTATTTGTTAGAGAATTATATGACTAAAATTGTTTGCCACTTGGTCTTATTATTTTTATTTTAAAATCAATAAACTTTAAATTATTATAATACTTATTAATTATAAATTTTACATATTTTTCAGACACTATTCTACCATTATTTTTTCTAAATTCTCTTATCTCTTCAATTCTACATGCGTAATAACTTGTGTTTTTGAAAGGTAAAATAGCAAATCTATCATTTAGTCCTTCATGATGGTCGTAACTAGGAATTATAATATCAAAATGGCTGTTAAAAATATTAATATCTAACTCATTAAGAATTTGAACATCTGGACGAATAAATATAATATAATCAAAATTATCACCTACATCATTTGCCATTTGATATACTCTTTTTTGGCTTTCTAACGCACATAAATGATTCATTATTAATTGAGGCCTCCATTCATGAGGAGTATCACCACCATATTTATCATATAATTCTCTATCAAAATAATCACTAAAATTTAATTGGTCTGTAAATAATTTTTGCTCTTCAATTTTATAAAAATCGGGTTGTAAAAGAGCATATTCTTGATAATCAATTGGTGTATCAATAGCATTTTCCCATATTATATTTTTGTCTTGTTCAACCTTCCAAGTATGGATAAAAATTTTATAGTCAATTGAATTATTTTTAAGAACATTAAATAAGTTTTGAAAATGTGAGTTGTAGACATATTTTGTTGAACGTGTCATTCCCCAATAACAAATAGCTATTTTTGTCATAGTAATAATAGTAATAATAGTATTTTTATTTGTTTATATTTTTATTTATATTTTATAATATAAAGGTAAACATTATAAATTATTTAATGAATACCACCGATATAGAACCTAAAACAGAAAAAAAAGTAATCGTGAAAGGAACTGGTGGATTAGGTAATTGTTTGTTTCAAATAGCAGTAGCTATTTATTATGCTGAAAAATATGGATATAAAATTTATTTACATGATAACTCAAATGCGCTGCATTATGGAACATCAAATTTATCTAATAGATGTCAAAACAAGAATATAAATGGTATTAATATAAGTTACAAAAATAATATTTTTAACAAATTAAATTTTATAGATTGTCAATCAATACAATGTAAAATTATACACAATGATTATTCAAATAATAAGTATATTCTAAGTGAAAAAGACCCGAATTTAATTATAAATGGTTATTGTCAAAATAAAGATTTATTTGTTGATGTCAGAAATAGCATAGTAAATTATTTAAATATTGGTGATGATGACAGTATTACATACATTAAAAATAAATATGGAATTGATGAATCAAAAAAAAATATTATGTTAGGAATAAGAATTTGTGACGATTTTAAACATATGAATAAAATAACAAGTAATTCATATAAAAAGGCCCTCTATCATTTGGTAAATGATACGGAAGATGATTATAATCTAATAATTATAGCAGATACTATTCATAATATAAATAATATGATAAATTTTAAAATAAAAGGCAACATAATAATTGTACAAGAAGATGATATAAACCAATTTAATGCAGGTTTGTTATGTAATAATTTTATACTATCAGAGAGCACATATCATTATTGGATAGCATACTTAAAAACATCAATACACAAAGATACAAAAGTTATATGTTTTAATAATACTGATATTACAAATAGAAATTTAGATTTAGATGATTGGATTAAAATAGATTATTAATAACTTAATTATTATATTAAATAACTTACAATTAATATAATATAAAATGATTGAACATGATTACATACTCCTGATAATGAATTGTAAAAAATATGTGAATAAAGCTGAAGTTCAAAAAAAAACATGGTTAAAAAATATACCATCCTATTTACAGTTCTATCATGTAATTGGCGATGAAAAATTAGAAGAAGATTTTAAATTCGATGATGAAAGTCAAATATTGTGGCTAAAAGTAGCAGATGATTATAATTCATTACCTAAGAAAGTTATTGCTGCTTATAATGCTATAAATTTAACATTTAATTATAAATATATTTATAAGACAGATGATGACCAAATTTTAGTAAATGACAAATTTTTAGATATAGTAAAAGGTTTAACAAGTAGAACTCCTATCATTCATTATGGAGGTTATATTGTAGATGTGAAGCAAAATTATTTATCACAATATCATAAAATACATCCAGAATTACCAGAATATTTACCTGTTCTACAAACAAAATATTGCAGTGGTCGTTTTTATTTTCTCTCTAAACCAGCAATAGAAAATTTGATAAGAAAAAGATTGTTGATTGAAAAAGAATATTTAGAAGATTACGCAATAGGATATAATTTGGACCCATATTTTAAATTAAATATGTTAAATTTACTTACAAATAAGTTTTTTATGGACATAGAATTAAGCAATTTTTCACAGTTACTCAATGAAGGTAAAATATAAATATTTATATGTAAAAATTATATATATATAAATAAAAATTTAATTAGGATTTAAGATTTCCAATTGGTTTAAGAATAGCAGCATCACGTTGTCTTTGAAAAAATGTAGTTTTATCTAAATCAAGCATAGATGGAGTGTAATTGGTTGCCCTTTTTTCAATATCGCTATAATCTTCTCTCTGAGTAACAGTTAAAGGAGTGATTAAATACCATTTATGAACACCTTGAAGATTAAACCAGAACTTATCAATAGCATATAGTCTATGGTTATCAGGTTCTTTCATTAAATTAAGTATTCCAGTTTTATAATTGTTAATAAGTGTATCATAATAATGTTGTTTAACTAAATATCCGGTAGTAGTTTGACAACGTGTAACTTGAACACAAGAATCATCAATTCTAGTATAAGGTGGTAAATTATTACCAGCTATTAAAACAACATCAAACTCTTTATAGTTAGAAAGAAATTTATTGAATTGTTCAACAAACCTAAAAGGATTAGTAAATAAAATATCATCCTCAACAATTAAAACATGTTCCCAATTATTAAGTTTAGCTGTTTCAAGAATTTTGAGGTGGCTCATACTGCAACCAATTGCTCCATTTGCCAATTTAATAGCATTAAACCGTTCAGCATGAATTCCAATAGTCTTCATTTGATTTTCTACATGCTGTTTTCTATCAGGTCTAGAGAGAAGATTTATATAAAAAGCGTGTTTAATATCAGAAATAGAATTCATTTTAATATATAAAACAATGATATATTTAAATGAATAATTAAACAAAAAATAATTCTCTCAATAAAATTAAATGAATAACGAAAGCTTTACAAAAGATGTTATTTAGAGCAACGCGCATTTTAAGTGCAGACCTTTTATTATATAAAAAATTGAAATTGAATAATATTATTTATTTAACATTAAAAGTAACTTATAATTAAATTTAAATGTTAATATTTAAAAAAAATATTCGAAAATTTACAGAAGAACAAATAATTTCTGTATTATCTAAAATTGGTTCTACAATTAGTGATAATTACATTAATAGTATAGTATCAAATAAAAAAAATCGTATTATATTTTATTCAATTGGTGTTGAACCAGATATATATAATTGTCCTTGTGGATTAATCTATAATGTAGAGAAAAAAAACAATGTCGTAAATATTTATATAATGTTTATTGCAACAGCATATAAATTACGCAAAGTTGGATATGCAAGCTTATTTATAAAAGAATTTACTTCATATATTAAAGAAAAATATAAAAATGATAATAACAACGTTAAAATAATACTAGATTCTATAATTGATGCTGTAACTTTCTATGAATATATTGGTTTTAAATGGGTAACTACGGATGAATACAATAAAACATTAAAAATAGAAGATGATAATGAACATTTTATTATGATTTATGAGGTTGATTAATATCCATTTTCAGCCATATATTTCTTAAATATGCTAATAGGTATACTAAGTGATGATTCTTCTAAATTAAAATCTAAATTATTTTTAATTTCTTGAGTTCCAGTTAAGTATAATTCTATTATAAGAAATTTAGGGAAATCTCTAAACTCAATAATAACATCATTGTTATCTAAGTTGAATTTTGTAGACTTTGTATCAACATCATTATCAGTTAACCAATCCCTCTTTTTAGTTAAAAAGTAATCAAAATAACTGAAAATTGACAATTCAGGTCTACCAAAATTATTTTTATCATCTTGATTTTGTAATAATTCTTCATGTAAATCTCGTATTTCAGTTTTTATGTAAAAATAATTATTTATAATTTTAGGGTCTAAAAGTTTAAATAATATGTTCCTTATTTGTTGAATAATATATTCTTCTTTTTTACCTGTAAAATTAGCTGAAAAAAACTTACGTAAATATTTTTCAGCTTCTTCATATAATACATTATTTTCGTGTCTTACAGCAAAAGATAAACTATATTTTAATAAGTTATTTTTGGTTAAATAATAATTTAAATAAATATATAATTTGTAAAATATTAAAAACATATAAGCCTTAAAATATTTAAAATCCTCGCTTTGTAATGGAAATTTATACATTTCTTCATTTTGTTTCATTTGATAATTATTAAATAATTTATTGTTGAATTCTAATACATCACGAATATTCGCTATATCATTTTCTGCATCTATAATTTCTACATTTTTTACTATATTTCTTAATTTTTCTTCATCTTCTTTAATAAATGTAAGAAGTTGTATCATTATTCTATATGTGTATAGAACATTACATCTAAACGTCATTTGAGTTACAAATAATAAATCTTCATTAATATTATAATTTTCATCAATATATTTTAATGGGTTAAAGTAAATAAGTGTGGTGTCTGGTAATACGTATACTTGTTTAATATTTATCTGACTGTATTCTTTAGTTGTATTATTAGTAATTAATAATTTGTTATTAGTATAAGTTTTTAATTGTGTTAAGTGATTAATTGTTTGTTTAATAGATTTGAATAAGTAATATTTAATTATATCTTTATTTTGTATTGGTTTATAAAAAGTAGATATAAATTCAGTATCTGTGAAAGTGCCACAATTTTTTAATTCTGAATCAATATTTTCTTTAAATTTTACATTAAACTTGCCAAATTCTGGAATTTGTAATTCAATATTAATATTTTTACAATTAATGTCTACCTCTTCCTCTTCTTCGTCTGCCTCTTCCTCTTCTTCGTCTGCCTCTTCATCATTGCCTCCTCCTGTTTTGTTATTGTTATTAAGTGATTCATAAATAGATATAATATTTTTATTAAAATTTGAATCGTCATTTGTATCAGATGTTATTTTGAATTTTTCATCTTTTTCGTCTATAATAAATATAATTTCATTTGGGTCTTCATACCCAAATTCTAAATCATTGTTTGTAAGAGATGAATTCACTACTATAAAATTATTTGTTTCTTCATCTTTAATTTTTGTTAATTTTACTAAACCAGTAGTCTCTAATTCAAATCCAATACTTTTAATATAATTGAATATATTGGTACTTTTAATATAGCCACCAAATTTTTTTATTTTTTTTGTTTTAGATGGATTCATTTTTTTATTTGACTTTTTAATTTTATATGCAGTATTTTTTTTTGTTAATGTATAATAATTTGTCTTTTTTCTTGAAATCTGTTTTTTATTCATTTAATTAATAATATATTCAAATATTTAATATTATTTAAAAATAATTCTCTCAATAAAATTAAATGAATAACGAAAGCTTTACAAAAGATGAAAAGAGAGAAATTGGAAAAAAAATAAAAGATATAAAAATGAGTGATGTAGAAGAAGAGATGAATAAATTAATAAAGATAGGAAAAGGTTCACATATGATATCAGAACGTTCAAAAATAGGAAATGATATTGTAGATTATTTTACATTTTTACAACGTCTAGAGACAAAAGGTAAATACAATGTAAATTATTTTGAGTTTTTAGCTAATTTAGATACATTTAGAGAGAAGAAATTTATTCAAACGATGCTAAAATATTACGAGGATGTAAAAAATAAAAATAAGACGAAGCATGATTATAAAGTGTATAAAGAAGTGTATAACATATGTATAAGTGCAATAAATATAATGAGACCGTTAAATTGTATGGAGATTTACACACGTTATGACGCAAAGAAGGTCTTAAATTTTTGCGCAGGATGGGGTGGTTCAACAGTGGCGGCTTCTGTGCTGAATTTGGACGCTTGGTATGGTGTTGAAATAAACAGCGATTTAGAAGAACCTTACGACAATATGATGACATATTTGCGTACAAAATCAGATACCAAATTAAGCGTCTGGTTTACAAATGCGGTTGATTTCGATTATTCTACTATTGAGTATGACACTGTATTCACATCACCTCCTTATTATTTTTTAGAAAAATACGCTAACAATGAAGTATATGAATCGAAAAAAGATATGGACAACAAATTTTACAACCCCGTATTTGCTAAGACCTTTGCACATTTGAAACCAGGCGGACATTATATTATTAACATTTGTAAGGAAATTTATGATAATGTCCTTAAAAAATTACTGGGTGAAGCTCACGAAATATTCCCTCTTAAAAAATCTAAACGACAAAATAATTATACTGAAATGGTTTATGTTTGGCATAAGAATTAACATAATTTATTAATTGCACCCATATAAAAAATGGTCTGACATATATATTAAAACTTTATTTATTTTGGCTCCACATTTATTAAAGGTGGATTAAAACAAACCACCTAGTCCAACTCTTGCACTTGATTGAGCTCTAGATTTAGAACCCACATACGCTGCATATTGAGGTGAATATTTATGTGGAGGTGGTTGTTGACGTTGCATATGAATCGGAATTTTTGATATATGATTATTTTGTACATAATTTTGATAAATAGGAGGTTGGTTTTGCCGAGATTGTCCATATGGAATTTGTGACTGTTGATGATATCCAAGTAAGTTCTCTTGTGTTAAATGTTCAGATACATCTTGTCTATTGCTAATTCCTCCATTGCTAATTCCTCCATTGCTAAAATTATTAAAAGAATCTTCCTCTATCTCTTTCATTTTGTCTTGATGAATTTGTTTTAATAATTCAGGCGGAACTTGTTTGCCCGTTTGTAGTAAATATTTTGCTTGATTTTCTCTTCTCTCTCTTGTTGTTGGATAATGTGGAATATCTGTCCAATCTTTTGTTGTAACAACTGTTTTTTTTGTTTCTTTTATTTTATCAGGATTTATTATCTTCCTCTTAGGCTCTCTCAAGTCATAGTTATAATATTCTTCTGACCCGAACTGAATATGTGTTAAAAATGTTTTAATATTAACTATTTTTATTTTTGGATTATGAACTACAAATATGTTGTCTGTTGGATTATCAGATTTTTCTTCTACTGTATAGCTTAATTGTGTTATTGTCCTTAAACCATCTTGTCCATCATCATATTCTCCTCTTAAAGGATCATTTTTTGAAATTATTCTTGATATACCATCAAATAATTGTAAAATCTCTGGACTTCCGATATTATAAAATACACTTCTATCAGTGACTAATCCGACCCTATCACATCTCTTTTGAAGAGCATTATCTTCCATTCCCCATCCCCAAAAACATGGATAACCATTTGTTTTCTCAAAATCATCACCTTTTATCACTACTATACCTCCTAATGTATATTTAAACCCATAATAATGTTTAACTACACCATGAGTAGTTTCATAATCAAATATTTTTGCGAATGGAATTGTATCAACATCATTAAAAATAAATGTAATATCTTTATAATGTTCAGGATATTTATTTCTTGCTGCAATAAAACCAATATTTTTTGTTGCACCTCTATTAAATGTTCTAGAATCACATTGATGAGAGAAAAATATTTCATAATCATCATCATTCTCTAAAATAAAACTCATATATTTAGAGAAAAAAAATTTATGTTGAACGCGATTTCTATAAGGAACTATAAAAATTCGTTTAGGTACTTTTGGGTTGTCATTGCTCATTTATACATATTTAAGTTTTTATTTTTATATTTAAATTTTATTAAATATAAAATTATTGTCTTTTTACTTTGCTGTTTCTAAATTATATTTTTTGAGAATTGCTACTGGAATTATATTTCCTTCTGTTGTAATCTTCTCTATTTTTTTATAGCACTTATTAATTGTTACCTCGCTTGTTTCACTAACATTTTTAACATCACGCTTACTTATATTTAACTTACATAATTGAGATACAAAATATACAACTCCTGCAGCAATAGAGGGTGGAGTATTTTCAGGCATTACATCCATCTTTTCTATCTTCATTGAGATAAATTGACATAATTTGGTTAACTCAATATTTATATTTAATTTACTGCAATATCTTTCAATAAATGCTTCTGGTTTTGTCTTTCCAAAATTTGTCTTTTCTTTATTATCCATGTCTTTTTCCAAGTTATTAATAATTGCTTGTGCATTTTTACAACCCTTGGTAGCACTTGTTGCGTCTAAATGAAATATTGATGCAATCTCTTTTGCTGTTCTTGGATAATTGTTAATTCTACATGCAATATAAATTGAAGCTGCTATAATACCATCTCTATTATCACCTCTAAATGTCATTTCATATTCTGAAATCTTTTTATGATATATAATAGCATGGTCAATAATCATTTTTGGAATACCTGCATTATGAGCCATTGTCGTAATAATTTGAAACTCATCATATTGAGATTTCTCCTTATAAGGCATAGACTGCCATTCAGTATATCTTCTAATTTTTCGCATCTCATATGACATTGGACCGTGACACAATACTTTACAACCATATGACGACTCTTCTAATAGTGGATTAATAGGCATTCCACATCTAGTTGGGTCTGAATTTTGATTATCATCTGCTCCATAATATCTCCATTCAGCACTATGGTCTACTAAATCCTTATAAATTATACCACATTTATTATTTGTACATGTTAAAAATCCCTCATCTGAAAAAGCTAATATGCTTTCACACCGCTCACAAAATTCTCTATTTCCAAAACCATAAATACACTCTAAAGGGACTTTTAATTTTTCTGGATTTTCTATCTCTGAATCAAATATGTTCCATAGGTCTGACTTATTTACATTATTTACTTTCTTTTTTTGACTTCTATCCTTGTTCATTATATATTATCATTAATTAGATAATATATTTTTAATTCAATTTTATTTATATTTTTTATAAAATATTATATTATATGGGAAATACTACCTCATCCAGTGAAAAATCTCAAAATCAATTTGAAAATTTTTATGATGTTATTGATTATATTGCTACTTATTATATTCTTACTATGGATTTTCAAAGTTTAAGCAAACTTTCTGAAAAAGCATATTGTGATAAACTAGTGATTTTAACATCTGATATTATTGATAGATATTTTAATGATATGGATGTTACTTTTTTAGCTCAAAGAGTTAAAGAGGGTGCTGAAGTAAATGAACTTAAAACTGAAAAAATTAGATTTATTAATAAAGATAATCTTGAAAGTTTAGATGTATCAAATGATTCACAAAAAAGTATTAGGAAAAAACGTGTATGTATTGGAATTGCAAAATTTTATGTTAAAATTGCTCATACTTTCGCAGCTATTGTTATGACTATCAATCCTGTTTACACATATAAAGATGCCACTGGACAAACTGTTAAAACAAGTCTTCTTGAAAAAGATAAAATTCCTAAAGGTACCGAACGAAAATTATATAAATTAAATATTTGTGATAATAGAATTAGAGCTCTTAAGAAGGGAGAAATTTTAGATGAAACTACTGGAGATGTTACTATGCAACCTAGAATTTGTGATATAAATTCTACTAAAGATGGTCTTGATAAAACTCTTGTTGATGAACCAGGTATACCTGAGCTTATGCGTTTATATTTAGATGATAATTATGATTATTCAAATGGTTCTTTTAAAGGCATGAGTAAAGATACTGAAAAACAATTTCAAAAAGATTTAAAATTATTTTATACATCATTTACTGGTAATGAAAATATGCCAGATACCATCAAAAAATTCAGTGATATTAAACTTCGCAATTATAATGAAAAACCTAGTTGCCAACAACCGACCGCGCCTTTAAAAGGTAGATATACTATTCATAAGAAAGATGAATTATTTGTTAAATATGCAGATAACATAAAACAAATGATACAATCTGCTGCTAATAATCAGAATAAATTACTATCTGTTATTAATGAATTATTTACATATGTTACGGATCCTTACTCAGGTAAACGTGTTATTAGAGTTAACCCTAAATTAACAGATGAAAGTTTACAAAATAATATTGTTAAAACTAGAAAATTTATTGTTGATTTATATATTAATTGTGAAGATGATTATGTTAAAGGTGTAAAATTATTTGAGGCTATTGTAGAAACTAAAATTATTGAGACTACTCAAAAACAAATTGAAAATCTTAAAAAAGAAGCATCTAAAATAATAAGTGAAACAAAAAAAGCATCACAACCAATTAAAGAAATAAATCCAATACCTCCTGTTGTTATTGAAGGATATAATACAGAAATATCAACTCCATTATCAACAGCAATAACTTCTGTAAATTCATCATTGCCATCAGCTTCTACATGAACTTCTACTAGTTACCTAATAGTATCTAATTCATATAATCAAACAAATTATAATAACATAACATCTGTTTAGAGCAATACGTATTTAAATTATAATATTAGTCATTTATATAATGGATAATGTTATAGGAGTTAGTAATCCTTATGGACTAGTACAAGAGGCTGGTAAAAGAACATATAGAAAGAAACACACAATGCGTAGAAAACCCAGAAAAACCAGAAAACCCAGAAAAACCAGAAAAACCAGAAAATTTAGGAAATAATATAATGGTAAACATAATTAAAATATAATAAATTGTTCAATAAATCTACTTATATTTTCACTTATTCCAAATATAATTAATATAAATAGTAAATGTATTTGAGGTAAGAAAATTAACATTAATAATCCAATAATTATTAATGCATCATTTGTAATTTCAAATATCATGATTATATCTATGTAAAATCATGATATGTTTTTAAATGTTTTTAATATATCTTAAATGCTAGTAACAGAACCAAACAGTTTTCTAGCATTAGTAAGTGCTTGTGTTCTCAAACTTTTCCTAGCAGCTTGGAGTGAACCAGTTTTACTTAATGTTTTTTGAGCAGCTTGAATTGCTGTAGTCCAATTTTTCCCATATTTTTTTTTACCACCACGCATTTTTCTAGTTCGGTATTTTCTTGTATCTTTATATCGTCTAGTACTCATTATATATTACTTAAATATTTAATTTTATATATACTAAATATTTAAAGATTTAAATTCTTAAGCGCGGGATCTGGAAGCGGAAGCAGCTCTTGAGGCAGCGGCAGCGGCAGCGCGACCGGCGGCAGCTGCACGGGAAGCAGCAGCAGAGGCAGCACGAGAAGCAGAAGCAGTGCGAGAAGCAGAAGCACCGCGAGAAGCAGAAGCGGCGCGGGAAGCAGCAGCAGAGGCTGCGCGAGAAGCAGATGCAGCGCGGGAAGCAGCAGCAGAAGCGGAGCGAGCGGCCATGCGGGCACGACCGCGAGCCATTGATCTTGAGCGTTGAGCATGACGACGTCTATGAGTTTTTGCCATTTATATAAACTATCAAGAAAATATTTTCTAAACGATTGTTTTTTCTAAATTAATTCGTCCAAACAGAATTTGTTGAATGCCACCACATATTATCTCCCTTTTTAACTTTATAAATTGCCCTAAATACATTGGATCTTGATAATGGAATATTACAACGATATTTGTCTAAAGGATGTGGATTAGTTTTTAATTGTGCTAAAATAGCCTTTTTACTTATTTTTTGTCGCGATTGTAAAGCAAAATAAACGAAAAATGCTTCAAACGATAATGATTGTATTGGTAATATGTCTTGGTTTTTAAGTTGAAAATCTCTTAAATATTCTAAACAAATGCTAAACCCAGATATATCAGCCATATCTTCTCCTATACTTGGCCAAGCATCAAAAACAATTCCATCTCTTTTTGCATATTCTTGATATTGCTTAACTATATCAGTTTGAATTTTCTTAAATTCAGCAGTATCATTCTTTGTCCACCAATTTGATAATTTTCCATCTTTATCATATCTACTTCCTAAATCATCTAAAGAATGAGACATTTCGTGTGCTATAGTAAAACCTATATGTACTAAATTATATTCTAAACCTCTTTCATCTAAATCTACAAATGGTTTTTGTATATATCCTAAAGGAATATAAATTGAATTTTCGGTTGGAGTATACATTGCATTTACAACATAAGCCTGAGTACTAATTAGCTTTGGCGGAGTTTGAGACCAATCTATAACAGGTATATCAATAACATCTTTATCAACTAACTTAACTGCTTCATAATGTCTCCAAAATGACAGCTTTATCAAATTACCCCACGGGTCATCTGGTTTATAATTTAATAGAGGGTCATCTCTCAATATTTCAGGTGAACCTACAATTAGTTTGATTTTTTCTAACTTTTCAATAGCAAGTTGTTTTGTCTTTTTCTCCATCCAATTATTTCTTTTAATAATTCTTATAAAAACACGTCTTAAATCTTCAACCATTGATTTTACATAATCAACTGCTTGTTGATTTTTATATTTTAAAATATATTGGTTTGTTAAAAAAGTATTAAATGTAAAACTCATTGCAAAAAAAGGTCTTAACAGTTCATCTACTGATTTTTCTTCTCCTCTTACAAAGTTACCATTGAATTTAAAATTTACTTCAAATCCTTTTTTATCCCATCTAGTTTGTTGTCTTATATAAATATAAATCCAATATGTTCTCCATGTATCGCTATCCCATTTATCAAGTAATAATTTTGTCCCGCACAATAAATAGTTTACATTTGATGTAACAAAATCTTCAGGAATATTTGTAAATCCTAAAGACCTACAAAAACTTTCCCAATCAAAACCAAATTGTTTAATAGCTTCATCTTTTGTTATTAAATTATAACCATCAGCATCATCTTCTTTAATTAAACCACAAGTCATTGCATTTAACATCTCTATTTCAACATCATAAATATCTTTAACATTAAATCCATGGTTCTCTCCAAATGCAATCGTAAAAAGTTCATCTAAATACTCAAAATATCGTTTTCTATATGTTTTTTTATATATTTTATCGTGTTGAGTATCTTCCTCATCATCAAAATAAATATCTATATCTAATAAAGTTACTTGTGGTGGTTCTAAATAGCACTTATATTTCTTTGGATTTTTATCATCTGAATTAATAGACCATACGAATGGAGCTCCCCATGAGATGATTTCATTTCTATTAATCATTCCTAATTTTTCCCAAATATTTATTTTTGCAGTTCTTAAAGTGTCTATATATTCGAGTGTAATTTTTGACAAAGTTCTTGTCTGTTCTCTTGTATTAAATATTTTAAATGATTCATATGCATTTTTCATACATTTACCTAATGGAGTATTTTTTGTTTTTGGGTCATTTAAATAATTATTTATAATTTCAAGTAATTCTCTATAAACCTTATCTTGAACTAATCTAAAATCATCTATCTGAACTATATATTCTTGGTAAGCTTCAATATCTAAATCTTTTAACCATCTCTCGTTTACATATGAATAAAAATCATTATTTGGCGTAATATTTGAAGGACTAACCGCTTGCTTAAGTTCTTTTACAATTTGTTTTTCTAAATTAAAAGTTGTTGATGTTATATCTATTTTATTTTCTTTAAATAGTTCATCAACTTTCTCTTCAAAACTTTTAAATCTAGTTGCTGAATTTTTACAAATAATTTCCTTTTGTTTTTCACTTAATTCAGGTATTGTTTTTAATGTAGTATCTACTTTTCTTTTACTTTTATTTCTAATATTATTTATTTTTCTTAGTGTTTTGTTTTTCATATAAATTAATATAAGATTATTATAATTTACATAATTTTATAAAATTATATTCTATTAAATTTTCTTATTTTGTGTCTACCAGAATGTGATAATTACAAAATTAAAATGTTAATGATAAATTTAAGGCGACTTTTAAGTAATTTATTAATATATATTTTTAAAGTACTTAAACAAACTGTAGCTTCGCTTAAACAAACTGTAGCTTCGCTTAAACAAACTTATCCTCTATTTTATTTAACAAATCATCATCATATACCAAATTACCGGATGGTTTATATGACTTAATTGGAGTAT
>Ga0247832_1003314_pt1 | contig 22264 bp, 1 predicted proteins | sample LaCruzMarch2015__10_FD_192407 | JGI IMG/M metagenome (GOLD analysis project Ga0247832, IMG submission 192407) | Freshwater microbial communities from meromictic Lake La Cruz, Castile-La Mancha, Spain - LaCruzMarch2015_4m | ecosystem: Environmental > Aquatic > Freshwater > Lake | place: Spain... | reverse complement strand
GAGCCTATCGATCGTATCCCTCAGCTCCGACAAACAAGAAGGCAATTCAGGCACAACACCTTTCTCCTTCAATATCAGCCGTCAAGGCGATACAACAGGCTCCTCCTCCGCCTCATGGGCCGTCACTGGATCAGGCAGCAATCCAGCAACATCTGCAGACTTCTCTGGTTCCACTTTGCCATCGGGAACTGTCTCTTTCGCAGCAGGGGAAACCACCAAAACAATCACCATCGATGTGGTGGCAGACACCAACCCCGAAGGCGATCAAGGTTTCACGGTCACACTCAGCGAACCCAACAACGGCACAACACTGACAGTGGCCAGCGCCACTGGGGTCATCAGAAATGATGACATCACTGCCATCAACCTGCCAATGGCCGGCCCTGGATCACCAGCGCTGGCCTTCACGGGAACGTTGGGAGGAAACTTTGAAACCCAAGGCCTGCAGGCTCTTGTGGGGCGCACCAGCAGCGCGGCTGCGCTTTATGGCATGCAGGATGTCGCACTCAAGATCATCGGTGTTGATGAATCAGGCACAGCGACCGTTGAAGGATCTGGCCTCTGGGGTGGGAAGAACCAAACATTCACTGGTGAGTTAGTCAAAGAAGGTGATGGCTACAGCCTTAAGTCGGTCGATGGCAGCGTTGATCTGGGCAGGTGGTTAGGCAGTACAGCCCACTTCCAAAACCACACCAACGGAACAATCACACTCAACAGCACAGGAGCTGCACCAACCTTCACTGTTGAAGGCATCGCCCAAGTGCTGCTCGACCCTGACGCCGCCAGCAAAGCCGCACCATTTACAGCGAAACTAAATAATTTCACCATCGATCAGGCTGGCATCAAAGACTTCACAATTACGCCAACAGATCTCAGCACACCGTTATCAATCAAGCTCGGCGAAGCAAAACTTCAACTCGGGCGCGACACCATCCGCTACACCAGAGATACCGACAACAAAGGCTACACCATCGGCCTAGGTGTCAGCAATGGCAGCAAGCTGACCATTGCCGATGCCGATGTCCTGGAGCTGGATGGCAGCTTGCTCTTCGGCGGACGACTTGGTGCGAACAACACAATCAAAGCCGCTCCCACCAGGGGTAACTTCGAGATTGTCAACACGTCTCCGTTCCGGATCGCCAATACGGAGTTTGGCTCCATCGGTGGCCTGAGGCTCACCTACCAAGAAGACGATCAACGCCGCAATGGCGTGTTGGCTGTCAACGGCAGCAACACCGTGAATCTGGAACGACTCAAGGATGTGGCTGTCAGCCTGGGAGTCAACGGATTTGGCCTGGCCGACGCGATGCGTTCGGCTAGCCAAACCCTGGCTCCCACAGCATGGACCCTGGGCTCGATTGACAATCGCAGCACGGCCCAATCGTTCGATCTTGGCCTAGTCCATATTGAAGATGTCGACCTTGGTGGTCTCACCTACATCAACCGCAGCAAGCCAGGCAACAGCACTAGCGTCGACCTTGACAAGAGTCTCGTTGAAAGCCTGGGGGGCGCTGGCCTATTCAAGGTAGCTCCGCTTTACCCAACACTTCAGGATCGCTTCACAATCTACGACCTGAATGGAAAAGCGATCTCCGAGGTGGTACTCGACATCAGCGGAACTGCAGAATCGTCAGCACTGATGACAGTAAGCCGCACCCAGCAACTCAGTAATCAGGAGAAGCTCACGTTATACAGCAGAAAGAAAGCAGCTGACGAAAAGAAAAGCGAGGGTGAAGTCAGTGTAAGCTTTATCAGTGATCTCTTTACAAGTCCCAACACCAAGAGCGACTTCGATACCTATACAGATTACTTCAAGGCAGCAAGCCAGAATGACACACAATACGGATCGGTCAACGTCGATGCAAAAGGCCAGTGGAGCTACACCCTAGACCAATCAAAACTAGACCAGGTAAGCAAAGAAGGCTTAGGCAATCCAAACTTCTTCCGCGTCACACCACGCGTCAATATTGCAACGGGCCTGACTGCTGAACTGAAGGAGATCGACACATCGATCTCCGCCCTATTTTCCGGAATAAAGAGTCAAGCCAGCATGGCCCTGAAGTTCCTGGAGCCCATCAGCCCCCTCGTGGAGCTGTTGGAAAAGGAGGTTGGCCTCACCGGGATCCAAGGAATTGACAAGGCCCTGCTCTCTATGTTGGAGGTCGTTCCAGGCAACGCCTATAAAGACGGCAAACTACAAGTGATTGAGCTGCTTGATACCGCTTCTTTTCTTCAGTCAATGGGGAAAAGAGCAACAATCACGCCTTTCTTCAAGCAACTTGGCAGCACAATCAGAGCACTTGAAGCCGTAGCGAAGGCATCCTCCGTCGGCGGGAGCACAGAAGTGAACAAGCTAGATCTCGGTCTTCTATTCCGTGGTGACCTCACCCAATCAGATCCCTATCAATGGCTGTACTCAACCCTGGCCAATCCAGCTAACTCGCAGACAACAGTAGTGGGCGAGATCGCAAAACTCGCTTCAGATACCCAAGCAGGAACGTCTCTAACCGATAGAGAGAAAGCCAAAAAAGCAAAACCGAACAATAAAACTGTTAACGGCAAAGCTAGCAAGTCCGCCTCAGTCACCGTTGGCGGCCTGAGTGTCGACATCCCAGCTCTGTATGAGCCTACTGAATTTCTAGCAAGTTTCCTCACAGACGATCTACTCACGCTCTTCTCCTTGGACGCCCAGTTAAACCTTGGACTAGATGGTTCGATCAAGATCCAAACATCCATTCCAGGGCTCAGTGCCCTGCTTGGCCTGGAAGCAAGTCTAGCTCTCGGTTTAAGCCTCATCTCAACATTGAGTTCAGACGAACTCGAGCTGCTGGGCGATAAGATTCGGGACATTCAAAAAACAGTTAGCGACACCACTGAGCAAACCAAGCAAATTGCAGCGCTTGTGGGCAAGGCGGCTAAAGAGGGGATGGGTACCGATCTATCGAAGAACACCCTGGCGGTCAGCCTGAAACCCTATGTGGGGATTGTACTGGGAATCCCCAACTACAACATCTCAGGGAGATTAGGAATCTACTTCGACTACGAACTCGGCACAGAGCGCCAGATCGTCAAACCTGACGGAACAGTTGAAGGTAGCGATGATGGCGTTGAGCAACGAATCAAGTTCAACGATTATTACGGCGATCGCCCCAGCGGCAGTTACAGCTACGACCCAACCCTCGGCTCCCTACGCCTTGACCTAAACCACAACTATGATTTCCTGCTAGCCAAAGGCACACTCGATACAACCCGATTTGCAAGCTTCGAAGAGGCTTACGGCCGCAACTCCTGGCTGCTTAATCTCCAAATTGAACCCATAAATCTACGCAGCCTAATCGGCAGCTCCCAGGTGAGCTACGACAAAACCCTCCTCGAGAAACTGGGCGACAAGCTGATTGATCGCATCGATTGGATCAACATTGCTGGATCAAGCTTGGTGACATCTCGTGGTGTCGATCTCTTTTTTGCTGATGCCAAGTTTCTCAACTCACCAGCAAGCAATGCCCTGCGTGACGCCTTAAAACGCCAATATTCATCCCTAACCGATAAGGAATTGGCCCGGCTGCTGAGCCTCATCGTTGATTACGGCAAACCTACGCGGGTCTCCTATGCGCTGACCGATGCGCAGGCGGTGGATGCCCGAATCAATGCCATGAAGAGCGTCTCCACCGTGCGCTCAGCCAGCAGCGTCAACGCCGCAGTGGCACCCACCGATCGCTTCCGACTCCGCTACGAAGAGAACGGGGAAGAATCAGCGGTCGACAGCTATCTCTATTACGGCCTAGCGCAGGCTAAATACATTGAAATCAACCCAAAGCTGACCACCAACTACGCATCTGTCGACTTTGATCTGATCTCAGAAGGAAGCGATATCGAGCTTGACCTCCACTTCTATGACGGTAGCCGCTGGCGCCCGCTCGGGAACATCGTAGACACCCTAAGTGGAACACCAACCATTCGCTTAGCCAACGGCAGCATTGAATCCATCGGCCTGAACTACAAGGAAACAGCCAAGCCTGATCCAGATCGCTATGTGCACAACAGCGGCACGCTCACGATCCAGATGGCCCTGGTCCAGATGGATCGACCTGGGGCCAAAGAAGACGAAAAACTTCTGCGAGACCTCGCCAACCGCGGCGAACTTCAACTGCGTCTCAGCGACAGCGGCACCAATAGCTCTCAGGTCACCTTCAGCGGTGCGCCGCGGGTGGAACGGGGTGGAGCCATCTATACGAAGGCCGTGGATTCCGGGGCCGTTCTCCGCCAGGCACCCACCACGCCCTGGTCCAGCGAGCTGGCCTCGGGAACGGTGCAATGGCTAATGCCGTCGTTCTTCAGGAACCTGGCTGAACGCAGTGATCTGGCATTCCTCAACAGCACCGATAAAACAACCCGCACCGCTGGAATCGTTCAAAACCTGAATCCCCAGGCCCCCCTTGCTGTACAACTGGCCCTCCAGCAGCTGGAGGGCCGTAGCAGCAGCCACATCTCGGCGAGCCAAAGCGGCACGCTCGCCAGTTCCGTGGAAGGGGTGATGCGGTTCACCAACGACCCCATCAGCAATCAGGCCTACAAGTCGTACATCGGTGCCGATGGGCAAGTGCGGATCGCAGCCCGCAGCTTCGATGGACAGGACTGGCTCGACATCGCCACCCTCGGCAACCTGCAACTCAATCGGGGAGAGCAATACGCACCAGACCTTGTTGCCCTCGATGGTCAGTTGGTGGTGGCATCCTGGAACAGTGCTGGGGCCCTGGTCGCCTACTTAATCGATCCAAAGGCTGTCGGTGGTCCCAGTCTGCTTGAGGTGCTGCCCACCAGCGTCAGCCTGGCCAAGCAGGGCAATGCAGAAACGGGTGACAACCAATGGGGTAGTGCAGCCTCCACTCCAAAAAGCAACAAAGATCTGCAGATCGGCCTGGAAAAACGGCTTGATCTCAGCCCAGGGAGCACATCCCTGCAGAAAGCCTTCTACCTCTCCGTGTTGGATCCGATCCAGCAGGTTTATGCCAGCTCGGGCCAAGCATTGAAGCTGGAGATCGATGGCTATGACGGTGTAGCCAATACGAAGACACTCCTGAATGCTGCCCAAGCCTGGGCGAATCCTGATGGAACCGAGGGTCAGCTGCGGTCATTGCTGGGCTTTGGAGAGAAATCCAGCCAGGGGTTATTCAGTGGCAAGCAACCAGGCAACGCCCTCGCCAGCGTGCGCGGGGCGACGTTCATGGAATACGCGTCGGCCGAACAGCTGGCCACTCAACTGCGCGACTGGGGATCCGGCTCGGTGTTTGTGGTGGTTGGCGATGCCGAGGGCAACGCCATGGTGTGGAACTTTGATGGGGATGCCTATACCCGAACGAATGCTAACCGGAGCAAACCTGAAACCGTACTCAGCTCCGGTCGGGTTTACAACCTGGCCGGAGTCGTGCCCGATGGGTTGTCGGTTGTCTACAAACCAACGGATCAAAAAGATACCCTGGTCAGCAACTGGGCCGGGCTCGTCGACGCCAACAATGCCGACTACCGGCAAGTACCAGGCCAGCTGCTGCGCCGGGCGGATCTACACAATCGAGATGATCTGGTGGCAGGCGGCAATGTGTCGCTGCTGGTCACCGGTGTAGCAAAGGGCCATATAAGCCAAGTGCAGGCAGGCTTCAACGACAGCCAGCTGGGCAACGATGTCGCATCGCTCTACAAATACGCCGATGGCACCCCAATTCTGCGTTACTTCTCCAGTGAGCGCATGGCCGATGCCAATGGTGTGTACCACTGGTATGACGCCGGCAATGTCGCCCCCCTGGAACTCAATGCCTACGACACCAGCAAACTCAGCGCAGCACAGAAGGCCACAGCATCACTCAACAGCGGAGGAACCCTAGGCGGCCTTGGTTGGATCTGGACATCGGCCAACCCATTGAGCCGGGGCAGGCTTGACAGCCTGGAATCGAACGCTGGGCTGGGCTTTGCTGATGCAAACAGTCTCAACCTTGCCATTACCGGTAACAACTGGAAGAACCAGCTGGGTAGCTCCGCAAGGGTCAACCTGCAGCCTGGTTCCATCCAGCTACTACCCACAAATCAGACTCCAGAACTGTTCTTCTCGGGCCAGTCAGCAACAGCCGCTCTAAACCTCTCGCTGACAGCAGGGGCCCGCAGCGAGGTCGCTGTAGTACTCCAGGGCAATGAGCTCCTCAACCCGGAACGCCTCGGGCTTGATCGTGCCCTCACTGCATCTGGAATTCTTCAATCCTTCTTTTCTGGTGATCGGCCCTTCCTGAGCCGAGGCGACTATGTGCCCTTGGGCTACTACCGCGACGGCGATCGAATCTTCTACGGCAACCTGCAAGCACCGGTGGAAGTAGACGCCCCATCTACTCTCGATCCAAAACTATTCGCGGGCCTTGGAAGTCAGGCAGTCACACCACTCGGCTTTGAAGGTGCGATAGCCGACTATGTGACCTATGGGGTGAAGCAACCATACGGATCATCCGTGCTGAAACTGATCCAAAATATGCCCTCAACAGTAGATAGCAACTACTTCCAGTTCGTCGATAACAACTTCAGCCCCATCGATATCGGTACCATCGTGCACGCACCAATGGTGCCGCTCTTCGGGGCAGGTGGTACCAACCAGCGCCAAGTGATTGTTCGAGATCTCACACCGTGGTCTCCGGATCAAGCCTCGCTATATGTCCAAGGTTTGAAGGACATCACCTTGGGCAGGGGTGAGCCCGACTCAGTTGTGCTCGAGCAGATGCGCCTGGTAGGCACATACACCGAAGCAGCCCAAAGCCTGCAGAGTTTCGTAGCCTACGCCTGGAACGACCCAATTCTGAAGTACGGGCTACTCGATGGGGCCCTTCCCGTTGGACCATTCCGTACCAGCGAAGACTGGCTAACGGAATTTAGAAAGTCATATACAGGCATCGATATTCCCCAGGCCCTGGATCTGGTCAGCCCCAGCTATCCAACATTGGTGAACAACACCTTATTCAGCCCAATCGCAGCGGACGCAGTAGTAAGCAACTATCTACCGCTTCCATTCAAAGGGCCCGGCACAACAGATCAGTTGGTTCTGAACAACACAGTCGGTGCTGGGGCCAGCATTAAGTTTGCCTTTGAAGCCTTCCCGTTCAGCGGCACGCTAGCAGCATTCAAAATTCCGTTCTTCAAACCACGGACATGGTCCGTCAAGGTCAACTCGGTTACCGGCGGGCCCCTAATGGGCGAGTTCGAGGTCTTCCTCGATGAAAATCGCAATATTGCAACGGACAATGGAGAGCTAACCAAGCAGATCAACCAAGCCTTCTATCAATTTGACCTGACTAGCAAAATTGACCAAATATTGCTTGATCCGAGCATCTCAGCCAACACAGTCTGGGACGGGAGCAACTATGCCGTTGTCAACCAAAACGGACTACCAGATTTCCGTTCTGGTCTGATCATTACCCGTGCAGCCTCCACCAATTCAGTGGTAGATGTGATCACAGGCCTCATTAACAACTCCACCTACATCTCAAGGGCCGATCTCTCCATTGCTGATACGCACTGGGAGTCCACAAAAAATAGCGCTCTGCTGGATTACATCCCTGCATCCTTTAGCACAGTTAGCGGGGTGCGAACAAGTCGTTGGTTCGACCCAATCAATTCTGATAACAACAGGGCGGCCCTGAGCAAACTCGTACCCACCTCCCTGGAAACCGCCTTTAAAGCAGCATTCAAGCTGCCAACTGGGCTGAGCTCTAACTTCAACAGCGTACTCCGGATCTATGACGCTATAGCTCGGTCCGCCTCAGATCCCAACACAGCGCCCGCCGATCTACTGCAACAATACGCGTTTGAGACAAGAATCATGTTAATGGTCGGCTTAATCAGCCGATTGTATGAACAGCTCGATCTCCAGCACGACCAGCTCAGCTCACCGAATAATCCCAACGGGTACAACCCAGAGATTTATGCCTATCAGGTGTTGCCCTATCTGGCATTAACGCTGCAAGGGAAAACAGATAGTTATTACCGAGATTTAATCAAAATTGTGGCAGAAGGCGTGGGCACTTCAAACTACGCTGCCGCCGTTGCAAGTGGTCTCGATACTGGCACATACCAGCTTGATCTACACAACACATCAGACCTAGCCTTGCTCCTTGGCTTTGCCAGATTTACCATTCCCCATACTGGCCTTGGTGCTCTGACCTTCAAGGATGGTCGACTGGATATCAGTGGACGAGAAGTCGAGGTAAAAGGTCTTGTACAAGCCATGGACCTTGGCAACCGTGCCGAGGAGCTTAAGAAATACATGGATGCCTTCGATGGGATTGCCTCCACACAATTTGCCGCGGACCCACTGCTCGTAACAACGGCTGTATCACCGCTAAAGACAGCTCTATTGCAATCCAACGGGGTATTGGACCGTATAGCAACGGCAGTCAGCAAGAGCAGCCTGAGTAGCGGCGTCAGCGAAACGCCAAAGGCAAGTGAATTTACACCAATCACACCAGACAAATTTATAGAGATCAATCGAGCGATCCAGGAACGCACAGCCACATCGGCTGTTGCACCCGCCGTGGCTGGCTTAAGCAAAGCGATGACCGTAGAGCAAACATTTGGCCAGAGCAGCCCTACGCGCTTTGAGTTCCTCCTTCGCCTCTCCCAACCGGCACCCTCGGGCGGAGCTGCATTCCTTCTCAATTACGACGGGGCCGCAAAATACGGCATTGACTACACAATTGATGGCTACACCAGCCAGCCCCGTTATATATACATTGCCGCCGGCGAAACCTCTCGCACGCTCACTGTCGATGTATCTGGTGCAGCGAGTCCCTCAGCACTACTCATTGAACTCGCCAGCGGTAGTGCCAACTACGGTATCAGCAATGGCTTCAACAGACTACTATTGGAAATTGCCGGCAGCGATTCAAGTGGAATAACAACCCTAAGGGAGCAGACAGATAACGTCCAGCTGATTAGCCAAAACGGTATCAGTCAACTTGTAGGCGAAAACCTGTTTGATGGACTGGGAAGAGCGAGCCAAAACACCAGCGTACAAACAGTTGGAACCCAGCCAGGCATCAAGGACAACCATGTCCTTGTGAGTCGCTACATCTCGAGCCTTGACCCTACCATCGTCAGGCTCAGCGCTAGTCAACCCAGTAACAACGAGATCAGCGGCGAATGGGTGCTAGCAGCAAAAGACATTTTCCGCGCAAACAGTACAGATACGGGGCTCGTCCATGTCTTCGAACTAAGGGATCCCAAGACAGGACGATTTACCTATGCCGTAGACGCAGCCATTAGGCAAAACCTGGCTAGCCAAGGATGGTCTGATCTGGGAGTTGCCTTCAGCCTGGATGCCAATCGAAGCCTGCCGATCGGCGTTGAATCAAGCACCCAGCCTGCCCAAGCCATCACAGTGCCTGGCTTTAGCCTATCTGGCCTTGCCGGGTACTTTGACCGCTACATCTTTGCCGAAGGCCAGGACATCAGTGAATGGCGCTTCCTTGCGGAAGTTGACAGGCTTGCCTTCTCTCTAGGAGACCAGTCATTCAGCCTGGGCGGATCCCTAAGCCTGAGAGAACGCAAGGAATACGGCGACAGCACCTTCTGGCTCGCTGCTGATGTAGACGACTTCATACTCCCCGTCCTTTCAACTAGCAGTAGTTCTTCGCCTGTAGTCCTAAAAGATGCAGACCTCGCGTTCCGCATTTTCGATCCTTCGGGCAATGGAACTGCTGATGCCAAAATCAATCAATGGCGAGTCGCTGGTAGCGTTAGCAACCTCCCCGTAGGCCCGTTTGTTCTCAATGGCAGCCTCGATGCACGCTATGAAAATAGTGCGGCAACGCGCAACTTTGCAACTTATTGGATTTCGGCAAAAGTTGAAGACTTTGACTTCACAACAGGTGGCCTCAAGCTTGAGAATCTGAATGTAATCCTCACAGATCTCACCTTAGTCGACGGCCAGATCACTGCATGGACAATCGATACATCTGTCACTAGCCTAAAATTGGTTGACGGGCTAAGCCTTAGCGGTGATCTACGCCTAGGCTACTCAGTCAATAACGGAAAGACCAGGTTTACAGGCGATGCAAACATCACCAGTTTCGATGTTAACTTAGGCAGCAATAAGATAGCATTAAACAATGGCCAGATCAGCTTTGCCTTGATCGATGGCACTCTTGATTCATGGCAGGTCAAAACATCCGTTGAAAATCTTGCTTTTGGAGAAGTACTCACGCTGTCTGGTACAGCCAATCTTGCCTACGGACAAGCAAGCCAAGGAACATCTCTGAAAGGGGACATTCAGCTCACCGAATCTGCCCTGAATCTCGGCACAAACTTAAAGCTGGCAATTGACAGCGGCAGCTTTAACTTTGAGGCAGTGAATGGCGAACTGCGCAGCTTCGATGCACAAGCAAAAATAAAAGATACAAAACTTGGACTGTTCACAATAGACACAGCCAGCGCAGCAATACAGTATCAAAAGACAGTTAGGGGAACAGAAAAGACAGAGCGTGTGTCTGTAAAGATTGCCGAAGCAGATATCAATCTCGACCTAGGGGGAGGGATCCCCAAGCAATTCGTAAACGATGTCACTCTATCTCTGGATATTGAAAATGGCAATATTCTTGGATTTGGGCTCGCCGCGGATTCAGTCCATCTCAATCTTGGTAATGGCATCACAGTTACTGGCAGCTTCAGCCTTCTCCAAGAAACCCTAGCCACGGCCTCAGGAAACACCACGCGTACGTTTGGTTCGCTAGAAGCCGAAGAAATCAATGTTGCCCTACCCGGTCTGAACTTCAAAGCAGACGGTTTCGCCAACTTCACGCTAGTTGACAAAACCCTGAGCAGTGTCAATCTATTTGCCCAGGTCAACGATCTAAAACTTGGCACAGGAGCAAATCAATTCAGCCTTGATGGATTTATCGACCTAAGCCTAAGCGAGTTCAGCCAAAATGCACCGGGCAAAGTGGTGCTCTCCAGTGGAATCCAAGATGTCGCTCTTGGTCTGCCCGGAAGCAATGGGGCAACCCTTGACGGAGAAGTCAAGGCACTCACGTTGATTCCAGAGCGAGACAACCTTGGCCAGGTCACTGGAATTTATGCACCAACAGCATGGGAACTTTTTGGGTCAATTGAGAATTTCTCGATTGGCGGCCTTTTTACAGCCGATGGCTATGCACGCTTGGCCTATCTAAAAGATGAAAAATCGCAAACTGAGAATCTAAAGGGCAAGGTTGAAGTTAGCCGTTTCGCCCTGACCCTCCCTGGTTCATCAGCCATGCAGACCGCTGAAATCTCAGGATCCGCAGCGTTTGATCTTGATTACCTGCAGGATGGTCAGAGCAGGCTGAATTGGTTTGAACTCACAGGCGGGGTCAAGGGCCTCAAGCTGATGAGGGGCTTTGAGATCAGCGGTGACATCTCACTGGAATACCAAGGCCCGTCCTATAGCAGTAATTCCTTAGGTCAGTCTCGCTACATCATTAATGCAGGGATCAACAACAGTAGCTTCCAGATTTCCAATGAAATTAATCTGAAACTAGACGAGGCCAGCCTAAGTGATCTTGTGATCGCAAGCGATGGCACAGTTCACAGCTGGGAACTTAAGACGGTAGTAAAGGAACTAGATCTTTACGGCTTGATGCTGAGTGGAGATCTAGACCTTGCCTATGACCGTGCAGCCAAATCACTCAGTGGCCGTGCTGCTATTACAAGCTTCAAACTTGACCTGAATGATGATGACAACTCAGACCTACCCGATCTTGGTGGTGCATTCAGCTTCAAACTGATCGACAACAAACTCAGCGAATGGGATCTGACAGCAAAAACCAGCAAAGCAAAGCTCTTTGACACATTCACATTTGACGGTTCAATCAATGTTCAAGCGTCTATATCAGGGGATTCCGGAAATACCTACAAAGTCAATGCCGAAATCAATGATTTCATACTTGATCTTGGCAGCGGCAACCAGGCCACGCTGAGTGGCGAGTTGCGCGATCTGGTGATCCTGGATCGACAAGATGGCAGACCATTCAATGAGATGGTTCAAAGCTGGACACTGGTTGCCAGTGAAGCATCGCTCAATCTGGGTAACTTTTCGATCAAGGGAGCTGCTGAAATCAACTATGGATATAACGTCGATAAAAAACGTGAGATCAAGATCAAGGCAAAGGTTGATGATCTGAAACTACCAACAACCTTGGTGGCAGCTGGAACACTGGCAGGAGAAATCAACGCCACCCTGGTAGACCGTTATGGCACTGGCCAACCAGAGCTCAGCGCCTGGAGCCTGCAAGCATACGTCAAAGACCTGAGCCTTGGTGGGATAGAACTCAATGGTGCAATCAACATCAGCTACAGCGAAATTGATCAAGGGGCAATTGAGCGTGTCCCCTACTACGAGATTGATGCCCAGTTCACCAATCTATTACTAGCACTTCCAGGCAGCCGTGAACTAAAAATTGATTCAGGCCGTCTCAATGTTGGTTTCTTTGACAGTAAAACCAGCGCCAATACGTCTTCCACCCTAGAAAGTGCCGAAAAGTTTGAGATTAGAGGCAAGGTCAATGCCTTCAAAATTACAGACCAGCTCACTCTTTCTGGTGCAATCAGTCTTGCCTATGCAAACAACCTCTACCGTTTCAATGGCAACGTCAGCGGCCTCGCACTCCCCTCAGGGAAATCAGGCCAGACTTTTGGCGGGTCCGTTACGGATCTGGTGATCGCCAAGAACGGAGAAGTGATGTCTTGGCGGGCCAGTGCCTTCCTGGAAAACATCACCCTGTTTGGCGAAACAACTATTAACGGTCAGGCTGAGCTCAGCTATTCAAAAGAGGCCGGCAATGAGCAGCTCACGATCTCAGCGATTGTTAAGGCACTTCAATTTAAGGTTCCCGATATTGATGTCGATGTTCAGCTAAGTGGAGCAATCAGAGTCTCAGTTCTCAACGGGCAACTTGAGAACTGGACAATCGCTGCAAACCTGGAAGGACTGAAGATCCTTGAGTTTGGCCTCAAAGGCGAGCTAGATCTTGCCTACAATCTCCAAGACAATTTATATTTTAATCAAGAAACAATCAGGCTAGAGAAAGCTGCTGTATCGGCCGACGTATTTGGAGGACTGGTCAGTGCAGATGTGGAAGTAACAGACCTTCTGATTGCAAATAGAAACCCGTGGACGGCAATTCAATGGCAAGCCAAGGCAGCCATATCAATTGGGCAACAAGCCAACTCAAGCTTACCTTTTGCCCTAGGTGGAAATCTTGCAATTGCCTATGAACACCAGAATAGCAAATACAACAATGCGAGCACCTACACTCTCAGCGGTGCCCTGGATGACTTCCGCTTCAACGGCTCATATCTCAGCGCAGGATCTGTTGGTCTTGAACTGGAAGAGCTTGTCTTAAGCGACGGGCAGATCCGCTCCTTGGATCTCTCAGGTAGCGTTGAGGATCTGAAGATCGGCAATCTCGCGAGCCTCAGTGGCACGCTTGGATTTAACTATTTCAGCGATGCCAGCGAGAGTCTACTAAATATTGAAGGGGATATTTCCGAACTTGCTATTGGCGGTTACGACCTTTACAAGATCCTTGGCATCAAAGAGGCTGGCATAAAAGCCATCGTCAAAAATGGATCAGAGTTAGAGTTTACAGCCGACATAGGCCTTCAGCCAAACTTCAAATTCAGCGTTGCCGGCCTCAACTTTGGCTTTGAGAAAGCAGGCGCCACAGTTCGCTACTCAACAGCAAGCAAAGAACTCGTTTTCGATGTCAACGGTCGAATGCAGTTTGGCGATAAAAACCCCTTCCCCATAGAAGGGAGTTTCTCGGCCAGCATCAATCTCGACGATGGCTCGATCGCCCTACGCAACGCCTCCCTATTACTCACACCAGATAACAAACCAGTTGACTTCGGATTGGTTCGCCTAGACCCTGGCACTCAACTGAATTTCAGCGATAACACCCTAAGCCTGAGTGCTGATCTTGCCATCAATGCGGGGCTTCTTGATGCAACAGCTGCACCTATTTACAACTTTATCAACACAATTTCGCCGGCCGTAACGCCAATTGTAGACACGATGAGCGCAAAGATGCCGCTCGATAATTTCAAAACAAAGGCGGTCGACATCACCATACCAGCCATAAAAATACCCGAGATATTCATTTCAGGCTACAAAAAGGTCTTTGGAATAAAATTGCCCACCTTCGGCACACGCCTAAAGACAATCATTCCCGAGACAAAGATAGAGCTGTTGCCTGCCATTGATCTCGGCAAATTAGCAACAAACTATTTTGAAAATTATTACGGCAACCCCTACAAAGGGAATGGCAGTGTTGAGCTCATTGAGGTGATCGACAAGGTTGCCTCAGAACTATTCAAAGTGAACCAGCTCCTGGCCCGCTCTGGCGTGGGTACAGCCTTTGAACCCTATGTAAAACTCTATGGGCAAAAGGCCTACACGATGCCCTACCCGGCATTGGCACCGTTTGTAAAAACGCTAGATTCGCTGCTAAGCATCGCAAAATCAGGGTCAAAAATTAGCAATAGTGGCTGGGTTGATCTACCAGGAGTTGCACTGAATTACAATCTTGTCACCAACAAGTTTGGCTTCGATGTTGGCAATGGTGGAGATGGACTAGATGGAGTACTGGAGGCACTTGGGGGCTTCGGCGACCTGTATAGCCTGGTTAATGACAATCCCAATGTGCCAGCAAATCTACCGAAACCCATTGGCCAGGGCCTTAGCGGCTTTGTTGATCGCTCAAGCTTCAAGGTACCGATTCTTGACAACCCAGCGAAAGCCATATTTGATTTTATACTTGACAAGAACATTGATCTATTTGAATACAATTTAGATCTTGCGGCCGGATTCCAAGCACGGGCGGAAATCGCCATTTCTCCTGCAGCCACCGTGCCCTTCATTGGAATTCCTCTTCCAATCGTTATTGGTGGCAATTTTGGTATTACGGCGGGTGTTGATGCCACCCTGGGCTTTAGCGCCCCAACAAAAGGGATCAAAGCCATTGGCGCCGAACTCGCGAGTGCGGTAACGAGCGGTAACGTCGATCTGCAGAAGATGATCTCCCTGCTGTTTAACGCCAGTACGGAAGCAAACAGCGGGGCGTACCTCGTCCTAGACGATCAATTAGTCAACCTTGATCTATCAGCCAGTGTTGATTTGGGCCTAGATTACAAGATTGCAGGTATTCGCGGACAACTGGGCTTTGGTACATCGCTGTTTGGAGGCCTGAGCCTAAGCGGAGTAGGCCAAAACTCATCCCAACTATATGAACGTCTCTATCTCAATAACCTTGTCCGGTCAATCTTCGAGCCGGATTTTGCCAACGGCAGAACACCATATGATCTCAACCTCGGGTTGAAACTTGGTAATACCAGAGTTTGGACCGACCTCCAGTTCAAAGCTGCATCGCCATGGATGTCATTGCTGCGACTGGAGACGAAGCTGCCTACGCCACAGTCTGGGCTGAAGATCAAGCTGGGCACTATTTATACAGGTCCGACCTTTGGGTCCACAAAAGTTTTCTTCGATCAAAACTACGACTTCACCATCAACAGTAAAGAAGTCGGCATATTTAGTGGCTTTAGGGATGGATCAGCAGATCAGGACAATCTGTTTAACAGCATCACCGAACAATTACTGGAAGACAATCTCAGTGGCTTGCTGATTGTAGAACCCTCAGCCGATGCCCGTGATGTCATGACAGGGCTGAGCAGAAGCCTGGCACTGTTTGACTCCATCACGCCATCGGATCGGATTCCAGACGCGCTCACAGTGATCAGTTCACTGCAGGCACTACCTACTCTGCTTGAAAGGCATCAGAGCCCAATTGCGAATCCGGAGCCCACTGAGTTTGATGAAACTTACCTGAACGGCATCAAAGGTTTTGACGAACTGACAATCACCGCGGCAAGTAGCTACACCGGATTAGCGGATAGTGATCCTGCCGCCCGAGAACTTAGCCTCAAGCAACTGCGCATGGAGTACCAGCTCCAGGCCCTGCTCCTTGCCACCGCCGACTACCTGGACAGCTTCGGAGTCAAGCAACTCAAGCTCGATGGCACCTATCCCACCCTTCCCCAATCTGAAGGACTATACCCCTACTTACCAGTTGCTCTCTATGCCCAGAAGAATACAAACGCCCAGCAGCCATTCCTTGATCTCACAAACACTGAATCACTGCAGGCTTATTTCACCTTCCTGAATGAATTAGTCACAGCTAGCCTCGGGAACAAACCAGCAATTCTCGATGCCGCTGCTCTGCTGACTGGCTCCCTACTGGCCGACTTCAACAAGCAGATCGACAAGGTGGCAACAGCCACCTCAAGCCTTATTGCTCCTGCGGAAGCACCCGCACTGGCGCTGGTGAGTCTCAAGCGGTTGATGCAGGCAGGGATCTTCAGATCCGTCCTGCAAAGTCTGATTGACGATGATACCAATACTTCCAATCTTAGCGACCTTCTAAGCAACATCTTTAATACACAGCTACTAAGACCAACCTCATCGCAAATCGCACTCACTTTTGCCGAAGCAAAGTGGCAAGCAACGGATACCAATAACGAAATAGGCCTGAGCCTTCAGCTGGACAATCCATCGAGCGACATCGGCGCAAGCCTTAGCCTGCTGGTAGATAGCGCGTTGGTATATGGCACCGACTACACCATCAATGACCTGAAACAGTTACCAAAATCTCTGGACATTGCGGCCGGAGCCCAATCACTAAATCTCAACATTGAACGCCTCAGCGAAAAGGCCAAGGCCGGAGTTGATGGCAACATCGTACTCATTCTGCTGCAAGGACACAGTGGTATTCAAATAGCAGAAGGGGCCAACACCCTCACAGTTGCAGCAGATGGCAGCGCCACGATTGGCCAAACAGATCTCAGTATCAACGCGCTAGCTAGCCTCCCCAACATTGCATTGATCAACGCCGATGCCAACGGTGTCTTTGCCATCAGCGGCACTAACACAGGGAAGCAACAGATCCTGATGGGCTTTGATCCCCTGCAAGGTCATCACCTCACCTGGACAGGCAGTCAACCAGTGCCCGAATTGCAACTGGTGAATGGCACCCTTTACGCCGGAAATAACACGATTGCCCAGGTGCTTAGCCCAACAGCCGATGGCAGTAGCTGGCAGCCCCTGGCCTACGTGAACAATGCCGTACTCCTCGGCAACACAAGCGTTCAAACCGAGAAGGCAGATGCTCTCACCATCACAGAAGACACGCCAATCGAGCGGAGTTTCAACACACTGTTAGATCTCACTGCCGATTTTACCGTGTTGGCAGTGAGCGGTGACGGTCAACTTCGCTTCAAGCGCAATGGAAACATAGGGGATAGCCTTCTAACAATCAACCCGGAAAAAGATTTCAGCGGATCCAGCACTATTCTTGTCACCATTCAGGAAGGCACAATACAACGAACTCTTCTTGTACCAGTTACTGTAACCAACGTTGTTGATGCTCCCAGGCAGATCCATCCACTGGAGCTCAACACAAGCGAAGACACACCACTCACAATTAATGTAAGCAGCCTCACGGAAGCATTCCTGGATCCTGATCGTTTCGATCTGGTGAAATTTGTTGAACTGAAAGAAAAGGGGAGCCAAGAGCCCCCCAGCGTGACGATCACCTTTGATCACCAAACACAAACCGTCAGGGTCACCCCGGCAGCCAACAGCAACGGCACTCAGACCCTTCAGCTCACCGTAGGAGCAGCAGCGGGGGAGTACACATTTGATATCAAGCTCAATGTGGCAGCAGTCGATGACCTTCCCACTGGAAGTTCAATCCCCGTACCGCTTACCGGCACGGCACCCATTGCCTTAGCAGAGGCAGAGTACTTCAAGCCCATCGATATCGATGGGGACTCGATGGTGATGAACCGCGATGGCATCCGCATCACTGTTTACCCGTTCGCAGGCGAACTGCTCTGGCTGAATGCGAAAGACACGCCGATTGAACAGGCAACAATTCTGAAATTGGCTGAACAACGCCTCATCACATTTGACGAGCTCAACGCAGGGCAGTTGCTCTACCGGCACGACGGCACCAGCTTTGATAACGCACTGATCACAGATCAGTTCCAGTATGTATTGGTTCAAGGTTCAAGCAACGGGGCCATCATCAGCAATCCCCAGGTGCTTGTTCTGGTAGACGGTAAAAACTTTGATCCGAATGCTCCAGAGGAAATCATTGAAAGCACCAATGATATCGACGAAACCTCGAGCACCAATCAGTCCTCACCGCTGGCACCATCCATTTCAGACTTCGCTGTCAATGAAACAACTAACAGTCTAATATTTACCTTTAAGTTTGATCAAGCGCTTCAACCTGAAACGGGATCCATTCGAATTGTTCTGGCAACCACACCAGAAGGATGGGGTGCCGGAGATCTGATTCAAACCTTGGCGCTGTCAGATCCAAGTGTTTCCTTCACACCAGATGGAACTTCACTCCAGATTCAGGTGGAAACCACCAACAATCCCAAGCTCAAAGGTAAAAACGGCTATCTCCTGGCAGACTTCGTCTCCCAGGGAAACGTTCTGAAGACTAAGGCTGGGCTGTCGCTGGTCGGCAACCCATCGTTCTATGGAACATCCGTTGACTTCAAGCCACCAGCACTTGTTGATCATAGCTTCATCAATAGTGGCACCTCAATGGTGCTTCAACTCAACTTCTCAGAACTAATCGACATTAGCGAGGCTGCCAGTATCCAACTTGACAGCGTTCATGCCATCACCGGTGAGCGACACCCGATTACATCCCTCTCCATTCGAAAGAGTGGTGGCAATGAGCTACTGGTGGATCTCTCTGAGCTTGTGTCAAACCTGGGGATAATTCCGGGCCAGCGCTATGTGGTGAAACTGGATAAGACTGCAAGCCTCTCAGACAAGCATGCCAATGCCCCCAATAGTGATATTGAATTCACCTTTGAACTACCGTTCCCCAACTCTTCCCTATTCAATGAAGCAAAAATAAATGCACGCCAACTTCCAGAAACAGATCTCCATCTCTACTTTGGCTTGAGCTCGCACAATGGGCAATCCATTGCGGTGAACCTCAACGGCTTTGGGCAAACCGATCCAATCCTGGAGAATCAGGCGGCGACGCTCTCAAGTCACAACGGAGAGCTGAGCAGTGGAAGCTCCTACAATCTTTCCTTCAATCTGTTCAATGGCACGCACAACCAGTCACAGGAACCCAACAACATCATAGACTGGTCTTCAATTGATTCAGCAGAAGCAATAGTTCGCTTTAATCGGAATGAGATTTGGATCGATAGCAATCAAATCGACAAAGATAGGCTGATCGGGTTTACAGTTGATCCAACCGACCCACAGTTCGTCGACCTCAAGATTCGCTTTGACCATGGATCTAACGGATGGAATCTGAACCAGAACCAGGAAGGAATCCAGCTCGGTGAGTTAGAGATACAAGTAATCCCCAATGAATCAACAGCAGAGCTTCAGAACAGCTCCCCATCGATACTGGTGAGCAGCATCACGTTAAATCGTGCAAGCACGCCAAGTTCAGCAATCGAGATAAGCCTGCCCCAGCTAATTATTAGCAAGACCAACAACTTTGAGAATCAAGCGGTTCCACTTCTGTTGGTTGCTTCGCCATCGCTGACGACCCAGGAAGATTCCAACGGAACGATGGGCTTTTTTGAAGTACGCAGTGTTCATGGGCTTGCCAAGGAAGATTGGCTAACACTATCGACCGCACCCACCAAGGGGGAAGTTCAACTTGATCTACAACTACAAACATGGAAATACATACCCATGCCTAATGCGTTTGGGCCGGATACCTTCACACTGAAGGCTCGCGACCAAGAGGGTGCAGAAGTTAGCCGCACTGTTGAGATTTTGATTGAAAACATCAATGACCCTGTCAGTGGATCGCTCTCGATCGACATCAAGGGGGCAATAGGCACCGATACCGCCCGAGGTCCACAACCGGGAGACCTGTTGACGGTTAATAGCTCAGCCATGCAAGACGCCGACGGCCTAGGCGAGCTTAAGTATCAGTGGTTCAGCGTTGACATCGACGGCACTACAACAACAGAGATTGTTGGTGCAAACAGTAAGACCCTGCTACTGACCAACTCACTGATCGGCAAGCGGGTGGGTGCAAAAGTCTCCTATGCCGATGGGTTTGGCGCGCCTGAATCCCTGGAGCACATTATCGGGCCAGTCGAGGCTGGGCTAGCCGTCAAAATCAGCAATACGAACCCAACCCAGAACCGCACAGAAACATACTTCTACCAAATTGAAGTCCCTGGCGAGAATTCCCAGGCTCCGAGACAACTCAAGTTCGTCACAAGTGGTGGCAACATGGTTGATGGCAGCTTCTCGATTATTCCATCCAGCGCGGTCAATACAGAGGTCTATACCGACCTTTACCTCGGCCAATATGCTATCGACTTCGAGCTGAATGCCAATGAGCTTGGTGGAATTGCTTCGGCATTTATCCCTCTGGACATCTTTGGCGAGGGCCTTCAGCTTCAAACAGGGCCGAAGCGGCGTCGCTTGACCTATTTCAACCTTGACAATAGCGGAAATCTCAGCTCCTTAATCTATGATCCAATTAAACACAGAAGTGGAGCCCGCTTTTATGATCTTTCAGGTAACGACGGCATTGCCGACCATGTTCACCTAACCCTGAAAGACGGCGGCCATGGAGACAAAGATGGCAAGGCGAACGGGGTCATCGTTGATCCTTCACTAGGAGGATCAACAGACATCGATCCAGAATTGAGCGTTAACTCTTCAGTGCTCACCGTCGCCGATAAAGACAACCCAACGACAGCAGCCCTTGCATTGCGCGCAGCGCTTGCCGGTAGGTCCAGCACTGCCAATCAGATTCGCTACATCGTGCTGGATCAGGTCGAAGCCACCGAAGTCGACGACCTCATTGACAATCTTACTTTCCTAAAGGAACGATCGCTGAACCTATTCTCGACCCTTGAAAACAACGATGTGACCCTTCCTGGCGGCGCATCATTTGAAAGTGAAATCCTCCTTGTCAACGGCCAATCTGTCGTTTTCTTTGAGGTTGTTGATACCACTCTTGAGGCAATCAACAGCACAAAAGATTCACGGCTCCGCTTTCTGAATGGAAGCTTCTCATCGGGCCTGGCAACTTTCTCTTCAATCAGCGGCGTAAGCTTTTCTCTCAGCCTCAGCGATAAAGATCCAGGCCTTTCAAGCCTGGTTAGCCAGGAGCAAAATATTGCACCAGTTCTTGATTTCTCAGCCTTTACCAGTGGTGAGTCTGTCAAAGGTTCACTCGTGATGGGCCGAGAAGCCGCCCACGACTCCTTGATGGGTTTCTACAGAGTTGTCGATCGACTGGGCTCCGTGCTGGATACCGATGGCATATCCCTTCTCACCCCTGGGATTGCTTCAATCGAGAACTACAGGCGCGCCGCCCTTGGCTCTGCCAACCTCGTGGATGAACTGACAGGTCTTCGCATCGACAACCGCCAGGTCTCAAGCCGAGAAATCGTTGTCAAAGAGTCAACCTATATTGCTCCCTATGCAATCTCCAATGGGAATACATTCTTCGCCTTTGAAGGAGCGAATAGCGACAACTTCGCCCACTTCCGTTTTCTCGGAACCAACCTCTTTGGTTACGAAGACCTGCCAGGTGGCGGCGACCAAGACTTCGACGACGGCGTAGTCGGCTTCACCTTTTCGAAGGTGATCTAATCGCCTAACTAGCGCAGCAACTTCGCCGGTTCAGTAGCCTTCTTCCCCTTCTTGAGCCCCTGCGCAGCTCAAAGGGGGCGAGGACTTCAGTCATCTGCCTGCCCCATTCCCACAGACAGTTCCAAGCGGACCCAGCGCCTTGACCACCGCCATTGCCCTGCTCTCCTGGGCCAGCGGCCTGAAGCTCAATGAACAACACACCATCGTCGTGAACCTGACTAGCTCGGGCCACACTGCCTTGACTGTCCAAGCCATCACCGTACCCACGGGCGGCACCCAGAGAGGCGTGATCAAAGCACCATTATTTGCGGTCGCTCCACGGTGTTCATCGCCCTGGATGTGTTTTCTCACCAGGACATTCAGTAGCCCGGAGAATGGCGAGCTGCAGCCTGAGACGCCCACGGTAGCTGTCAGGAAACGTACCAGTACACCTGAGCACGCCCTCGCGTCCGAAACACCCACGGCCATGTCCAAAGGCCTCTGCCAGACTGGTCATGGGGACGTCAGGCCATGACCGATGACATCTTT
>Ga0247832_1003311_pt1 | contig 22292 bp, 15 predicted proteins | sample LaCruzMarch2015__10_FD_192407 | JGI IMG/M metagenome (GOLD analysis project Ga0247832, IMG submission 192407) | Freshwater microbial communities from meromictic Lake La Cruz, Castile-La Mancha, Spain - LaCruzMarch2015_4m | ecosystem: Environmental > Aquatic > Freshwater > Lake | place: Spain... | reverse complement strand
TCAGCACAAACTCATTGAGTTCACCCTGAAGCTTGTAACCGTTGAAACCCGCGAGGTTGCCGACGTTGCCGGGGCGATCCTGACCGTAGCCAAGGGAGATCGTGATCGAGTTCGACACATGGCCAGGCGCTTCAATCGCTGGAATTTCGAGGACACGGTCACCAATCGTGATGCGAATCTTGTGCACCAAATTCTCGAGCACGTCAGCATCATCGACCTTGCCCTTGCCGGCACCAAATACAGCATCGATGATGCCATCACTCTTGCCGGAGGTGAATGCCGATTTCAGGCCGAGCGCTTTGTAGGTTACGGAGCCGATCAGCGCCGCATTGTCCCAGGTCAACTTGCTGATCGGATCGGGCGCTTCTTGCAGCCAAGCATTGTTGATGAAGCGGCCATCGTAAATGCTGCTGTCAGGCACCAACACGATTTCGGGGGAAATAGCTGTGAGGGCAGGAGCAGCCTTGGCCTTGGCTACGAATTCAGCAATGCCAGCGACATTCACAGTCACAGCGGCAGACTTGCCAGCGCTACCCTTCAGGAAACCATCACGCAAGGTGTAGTTCCACTTCACTTCGTCCAGACCGCCAGCAGCTAGCGCAAACGTTTCGCGCACGGCTGCGTAGGCTGGATCTTCGGTCGGCACTACGGCTGCTGCCGGAGCAGTAGCAGAGGTTTCGGGGGGAAGAATCTTCTTCTTGCCCAGCAAAACGAGGAGCACTTCGATCTCGGACAATCCGCCAAACAACGGCTGAATCATCGGCTGCACCAAGGAATACACACCGCTCTGCGTGGTGGTGTCACCCCAGGCTTCCAGATAGTGGGCAGCTGGCACGTGCAGGTCGGCTGTGCGACCCGTGTGGTTGCGCCGCACACCGTGATGAATGGTGATTGTCTTCTTCTCGACCAGCAACTTCTTGAAGTTCAGCGACACAGGAGCGTCGTAGGTCGGGTCAGCGGCCGTGAAGGAAAGCACGGTCTTGATCTTGTCCGTCTTGATCAACTCAGCCAATTCAGCCAGGGAGCCAGCAGCTTGCTCATCAACCTGGAAGGCCTCGATCACTGGACCGTAGGCGGCGAGCGTGTTGTTAATGCCAACGGTGAGAGCCTGCACCACAGCGTCTGTGCGACTGCCAGCGAGCACAACAGCCCTGCCCTTGGTGGCGAACAAATCTTCCGCTACAGGTTTGATCCAGGCAATGAGTGCGGCGTCTGCGCTAGCGGCCAAAGATGCAGCAGCAGACGAAAGCGCTGCGTCGCCTGCTAGCCTGCCGATTTCAGCGGCCAAAGATGCAGCCGCAACGGGCAACAGGCTTGCAGCCAGAGGCTTACGATGGTCAGCAGCTCCACCCGTGACCGTGTATCGGTTCTCGATCACATAGAGGCGGTTCATCTGGTCCGCCTCTTCTGGCTTGTCTGCGGCGCGATGCTTAGCGAACTGCGCCACCGAGTTGTCGGAAACAGGGTCCAGGCCGAGGAAGTCACAGTCCAGCGAGAGAATCGTCTTCGCTTGGTCCAGCTTCACGACTGGCTGGACGCCAACTCCAAGAAGACCAGCATTCACAGCCTTCTGCATATCCTTACTAATGGCTTCGTAGCGGAACAGCTTGGCCTTGGGATACAGCATCAGCACCTCGGCCCTCAGGCGGGCCACAGTCGGGCTTGGCTCATTACCCACGAGCAGCGCGAGACCTTCGCCCGCGGTTTCGTGAAGCTTATTCTTCAGATTTTTGAAGATGTGATTCACCCACTTCCAGCCGGTGCGCTTGCCGACCTTGGTCGGATACTGCGAACGCTCTGGGTCATACAAATCTAGGATCGAAGCCTGAGCAAAAGAATCCAAGCCACCGCTCGTGGAAGGATGTAGCGGATTGCCCGCCAGGTGCGTCGGCCGACCTTCATAGGTCGTTACCACCATTGGTGTCGCACCACCAGGACGCGGCATCGACGTTGCATAGTAGACGGACTTGCCTGGCACCACCCACTCAACGCTCTGCGTGAAAGGCAGGATGTGCGTGGTCGGACGGCGGCAGCTTGCCAAACCCATCATGCCCACGGAGGCACCCATGATCTTCAAGAAGCTGCGGCGGGAATTCTCGCGCTCTTCATCGTTCAGTTCATCACCGTTCGGGAACTCGCGGCCCAGATTCTTCAGGAAGTCCTCGCGCTGCTCCAGCTCGCCCATGCTGCGCCAGTAACGGCGGCCGGTATTCGGTTCGTCAGGGTGTTGCCAAATCCTTTTCATTGAATGCGTGCGTCCTCGAAAATGGTTTAGCGGTGGCAGGCTGTGCAGTCCTGTGGGGGCTGAATCTCCCAGTGTTTCTTCAGCTGCAGGCCGACCTCTTTCTGAGTCACCGACTTGCCATACTTGTCTTCGGCCAGCTTCACCAGAGCGGCCAGATCAGCGCCCTTGATATGCTCGTCGCCCGATATAGCGGCAGCGATGTCGTCGGCCGGTACCTTCTTGTCGAGCAGCCCCTTGTAGAAGCCGTCGCGAGCTAGGCTCTCAGGCTTCCAGTCCAGGTTGGTGATCTCCGTGAGTGGGCGAAGATTCTTCTCGGGGTTGCGGTGGCAATCCAAGCACCAACCCATGCTCTGCGGCTGGTCGTGATGCACCACTTCCATTTCGTTGACCTTCCCGTGGCAAGACACGCAAGAGATGCCTCGATTCAAGTGAGCGCTGTGGTTGAAGTAAACGTAGTCAGGTGCTTTGTGAATTTTCACCCACTTGATCGGCTCGTTCGTTTCCATCGCCTTACGCACCGGCTCTAGCTTGGGGCTGGCGAGCTTGATCTGCCCCTTGCCTGCGCCATGGCAATTAAAGCACACCTGGTTAGCTGGCACGTTGGAATGGCTGCTGCGCTCGCCAAAGCTGTGGCAGTAACGGCAATCCAGGCCGAGCTGACCAGCGTGAATCTTGTGCGAAAACGGCACCGGCTGTGTCGGCTGATAGCCTACTCGCGCATACTTCGGCGTCGCGTAGTAGGGCATGGCAACCGAAACTCCGATCACCACAAACACCGCAGCCACTGCGAGCTTGAGCGGCACCCAGTTTGTCCAGCGCGGAAAGAAATTACCCATGGTCAGTCAGGTTCAATAAGTGAGCTTGTGAAAAATTTCACAAGGGAGCGAAGGTAGAAAATGAGCAGCTTTTTGCAACAACCGATTTGAAAATTTTTGAACAAACCACGCAAGCCAAGAAAAGGCCGTGTCAGATACCATGTAACCCTCCGCAATCAGCGTGCCGGAGGCACGATCAAAGCTTTCACGCAGCCTGCATCTCGCTGACTGCTACGCCTCCTGCACGGTGAAGGTGTGATACTCCAGATCCTGAAGGCGCGCATTCACGCGCGTTGCTGCGATGAGCAAGCCGGTGGCGCTGGCGACGACGAAGCCGAAGCCATACCAGGCCTCGTTTTGCAGCACCGTTAAGAGGCTGAGGATGGTATTCGCGATCAGGAAGGCCGCTGAGCATAGCAGGGCACCACGCCTGTCGTTGAAGTAGAACAGAACGGTCTGCATGGCCAGAAAGGCCATCAACAAAAAGCCCCCGAAGAGTGTGATACGGAATATGCCCATCTGCACAAAGCCAACATGGAAGACCGAGGACAGGGCATTCGACCCTACGACCAGCAGCACCGTGGTGAGCCCCTGGACTTTCAGTAAGCGGCGGAAGCCCGTTTGCAGGCTAAGGATGATCTGGTTCTTGGCCTCAACGATCTCGGCAAGCGATCGGCCATGGTTCACGGCGTCAAAGTAGATTTTGAAGCGTTCAGCAAAGCTCGTCTCCACCTGCAAAATGAACACAGCCATCCCCGGCACGATCGACAGGAGACTCAGGTAGATCGCCAAATCATAGTCCGGCGCGGCGTGAAGAGCACCCGACACCTGAACATTGCTCTGCGAGAGCCACCAGAACAAAAATTTGTCGATCCAGATACCCAAATTGTAACACAGGCCGCAGAGCAGCAGGTCGGGCAGTTTCAAGGCAGCACGCAGGAACGCAAACATGGAGCCCACGCCCTTGCCCAACTCTCGACGCACACTGCCTGCCAGCATAAGGAAGAGCACCAGATGCCCCGCCACCAGCCCCGCCATGGCACCCGTGATGCCATGCGTCTGCGCCAGATACCACGCCGCCGCTACACCCGACCCATAGCCGACCAGGAACGCCAACACGATGCGCTGATACTCGCGCAGCACACTCAGATAGACGCTCGCGACGAAGATACAGGACACGTAGACCAGCAGTGCTGCTGCGCCGACTTGGAACTGCCACGTTGGCGCGGGCACGAAGCCAACGAAGAACACACCACCCACCGCTGCCGACAGCACGCTCGCCACCACGAGCCCGCCACGAAAGCTGGGGAACACACGCTCCGGCGTGTTCAGGGAATACTGGTCCGCCGTGTAGCGCGTCAGCAGGATTTGCAACGGTCCTGTGATGACCAGTGCGAAGGCATACACATGCGTCACCGCCGAGGAGAACAGCCGAATCTCATCCCGCTCATCAGGCAGCACCTGATGCAAAAGCCAGGTCAGCAGCATGAGCGATAGAATGGAAATCATCCACGGCCCAGCGCTGATCACGGCAGCGCTCGCATACGCGCCAAGCTGTCCCGCATAGGTGTTGGATGCGCTCAAGCGACGGAGTTGGAATGCGATGCCAGCCATAATTAGAATCCAATCATTAGTGACCCACGACCACGGACAAACGATCGAGATGTTTCTGGTAAAGGTCCCGATAAGACTCTTGTACCGTGTGCTCCTGGTAGAGTTGCTTCACGCGCTGCAAACCGGCTTGGCTCAAGCTTTCCAGCAGGTCGGCGTCGGTCAGCACGCGGACCAAATGCGCTGCCAGTTCATCACTGTTCCCGACCTCAGCTATCAGGCCTGCCTCACCCAAGGCGGGCGATTCATCAGGTCTGCCGCGTAACAATTCCGAGCACGCACCGACATCGGTCGAGACCACAGGCACGCCAGCCGCAAGGCTTTCGATGATCACAAAGGGCAATCCCTCGCTGATACTACTGAGGATCATGACATCGATCTCCACCAAGAATGCATCGCGTTTTACGGGACCAATGAACGATACTCGGTCTTGCAAGCCCAGCTGGGCCTTCAGGTCGAGACACTCCCGAACATACTCCAACTCTTCATCGGGCGGCCCACCGATGATGAACTTGGCAGCTGGCAGCACAGCACACACCTTCGCCGCAGCGCGCAGCAGTGTTTTGACATCCTTGATGCTGACAATCCGGCCCAAAAAGCCCACCACTTGACTACCTGGCTGCGCGATACGGCGCTCAGCGCGCCTCAGCATCACCGGCTCAAAAGCCTCCGTCCGAATGCCATTTGGAATGATGGTCATTCGGCCCGCTTCCGCTCCAAAATGCTGCTGGGCGAGCGCATTCTTGCCAAACAAGCTGACGATGTCCGACGACTGCGCGTAGCACAGGCGACCCACCACATCGAAGAATCCGATCCACAAGCGGCGCAGACTGCCTAGCGGCTCATTCAAGTTGGGGTGGCGCACCAGATGATCAGGAATCCACGGGCTCCGGCAGATGTCGGCGATGCGTTCCCGCAGGTAGATACCATGCTCAGTGAGCACCAACGGCTTGCCCTTTTCAGCCGAGGCAAGCGCGGCTGCGAGCCCCGCGTAGCCAGTGCATGCCGTGTGGTAAATCTTGGCCTCGGGCATGCGGTGCATGGCCCGCGCCAGCTTCCACAGTGGCTGCACCAAGAAGCGCAGGGTCCAAAAGAAATCGATGAAACTCTCATTTGGAGCGTAGCGATCATAAAGTTCACGCACTACGCTCCAGGTGCTTTCGTTGCGCCAGAAGGTGTCGAAGCTTATACGCGAGTTTTTGGTGATGTGCGCCAGGATGGAACGCAGCAATTCAAGGTCATGCGCGTCACCCTTAGGTAGTCGCACGCCCAGCTTGCGAACACTCTCATAAAAGAGCTGCCAGCGCCCGCCCATACCCCCGAGGATGCCGCCGTCATTCACCGTCAGATCGAAGAGATACACCTCCTCCAGCGCCACCAAGTTCGGCGGCAACTCATACTTCATCTGGCAGTTCGGGTCCTTTTGGGCACCGAGATAAAAGATGGCAAAGTTCAAATCAGGGAACATGCCCATGATCTGATGCACCCAGGTCGACACCCCGCCCGAGACATAGGGATACGTGCCTTCGAGCACCAGACAAACATCCGCAGGAGTTGTGTGTTTAGCAACCATGAGTTGTCATGCTAAACGTTGCAATCGCTGTGCATGAACGACAGCAGGTTCAAGTTTCAGGCGCAGCGGCGATGAAGTGTCCAGTTGATCCAGAGCCACCCACGCCTCGTAAGCCAGCCCGGCCTCAAGAAACACTTCCGTAGCCGCCGACAGCAGCATGGGGGTCGGTTCGCAAGTCGCCAGTCTTTGCTGAGCCAAAGCGGCAAGTTCTCGCAAGATACCACTGCGTTCTGTAGCACTCGACAACGTCGGACTTGCCAGGATCAGACCCGCTTCCAGGAGCCAAGCAGCGGCGCGTGCATCGTCCTCAGGAGCACGGCGCAGTGCAGTCGAATTCGATTGCCAGCGCTCCTGTCCCTGCGCCAAGAGACTCTGAGCATACAATTGCAGCGCCGGATCATCGCAGCGCATGTAGCGCGATAGCAAAGGGGCGGCCTGCTCCACTGGCAGGTGGCGCATACCAACGATGAACGCCGTCATGGCCGCACTGCTCAACTGCCGGCTCATCGCCACCAGCGGCTGTGGAATGACGGACTGCACATTGGCCAGCGGAGCTGCGTGCAGCGGATTCGCCACGATGAGGCCCAAAGCCTCGCGGCGCTTGGAGGGCAAGACCACGATCAGCCAGGAAAAAAGCAACGGTAGTGCTGCGAGCCCGACGAGCACGAGGATGGCGAAGGAGTTTTCCATAGCGACAGTCCCTCGCTCAAGCTTGCGCTACATGCTGCCAGAACTCATCCAGTTCCGAAGTGCCAGCGACGAGGTAGTGACTGGCCCGAAGCTGCATGCCCGTGCTCTGCCATTCTCGAATCAAGGCGGTGGCCTCCATCTTACCACCGAAGGGTAGCAGCACGAGCAAGCTGCCCCCATCAGTCAGTTGCGCAGCCACCGCCGTAGACGGCAGCAATTTTAGCAAGCCCAGCTCCACCTTGCTACCTAGCGCCACCTGCGCGTCTTGGAAATCAGCCCGCACCACAACCGATGGCACGTGATGCACCTGCTCAGCAACGAGCGCACTCTCAACCGCTAGTCGAAAAGCCTTGATAGTCGCCAATTGCTGCCCTTCACCCGCCAAGTCATCGCGGTGCTGCTTCAGCGCCAGCACCCACTGCAACATCAGCTCCACGCGGGCCAGATACGCCCAGTTAAAAGTCCGCAAAGGCATGTCTTGAATCAGGAGAACACCCTCACCCTCGGAGTCCTCAAAAGGCAAGGCCGCCAAATACGGCTGCGTGCTAGAGCACTCGACCGCTGAGGCGACGGAAACCAGCATACGCTCTTCCAATGCCCGACGAGCCATGGGTGCCTCGGCCAAGGACAGCATGGCGGGAAGGCGTTCTGTCGCGTGGAGCACCGCGACCTGCTGTAAAGCCCCAGCCTGGCGCCGATAAAACGCCGCCGAAACCACCTGCGTGTGTTGCTGGGCGGCAGCCAGGAACCGCTCAAACAGGCCATCCCCCGACCCACCAATGACCTTCCGCAGATCCTCATCCAAACCGGTCATCTCCGCGTGATTCAGCGCTAGATGCTGCTGCAACTGCTGCCGAGTTTCGCGGGCAATGTCCAACTCCGCGCGCAGCCGAGCATTCTCGTCGGCTTGTCGGTCGGTCAGCGTGCGCAGACTCAGGTTATCCTTCCACAGAAAGCGCTGGCATTCACCCGCCAGATAACCAGCCAGGATGAGCAGTGCGAAAAAATAGGAATGCTGCTGCACATACTGGTGCGTGTTCAGACTGGACATGCCCGCATTCACCGCGGCAATGCCGACACCGCCCACAAGCCCCGCCAGCACGCCTGCGATCACACCATAACGAACACCGATTAAAGCCGGTAGCAAAAGCCAGGGACTCGGATTCAGGCGCATCCAGCCAAAATCTGAAAGGGCGGCCAGGTAGTTGATCAGCGCCAGGACCGCCCCAAGCAGCAGTACATCGCGGAAGGCTTTGCCTATGTATCGGTCGGGAAAATTCATGAAGGCAGGGGCGTTAACTGAGGAGTTTTAGGAATTGATGCATAGAAGCACTAAAATTTCAGCGAAAAATGAGGAAAAAGCAAAACTTGAAGTGATAATTTTTAAACGAACTTCATTCTGACAGTCGCCAAAACAGCCTGCCAAGCGGCAACACCAAGACACCATCCGCCAGCACATGATAGAGTGGCAGCGGTATCCGTCGCATCCACAAAGGCAGCAACGCCAGCAAGAGCGCCGACAGCTGCACACACTCAATCACAACGCCGGCGCTCGCATGGCTACCCTTGAGCCACTCGCCAGCGCTCACCAGGGCAATGGCAAGCATCGAAAGGTCAACCGGCACCGACCGATCCGGCGCGGCATGGAAATGCTCAGCCGCCGAGATGCACCACAAGTTCAAGGCGAATAGACCCCACAACAGCCAAGTCTCAGCGCACTGCACGCCATGCTCAGGGGGCGTCCAAAAATGCACGCCCGCAGAACAGCCCAGTGTGAAGAGCAGCGCGGCTAGGGGCTCTTTGAAAGTCTTGAGCAACCTTAGCTCGCGGTCACGATGGACCAGTAAGCGCATGAAGATGAAAACCACGACCGCAGCGATGCCCAGTCGCCACCCCCGAACCCCCTCACTAGAACCGGGCATTTGCAATATGAAAATCACGGCCATGCCGAGGGCGATCACCAGCAGCAGGCCATGAAGCCAGGCTTTTCGCCGTGCCGCAAACACCGCTAAATAGAGCGTGGCCAGCATCGCAATCACCATCCCCTGTCCGACCAGCGCTACCGGCAGGCGGGATAGTGCAAGCCAGCCCAGCCCCACACCACCGACCGCCACAACCGCCCAGACCCAGGGTTGATACCGCTTGCAAAACCGATGCCGCGCACTCTCAGGCGACCGCCCTGGCTCATGGTCTGCTACTCGGTCCACCAGGTAAATCAGCCAAGTCGCCAAGCCAAGGACCCACAAATAAACAGGTGGCAGGTGCAGATAGTGACTCTTTCCGAGAGCCGCCCCCCACAGCACCGCAACCAGCGGCGCATCCAGACACAGAACCTGCAGCCACAACCACCAAGGGACGCGCTTTTCACACATGGGCAGAGAAGAAGATGGCAAGTCAGGCACAGTGCACGTTCCGCAGGACAGCCAACAGCGTCCACCTCTTTGTCCGATTCGCCTTCATCCGGGGTGAAGACCCTCAGTTGACAACGGCTAAGCACAATGGCACAGCCAATGCCTTGTTAGCTCCAATGAAGTATCTGACTGTCCTGCGTCACGCCAAGTCCAGCTGGGATCACCCAGGACTGAATGACCACGACCGACCGCTCAATGAGCGTGGGAAGCTGGCCGCGGCGGCCGTGTGCTCTTTTTTACAAAAGACCTATTTCGGCGGCAGCGGCCAGGAAGCGCTTATGACCCGCCCGGAGTGCATCATCTCCAGTTCTGCCATTCGCACGCTCACCACCGCCCTATTCGCACGCGACGCCTTCGGCCTTGCTCCAACGGATTTGATATTGGATTCGCGTCTCTACTTGGCCGCTTCAGACACGATCCTCACTGTGACGCGCGACGTGGACGAAGCAAAGAAACATGTGGTCCTTGTGGGACACAATCCGGGGTTGCACGAGTTCTGTGACCGCATGCTGGCCCGCGCTGGTGTTCCACGCATGCCCACCTGCACCGCCGTGATCATGGGACTCCCTCACGAATACTGGGGTCTGGCTGACTGGCAGGAGGCGCAGCTCATTTCCTACATCACCCCGAAAGCCCTTGCCCGGCGCTTTCCCTTGGAGTTCAGCAGCATCTCCAAGCCCATGGACGACGACTGAGTGCGCCTGCGCTTTTGGCCAGAACGGCACTCACAAGCACCGCTAAAAAACAGACCCGAAGCCGTAGCCGGCTTCGGGCTTGAAACAATCAATTTAGGTGAGGCAAGTCCTAGCGGGACTGCGGCATCATACCACCGAACCGGCCACCATTTTCCCAACTGCGGGGACGATTCCAGGGCTGACCACTGAGGTCCGAGGAAGGTGGGACGGGCTTAGGCTTCTTGGGCTTGTTGCTTTCGCAGGCAGGCACCGCGGCCAGCAATAGCGCAGTCAACAGCGAACGAGTCACGAGGTCTTTCATCAGGGAACGATGGAGAGGGATGAGGGAATTATTGGAAGAGGTTTTCCAGAATCACCTTGTCGCCGGGCGCAGGGGCCATGCCAGGAGCGAGGGTATCGCCCAGGATGTTGGCCACCGTACGACCACCGTCTACGCTCAGGATGCTGAGCTTACCAACGGTAGCGGTGCCACGGGTAATCAAGAGCTTGGTATCAGGCGTGATGCCCTCTTTTTCGCCAGCATCAATCACCACGAAACCCCAGTCATTATTCACGGCCACCACGCGAGCGGTCAGCGAGTTGCGATCGAAGGACTTCTTGCGGGAGACGATGCGTGTCACGATCTCGTCCAGCCCCTTCTTCACTTCGTCGACCTTCTTGTCCTCGGCAGCCACTTCCTGCTTCTTGGCTTCCGCCTGAGTCTGAAGCTCAACAATCTCTTGCTTAATCTTGTTCAAGTCTTCCGCGATGGTCTTGGGGTTGAAGCCCGCTGGCAGCGAGTTCAGCTTAGAATTGAGCTCAGCCATCTTGCCCGATTTGACCTTCAACTCTTCTTCCACCCGCTTTGCTTCGCTGTCGGTCTGGGCGATCTTCAGCTTGTTGGACTTGAGCTTTTCATCTTCTGTTTCCTTCTGGGTGGAAACACCCGCGATGTCACCCGTCACCTTGGCAACGCCGTCCACTGCTTCCTGCAGAGTGGCCAAACCGGTGCGAATCTTGACATGATTGGTCTTGGTGCGCTCACGCACCTCCTTGTAGGCGCGGCCATTTTGATAGGCGAAGACGCCAGCGATCGCCATCACAACGGCGCTGAGAAGTAGAAGAACCTTGGTCATAGAGAGCAGTAAGAAGTGCGGAAGTTAAGAAACAAATCAGGGCTTGGCGAAGGGGTCGGCCGTGGAAGGCGAGGCCTGAGTGCCTGCGCCTGTCGCAGGAGCAGCTGGAGCCCCGAAAGGATCAGCAGCTGGTGCGGGAGCCGGAGCGGCGGCAGGTGCACCAAATGGATCAGCCATGGCTGGCGCTGCCGCAGGGGCCGCGCCTGGCGCTGCGAAGGGATCAGCACCGGCAGCGGGCGCTGGAGCAACGGCGGGTGAGCGCTCCGTCGAGGGTGGGGGCGAAGGAGGAGCAACTTCTTTCTTCACGACCGGGGCGGCCACGACCAAGTCTCCAGCACGAATCGCGTCACCTTGACCGAGGCTACCTGGAACGATGTCGGCCACGGAGATGGCTTGCTCGACATTGCGCACCTTGAGCTTGGCAACGATATCAGAACCGCGCTTCACGTCGAGTTCAGCATTGGCGATGATGCCACCGGCGTTACCCTTGTTCAGTACGGTGAAACCCCATTCGGAGAATGCCTGAGCCACGCGAGCCGTGAAACCTGGCTCCAATTCACCTTTGCGGGAACGAGATTCAGCTTCGCGGCTGACTTCGATCTGCTTCTGCAGCGAGGCCACGCGCTCCTTGGCCTGCTCCACCTGCTGATTTTCGGCAGCCAGGGCGGATTCTGCAGCTTCCTTGTCCTTCTTCAAAGCATTGACTTGGGCCAGCAGCTTCTCGATGTCGCCTGCTTCTTCGATCTTTTTCTCGACCGCCGCCAGTTGCTGCGAGGTCTGTTCCAGATTGGTCTTCACCAACTGCAAGGCGGCTTCCTTTTCCTGAGCCTCAGCGGCAGCGGCTACCACGTCACCTTTGACTTTTTCCAGGTCCAGGTTCAGCGCGACGAGCTGCTCTTGCTTTTGCTTCAGTTTTTCATCCGCTGCAGCCTTGCGGGTGCTGACTTCAGACAGGTTTGCGATGGCGCGTTTTTCGCCCTCACGCTCCGTGTTGATGTCGTTTTTGCTGATGAAGGCATAGTATGCCGCCACGGCGAGGCAGGCTGCCGAGATGCCAGAGAGAAGTTTCCAGACCATGGGGAGATATACAGTGGTGCGATGTTGAGCGAAATGAAGTTCTATCGGAAGGGCTGATTTTCGACAACATAAATTTTGAGGTTCCTCGTTAGTTCCTTGCATTCTTCGCCTGCGACGCAGAGTTAGCGTTTTTGGCACTCGGCAAAAGCCCTTTTCCCGCTTGTGCGCAACGACCTCAGCGCCTAGCGTCGTACCCGCTGTCAGGGGTCGTGGAGTTTGGAGCTTGTGAACCCCGCCAGGACCGGAAGGTAGCAACGGCAGCATGCCTACTCTCTGCTGCGGTCCCCTGGCAGCACTCTTTTTCTCTGTGAGATGGAGGGCCGTGCCGCGTTTCAACGCGCCACATGTTTCCACACACACTCCTTCTCGCCACTGTCGCGCTGACCTTCTCCGCGCCTTTCGCAATCGCCGAAGAACCCTTGCTCGCCATTCCAGGCAAGCTATTCCTCGATGCCAAGCTCGACTCTACTCCTGCTGCCCCTTGGAAGGCCGCCAAGGGCCAGTGGCAAGCAACTGACAGCGCGCTGCGCGGCTCTGAACTGGAGGCCGATAAGCACGGCGCAGTGCTACGGGCCACCCTAGCGCTCACTGATTGCATTATCCAAGTGGAGGTGAAATTCGATGGTGCAAAGTCCACCACGCTGTCCCTGAACGCGGTCAAAGATCACATGGCGCGCATCATTTTGACCCCGACTGCCGTCACCGTGCAGCGGGATGACAACGACCACGCCGGGCCGGACAAGGGCATCGTCTTCCACCGCGTGAAGGCTGAACTTGCCGACGGCGACTGGCACACCGTGCGGATGGAAATAGTAGGCGACACCCTGCTGGGCAAGGTGGACAGCATCATCGGCTACGGCAGCAACGCCCTTTTCAACCAGCCGAAGGCTAGCCCAGGCGTGACCGTTGCGGGCCAGTCCGTACTGTTCCGCAATTTCAAGATCTGGGAAGCTACCAAGAATCCAAAGTGGGATGAAGTGAAGGCAGGCATCAAGAACGAAGTCAGTGTTGCCGCCCCCGCCAAGGGCAAAGGAAAAGGCAAAGCCAAGAAGGCGAAAGAGTAATGAGGGTGCGATAAGGCAAGTTGCGAATTGAAACTTCACGCCGACTGGCATGAAGTCCTCACCTGTCCTTCTCATGTTCGCCAAGCTCCTGCCCACCGATCCCGATCAGCGCCGCATCGCGATTCGTTTCGCTTTGATCCTGGGTGGAGTCGCAGCGGCCTTGCTCATCATGGTTTTGGCGACCGCCCACACTTGGCCGCAGGCCATGGCAAATGCGGAGAAGGTGGGCAAGAAGATCAAGCTGGAGCACCTCGTGCAAGTCTGGGTCTGGCGCGGGCTCGTCGTTGATCTAGTGCTCGCCGCCGTGCTCGCGCTCAGCGTTCGTTGGTGGGTGGGGACGGTTCGGTCAACTGCACCCGTTTCGTCCCCAAGCCGTCGCTTCTGGATCATCGCCGCCTTCTTGTTGGTCGGCGCAGCCAGCTACCGCGCCCCACGATTGAGCCTGAGCTTTTACAATGACGAAGCGCACAATTTCGTGCGCATGACCTCGGGTGAACTGAAGCGTATCTCACCAGGCAGTGACGCCTTCAAATGGGACGCGGCTACCTGGACCGAAACCTTGTGGTTTAACGGCCCAGGCAACAACTCCCAGCCGCACTCCCTGCTCTCGCGGCTCAGCTATCAGAGTTGGAAATCATTGGCGGGCGGTGCCGATGGCGAGGTCTGCGAGTGGGCCACGCGCTTGCCGACTTTTATCGCTGGGCTCGCCTCGCTACTGGTGCTGGGCTTGGCCATGCGTGAGATGGCTGGCAGCACCGCTGGCTGCGCCACGATGTTCGCCGGTGCGCTGCACGCTTGGCACGTGCGCTACAGCACAGAGGCGCGCGGCTACGGCTTGATGGTGCTGGGTATCGCGCTGATGATTTTTTTCCTTCAGCGAGCCATGAAGCACGGGCGGTGGCGGGACTGGCTCGGCTACGGCTTTGGCAATTTCTTGAGCCTCTATGCTTTCCCTGGGTGCCTGTATTGGGTGGTTGCTCTGAACGGCGCACTGGTGCTGCACCAGTTCTGGCAGTGGCGGTTGAAGCGGGCGAGTCTGGAGCCGCTTGTGAGGCTACTCGTGGTGGGCGTGCTGGCGGTGATGTTGGCCTTGCCGCTGATGCTGCCACTTTTCCCGCAGTTGCTGGAGGCGGTCAAAAATGTGCCTGGCCTGCGCGGCACGATGACGCTGGGCTGGTGGCAGGACATCGGCAGCCACCTGCTGTTCGGGGGGCGCTGGGCCAACGCCGATCTAGCCAATCCCGACAGCTTGGCTCTGACACGCTATCTGGGCCAGGGTGCCAACTGGTGGCTGGCCATCGCGAATGCCATCCTCATCGCTAGTCTCGGCTGGTGCAGCTTGATCAGTCAGGGCGGCGCGCGACGGCTGCTTGCTATCGCAGGCGTGCTCGCTGTGCTGCTCGGCTGGGCAGACATGGCGCGGCAGGGTCGCTACTTGAACCACTGGTATGTCTTTTATTCAATGCCGGTGGTGCTCTGCGCCATTGGCCAGGGCGTGCTCACCTTGCTGTCACAGGTTCGGCTGCACGGCTGGCCACGGCTCCTCGCCGCCTTTGTGCTGTGCAGTGTGGCCACACGCATGACCACTGCGCTGACGCTGGATTGCCAGGGTCGCAGCAAGGGCGAGGAACGCGCAGCCATCGTGCAGTTGCGGGGCTCCGTATATCCGCATTTCATGGCCGATGAACAGGCGAAGAAGCCATTGATCGGTGCGCTCTGGAGCAATGCCCCGATTTATGATCCGCTGACCGTCGTGCTGCGTGACACGACCACTTTCGAACAACTGAAGCAGCGCGCCACCACCGAGCAGCGACCGCTCTTCATCATCATGGGGCACCGCCCGAGCGCGCTCACGGATCAACCCGAAACCGTCAAGCAACTCGAAGGCCCCGCCTTTGACCGGGTGGCTGTCTTTCCAGGCCTGGATGAAGCGCAATACACCCAGGCGCTGTTCAAGCTGAATTGAGCAACCAACGCGCCGCATCAGCATTCGACAGCGGGCGGTTCCACGTTCAATGGAGACTCATCATGTCCGACTGCTGCCATCCCACCCCTGCGCCGAAACAAAGCGAGGCCTCGTGCTGCGGTGGAGAAGATGAGTCCCGAGACCTGCTGCGCCGTTTCTGGTGGGGACTGGGGCTGACCCTGCCCGTCTTCCTGGCCACGATGACTGATCACATGCCAGGCCTGCATGGCTTCTCGTTGCCCGCTTGGGTCCAGATGGTCCTGGTCGCGCCTGTCGTCTTCTGGTGCGGTGCGCCACTGCTACTCAAAGGCTGGCAATCAGTGCTGCGGCTGCGCTTCAACATGTTCACGCTGATCTCCTTGGGCGTGCTCGCCGCCTGGCTTTATAGCGTGGCGGTCACTGTCGCGCCCAGCCTCGTTCCTCATGCTCTGCGGCACAATGGCGACGTGGCAGTGTATTTTGAATCGGCGGCCGTCATCACCGTGCTGGTGCTGATCGGCCAAGTCCTGGAAGCCCGCGCCACGCAGGCCACAGGGAAAGCGCTGGAATCTCTGATGCAGCTCGCGCCCAAGACCGTGTGGCAAGTCGGCAAGGACGGCGATGAAGAGATCGCCCTGGACCGCGTGCTACCCGGCGACCTGCTGCGCGTGAAGCCCGCCTCGCGCGTGCCGGTGGACGGCGTGGTGGTGGACGGCACCAGCTTTGTCGATGAAGCCATGCTCACAGGCGAGCCGATGCCCGTCGAAAAAATCAAAGGTAGCCGCGTGACCGGCGGCACCATGAACAGCGAAGGTGCCTTCGTCATGCGCGCGGACAAGATCGGCAGCGAAACCATGCTCAGCCAGATCGTCAAGCTCGTGGAGACCGCACAGCAGAGCCGCCCGCCCGTGCAACGGCTTGCTGACAAGATCTCCTCGTGGTTCGTGCCGCTCGTGATCCTGATCGCGGTGCTGACTTTCCTGCTGTGGTGGAAATACGGACCCGAGCCTTCCATCGCTTATGGCCTCATCAACGCGGTCGCGGTGCTCATCATCGCCTGCCCCTGCGCACTTGGCTTGGCCACACCCATGGCCGTCACGGTTGGCATTGGTCGGGCCGCTCAGCTTGGCGTGCTAATCAAGCATGCTGAAGCACTGGAGAAACTGGAGGGCGTTGACACTCTCATGCTTGATAAAACCGGCACGCTCACGGAAGGCAAGCCCGCCATGGCGCTGATGCATCCGCTGGCCGGGTTCAACGCCCGAGACCTGCTGGAATGGGCCGCCGCGCTGGAGGTCAATAGCGAGCATCCGCTCGCCCGTGCCATCGTGAACGCCGCCGAGGAGCGCAAGATTCGCCTCTCCCCCGTGGATCAATTTGTCGCCCTGCCCGGCGTCGGTGTCGCCGGCAAGGTGCGCGGGCATGAAGTCGCCATTGGTCAGCAAGCTCTGATGGGCATGGCCAATGTGCGCCTCTCAGACGACTTGCTCGACAAGGCAGATCGACTGCAAAAGCTCTCGCACACTGTCATCTTCATCGCGGTCGATGGCAAGGTGGCCGGTCTGTTCGCGGTCGGCGACAAGCTGAAGGAAACCACAGCAGAAGCAGTGAAAGGTCTGCAAGCCCTGGGCCTGCGCGTGGTCATGCTGACCGGCGATCACGCCAGCACTGCGCAGCGCGTGGCCATGGACCTCAACATTGATGAAGTCGTCGCCGGGGTGACACCCGAAGAGAAGCTGTGCGAGGTGTATCGAGCCCGCGACGCGGGGCGCAAGGTCGTCGTCGCAGGCGACGGTATCAATGACGCCCCCGCTCTCGCCGCCGCGCAGGTCGGCATCGCCATGGGCACCGGCACCGACGTGGCCATGCAAAGCGCCGACATCACCCTGATGAAAGGTGACCTGGGCGGCATCCTGCAAGCCTTCAACGTCAGCCGCGCCACGATGAAGATCATCCGCCAGAATCTCTGGTTCGCCTTCCTCTACAACGGCCTTGGCATCCCGCTCGCCGCCGGTGTGCTCTACCCACTGACCGGTTGGCTGCTCAGTCCCATGATCGCAAGTGCAGCGATGAGTTTGAGCAGTTTGTGTGTGATCTTGAATAGCCTCAGGCTGCGGAGCGTGGGGGCGTAAAAAGGTTCTGACTAAAGTCGCAGACTTTCTGGTCTAGCGTCTAGCGCCCCATCGCCTTGTTCACCGTGACCCACGCGGTCGCAGCTCGCACCTGACTGGCGACAGCATCGTTTTGCGCCTGAAGTGCGACGCGTTCGGCATCCAGCACATCCAGGAAATTAGCAACGCCATCCTTGTAGCGCTGGCGGGCCAATGACGCGGCTTCTTCGGCGGACTTCGACGACTCGCGCAGGTAGCTCAGGCGCAGGCGCTCGCGATCATACTCAGTCAGGGCGTTCTCGGCTTCTTCCAGCGCTTGCAGGACGGTCTGCTCATAGGTGGCCAGCGCGGCTTCCGCACGAGCACCCACTGCTTTCACCTGCTGGCGCACACGACCGAGATCAAACGCGGGCCAACTGAGGCGCGGGCCAATGTTGTAACCCGCGGCCCCACTGCGCGCGACGTTGCTCAACGTGCTGCCTTCCAAACCGATGCTGCCATTGAAGGTCACGCGTGGAAACAGGTCGGCGGCGGCGATGCCAACACGGGCCGTCGCTGCGGCAAGGTTGCGCTCGGCGACACGAATGTCCGGGCGCTGACGCAGCACGTCGGTCGGCTTTGATAAGCTGATTTTCGACGGCGTGCTCGGCATCGTCTTGGCACCTCGAAGCTGACCACGCAGCGCCGATGGCGCGACACCGCACAGCACCGCGATGCGATGGGCGCTCTGGTCGATGCTGGTCTGGAACTGCGGCACGCTGGCCAGCGTCGCATTCCATTGCGCACGAGCGCGAGCGACATCGAGCTGCGTGCCACGTCCACCTTGAAGCGACGCCTCGGCAATGCGCAACGAGTCGGCTTGGTTGGTTGCGTTTTGCTCGGCGACGTTGAGCTGCGCCTGCGCACCGCGCAGCAACAAATAGTTCACCGCGACCTCCGCACGCAGAGCGATCAGCAAGGCATCGCGCTCGGCCTGCACGGCTTCCTCGGTGGCAAGCGCGGCCTTCACGGCATTGCGCACACGGCCATACAAATCGAGTTCCCAGGTGGCATCCAGGCCTGCATCGTAAAGCTCCGAGCGCTGCGTCGTACCGCTGAAAGACTGAGCCTTGCTGGCCTGCGAGTTCGAGTAGCCTGCGCCGCTGTTGACCGTGGGCAACAAGTCGTAGCGCGCCTGCGTCCACAGTGCGCGCGCTTCCTTCAAGCGTGCATCGGCGACTTTGAGATCACGATTTTGCTCTTCGGCTTGAGTGATCAATGAGTTGAGCTGCGAGTCATTGAAGCGCTTCCACCATTGCGAGTCCGCCGATGTTGAAGCGCCCGCTGGTATCGTTGCAAAGCTGCCAGGTGCATCGGGCTTGGGTTCTTGATAGCGTGGGCCGACGGTGCAGCCAGCCAACGACATCATGACAAGGAGCAGGGACATTCTTGTCCCCAAGGCCGGGGGACATTCTTGTCCCCCATCACGAAGCGCACTGCCGGGACAGGAATGTCCCGAATCCTTGGCGACAGGAATGTCGCGACTCCTTGGGCTGGTGCCCTTGCGTGGTAAAACAGTCATCATCAGGAAGCAGAAGGTTGGCGGCGCTCCGCGAGCCAGCGCAGCACGACATAAAACACGGGCGTGAACAGCAGGCCAAAGAACGTGACGCCCAACATGCCATAAAACACAGCCGTGCCTAGCGCCTGTCGCATTTCCGCACCGGCACCCGTGGCGAGCACCAGCGGCACCACGCCCAGGATGAAGGCAAAACTGGTCATCAAGATCGGGCGCAAACGCAGACGGCAGGCTTCCACCGCCGCATCGAAACGGTTCATGCCCTCGTCCTGCTTTTGCTTGGCAAACTCGACAATGAGGATGGCATTCTTTGCTGCGAGACCGACCAGCACAACCAGACCAATCTGCGTGAAGATGTTGTTGTCCATGCCACGCAGCCACACGCCACCGACGGCGGACAGCAGGCACATGGGCACGATCAAGATGATCGCCAGTGGCAGGTTCCAGCTCTCATACTGCGCGGCGAGCACAAGGAAGACGAAGATCACGCACAGCGGGAAGATGTAGAAGATGGTGTCACCCGCGAGGATCTGCTGATAGGTCAGGTCGGTCCATTCAATCGCGAAGCCATCGGGCAGATGCTCCTTCGCCAAGCGCTCGACTTTGGCAATCATGTCCCCAGAACTGACTTCGGGCAGCGTGTTGCCATTGATGTCGGCGGAGTAGTAGAGGTTGTAGCGCTGCACACGATCCGCACCGCCGCGCTTGCTGATCTTCACCAGAGAGCCCAGGGGCACCATTTCGCCCCGCTGATTGCGGATCTTGATCCGCAAGATGTCCTGGGGGTCCGCGCGCATCGCTGGCTCAGCCTGCGCGGTGACCTGATAGGTGCGGCCGAACAGGTTGAAGTCATTCACATACACGGAGCCGAGATAGACTTGCAGCGCCTCGTTCAACTCCGACAAAGACACGCCCATCGTCTTGGCTTGGGCGCGGTCGATGTCGATGTGGAACTGCGGCACGTTCGCGCGGAAGCCGGTGATCAACGAAATCAAGCCCGGCTCCTGCTGCGCGGCGGTGAGCAGTTTTTGGGTTGCGGCTTCCAGCGCTGGCAGGCCCGCATTGTTCAGGTCCTGCACTTGAATCTTGAACCCCCCAGCATTGCCCAGACCACGAATCGGCGGTGGCGGCAGCACCAGCACGCGCGCCTCTTGAATACCCGAGAAGGCCTTGCGGATGTTCGCCAGCAGCGCATCACCACGCAGTTGTGCATCTTTGCGATCATCGAACGGGTCTAGCACCAGGAACGCAGCGCCGACATTGCTTTGATTCGCCTGAAGCACGGACGAGTAACCCGAGATCGCGAAGGTGTGGGCAACACCAGGCAATTTGCGGCCAATCGCATCGACCTTCTGCACCACGGCATCCGTGCGCTCAAAGGACGCGCCATCCGGCAACTGGATCACGACCAGCATATAACCCATGTCCTGCGTGGGGATGAACCCCGTGGGCACTGTCTTGAATAGGTGCATCGCCAACCCCACGAGTACCGCGTAGCCAAGCAACACCAAGACAGCAAGCCGCAGCAAACGGCGCACCAAGCCCGAATACACGCTGGAACCGAAGGCGAAGAGTTTATTGAAGCTCTTGAAAAACCAACCAAACAATCCATTCAGCAGTCTGGTAAAGGCGTCCGGCTTGGCACCATGTTTCTGCAAAAGAAGAGCGCACAGCGCTGGGCTGAGCGTGAGCGAATTGATCGCGGAGATAACGGTGGAGGCGGCAATCGTGAGCGCGAACTGCTTGTAGAACTGACCCGTGATACCGCTGATGAAGGCGGTGGGCACGAATACCGCACAGAGCACCAGCGCCACGGCGATGACGGGACCACTCACTTCCTTCATCGCTTTGATCGCAGCATCGCGTGGGTTCAAGCCTTCGGCAATGTTTCGCTCCACGTTCTCGACCACGACGATGGCATCATCGACCACGATCCCGATGGCTAACACGAGACCAAAGAGCGACAGGTTGTTCAACGAGAACCCGAATGCCTGCATGACTGCCAGTGTGCCAATTAAAGACACTGGCACCGCCAGCAGCGGAATGACCGAGGCACGCCAGGTCTGGAGAAAGATGATAACCACGAGCACCACGAGGATGACCGCCTCGATCAAGGTGTGCAGCACCGACTGGATGGAGGCACGCACGAACTTGGTCGTGTCGTAGTTGATACGATAGTCCACGCCAGGAGGAAAGCGCTGCTTCAACTTCGCCAGCGTCTTGTATACGGCTTCGGCCGTTTGCAGCGCGTTGCTGCCGGGCAACTGGAACACGCGCAGCGACACCGCGTTGTAGCCGTCCATGTAGGTCTTGCTGGAGTAGTCGCGGGAGCCAAGCTCGATGCGAGCCACGTCCTTTAGGCGCACGACATCGCCCATCTCGCCAGTCTTCAAGACGACGTCGCCGAACTGCTCAGCGGTCTTCAGTCGGCCTGGCGCGGTCAGCGTGTATTGGAACTGCGAGCCATCGGGTGCAGGTGGCTGGCCAAGACTACCGGCGGCGACTTGCACATTCTGCTCGCGAATGGCGCGCACCACATCCCCTGCGGTCAGATTGCGGGCGGCGATCTTCTCGGGATCAAGCCAGAGCCGCATTGAATAGTCCAGCCCACCCAACGAAGAAGCCTCGGCCACACCGGGAAGACGGGCGATCTCATTTTGAATCTGGAGGGTGACGTAGTTCGAGAGATACGAGACCTCACGCGACCCATCGGGGCTGTAAAATTGCGCAGCCAGTGTCAGGTCGGGCGAGCGCTTATTCGCGGTCACGCCAAGGCGCCGCACTTCCTCCGGTAGGCGAGGCACGGCGGCATTGACCTTGTTCTGCACCAGCACCTGCGCCTTGTCGAGATCGGTGCCGAGCTTGAAAGTCACCGTGATCTGCATGCGCCCATCACCCGTGCTGGAGGACGACAGATAAATCATGTCCTCCACACCGTTGATCTCCTGCTCCAGCGGCGTCGCGACCGTCTCAGCCAGCGTGCGAGCGTCCGCCCCTGGATAACTTGCCGAGACTACCACGGTCGGCGGCACCACCTCTGGATATTGTGCGATGGGCAGGCTAAAATACGCCAGCGAGCCGAGCAACGTGATGACAATGCTGAGCACGCCCGCAAAGATCGGGCGATCCACGAAGAAGCGAGAGAAGTTCATGACGCGTTACTTCGTGACAGGCAGCTTCATCTCCGCGTCCTGCGGGACGACCGTGACGCCATTGCGGACGGACATCAATCCATTGATGACCACTCGATCTTCTGCCTTCAAGCCCTCGCGCACGACGCGCATCCCGTCTTGCAAAGGACCGGTCACAACGGGCCGATAGCTGGCTTTGTTATCGGCATCAATGACCCACACAAAACTGCGCCCCTGGTCATCGGCGATCG
>Ga0247832_1003304_pt1 | contig 22341 bp, 29 predicted proteins | sample LaCruzMarch2015__10_FD_192407 | JGI IMG/M metagenome (GOLD analysis project Ga0247832, IMG submission 192407) | Freshwater microbial communities from meromictic Lake La Cruz, Castile-La Mancha, Spain - LaCruzMarch2015_4m | ecosystem: Environmental > Aquatic > Freshwater > Lake | place: Spain... | reverse complement strand
AGTTTTTAAAAGAACTTGGCATTGATAAAATTGAACATATTGATTTACATCAATGCAAATTGCTCAATCAGTTTTTTGGAAACATTGAAGAAAGCAATAACAATGGAAACGATGACTACTGGACACATGGACGACTAGTGTCATATGTCGGACGATCAGAAGTAAAGAAACAAGAACTAAGAACACTTGAGAAAGGACATATTTACTGTGACTAAAACTTTTACATTTTATAGAATAGTAAGAAGACATGTTGAGGAGCAAGCTGAAGTAGAGGCTAACTCTTTAAAAGAGGCTCAAAAGATTGTAGATGATGGCAAAGCGGATTATGAAGAAGTAGATGAGAAGTTTATGGAAATAATGGAAGAGTGGGCGGTGGGACAAGATGAAGAAGTTTAGAGCATTTATTAGAGAAAATATTGTAAGAGCATTGACTATCGATGCAGAAGACAAGGAACAAGCAGAGGCTAAAGCTAAAGAACTTTTAAAAACTTATGGGAGCGGACTATGGGACTATCAACAAACAATAGATAATGAATTGACTATTGTAGAGTTGCAAGGGGCTGAGATTATAAGACTAAGAACTAGAAAGAAAGACAATAATGAAAAATAAAATATATGAGATTAAAAGATAAAAATAAAATTTATGTTTTAAATCAATTAAACGAGTGGGCGATGAGTGCTTACTATGATAACAGATCTAATTTTGAAACAGACAACATGGGAAATCACAAGGGAAAAGAGTACAGAAGATTTGAGGCAACTTTAAAAATTTTAAGAAAACTACTTAAAGATAAAACATGTTAGAACTTTTCTTTGAGTTTGATTTTTTTGAAATAATAACCATCATACTATTATGTTATTTGTTTTTAGTTATGATGTACAAAAAATAAACTAACAGGAGGTAGAAATGGAAACAAAACAAAAACCATTAGCTGAAATGTCTGGTCTAGAATTAACAAGCTATTGGAACAAAAGAATGGAAAGACTTTTACTTGGTAAAAAAATTGTAAAAGTACAATACATGAGTGAACAAGATGCTGAAGAACAGCACTGGGATAGAAGACCTATACAAATATTATTAAGTAATGGGGTTTGGTTAACACCATCAAGTGATGATGAAGGAAACGATGGTGGATCAATTCAAACAAATTCAGAAATAGATCCAGTAATACCAGTCCTATGATCAGTATAGATAAACTAGTGGAAATATATAATCGTTGGGGTGACAAAGAAAAACTACAACCATTAAACTCAGCTGATGAAATGCTTTGGAGAGATGATGTTAATTCAGATCACAGGGAGTGGTTAGAAAGGTTTATTAGATTATGGGACATAACACAAAGAAAGGAGTATGATGACGAGAGAGAAAGCTATAACTAAATTATTAAAAGCATACCACAAGAGATGGGATTGCTTTGGTAATGAAAAGAACAAGAAGAGAAAAAAGAGGAGGAAAAAATGAATACTGTTGATCTAATGATTTTTGTTAATTTAATTTTAACAATTTGGATAGCATTTTATTTAATAAAAAAGTGAAATATTTATTATTGCTTACACTACTAATTAATTGTTCTAAAGACCCTACGTCTTTTGATCCAAGAGTAACTATTGGTAAAGAGATAATAAAATTCTTTTATGAAGAGAACAAGCAACAACCAGTAATGGAATGAACTTTAAAAGAGATAAATATTTAGACCTTGTATTGCTATGTATTATTTTATGGCTCGCATGTGTCGTATTAATAATGTTTTTAATCTAACAAAGGGAGCAAGCATGAAGAAGTATAGAGTAACAGCACGATCAGTAGGTTATGTTGAAATATTTGTAGATGCCGAAAATAAAAAACAGGCACTGGCAAAAGCTGAAGAGATTGATGGCTTTGATTGGGAGGAATACTCAAGCCATTGGCAAATATTAGAAGCAGAAGAAGTGGAAGAAGAAATAGAAACTAAGCCTTAATTGCAACAGGCTCATCAACTTCTTCGGAAGGTACATCAACAACTGTAGCAAACTCTTCCATGAGCCTTTCTAATTCATTCTGTAATTCTTTTTCAGACATCTTATCCAAAGACCCATGCAGAATTTCTTTTCTTTCAACATAAAGTCCCGCAGCCTTGCCTCTTGCGATTTCAGCATTAACAGCGCCAGTCCATGCTTTGTTTTCAATACAAGCATCTCTGATTTGACCAAGCTTTCTTAAGTGATTACCATAAGTTATCTGGTATTTTTGATTAAACTGTTCACGCAGCAGGGATATTTTCTCAACAACTTTAGGATATCTAGCGGGGTTTACAAGGTTAGCTGCAATAACAGCAGCAGTCTTCTTAGAATACCCAGCCTCAACAGCACATTCAGCAGGCGACATGCCTTGTGCGTCAGCCACAACATAAAGCTGTACAAACTTTTCTTGTTTGGGAGTTAGGTCTAATTTCCTGATTAAGGATAAAGCACTAGTGTACATAATTTCCCCCTATATACATTTTTTTGCTCTTATTGCAATCATTAAACTTAATTTTCATTCCCAGATCGATAAATGTCCCTAAACTGAATAAAATCAACACTTATTTAACAATTAGTAAACACTTGTTTACTGTCCCCAGTTGAAAGTGTTTAAAAACAATGACTTATTTTAGGGGTGTGGACAAGCTGGGACAAAAAAACTTAAATATCCCATTGATATAAAATACTTTTTTTCAAAAAAATCGTTTTGTCCTCAGTGTCCTCAGCTGTTTTTGAAATTTTAAAAATAAAAAAATAATTTTCAAAAAACTCTCTATAGAGGGAAACTCAAAAACCCATGTCCCATGCGCCATGTAGCGTATATCCTGTCCCACCCCCCTCAAATGAGAGCTTCTACTCCCCCTGACGAGAGCTTCTACTCCCCCTGACGAGAACAATATGTTGCATAAATGTCCCACCCCCTAACTTGTCCTGCTCCATGTTCCATGATACAGGTCAAATCATGCCTAAAAAAAGAAAAAAGCAAACCTCAGCGTGCTTCACGCACCAAGGAAAAACCTACCACAAGTACCAAATCGAGTGGCTTGACATTACAGGCGAAAGCGGCTGGTTGACACCCAAAGAGCTGGAAAGCTTCAAGATGGCACGTCCTGTGACCACTGCGTGGCTTTATAGCATGAATGACAAGGAGATTAGGTTGTTTAGTACCTACGACATTGATCATGAGACAAAAGAGATTGCTTTTGCAGACAATGGAGTATATCCTAGAGGATGCATTCTTAAAATGAAACGATTGAAGGAATAAGACTATGGGTAGTGTGTACCAAAAAACCAAAGAGAAAAAAGCTAAAGACAAAGCATATAATAATAAAACAGCAGATGATATGCTAGGCTCATTAATAGATGCTGTTGCTGAAGGAAAAATAACCTCACAGAAAGCTTCAGATCTACTTCAATACGCATCTAAAGACCTAAGCGCAACCGAAGGCTCATTTAAAAAAGGTGGGTTGGTTTGTAAAGGTAATGGTAAAGCGACTAGGCTTAAGAAGACTAAAATCTATTGACAATTATTAAATCAATTCTATATTAAATATCTCCCTTTTGTTTGGGAAGTAGGTTTTTGTTTCCTACTTTCAGTTAGTTTAACAGGGGAAGATTAAAACCTTCCCCTGTTTCTACTATCTACTCTTCATCATCCTCGATATCTTCATCAGAGTCAAAGTCTTCGTCGCTATCACAATCGTGATTTTCTAATACTTCAACTTTGTCTCTTAACGTCTCAATGTCTTCTTGAATTCTGTCTAGGATGTCTTGGATTGTTTCTTTCTTTTTACCCATGGTTGTCTCCATTGTTAGTTAAACCATGGGCTAGTTATCATAAGATTATGACAACAAAAAGAAAAAATAAGTTATTGATTTTGTTGACTTAACCAATCGAACTCGTGATCGTTATAAGGCAACATTACTTTACTTCTATTTTTGTGGCTTCTAATTCTTCTGGTTCATTAACACCGAACTTGATTGTTAATACACCATTCTTCATTTCAGCTTCATCAACGACTACATCGTTTCTTAACTGAAACTGTCTAGTAAATTTTCTAAAAGCCAAACCTTGATGAATAAATTCTTTTTCTTTATCATCAATCTGACCTTCAACAGTTAGAACACCATTCTTAAATTCAACAAGAACATTCTTCTTATCGTATCCAGCCAAAGCTAGTTCTAAACCGTATTTACTTTTTCCATACTTTACCACATTGTAAAATGGAAATGATTTTACTTTTGACCAGCTATCAAACACACCATCAAAAATGTCGTCAAACACTTTTGTTGATCCATTAAATAGTTGATTGCTTATGTTATTGAAAACGTCTAGGTTTGTCATAATAACTCCTTTTAGTTAAGCAAGTTAAATTAGGCCCACCCACATGATGCAGCCTGTAAACAATATAATAGATATTAAATAATTTTCAATAGCCAAGTTCATCATATTTATGATGATCTGGTTGATTAAAACTGATGGTATGTATCTCTTTTAAATCATGTTCTCTGTCTAAGAACTTATATTCAATCTTTGTTGTAGTAAAATCTCTTTGTATCTTCTCACATATTTCTTCAGGATTGAATTCACCACAAGAGTAAACATCAAACTGAAGTAAAGCTGGATTTGGTTCATCCCATACGTGCATTACAATGTGGGATGTTTCTATGATGGCAGCGCCTGTAATACCACGATTACCGACCATGTTAGAGTACTTAACATAAGGCCCCATCATAACCTTCATGCCGATTTGCTCTATGAATTTTTCTAACCAGCGCCGAAGAAACTCCTCGTCCATAGGAGGACTTACAGCTTCTGCTCTTATAATTAAATGCTTATGCACTAATAACTTATTATCCATTTTTGCGTAATACTCTTTTTTCAAAATAATGCAAATACATTATTGACAAGATACATTACCTTTACTATATGTAGCCTATAACTAAATAAGGATAGAAAAATGAAAAATAAAAAACGTAAGATAGCTACGACTGTAATGAGTCCAGTTACTCATTTTAGAAACTTCATGGCTTTTCCAGTAGAGATGATACGAACAACGTACAGCCGTATCTTATTCAAACTAAAAATTAAATAGGTGTCCCATGAAGCATGATCCAAAAGTAATGGTTACACCAGAGCAGTTTGATTTGTGGTTAAAAAAATCAAAGGCCGGAGATTCTATTGTTTATTACAAAGGATCCTTGGCGCCAGATTGTTGCAGACTAGATGGACATAGCAAAAGAAAATTAAGAGATCATGTTATGAATATTTATGGAAGTTGGAATGTGCTGCATGAAGCGTGCACCATTAGCAGCAATAACATCATCGATCTTTATCAAAAGGTAATTGATAAGGGAGAAGTTAAGATTGCAAACGATGATAAAACAAAAAACCGACCTGCTGTATTTGAGTATATAGCGGTCAAACTATAGGAGAAAAGAATGGAAGAAACATACGAAATACTAGAGGCTAAACTTAAAAGAGACATGTATAAAAACGTCAAAAAGTTCAATAAAAGTGAGCTTGATTTCACTCTTTTAATAAAAAATCTTATTGAGACTGCAAGGTGCGCAGACGAAAAGAATATGCCCGACATAGCCAAAGAGTCTAGGGAGAATATAGTAGAGTGTTTAAGGTTTAGAAAAGAGGCTAGACAACACAGTAAAGATACTATAAATTATTACATAAATACTGCTATCAATATGTCGATGCAGTTAAAACCCTTAAGCGAAGCTTATGGACGATGCAATAATGAGGACAAGAGCCGAGTTAATTGACATGATTGACAGGGCTCATGCTGCTTGGAAAGATAAGATTCTTCACGATGCTGCGTTTGATGCTGCAAACGAAGATAGAAGAATCAAAAAGCTGAAGTGTGATCTTTACCAGTTAGAAGATTATATTTCTAGAGAGACTTATCTTCAACCAACTCCAGTTGTACAAGATCTGGACTAAAAATAAATCTTGTAAAGAGTAGAAGTTTATAAAAAAACAGAAAGAGGATATTCGCGTGTATAAAAAAGACTTTAAATTAAACGGAAATGGTAAGACAGAAACTAGATGGACAACGCAATCTATTTTAAAAACAGCAGATGCTTTGTTAACAGAGATAGCAAAAGAGGATAAGAGAACTAAATCAGCAATCATTGAAATAGCATTGCAACAATATGCTAAAAGTATAGGGATGAAAGTTGAATAATGATTTGTCCAATTTGCAAAGGCAATGGTTTTTTAAGAACATATAAAATCTTTATTAAAATATTTTCTTTTGAAATTAAAAAGACAGTAATTAAAGATTGCACTGTTTGTAGAAGCCAAGGTGAAATAAAATTCTTAAGTCAGTTATTTAGACATCACTTGCATTAATGCCATACAAGTCCAAAGAGATGAGAGCAGTCTCCTCTCGTAGATGGTATGTTAAAAACATTCATCGTAAGATGCATGATGGTGCTAAACGAAGAGCAAAGAAAGCAAACATTCCTTTTAATATAACTATACAAGACATTACCGATGCCTTTCCAAAGGATTGGATCTGCCCTGCTTTAGGGGTTAAGATGGAAGTTGCAACTAGAAAGAACAATGAACTCTCTCCCACACTAGATCGTATTGTTCCAGATTATGGATATGTGAAAGGAAATATTATGGTGATATCTTACAGGGCCAATGGAATCAAAAGCAATGCTGTACCTTCAGAAATTAAGTCTGTGTATGACTATGTGGTAAAGAAATATTGGAAGGCAATTGAATATTTTGCTGAACATAATATTGATCCACCCTCTTCAACCATTCGTGTTGGACGTGAACGAAACGTTCTCCTTCAATTGCAAAGCACTGATACTGAAGATCTCTACTAACCATAAATATAACTCCAGTATTAATTTCAGTTTTATATACATGATTGTGCGCCATGGCATAGGCTCCAAGTTGTAAGAAGTAATCTTTTATCCAGTCTTCTCTTTTTGGTTTGTTTGTTGTTTTAAAATCCATAATACAATTTCTATTCTTATACACTCCAATTAAATCTGTTTGACCAGCATAGAGATGAGGATAGTGTACAAATACTTCTGAGCCCCATACTTCTTTTAAATATGGAAATGCATTTGTCACCACAAGGGTTGCCATCTTCTCTGCTAATACTCCCTCTTCTGTTAGATCTTTATGTCCTTCACCTTTAAGATTCTTTTCAAGAAAGGTATGAAACTTTGTTCCTAAAGAGTTTGCTTGATCTCTAATTTTGTTAGCTTCTTGTTCACCAACTCTTTTCTTCCAATCGTCTAACTTTGCTTGTTCACTAGCTGGTTTTGTTTTAGAAAGAATTGTTGTAACCGATGGAAGTTTCTGTCCTTCTTCAGTTACATAAGTTCTTCCGGTCTCTTCACTACTGCTTCTAGATATCTTTTGATAAGTAAACTTATTTATTATTTCAACCATTCTTTTAGTTCCTCCCCCATTACATCTCTTGCTAAGTTAATTTTTCTTTTTAATGCATCTACAATCTTATCATCCACAGTGTCTTCAGCAATCATATCTATGTATGTCACGTGTTTCGTTTGCCCTATACGATGCGCCCTGTCTTCTGATTGTAGTCTTACTTCTAAATCATATGAGTTAGAATAATACACAACAGTGTTTGCTGCAGTTAAAGTTAAACCATATCCTCCTGTTTTAGGATTGCTAACAAAATACTTTAAGCTTGAGTTTGGATCTTGAAACTTAGCTACAATGTCTTGTCTATCTTTATCTGCTGTATCTCCATAAAAAGATTCTGCAATCTCTTCATCTTTAAAATGTTTTCTAATCGCTTCTGTAATTGATTGTATGTCTTCTCTAAATACAGCCCAGATAATAACTTTACCATCTGTTTCATCTAATATATTTAATAGTTCATTGACACGATTGTTCTCTAACTTTACAATACTTCCTTCATTTGTTTTTAAATGACCACAAGTTATCTGATGTAGCTTCATAATTTGTGAAAGAACATTCAATGCTCTAACTTGACCACCTTCTTCTAACAAACTGATATTATAATTCTTCATAGTCTCATAAGCTTTCACTTGTTCTTTTGTAAGTTCTATATTTCTTTGTATATAAATTTTATTTGGTAGATCTAAACAATCTTCTTTTAAACATCTAAAAGAAAAACGAGATAATAATTTAGTAAGATCTTCTAAGTTTTGATAACCAATTATTTTTGTGAACTTACCATATGGGCCGTTCATCTTTCTTAGAATGGCATATCTATTTTGAAAAGCATAATAACTTCCTTGCTCTAATAGTTCAGGATCTAAAAAATAACATTGCGTATATAAATCTAATGGAGATTTAGTTACTGGAGATCCAGTCATAATTCTTTTATATTTAGCATGGATACCTACTTTACAAATGTTAGCGGTACGAGTTGCTTTCTGACTTTTTATTGTAGTAGACTCATCCACTACAAACATTGTCTTGTGAGACATTAAAAACTTTCTAGCAAAATCTGTTCCGGTTTTTCCATCACTCTTCTGAGAAGAGAATGCTTCTACATTCATAAGAAGAATATGTAGATCATCATCTACTTGAAACATTTGATTTAAATTATCTTCACTCTTATCGGATCTATTACTTGGTGGAGTCCATACAGATAATTTATATCTTACATGGCTTGGCATATGTTTAGGAATTTCTATTCTTTCCCAGTTACGATACACTCCTTTAGGTGCGACAATAATAACACCATCAATCTTACCTTGATCATACAGCATAGCTATATTATCAATGATAACTTTTGTTTTGCCTGTTCCCATCTCCATAAACAAAGCAAAATTTTTCTGATCCCACGAACATCCTAAGGCTTGTAGTTGATGCTTGTAAGGCTCTATTTTAAATGGGTAGTCACCCATTGTTGACTTGTTTTTATTTTCCATATATCTTAATTCTAATTGACATATAGCATTTTAAAAACTATATGCAAGTACAAAAGAAAAAAGATTTATGGCTAAAGTTTACGTAACACAAGAACAAGATAAAAGAGATATCACTGGTGCTCTTCAATATGGAGAAATAGAAATACTATTACCCAATGGTCATCAGATAATGTTTTCACCCGCACCTACAATAAAAAGATTAGAAAGAAAGTTAGCTACATTTTCAGATAATGATTACATACTACTAATGGGTGATCCTGCAATTATAGGCGCAACCTGTATGGTAGCATCACAAATTAATAATGGAAAAATAAAATTATTGAAATGGATTAACTCACAGCAAAAATATATTCCAATACAGCTTGACTTACACGATAGGAGTGATACATAGTAAAACAACAAAGGAGAAAATAGAATGAATAACAATGTACTACAAGAAGCAAGACAAGATAGTCTAAAGAACTTAGATGATAATTCTTTGTCAACTTTAGGTATGCGTTGTCAAGATCTTAGAGATGTTAATAGACAAATAAAAGATCTTGAAGAGCAACTTAAAGATTTAAAAGAAAGTGAAAGAAAACTTTCTGAGGAAATAATTCCTGCGATACTACATGAAAAAAATCTTTCTTCCGTCGTATTAAAAGATGGAACTAAAGTAACAACTAAGGTAGAATATCGCGCTCGTATAAAAGACGAGTATAAAGAATTTTGCTTTAACTGGTTAAGGCAAAATAACTACGGTGACTTGATCAAAAATAATTTTAACATTGTCTTCAATATGGGAGATGATGCTAAGACTAAAGCTTTGAAAGAGTTTATCGCAAGGCAAGGTTTGAATGCGGAACACAAAGAAGATGTTCACTGGAAAACTTTGTCAGCTTTTGCGGAAGAACAAACTGTAAAAGGTGTGTCCCTCCCAGAAGAATTTGGTTTGTACGTGTCCAATAAAACAAAACTCGTATAAATATGAAACATGTAACAAAGGAGAAAAACGATGCAAACACTAAAAGAAAAACCTGCTGCTCCAAAAGCGGCAGTTGCTACAAAAGTCAATAGTGGCTCAGTAGCAGTTATAAACTCAGCGTTGTTGAGACAAGACTCTAAACACGCTATCAAACTATCATCCGAAGATGTAACAACGCCTAGGCTCAAAGCGCTTATGGCTACATCTCCAGAAATTAATGAACTTCCAGATGCAAAACCTGGAATGATCTTTAATACAGTTACCAAAAAACTTTATGACGGTAACTCTGGAATCATTGTAGTTCCATGTGCTTGGGTTAAGCAGTACGTTGAATGGAATGATATCGGTACAGGAAGTGGAGGCCCTGTTAGAATTTATGATGCTAACAGCGATATCCTTTCACAAACTGTTCGTGATGAGTTCAACAAAGATAGAACTAAGTCCGGTACTTATATTGAAACAAATTATAATTACTTTGTTTTAGTTCTAAATGACAACCTTGAATATATTGATAGAGGTATTGTTAGCATGAAATCTACTCAGCTTAAAAAAGCTAAGAAGTGGAATGCTATGATGGGAAGTGTGTTCGTTAAAGACGAACAAGGTTCTTTCCAACCTCCGATATATACAATCATGTACAAACTTAAGACTGTTAAAGAACAGAATAAAAGAGGTACATGGATTGGTTGGGATGTGAACTTTGCGTTTGAAGATAGTGATTCTATCAAGACGCAACAAAAAAGCACAGTAACCGACATGAACATCTATCAACAAGCTAGATTATTTGCTGAAAGCATTGCTAAAGGCGAAACTAAAATCAAGCCAGAAGATAGAGAAGAAGTAGAAAAAACAACCGCAGCATTTTAGTTGCACTTAGCCCCCTCTAACGAGGGGGCTATCAATATATGTTAGAACAAGAAGTTATAAAATTTAGCCAGATATTTACTGGTTTAGATAGAGCCTATGGATATTATCAGCCAAAGAATTCTCAAAAGGGAAATGGCAAAGAAGAAGGTATCCTAAAGACTGTAACTAAACCAGTAACGTTAGATATTTATAAATCACATTTAGAAAAAACACATTACTCAATAGGCATCATTCCAATCAGAGAAGACAACACATGTTGTTGGGGAGTTATTGATGTAGATATTTATCCAATAGATTACAAAGAAGTTATTACAAAGATAAGAAAACTAGAGTTGCCCCTTGTTCCGTGTCGCTCGAAGAGTGGAGGCATGCATATCTTTATGTTTGTTCCAGAGGGAATTAAAGCAGCGGAGATGAAACAGAAATTAAAAGAGTGTGCTTTATCTATAGGATATCCAGGATCAGAAATATTTCCAAAGCAAACAGAAATAAGAAGTGATCGTGGCGATACAGGTAACTGGCTTAATCTTCCATATGGTATTGGTATGCGTTATGCTTTCAATGATGATGGATCAGCTGCAAGCTTACAAGAATTTTTTCAACTGTATGACAAATACAAATTAACAAAAGAACAATTTAATAACTTAACAATTAAAGATCCAGACGAAATATTAGCTGGTGGCCCACCTTGCTTGAATGCTATTCTTGCAAAAGGATCTGTGGGTAAAGGAGAACGCAATAACACTATGTTTAATATTTGTGTTTACTTTATTAAAACAAAGAAAGAAAATTGGGAGAATGAAGTAAGTAAAGTAAATGAACAATACTTCAAACCAAAGCTAGAACATACAGAACTAAACAACATTATCGCTTCAGCAAAAGAAAAAGAATATAACTATCAGTGCAATAAAGATCCTTTAGAAAAATTCTGCGATAAGAAAGCTTGTGTTAAAAAAGAATTTGGTGTGGGTACTCCAGATCATCCAACTTTTGGTAATCTTACAGTTGTAGAAACAGATCCACCATTATGGTTTATGGATGTAGATGATTCAAGAATAGAATTAACTACAGAACAGTTACAGATGTTTGAAAAGTTTCAAAGAAGATGTATGGAAGTATTACATACCATGCCTCCTTTAATGAAAAAATCTGATTGGATTGATACAGTTAATGCAATGATGGCTGAGGGAAGTTTAAACATTATAGAAGTTTCTGAAGAAGATAAGTTCGTTGGAAGATTTAAATCTTTGTTTAATGATTTTTTAATTCGTTGGCCAAGTTCTTCAGAAAATGAAGATGTGTTATTACAAAGAAAGAATTACATTAATGATGGTAAGATATTCTTTAAAGCAGAAGTATTGGAAGAATATATTAAGAATGCTGGCTTTAAGATTGATCAAAACATTTTATATAAAACTTTACGCTTTACTATTAAAGCAGAAGAAAGACAGATTAAAATTAAAAAGGATGAGCATATAAGACTTAGTGTTAGAGTAAGAGTCGTAGATGATCCTAAGATGAGAACTATTAAACTGGATACTAGCACTAAGAATAGTCAACCAGAGGAGACACCATTTTGAGAACAAAGATATTTGGGCCACCTGGAACTGGTAAGACAACTCGTTTACTTGAGATAGTAAGAGAATGTTTGGAGAAATATAATGCTGCTCCGGAAGAGATAGGTTACTTTGCCTTTACAAAGAAAGCAGCTGTTGAAGCAAAAGAAAGAGGAGAAGCTTTATTTCCTAATAAAAAAATTGAATACAGAACACTACATAGTTTAGCTTATGAAAAGATAGGAGCACCACAAGTAATGTCTTCTGCTCAATACAGAAAGTTTTCAGAAGACTGTGGTATTGGCTTTAATGTTTATGGGGAAATAGAAAGTGATTACGATATGCAAAGTAAAATAGATCAAGATCATTTGAAATTAATTAATCTAGCTAGAGTTAAAACAATGGACGTAGAGAAGCTAGTGTATGATTTAAACTTACCCATATGGATTCCAGAAATAAAAAAGGTTGAGATGGAATACTTTAATTGGAAGAAAAAAAATAGCAAATTAGATTACACTGATTTAATAGAAACGTATATTAATAAAAAAATTAAAACAAACTTTAGATTTATATTTATAGATGAAGCGCAAGATCTATGTCCATTGTATTGGAAGATGGTTGCTTTACTAGAACAAAACTGTGAGCATAGCTATATAGCAGGAGATGATGATCAAGCTCTGTATTCTTTTAATGGGGCAGATGTAAATCATTTCATTGAAACACCTTGTGACAATCAAATTATATTGTCTCAATCTTACCGTGTTCCAAGAGTCGTGCATAAAAATTACTCAACCCCTATACTAGATCAGATATCAAGAAGAATTAAAAAAGAATATAAACCAAGAGACTTTGAAGGAGATGTAAGACATCATGCTAACTATGACTCTATTGATTTTTCTAAAGGACAATTCATGGTGCTATGTAGAAACAATGTATTCTTAAAACCATTAAAACAATATTTTATAGATAGAGGATATTACTTTCAGTTTAAAGGAGAGATATGTATTGCAAACTTATACCATAGGTTAATAGGTCTATGGGATCTGCTACATAAAGGAGGCAGGGTTACAATTAATGAAGCTAAGTTTGTTTATGAACATATAAGTTCTAATGTTGGCTGTAAACATGGAGTTAAGACTAAGTTTAACGATCCTACTTTAGATCCAGCGCATACATTTGATTTAAAAGAATTGATAGATGAGTATGGTTTATGGGTTGCAAACAAACCTTGGTATATAGCTTTTGATACAATGAGTGATGATCATATTGGTTATATGAAACGTGTATTAGAAACAGAAAAAGATATAGGTAAGAATGCAAGAATAAAAATATCTACTATCCATGGTGCTAAAGGAGGAGAAGCAGATAATGTTGTTTTCTTAAAAGACATTACACAAAGAGTTAGAAAAAATTCTTTACACTTTGACATTGACAATGAGCAGAGATGCAAGTATGTAGGTGTCACTAGAACTAAAGAAACTCTACATATTGTAGAGCCACATACAAGAAACGGATATCAATTACCGTAGGAGATAGAATGAGTGCATATAAAAATCAAATAGGCGGAAACCATTATCAAGATTTGGTTATTCAACCTACTGACTATATTATTAAGAATAACATTCCTTTCGCAGAAGGAAATGTAATTAAATACGTAAGTAGGCACAAACAAAAAGGAAAAGAACAAGATATTAAAAAAGCTATTCATTATTTATCTATGATCTTAGAAACAACTTATAACTTAAAAACAAACATTATATACTATGACAACTCACAAGATACCTCTTTATAGTCCACAATCAGAATGGTTTGCACCCGAAGTGCTTCCAGATTTAAGGTTAAGAAAAACAATAGCTGTTGACTGTGAAACAAGAGATCCAGATATAAAAACAAAAGGCCCAGGCTGGGCTACAAACAATGGAGAACTTGTTGGAGTTGCCATAGCTGTAGAAGGTTTCTCTATGTATCTTCCTATAAACCATAAAGGTGGTGGGAACTTAGATCCGAAGATTGTAAAGAAATGGTTAATAGAAAATTTATCTAATGAAGAAAATACAAAAGTATTTCACAATGCTTCTTATGATATAGGTTGGTTAAGAAATTTTGGAGTAGATGTTAAGGGAAGAATTGTAGATACAATGATAGCTGCTCCTCTTATTAATGAGAATGAGTGGACATACAGCTTAAATAATTTATCTAGGATTTATTTAAAAGATCACAAAGAAGAAAAGCTTTTAGAACAAGCTGCTAGAGAATGGGGTGTAGATCCTAAAGGGGAAATGTGGAAACTACCTGCTCCATTTGTTGGCCCCTATGCTGAAAAAGATGCGGAGTTGACATTACGATTATGGAATATATTAGAGGTAGAACTTTTAAAACAAAACGTAGTTTCTATTTTTAATACAGAAACAGAATTACTTCCTTTGTTAATTAACATGAAATGGAAAGGTGTGAGAGTTGATCTTGACCAAGCACAAATTTATAAAAAGAAACTTATCTCTGAAGAACAAAAATTATTACAAGAGATTAAAAAAGAAACAGGGGTTGAACTTGAAATGTGGGCATCAAGGAACATCCAAAAAATCTTTGATAAGCTTAAGATTAAGTATGGTACGACTGAAAAAGGCAATCCGTCGTTCACAAAAATATTCTTACAAAACCACCAGCATCCTATTCCTAAGAAGATTGTTAAGGCGAGAGAAATTAATAAGGCGCATACTACTTTTATTGACACTATCTTGGATCATTCTGTCAACAGCAGAATACATGCAGACATACATCAATTGCGAGATGGCGAATCCGGAACAGTTACAGGTAGATTCTCAATGTCTAACCCTAATCTACAACAAATTCCAGCGAGGGATGCATATATTGGGCCCATGATAAGATCTTTGTTTCTTCCAGAAGTTGGGCAGAAATGGGGTTCATTTGATTACTCACAACAAGAACCAAGATTAGTTGTGCACTATGCTAGTTTAACTAAACTAGAAGGAGCAGATAAAGTTTTAGAAGCTTATAAAACAGATCCTAATGCAGACTTCCATACTATGATGGCGGATATGGCTAACATAGATAGAAAGATTGCAAAGGTTGTAAACTTAGGTTTGTTTTATGGAATGGGTATAAATAAACTTGCTAACGAACTTGGAGTTGACAAAGTAGAAGCTAAAGCACTTTACGAAAGATATAATAATAAAGTTCCATTTGTAAAACAATTAGCAGAAGCTTGTAGTTATAAAGCTGCAACAGAAGGTTTTATTAGAACACTACTTGGTAGATTATGTAGATTTGATAAATGGGAACCAGTTGCTTATGGGGTACATACTGCTTTACCTAGAAAAGAAGCCGAAAGAGAGTATGGTAATTACTTAAAAAGAGCAATGACATTTAAAGCTTTGAATAGATTAATACAAGGATCTGCTGCTGATCAAATTAAAAAATCAATGGTTGATTTAGGTAAGCTTGGATACATTCCTTTAATTCAAATACATGATGAATTAGCTATCTCAGTTAACAATGACGATATTCCTGTTATTAAAAAGACTATGGAAGAATCTGTACCTTCAATGATTGTTCCTTCTAAAGTAGATGTATCTATTGGTAATAATTGGGGTGAGTCGATGGGTTAAAATAGTTTTTTAAAAGCTATAATAATTCCTAAAATTCCAGAAGTAATAGCTATTAACCAACCAATAACTTTTAAACTTCCTCTTGATACTTCTATTGTAGATTTAAGTTCTTCTAATGTAGACGTATTCTTATCTATTGATTTAAATAAACGTTCGTTAATTTCTCTTTGTTCTCTCCACAGAAGAGAACATTCCTTTTCGTGAATAGCCATTTGAGTTTCCAAATCTAATACCTTGTCTTCTATCATACTTTAAAAATATTTTTGTTAGCAATAAATCCGCCATCTTTTACGCGCACAATATCACCGGGATTGTTAAAAGCAAGATTGAATCTTTCTCTTTGTTCAGGAGAAGAAGCTATTGTAGATGTTGGAATAGGTGGTTTTAATTGTGCTCCTACTGGAATGTTTGGAACTAAAGGATTAGCTTGAGGTATTGTTGGTGGCGCAATGTTCATTAAATTAGGTTGAACTGGAGCTACAGGTCGAGCTGGAGCTTCTTCTACTGGAGCTAATAAAGAAAAGTTAGGTTCTTTGTCATCAGTTAAAGAGATATTTTTATTAGAACCTTGATAAGCTTTTATTCTTGGAAGAGCTTCTGTGTAAGGATTAGGTACTCCAAGCTTTAAAGAGTTTTGTCTAAATATATCTTGAACTTCTTCTGAAGGATCATAAGGTTGATATCTTCCTGTTTCAATAGCTGTTCTATCTGTTTTACTAACACGTTTTAATTGAGGAGCTAAGTCTCCCGAAGTAGCACCTAGTACTTTAGCAGCATTAACATTTTTATTCATTTCTCTAAATACATCAAAGCGTGCTTTTTCAGATTTTTGATATAACTCCAATACTTCATTAGGAGATATGTCTCCTCCTTTTAAGGCTTCAGATGTAAATAAATTTCTAGCATTAGACTTTCTATTATTAAAAGATGTAACCATGTATTTCATACTATCTACTGGATCGACTTCAATACTTCTAAATCCAAATATACCAGGAGCTTCCCTTAATAAATTATAGCTCTTACCATATTCATCTGGTAAATTTGCAGAGGATTTAATTAATCTCCCTATTTGACTAGTAGATCCTGGAGTAAAAGAATCTACAACATGTAATAAAGATTTAGAGATCTTTGTTCCAATCTCATCTTCTTCATTATATATTCTTCTACCATCAACATTTCTTCCACGTCTCACTGTAGAGTCTAATAGTTTCTCCGTATAAATACTTTCTGAGAAGAAAGGTTTAGTTAATTCAGCTATACTTTGAAAAGCAGAATCTCCTAAAGAGGCTAAAGTAGACTGTTCATCTTTACCATCTCTTAATGCATTAACTACAGTTTGAAATGGTCTTAATAAAGTATCATAAGGATTTGCAAAACTAAAATCAATGTAAGTTAAGTTACCATCCTTAGTTCTACCTGTTGGAACTAAAGTAGAATTCTTAGACCATTTAGGAACAAATCTTCTTAAAGCATCCATTTCTTCATCCGATGTTCCAGTTAATTTTTGTGCAAGATATGCTGTTCCAAGAGGGACACCAGTGTAAACTAAACCAGCAGATATTACTCTTTTATATCCTTCTTTAGTAATTCCCTCTGCCGCTTTTGCTAGAGCTTCATTCCCTGTTTCTGAAGCAAGTTTAAATAATTGTTCTCCTCTTTTAATGTCTTTATATCCTCTTGATAAAGTATTATATCCTGTTCTAATTATCTCAGCTGGAAAAGACATGAAGTTTCCAAGTGGAGCAAGTCTTAAAGCTTTAACAAAACTTCCTACATAATCATAGTTTGGAACTGTATTACGAACTATATCTGCTGATATTTCATCTAACATTCCGTTATATAATTGTTTATTATTTAAAGACTTTAATTGTTTTACATTTAAAACAGATTTGCTTAACTCGTCAAAGTTTCTTCCAGTTATACCTTCTATAATTTGTCTTCCTGTTTCAGAATTAATATTGTCCGCAGTAATTCCAGCGTTCTTTAATATAGTAGAATACTTTCCTCTTTCCGCTGCAAAGTTAAAACCTTTCCAAAAATCATCTTCTTTTTGATAAAGTTTTTGTGCAAATTGAGAAATGTTTTGAAATTTTTTTAATGCAAGAGGAGCTCCTGTCTTAAGCAACTGTTGCAACTGTTCTGGAGTTTTAAATTCTTGTAAAAACAATTGTCTTATTTCACTTAAAGAAACGTTAGTATTAAATACCCCTAGTCTTCCTAACTCTCTAAGTCTGTTAGCAGTTTCTAAAGTAGGTTTATTTGAGAAGATAGCTTTAACTAAACCTTCATCTCCAAAAACTTCTTTAAAAAATTCTTCTTTATTATTGAAAGTTAAAGGAGAAAAGTTAGCATTAGCTGCAGAAAAAGCTCCACCACTTATTAAGTTTCTAGCATGAGTAAACGCTGAATAAACTGTTTTAGCTACTTGAGAAATTCCTTTTGGAAGTAATACAAAATTTTTATATAAGTTACCTAAACCGTAAGGCCCATCACCAATGGTTGTATAAGTTTCTTCAATTGCATCCACAATTGATTTTGGAGCAATCATGTTTTCAAGTTTAAAAGCTATTTGTTCTTTTCCGTATTTTTCTTTTAGTTTTGTAAATGGTTTAAATTGTTCAGCATTAAATTGAACATTAGGATCTAAACTTTGATAATAATTTCTAGCATCATCTATATCAGTAAAAACAAATCTTCCTGTAGTTTTTCCGTCAGCCACTCTTCCGGTAAATCCTAAATCATGTATATCATTGTAGAATTTTGTACGATGAACAAGATTAGCTAATTTAGATATGGTATTTGAAATATTGTACGCAGGATCTTTTATTTCTCCAAGCAAAGCTCTTATTTCAGCAGGAACATTTTTTCTTTGTGTTAATATTCCTTGGCTGACTTTTCCTAACGCAATAGAAAATTTTTCATCATCTGGAACATTTTTTAAACCAGGCACTGCTTCATCTAGTCGTAGTATTTGACTTACAATCTTATTGGCTCCTTCTTGGTCTAAAGGAGTTAAGTATCTTGCAAGCACTCCTTCATCTTTTGATTTTAAATATGCTTCAATTATACCTTCTTTTTTTATAATATTTTTTTCTAAATAATCCCTTAATTCTTTATCAACATCTAATTCACTTATTTTTATTTTTTTATTTTTTATAAAATCCAATAAACTATTTTTAACTTCTTGAGACGCTTCTATTTTTTTATTTATGTCAGTTATATTAGGTAATTCTCTTATGTCTTGTTTTGTTAGATACTCTTCTATTTCTTTAGAAATTTCTGTTTTATTTGTTTTTATTCCTCTTTCTTTTGCAAAATCCAATAATTCTTTTTCAGCAGCTAAACCAGCTTTTGTTCTTTCAGCAATGTCTTGTATATTACGTAATTCTTTAAAGTTTTTTATTAAATTACTTTTTTCAGATATAAGAAAATTAGAAGCATCTTTTTTTACTTCTTCTCCTGGAACATAGTCATATAGTTTTTTAAATATTCCTTTTATTCCTTTAACTTCAAAAGCTTTATAAGATCTTGTTAAGTATTCTCCAATATTACCTTCTATTGTTTTAACAAGTTCTCCTGTAATATTTTTATTAGCACCTACATCAATTAATCTTTGACTTAATCTATCTATCTCACCTCTTCCAGCAGCAACGGTTTCAATTAATTCATCGGCTTGTTGTCCTGATAACTTTCCTTGATTAATAGCAAAGTCTTTAAATTTTTTTATAGCTTCAGGAGCTAGTTCGGTAGCACCTTCTTTTGTTCTTACGCCTGACTTTAATAGAGAAGTTATGCTTTCTGAAATAACTTCTGGCTCTAATTTTAACCCAGCTTTCTCTGTGCCTTTTCTAATAAGACCAGCAAAGTCATCTATTTTACTTGCAATCTCAGCACCAAAAGAAATATCTCCTCTTGTGCTTCCTAAACTTTCTCTAAATACTCTAAAACTTTCCTCATCTGGAAAAGCTCCTTTTGCTGTTAAAGAATCAATTATTTTATTAGTTGCTCTTACAATTGGACTTGCATTTAAGAAAGCAGTCTCACCAGCTTTTATAGCTGTTTTTGCTGCAGATCCTACTAGACCAACACCTCCAGCAATAATTGGAGATTCTACTCCTATCTTTAATCTATTTAATAATCTTCTAGAAGCTTCATCTCTTCCAAGTAATCCTTCTGTTCTATCAAATTGAGTTGGGCCTCCAATTAAATCTCCAAGACTTCCTATATCGTCATCCGTAACGGTAGCTTCAGCAGCAGCTGATCCTAGCGCTCCACCTAATACTTTTTTACCAGCATCTGATAAATTAAAATATTTTCCTGTTTTTTTAGCATCTAATGCTTTAGAAGCTATTTGAGAACCTATTCTATATCCCGCAACTCCAGGTATACCTATTTGAGTTAAGGCTTCTGTAATTTTACCAGTGGTTGTTTCTTTAGCTATTTCTTCAAAGGGATTAATTTTGTCAAAAAATTCCTCTACATTAGAAGCTGCATTTGTATCAAAACCTAAATCTATTAATTCAGCGCCTAAAGAAAAAACTCCTTTAGGTATTTGAATTGCACCAGATACTACTCCAGCTAATCCACTAACAATAGCATTCTTTGAAAAAGAACTATCACTTTGTTTTGTAGCTTTTAATAATTTTAAAGCTTCTGACGATTGTACATCTTCAGCCATAAATTATACTTTTTGTTGGTTAATAGTATTTGTTATGTAGTTTTTTGCTTGTTGAAAACCAGCGGTAGTAGGATTATTTAAATATATATTGGCAGCATCTCCAGCAATTAATGCTCGTTGATTTTCAGGAAGTTGTTTTAAGAGGTTAGCAAAATCAGTTGTTATAGCTGTTCTAGCTATTTCTAAATCTTTTAAATCTCCTTTTTTAGCACCAAGAATAGCTTCTTTAGGAGTAATTCCAAATTCAGCATATTGTTCAAGTTTCTTCTCAAACTCTGCTTCTTTAATAGCACCTTTACCTGCTTCTAGTCTTCCTTCACGTTTAGCTTTTTGAGCTTCAGCTCCAATAGCTGCAAATGTAGCTAATGGAACCTTAGCTGATTCGGCTATATTTTTAGCTATATCTCTGCCTTTAGAAGTAGCAAGATTAAAACCAAATTGAGCTAATTGTTGATAAGCTTGTCCTTTTAAAAAATCATTATCATAACCATATAATTTCTCATAAGCCTTTTGAGTTTTTTTAAATCCTTCTGAATCTAAAATTTCATCTATACTTCTAGCTTTAAATTTTTTCTCAGGAGGTGGTACAACTTTTTCTTCTTTTTTAGGCCCTTCTTTTTTAGGCTCGTTTAATGCAATAATTTTTTCTAATTTTTCAGCCGCTTCTTTGTCTCCAGGAGCGTTTCTTTTTTTTAAATCCTCTAATCTTTTTTTATTTTTTTCTATATAATAACCACTTATAGCTTCTCCTGTTGAAGTTTCTTTTCCTAATATTTCAGCTCCAAAATCTTTAATAAATTTTTCTTCTTCACCACCCTCTACTTCATATCCAGAATCCGTGAGTTTTCCTGGAAGTTTACCAATATACTCTGCACCTAATCCTAAACCTATTGCTGTACTAAATGGACTTGCAGCAAGATAAGGTCTAGCAGACCTTCCAAATTCTCTAACACTTTTTGAAGCGTCTGAAATACCAACTAAATCTTTAAAAGAAATTTTAGGAATACCACTACCAACAGGAGCTCCTGAAGTTGGTTGCAAGAAAGGAGGTATAGATGATGCAGCAGTTGTGCCTGTTATTCCTGTTGCACCTGTTGCTCCTGGAAAATTAACACCTAAAGCTGGTACTCCTGGTATAGGTCTAATTGCTGGAACATTTGCTTGAGGTATTGTAGCAGGCAATGTAGTTGGTAAAGCTGTAGTAATTCCTCCAGTTGGATTTACATAAAATGTTCTTCCACCTACTCCGGTAAATAATCCTTCTTGCGCTTCAACAGGTTGTCCTGTCATCTGAGCCATGTCAACTTGTTGTTGATCTTGTGCTAATTGTTGATCTCCACCAGGCATCATTTGTCCCATGTCGCCTGCACCTTGCATCATTTGTTGTGCTTCAGGCATAGAACCTATACCTTGTTGTGCTTGTGCGCTTTGTTCAAATTGAGCAAGTGTAGGTTGTACTAAAGTTAAAACAGATTCTGGAGTTTCCATTGCATCTGTTCTACCTACGATTTGAGATAATTCTTCTCTACGTTGTTCAACGGATGCTTCGTTGCCTCTTATTAAATTCATTAGACCAGCATAATCTTTAGCTTGATCAATTGGATTTTCCATAGGTTGACCTTGAGCAAAGCCATCCATGATACCAACATTATCTGTTGGTTGTGCTGGCATAGGCATAGGCATTGTCATACCTCCTGCTTGCATAAACATTGGTCGTCTTAATACATCACCTAACAT
>Ga0247832_1003295_pt1 | contig 22374 bp, 20 predicted proteins | sample LaCruzMarch2015__10_FD_192407 | JGI IMG/M metagenome (GOLD analysis project Ga0247832, IMG submission 192407) | Freshwater microbial communities from meromictic Lake La Cruz, Castile-La Mancha, Spain - LaCruzMarch2015_4m | ecosystem: Environmental > Aquatic > Freshwater > Lake | place: Spain... | reverse complement strand
TCTCGGCCTTGATCGACTACGACAACTTCAAGGATATGATCAAGGCGACGCCTCATCTAAAGGCCAAGCTCGAACCCTACGAGGAATTCTGGAGCCTGCTCTACAACGCCCATTTTTCCCACCGTCCACAAAGGAAGTGACTGCATGAATACTCCGGGATTCCGCTTCAAAGAGGGGAAACTTTTTCTGTTCGATCAGAAGTCACTCTCCGTGATCGAGGCTTGGCCCTCGCTCAAGGCGCTGCGGAAGGATGGCTCGTTTGGTTGGCAAGAGTTTCGACCCATATTCCCGCTTCTGAGCCCCATGGGAGCGGAACCTGAAATTGATCCCGCCCTTTTGCAGCGCGAGAGCTTCCAGATGGCTTATCAGCGGCGGGCAGCGTTCCGGGCTTTTCGTTCTTTTATTCCGGAGGCGCTGGCCAAGGCGTGCGAGGAGATTCCAGGCAGGCAAATGACAATGCTCATGCTCCTGCAGGCGAGTCCGGCCGCTGCAGAATTGGCACAAGGCAACCGTGCGCTGGCTTTTGCTCTGTCGCATCCAGAGTTTTTTCGGGAGCGTTATTCTACCTTGCAGGGAGCGGCAATCGTAGCCAAGCGGCGGCAGAGAGAGATTGCGGCTTGGCTGGGATTTCCAGAGACGGACTCTTCAGTGAAAACGCTTTCAAAGTTAGCGGGTGCGTCGATTTTCAAACATTCTTTGCTGGCGCTGCGCTTTGCCTTGGAATCCCCAGAGGCAAAGAAAATCCTCTCTCACTTGCCACGCATTAACGCGGGGGTGCTGGGATTCGTGGCCGACGAAGAATTGTGCGGAATAGTGCCGATACCCCTCCTTATGGAAGTGGCGGCGAAAAAGGAGGAGGACATGAGCGCGCAGTCGGCAGATGTATTTCATCGTTGCGTAAGAATGGCGCGAGAACTGGGCGAAGCGGTGCGGCACCCTTTGTCTATTGATAAGCTCGATGATTGGCATCGGGAAACTTGGGTTAAGTGGGTGGAAAAAAATCCGCCACTGGCGAAAATATTTCCTGCGCCACCCATTGCGGGATGCCCTACAATTCAACCTATTCTGGATGCCAACGGATTGATTGAGGAAGGGAAGCAGCAGTCAAACTGTGTGGGGTGTTACGCAAACAGAGTGCGCGCGGGGCAAACATTCATCTACCGGGTGCTGGCTCCGGAGCGAGCCACGCTTTCGATAGTCCTTGGTCACGGAGGACAATGGGTGATCGAGGAGCTTAAACTCCGCTCAAACCAAGCCTGCAGTCACCTGACCAAGAAGCATGTGACCGACTGGCTCGAAAATCGTCCGCTGATTATTTAAAAGTCCAACCTGCTATACTTCGTTAAACAATTCCAGAGCTGTAATCCAAGGCTCGCTCAAATCCATGTTTTGCTCTCACCGATGAAGCCGACCTCTTGCCCACTTGGGCAGAGCACAGCACTCCGCAGTTCAAATTTTGAGGCTGAGAGGTGCAGTTTTTGCTGTAGGGTTTAGTTTGAAACGATGAATCACCAACCACTCAACAGGCATCGTAGGCGGGGACTGACTGAACCAACCGAGGAGGAATTTGCGGAGTTGATGGAGTTGTGGGAAGAGAGTCGCAGGGAGCAACGGAAACTCTCCCTTCAAATGCGTTTGGATATCGCTTTGCAGATGCTTTGGCCATCGTAAGTGGAATGGATGCCTGAAGCCGCTCCCGCTTTGAACTCATCGGTGCTTCTTAACACTATATGAACTGCGTTCGATGCGCTCGATGTCTTCCCGCAGATATTTCACCCTTCGTCCCATTTTAAAAAAGGGTAGCTTCCCTGCTTTTTCTCTTCTTCTCAGGGTTTCGATTGTGACTCCCCAGCGGTTGGCGAGTTCCCTTCGTGATAGGAGTTGTGCCAGAGGTTCTTTTTTCCTGGGAGATTGGGCATGGTTCATGATTATTGCGGCCATTTTGAGGAGGCGGGCGGTCTCCTCGTCTTCGATGAGTTTAAGCTCTCCCAACGCTTTGTTGAGCGCCTCTTCGTCGAATCCCCCCATTTGTCCGGCATCCAAAAAAGCAAGGATGTTGCGGCGGATGATTTCTACTGTTTGCTCTGTCGGTTGGGGAATGATGGCGCGAAAAATGAAGTTCACCATGTTCCGGATATTCATGGTCGCGCACGACTCGCTGTCGATCGTTTGCGTGGCAACCTGCTCCGGCGAGAGTCCTGTGACTGCGGAAACAAAGCGAATGAGGCGGGCTGTGCGTTCGCTGAGAACGATGTTCAGATGAAGAGGCTTTGCAGCCTCTTCGTTATCCCAATTTTCAAGGCTGGGATTCTCTTGGAAGCGATTATTCATTTTCCCGCCTCCGAGTCGTTAAACCACTCGCGCATCACAAATTTGCTGGGATCGAGTTCCGTTTCACCATCCCACCGGTAGGCGCAGAGTCGACCAGACTTGCCGCAACCATAGTCGAGGCAGGCCAGGCGAGGCGTGATGGGTGCGGGGCGCATATCCTTGAGCGCGTAATGACCAAAAAAGGTGAGAGGAGCATCGCCATCGTAATCAATATACGGAACATTACTAAGCGGGTAATCTGGTATGGATGGATCGGGCGGAAAAACGGCCTCGGAGGCTCTCGTATCGCGGATATCGGTCCACCATTTGACTCGAACTGCAGAGCGGGCAACGCCATCGCCGGTGATTTGTCGGTTTGATCCCGGCATGATGCCTTCTGGGCCGTTGATCAGCAGCGAAATGGTATCGTAGGCGCGAGTGCCTTTACTGCTGTAATGAACAAGTTTTTCGCCCTCCAATCGGCCGATGGCATTGAGTTCCTCGATCGCCCTGTTGTCCCAGCATGCGTGCACAGCGCGGATCGGGCCCAGATCGAGGGAAAGGGGCAGGCCTGCAAACCAATGAATCCAATCATTGATCTCGCGCTGACTGAGTTGGGTCATGGTGGCTTGGTGTTGGGCTTTCCTCGTTGGTGAATGTTTTCGCAAGGGGCGCCCGTCGGGGCCTTCGGTGTGATACCGGATGGCGTTGACTTCATGATTGCCAAGAATGGCGTGGGCGTTGCCGCTTTCCACCATGTTGCGGATGGTGTGCAAAACCTCGCGAACGTGGGGGCCACGATCGATGTAGTCACCGAGGAACACAGCCTTGCGCCCCTTGGGGTGGCAAAAGCTGCCGGATCGCAACTCGTAGCCGAGTTGGTGGAGGAGTCGCCAGAGATCCAAGGCACAGCCGTGGATGTCTCCGATGATGTCGTATGAGTTTGGTATAGTTTCTGTTTTCACGACCCAAATATGCTCAGAATTTTTTGTGTTGAATATGACAATAAAAATATATTATGTTACTTTTCAGACATGTTTCAAAACCTTCTCTCCCAATCAGGAATTTCATTGGAAAGACTCGCCAGCTTTTGCGATGTCGCGGAACTCGGGTCAATAGCTGCAGCCGCTAAAAATGAGCCTGCGCGGCAGTCGCTCATCAGCCGTCAGATTCGTGAACTTCAGGAATACTTCGGAGTCGAACTCGTGAGGCGCAAGGGCCGTGGTCTCGAACTTACCGATAGTGGAAAAGAGTTGGCTGCTGTGGGACGGGAAAATTTCAAAGGCATCAAGGATTTTGCCGCCCACTGCAAGGAGAGTGAATGGACGGTGCAGATCGTGGCGTCAAACAGCGTTGCATTTTGGCACTTGGTGCCGGCCATCAAGTCGCTCCAGGCGCAGGCGAAGGGAGTGCGATTTGAAATTCATCACGAGCAAACCCGTGAGATGGCCAATGCCACGCGTGAGGGAATTTATGACATAGCATTTGTGCGAGAGGATGCCATTCCCACGGGAATGAAGCGTGCATCCCTTGGCAGCGTGGGGCGAAGTCTTCTGATCCCAAAGGCACTCGCTCCGACCCGTCCGAAGACGCTGGCTGCGGCATTGGTTTCCATTCCGCTGGCATTGCCAATCGGGGGAAGCGTGCGAGAAAATGCGGAGCGGTTGGCGGCAAAAACAGGCAAGCTGCTGAAAATCGTGCTTGGTTGCACGAGCTATATTCAAGCAGCGCGTGCTTTGGAAACCGAAGCCTGCGGCACGGTGCTGCCCGATCTGGCGAAGCCCGCTCTAAAATTGGAGAAGTTTCATGTTTTTGCGCTTCCTGAAAAATACAACCTCTGCATGGCTTGGAGTAAGCGAAGCACCGATACGCGTCCTCAACTGCTATCCCTCATTGGCACAATGCAGAGCGTTTTGAAATGGTCTGGAAAATGACATTTCAGGAATTTTCAACCCTTGCCGAAAAATCGCCCGAAGGCGTTGTTCTGCTTGAAGGACGACGAAGCATTCCTGTGCACGATGCGGCAGTGGCAGAGGGATTGGCGCGGGCGCTTGTCTTGAAGTTTTCCAGACTGCGCTTTCGCTCGGGCAATGCCACCGGTTCGGATGAAGCCTTTACGGGCGGCGTGGCGATGGTTGATCCCTCGCGCTTGGAAATTGTGGCCCCATACTCTGCACATCGAAAGAATGAGCGACATGCAGGCGCGCTCTACACATCGTCGGAAATTCTGACGCCCGAACAAGCCCGTGACATCGAGGCCCAGTCCATCCAAGCGAGTCCACAGAACCGCCGGATTATTGGCATGCGCGGCAAGAAGGGTCCGCTTGGCGCCAAGGGGGATTACCTTGTTCGCGACACGATGAAGGTCATGGGAGTCCCCGGTCATCTTGCCAAGCCGATTTGCGCCCTCTTTTTTGTAAATCTCGCCGATCCCATGGAAGGCGGCACCGGACACACGATCCGCGTTTGCCAGAGGGAGGGTGTGCCTGTGATTTATCAGGATGAATGGAGCTGCTGGAAAATCTGATTGCGACGATTATCCCAATCCCTCTCGGATGAGAAAATCCCTCGGAGTGGTAACAAAAACTCCGTAAACTTCCGTATTAAGAAGCAGCGCAAAATCCCGGGCGTCCAATGTCAGGAGAACATCAGGCTTTGACGCGAGCGCCGATATGAGAACTGGCCTTGTCTTTGCCCTTCTCGATAGAGGGCCAATATTTTTTGAGCCGCTAACGGGCATCTTCGTGAGTGCGAGGCTGCCCATGCCCTTTGCAAGGTAGACCTCAAAGCTGTATTTTGAATGTGCAAGCAGGAAGCAAAATGTATTTTTAAATGTCGCGGAACGCGTTTATTGGCCTGCGGCGAAGATAGGCTGTGGCTTCGGCAAATTTGAATTCCGATGCAATAAAACAGAGTTTGAGAGTGACCTTGTGCATCAAGGAGCCGGCGGTGACTTTTTGAGGTTGACCCATCCTGAGAGACGGACGCGTTCCACCAGTGCCATGTGAGGCACTGTGAGCGCAGCCAGTCCGACAAATACGATCTGAACGATGCGTGCGTCGAGCGGCGTGGATTGGAGGAAATACCAAGCGATGAGGGAAACAACCAGCACACCAAACATGGGTAACAAGGCCGCAGCGAGAACAAAGAGGCGCGATGATTGCGCCGAGTAGTCGATGGTTCGGAGGATATGCCGCGCACTGTGCATGGCGCAAAAAAAGAGCGTGAAAGACAGGAGGGGTGGAGCAAGCACCGAGAGTGCGGCTACGGCGACGAGTTCCAAGGCTGTGAGCCAATCCGTGCGACTCCTCTGGATCGCAGCCAGTATCAATCCGCCGAGCCAAGGCCATGCAAGCAGTCCGAGCCACGGCATAACGAGGGCGGCAGCACTTTCGCCAGCGAGAAGCGAAAAAAGGCGTGCCGTTTCGACAGCGTGCAGTGCGGTAGGAAGGATGACGACTGCACCTCCGTAGAGAGCCCGTGTAGGCCATGGTGTTCCTTCCACCGGGTCACCAGAAAAGTGAAAGGCCGAGATAAAGAGGAAAGCCAGGAGGAAAATAGCGGGCTGTAGAAGCCATATCCCCACAACCAATGCGGAGAGGAAGAGGTATATCGAGCCAAAGAAAATCCAACCGCGTAGGCTATCGATGCCATAGATTTGGCTCGCAAAAATGGTATCGAGTGCGCCGTGAGGGACACCAAGGACAAGGATGAGAGATGCGATGACGAGCAATTCGATTTGTGAGTTGAGCTGCCCCAAGGATGCCGCCATGGCAGCCAAGAGGATTGCTCCGCAGCAAAAAACCAATCCTTGTAGACGCAACAGGCTCATACGCTCTGGCCTCTTGGTCTTTTGTGGGCGCGGCCTGCCATAAAATCTGGGATTTCTGCTAAGAACGGCCACGCGGGCAGAGAAAAAGCGACTGATAGAGAATCGGCCAGAGTGGCTTGGTCACTCATAAAACGAATGAGCCTGTATGGATTTTTCATTTTAAAAAGTGAGAGATAAAGATCCGGCGCGATTTCGGGCCGGGCACGGAGGACGCGGAGGAACAAATCGTCCATGGTTCGGAGGCTCCAGGAATCGGGAGGATGGTTCACAGGGCCATGCCCTGAGGAGAGGGCCAGCGCACAGGCTTGGGCCCAGCGTTGGATTCTTTGGAAGGCAAAGCCAGATGAAGACCTCGCCCCACCAGCGGTGACTCCCACGCGCACAGATGCGGTCTGTGTGGCAGGTGAAGGATTTGTGAGACCCATGGGAAGGATGCCGTGTTCGGTCTTCCTCACCGAATATTTTGACGCACCAATCTGAGCAGAAATGCCGAGGTCAAGATCACGGGAGAGTTCGTCTGGCCCGAGTGGATCTGGGGCGAAGACGGTGAACTCGATGAGGGCGCGTTGCGGGGAAAACGGCAGCACATAGATGAAGGGAATCCGATCGTTTTCGATTGGCAAGAAATTCATGAGGGAAGCAGAAGTTGTATCGAACGCAGGCACCTCGCATTCGATTTCCCGGCCCAAAAAGGATTGCCACAGCACCGCCTCACCGGCTTGGACAGGCAGCAGGGGGCGCGTGTCGACAAGAAACCTTGCTGCATACGGCCCTGCGTTTGTTTCAATCCGCCAGAGGTCGCCATCTCTCCAGGGCTCGGAGGCAAGCGCCGTGCCTGTGGCAAGTTCCATACAGGGATTTTGCGCGATCTCCCGGACCGCAGCGGCGTAAAAGGTCTCGGCGGCGATCATCTCATAGGGAGTCGTGCGACAGTCGACATTGACACGGCGGGCGTGTGTTTGCAGTGAAACGGAATGCCAGCGCTGAGTGACCAAGTGGCGGAGTTGTGCGGAGTCATTTCCCCAGAAGCACCATGTGCGATCGTTGGCGTATTCGCTTCGGGGTTCCACGATGAGGACTCTTTTTTTTTCCAGGCGGTTGGAAAGCCTCATGGCAAGGCTGAGGCCAGCACACCCGCCCCCAATAATGATCAACTCGAAGGGAAAGGTCATGCGTTGTTCCCTGTGCCGGGGAAACCCCTTAGAGCCACATGCAGGCTGGAATCGTGACTCGCTGCGGGGTGCCAGAAGAAGTTTGTCAGGGGAGTGCGGAGAAACGCACTTGCGGTGATGATTGCTTTTTCTGGAGAGCCCACCACGACCCGTTGGCTCCAGTAGTCGCAATCGCGGCGACGCAGTTGGGTGCCGATGGCGCGATAAACTCGGGCCGCAGCCAAGATTCCACACCGTGCTCGAAGAGGAAGATAGGCGAGACCCCTTTCTCCGCTGACATAGTAGAGGTCGGCTTGGTCGAGGAGCCAAGAAACAGATCGGCGCAAAAGAGGAAGAAGATTTTCCTCGGGCAGGACCAGATCAGCAGGCTCTATGCCTCCAATCATCGTTGCAGGAAGATAGCAGCGGTTCATGGCCGCATCTGCCGCAATGTCGCGGCAAATATTTGTGAGCTGCATGGCGATACCGAGATCGATTGCATGCGGGTAGGCGACGGGGTTGTGAACATCCAGCACACCGCACATCATGACCCCCACAGTGCCAGCCACGCGATAGGAGTAGCGAAGTAGAGACGCTTCGTCTGGGATACGCACAGAGTCGAGGTCCGAAAGCAGACCCTCGACAAGCTCGAGAATGATGGCAGGGGATATCCGGCACTCGTGCATGAGGTCGAGTCCATCGCGAAGTATGGGATCGGAGGTGATACCTGAGCTCACCGCGCTGCGCACTCTGAGCAGTTTTTCCCGTGCGGAGTCGCGGGATGACGCCTCGTCGGCCAAGTCGTCAAGGTGGCGACAGAAGGCATAAAGTCGCGTTGCCCGCGAGGCATGCGGCTCTCCAAGAAAAGTGCGCGCCCAGTGAAAGCTCCGGCCTTTCGACGCAAGGGTTTCCTCGGCGGTGGCCGAGACTGGGAGGGTAGCGGAAAGCATGCCCGATTTCACGGCTGGGCTGGGGTTGGCACCAGCGTGTCGAGCACCTTTGCCGAGCAGATGACGCCTGGCAACCCTGCCCCTGGGTGCGTTCCAGCCCCCACAAGAAAGAGGTTTTTAACTCCTTCGGCTCGATTGTGGAAGCGGAACCACGCGGATTGTCTGAACAAGGGAGCCACGGAGAAACCTGCGCCGTGCACGCTCAGATACTCGCCTTTGAAATTCTCGGGTGTTTTAAAGAAATCTTCCGTGATGCATGAAGAAAGGTTCGGCAGGATGGTTCGTTCGAGTGCTTCGATGATACGCTCACGGAGACGTGGACCCTCGACTCCCCAATCGATGCGGGCTTGGAGATTGGGGACAGGACACAGCACATAGAAACTATCGCACCCTGCTGGGGCAAATGTGGAATCCGTGGCAGTCGGCCGATGCAGATAAAGGGAAAAATCCTCGGCCAGTTTCTTGTGGTGGAAGATATCCTCGAGGAGTTCCCGATAGCGTGGCCCCATCCAGATCGTGTGGTGGGCGACATCGGGATAGGTTCGTGTCGTTCCAAAGTAGAGCACGAAAAGCCCCATCGAATAATGGGCTGCGGCAAGCTTGAGGCGCGCGGAGACGGCCTGATCCTTAGGCGGGACCATGTTGCTGTAGAGATGGGCGGCATCGGCATTTGAAACCACCACATCCGCGCGAAGAACTTCTCCATTGGCAAGAACCGCCCCCTTGGCAACTCCGCCCTCGATGTGGACTGCGTGAACAGTTGTGTTGAGTTTGATCTCAATCCCCTGACGCTCCATGAGGGCCCCGAAGGCTTGTGTGATGGCGCCTGTGCCGCCCATGGCAAAGTGCACACCGTGCGCTCGCTCCAAGTAGTGGATCAGTCCGTAGATACTCGTCGTGTCAAAAGGATTTCCACCCACGAGGAGCGGTTGAATGGAGAATGCCTGACGGAGCTTCTCGCTTCTCAGATGGCGTGAAACCATCTGCCAAACGGTCTCGTAATTCCGAAGACCGATGAGGCCGGGAATCTGTCGCACCATGGTCAGGAAGGCATCGAATGGTTGGGCGGACAGCTTGGTAAAACCGACATCGTAGATTCTCTGCGAGTGGGCGAGTAGAGCCCGGTAGCCATCGCAATCGCGCGGCTCGATACGGGCGATTTCCTCGAGCGTTTCCTCCAAAGTGCCTCCGTAGTCAAAGTGGTCACCATCAGGAAAGTGAAAGCGATACCAGGGCTTCAGCGGGACGAGGGTGACATGCTCGGAGAAACGCTCGCCAAAGAGGGCGAACAGCTCTTCAAATAAAAAGGGCGCTGTGATGACCGTCGGACCGGCATCGTGGCGAAAGCCGCCTTTTTCAAAAACCTGCCCCCGCCCACCCAAGGCCGCACAACGATCGACGAGTGTTACGCTGTAGCCTTTTGAGCGGAGACGGAGTGCGGCAGCGATACCACCGAAGCCAGCTCCTATAACGAGAGCATTCATTGGCGCCAGTCTTTTAGAATCGTTGGCAGAGCGCCAGCGCAAGATCCCTCAGAAATAGACCGGAGTTGTTCGGCAAGCGATTGGCAATATCGATTGTGTTCTCGAGTCGCCGAAGAGCCATCTCACGGGCAAGCACCTGAGAATTTTCGCCATGGCCGGCGGCTTGGAGAACGAGAAGTGCATTCACAGCCCGAGGCCCATCGTCACCGGCAGCGTCACTTTCGATATCTGCGATGTCATCCATAACTTGATAGCTGAGGCCGAAGCCCTCAGCAGCTTCCCGCACCTCGCCGAGCCACGCCTTTTTGTCAGCCAGCAAGAATGCCATCTCCAGCGGAAGACTCAACAAAGCACCGGACTTCGCGAGTGCCATTTTTTCATAAAAAGCCATGCTGTCGACCTGGCGACCTCGTGTAGAAAGCTCGCTACATTGCCCGCAAATGACCCTCAAGGTGCGCCGATGAACCAAGGCGAGGAGCTCTGGAAGAAGGTGAATCGTTTTGAGACCTGCAAGTGCAGCGTAGGCTGCGGATAGGAGCAGGTCGCCGGTGCAAACCGCCATATCGTCTCCATAGAGAGACCAGACAGTCGGTTGGCCTCTGCGTGTTTTTTCGCGGTCGTGCAGATCGTCGTGGACTAAAGATGCATTGTGTAGCAACTCGGCAGCGGCAGAAATAGCCATGGAGTCGCCTGAATCCAATCCAAGCGCAGTGCCTGCATGAAAGGCCAAGCGGGCCCTGACCCTATGCCCGCCCGATGAAAGAACGCTGGACGCTGCGGCGATAGGAGCATCCGCGCAATCCGTCTCGCTTTCGTCGCCGCGCACGAGGACCAACATGAACTCGTTCAAATCGGCCAAAAAATCCTCAGGGAAATCAGACACTGCAAGGGGGGCAACTGCATGTGAAGTCATCATAGGAACGGCTTATACCAGCGCAAGGGGCTCATGCGGCCAATGGAATCGCAGGAGCCCCGACACGGAATCCGAATATTTGAACTCTCAAGCTCTGGGGGAAGAATCCCCCAGAGCAGATGATAGTTGAGACGGATGGTTTAGTTTGCTTTGGCTGCTTGTTTATCTGTCTCGCTGACTGCTGCTGTCCAGATGATCACGCCGAAGGCGATTTTGTTGACCACATCAGCCAAGTTGTAGGTCACATTCAACAACACCATGCTGTCTTTCGGGGAGGCACCGGTGAGGTAACCAAGGAAGTAACCGATGGGGTAAATGGCCCAGCCAACCACAACGATCCAGCGCATGAGGTTGAACGCCGTCTGAACTGATGGAGGTGCGGAGTCTGCGTTGATCTTACCAGCCTCGCCGAGGAAGATTTCCCAGAGGATGTAGAACCAACCAAGCATTCCAATGATGAAACCGAGCCACACATTTATCCTTCCAGCCTCACCGAGGTATCCACCGATCAACATGACCAGTGTGCCAATCATCAGCCGCCAAAAAACTCCACTCGGGACTTTAGTGATTGCTGAGAGAATGAGGTAAAACTCTACCATCAACAATGGAACAGTAATGATCCAGTCGATGTAACGGAATACTGTTGGACTATCGCCTGTGCTCACCCACACATCGCGCATGTAAAAATAATGCGATGCGGCTACGAGAGTGACGAGTCCGGAGACTGTCAGGGATGTTTTCCACTTCGGGGAAACGCGCTGGATTTCCAAAAAGAAAAACGCCGTTGCCGCAACGAGCGCCATAGAGATCATCCAAAACGATACACCAACAAGATCGTCAGCTTTCAGATCGCCGCCAGAAGCGGCAAATACATCAGTCGGTAAGGCTAACGCTAATAATCCAATTAAGGATGCTTTTGTTAATAAGTTAGGGTTTTTTATGTTCATTATTTTGCTTTTTTATTTCACTGCATTTTCCACTGACATTGTATAAAGAGTGTTAGAGGGCAGGGGGGGCTGAAAGCTGGCGGAGAGGGCCTATATCTGTTAGCCACACAGCTTATACGGGAGGATGTCGATGAGAGTTGCAGTTTTTTGCAGAAGAACAACCTTTTTTTTCGGGGAAGGCAAAAATGCTGAGGCCTTCGGGAATGGCGTTTTCTGTCCAACGAGCGCGATCGGGAGCGGATTATACCAATGTCTTTAAGGTTGTAGATTTTCAAAGGCATTTTGTAGGTCGGGCGTCCCGCCTGACACAGAGCGACCTACGCCCGCGGGTCTCTGGCTTGGAGCCTACGACTCGGAAAGCGAGAGCGCTTGTCCGCTCATTTTTTGATGAGCCGGGCGGCGGAAAAGCGGAATTACTTGCTTCGCATGACAAAAACTCCATCCCAGTCGACCGGGGGTGGTGAGGCCATGAGTTGGTGGATGCGCTCCAGCATGACGAGCGAGGGAGTGGAGGGAGAATCGGAATTGCGTTCCGGGCGGTTGGGTTCGAGTGTGGCAGCCTCGGTGAAGCAAGCCAAGGCGGCATCCCAGCGTTGAGCCCGGTAGTGCTCGATACCTTGGGCGTAGGTGGCCAAACATCGCGCGGTGGCATCATCCAGCTGTTGGCGGAGGCAGACGACCTCATACATCTCAGCCGGCTCGCTGCGTCCTTTGACGATGATTTTATCGAGGAAACGGAAGACGCACTCGTCTCCTGCAGCCTCTGCCTCGCGTTTGGTCTCGCCGGTGACCATCGTGTAAACGCCGTAGCTCTTTGCTCCACTTTCACAGCGTGCCGCCAGATTCACACTGTCGCCCATCATGGTGTAATTGAATCGTTTTTCGGATCCCATGTTGCCGACAGTGGCATGGCCGGTGTTCAGGCCGATGCGCATTTGCATTCGGCAAACAAAAGGTGGCCACTTATCGCCCTCACCTGCCCACTTGGCGCGGAGTTCGAGCAAGCGTGCGTGGAGGAGTTGTGTAGTTACACAGGCTTTGTAGGCATGTTTTTCCAGCTCCACTGGGGAGTTGAAAATGCCGACTATGGCATCACCGATGTATTTGTCCACGTAGCAGCCCTGCTCCATCAGAATATCCGTCATCGCAGTGAGGTATTCATTCATGAGGGCAACAAGCTGCTGGGGAGTAAGCAGCTCGGAGAAGCCCGAGAAGCCTTGGACATCTGAGAAAAAGGCGGTGATTTCCGCATCGATGCCACCGAGTTTAGGCTCCTCACCACTCTCGAGCATTTTTTCAACGAGAGAGGCTGACAGGTAGGTTCCAAACATTCCGGTGATGCGGCGCTTTTGCTTGCGCTCGTTCGAAAGGTGAATGAGCGCTCCCGCAAATGTGCAAGAAACAGCAGAGCCAAGTGGGGCGACCAGAGGAATGATCAGGTCAAATTTCCCGAATAACAAAAAAGCCGCTCCAATGTAAGATACAACGAGCAGCGCGCCAAAAATTCTGGCCAGCAGGTTGAACCGCTGAGGAACAAAGCAGAATGAAGCCGTTGCGAATCCAAGGAGAAAAATTAAACCGCAGTTCAGCCAAATGGGAGGGCGGTGGATAAATCGACCGCTGATGATTGTTTTCAAAAGGTTGCCGTGCACCGAAACGCGTGGGACGGATGCCAATCCATTCAGCGGGGTGAGGCTGATATCCTTTAGCAGGGCATCAACCGGGCCGATGAGGACAACGCTGTCTTCGAAAGGCGCAAAAAACTCACGCGCCTGTTGTTTCTCCTCTTCCGATCCATTGTCCATCGCCTGCCCAAATGCCATGACATGCACGATGCTGGCATGATGGTCTTTTTCCATCCAAGCCCCGAACCAATTGGGCTCCACGATCTGCTCCATGAGAAGCGGGATTCGAGCCGCCTCAGTGCCATCCTCTTTGGTTACAATCAGATTATCCCTTGTCAGGGAAACGGCTGACTCCTTGAGTCCCCAATAGAGCATGGCCAGCCTGAGGGACAACGGTAAATAGGTGTGATTTGTGGTCCTCGCAAAAAACGGAACGAAGCGGACATCATTGCCAATCGTATCGATCAAGCCAACATGCCCCCATGTCGGACCCACTATCGGGAAAGCCGGCATCTCCGGGGTTTCCTCCTCGTCGCCCGCCTTGGCCTTTTCGAAAAGAAACGGGAAGGAACTCTTCGTGCCAAAGGTCGCTGCAGCTACAACATTTTTGTTTGTGTGAATCGACTTGCCGAGTTTCTTGCTCCCCTCCTCCGCCTCATCACGCCCCAGAGCAGGAATCCCTGCCATAGAGAACACAAAGTCCAATCCCGCAGCTTTGATTCTCCCGTATTTGAACAAGGCATCCAATGCCATGGCAAAATACTCGCGGTTCCAAGGGAAATTCCCAAGCTGCGCAATCGATTCCGTGTCGACATCCACATAGCACACCTTCACAGGAGCATCCATCGACCCGCGCGCATTGATCCTGGCATCGATGGTCTTGACCTCCAACGAAGCAATAAAGCCATCAGGCCCCAGAAAGTTTGCCCTTTCCGCAAAAGGATTCAGGGGAAATTGAGAAGCCAGAATCCAAAATGAGCAGAGGATACAAAAAAAAAGAGCGCTGAAGAATGTCTCTTGGTTGGAGTTTTTATTAAACAAAAGAGGAGCCTCTTGGTTGGAGTGTTGAGCAATGCAAGGGATGAAGTTTAAAAAAAGAAGGCAGGTCTTGCGAGGCCGAAAGTTCAGGGTGGTAAAGCATTTTTCAGGGTTTGAAAATCCTCGCTGGGTCAGGATGCAGGCGGGTTGATGCGGGAGCGCGCTCAAACTTGGGGTTGAGATTTTGCACTGGAGAGGCATAATCGCAACCCACATGAAACATTTTATTCCAGCCCTGCTTCTCGGTTTGACAATGGTCGCCGTCTCAGCGACAGACACTGCCTCCATGCAAGACATCCGTATTATTCTTACCACCAGCAAAGGCCCTATCGAGGCCACACTGCAACCATCCGCCGCACCTGTAACCGTTGCAAATTTCCTGAACCTCGCAAAACGCGGTTACTACAACGGCATCACATTCCACCGCGTCATCCCGCAATTCATGATCCAAGGCGGCGATCCGACAGGCACGGGAAGCGGCGGCCCCGGCTACCGCTTCGAAGACGAGGTCAAGTCAGGCCTCAAGCACGACAAACCCGGTATCTTCTCCATGGCGAATGCGGGCCCTGGAACAAACGGGAGCCAGTTTTTCATTACTCATGTTCCCACACCCCACTTGGACGGACGCCACACGGTTTTCGGTGCCACCACCAAAGGCCAAGACACCGTGAACGCGATCCGCATGGGCGACACCATCGAAAAAATCGAAATCCTCGATCCCACCGACGCACTCTTCACTGCGGAGAAAAAACGCATCGATGAGTGGAATGCCACGCTCGACAAAAAATAGAAAACTCCCGTTTGAAAAAAAAGGCGGAGGGCAACACCCTCCGCCTTTTGTATTTCGAGAGGGGCCTTGAGCGTCCGTGCCTCCCGCAATCTCGTTCCCTGCCCCATAGTAACACAAAGATAACCTTGGAGGGACAACATCGCCTAAACGCTGAAATAAAAAAATATTGACTATACGGCAAGTTCGGGCTGGGAGAACAAGGCCGCATCTGTCTTTAGCATCCTCCGCAACTCGAGATCACTCGCTTCCGCAGGATTTCTCACAAGGAACGGGATGGGTGAAGCCTTTCCGCTCTGAAGCACTCCGTCATTTGAAACGCCTCCCGGAAAAAAACGGGTCTTCAGACATCGCTGCTTTTTCCACAACACACGGCGATGAGAGGAAGGCGACGACCTCTATCGTGCCAGAAATCCATGTCAACAGGAGCTACGATAATTTCGTGGATTTGCAAAATGTCTAACCTCAGCCAAGTTGCAAACATGCGACTTTTTCAGCTTGTTCCTTCCGCTTGCACCCTTCTTGTAATTTTTTCTCCACTCCACGCTGGAGATAAGGAATCCAGAGGTCAGAAACCCGCAGCGCCGATTGTGATTCCAGTGACCGCCACAGGGCCGTCCACCACCACCAAACTTGGCAACTCTTACATTACCCGCTCTCCCGGCGGTCAATCCTTCACCACATCGCAACTCGGCTCGTCGACTGTGACTCGCGATTCCCAAGGCAATACTTGGACAACCAGCAAGGTTGGTAATAGCTATGTCACGCGCGGCTCCAACGGCCAGCAGCAGACTACGACGAAACTCGGCAATTCCTTCGTGACCCGTGACAGCAAGACGGGGTCTACACTCACCACTTCATCGCTTGGCAATACATTTCAGACACGCAGCAACTCCGGATCATCCTGGTCCACCTCGCAGCTCGGCTCCTCGCTCATCACTCGCAGCGGCCAGACCTCTGAGAAACGGGACGGGAAAGCTGCACAGGTGATCGTGATCCCCACAGCGAGGTAGAGCCTCACCTGCCTGCAAGAATCTCTACAAAAATCTCGCCCAGTTTGGCCAGTGCTGGCCTCATTGCGAGATTCCGTGAGCTCCACACGGGGCAGGGAGTGATTTCAGATTCAAGCAACTTGGCCGCTTTCGCGATCGATCCTTGGTCGGCGAACTGACAAAGATTCCGCCAATCGATCAAGCCACACCCCAGCGCGAGGAGGACTTTCTGATATATAACTATTCAGTCATACCATATGAAATCTTGAGGGATAGTCGTTCCTTGCAGTCCTAAATACCTTGCAGGTGTGAAAACAACAAAACCCACCACCACAGAAAAAAGAATCGGACTCGTCGCGGCCAGCCCCGCCGAGTTCCTCGTGCACCAACGGCTCGGGAAAACCCTCTTCGCCGGAAGGGGGCGTGCTGCGTTCATCCTGCCCGGAATCGACCGCGCCTACCTTATCCCCTCAACCTTGCAGTCCGTCGCCTTCCAAGCCGACCAGATCACAGCCGAGAACCAAGGCGTGGAAATTATGGGGTTTGCGATCTACTCGATCGCTCGACCAGAAAAGGCGATCGAGGCCATTGACTTTACCATTCCCTGCCTCGCCCTCGACATGATCGCCTCGCACCTTCGACAGGTAGTCGAGTCTGCGATCCGCAGCGAGCTTGCGAACCTCAGCTTGGACAATGCCTTGCGCAAACGCGGGGCGATCATCGAGCGCATGCGAGCTGAACTCGCTGATGTGGCTGACCGACTCGGCCTCGACATCGCCACCGTGGAGATCAAGACAGTTACGATCATGTCCCGCGAACTTTTCCTGAACATGCAGGCTCCCTACCGCAACAGCATCCGCCTGCAGAGCGAGCGCAGCCGCCTTGAAACTGATGAGATCATTGCCAAGGAGAACGACGCCATGAGGGAGCGCGACGCCAAACGCCAAGCCGAGTTCCAAGCCGCCGAGACCGTCCGACGCACCGCCCACCTCAAGACCGGGGTCGGCCAGGACGCTGAAATCGAGTGCCTGCGCGCCGAGAGCAAAACGGAAACCGAACTTGCAAAACTCGACGCCACAGTCTCCCTGCGCGAGGGCACTGCCGAGCGCCAGCGTCGGATTGCGCGGGCCGATGCCGAAATCCTCGAGATCGAAAGGAACCTCGACGCCGACCGCTTCGCAAATGAACGCCAGCGCCACTTCAACGCCGCCGAGGTCGCCAAAATCATAGATGCCACCGAGCGCCGCACGATTGAAACCGCGAACACCGCCAACCCACTGCGCCTCGTCGCCGCGAACCTCCCCAAGATCACCGAGAATCTGAACTTCGGCCAAATCAACCTTGGCGACCCTGTTCTCGCGCGACTTCTGGAGGGTCTCGCCGAACGGATCGGAAAACCCAATCAAGGAGAGAGCAAATGAACCACCAACCCTACGACCTAAGCTCATCCTGGCTTTATCTGGCCGGAATTTTTGACCCGTCTCGGGCGCGCCGACCTCCCCGTCGGCTCTTCGAAAGTAAAAGGAGTGAAGAACGACGAACCCGTGCAAGGAGCCAACGGGGACGTTGGCGCTCCTAAGGCGAGTTTGTAACGACAAATTTTGTTTTTTACGAATTATACTCGTTACAAAATACGCTTCTGCCCTTAAATCTCGTGACAAGCTCAGTGCCATGCTGGGCAAACCTTTTCAATCCAAGCTAAAGCCGTATGAAGCCGAGTTGAGGAAAATCCTCAGTTCGGGCTGTGGTTTTCGTGGCGCGGCGGCGGAGATTAATCGACGACACGGGTTGAATTTGAGCCACAACGCGGTTTTTTCCTTTCTGAAAAACCGACCCGCTCCGCGCGCCGAGCGAAGGCTTTTTTACGAAGGGCTTCCCACCGATATCCGCGATCAACTCCTCAAGCGCCTCGCTGCAGAGTGGACACACGAATCGACCGCCATCGAGGGGAACACACTGACTCTCGGTGAAACCGTCAAAATTCTGGAGCTCGGCCTCACCATTGGCGGCAAGCCGCTTCGTGAGCATCAGGAGGTTTACGGGCATGCGAGGGCGATCGATTTGATCTACGGAATGGTCCGCCGCGCGCTCACTTGGGAGGATCTATTCGCCCTTCACAGGGCAGTGATGCCCCTTTCTGCGGTGGATTCACTTAATCCCGCGGGCGACTGGAAAAAAGATTTCAACGGAACGACCGGCGTGGTGGACGGCAAGAGCGTTTATATGGAATACGCAGCCCCTGCCGATGTGCCACGATTGATGGATCGCTGGCTGATCGATTTTAACAAAACACGCCCAATCAATCGCCCCGCGCAGGCCGTTGCCGCCTATGTCCGGACGCATATGGTTTTCGTTCGCATCCATCCGTTTTTTGATTGCAACGGCAGAATGGCTCGGCTGATTGCCAATCTCCCAGTTCTGGCCGCAGGCTTGCCACCAATCCTCGTGCCGATGTCGTGGCGAAGCGACTATATCGACCTCCTCTGGCATTACCAAAACACCGTCGGCCGCATCGGTCGCGGGAGTCCGCTTCTGCCTCCGCACCCGGCTCTCCGCGAGTTCAAGGCTCTGCTTTTGAGCGAGTGGAAAAAGACCAGATCGCTTGTCGAAGAAGCCCAGCAACTCGCAAGGCAGCGCTTCTCCGAAGCATCCTGATTTTCACCGATCTGAGCAGCGGAGGGTTCGTATCGTAGAACTTGACAAGGATAATACATTGTATAACTTCGAGTCATGACTTTCCGTTTTATCGAGCTTCAGGCATTCACTGAGGAAGTGTTGCGCGTGGCCGATGAGGAAATCCTTCGGGAGTTTCAGATGGAACTTGCCGCCAATCCTGAATCCGGCGCCCTCATCCAACACTCTGGAGGTCTGCGCAAGGCAAGATTTCGCCTCCCAGGTCGCGGAAAAAGCGGTGGAGCCCGAGTTATTTATCTTTGGCAGCCAAATCTCCGCCTTTTCATCTTATTCATGCTCTACACCAAATCTTCGCGCGCGAATATCAGCGCGGCGCAACTTTCCCGACTACGATCCGCGGTCGAATCAATCAAAACTCAATACAACCGATGAAAACCAAACCAAAAGACATAAACCTGAATTTCGACGATCTTATCTCACGCGTTGAAGGTTTTGCATCTGGAGCCGAACCTGTAAAGGAAACTCACATTACTATTCCACAACCAATCAAAGCCATTTCCCCAAAACAGATTCGTGCCACTCGGGCATCGCTCGGCTTTTCGCAGACCCAGTTCGCAGCCCTTCTCAATGTTCCAAAGGTCACTGCCATTTCCTGGGAAAATGGAACTCGCAAACCCAGCGGGGCTGCCCTCCGTTTGCTAGCAGTAGCAAAAAGTCACCCCGAAGCGCTGCAAACCGTTTGAGGAAATCCCGCCGACCAGAACGCAAATCTGGAGCAAAGATTTCCCCGGTAACAAATGCGGACTTCGATAGATCGCATCAAAGAAATAGAGGCGGAGCTTCATGATCTGGAAGCTCGCAGGCAGGGATTGCTTGCAGAAATGCGCGAAATTCGGAGTGCAGCGGAATCTCCCGAATTGATTCTCGGTAAAGGCACACCGAGCACCAATGAAGAAAAGATTGATTTGTTCCTGAGCCTTTTTGGTGCGAGACGGTCTCTTTATCCGAAACTTTGGATCAACCGGAAAAAGGGCTCAAAAGGGTATTCGCCAGCCTGTAGTAATGAATGGGTTCATGGAGTCTGTGAAAAGCCGCGCGTGAAGTGCTCTGATTGCCCGAACCAGAATTTTCCACCGCTCGATCATTCGGCAATTCACTCGCACCTCATCGGACGCCACACCATCGGAACCTACGCGATCCGCGAGGACGATAGTTGTATTTTTCTGGCAGCGGATTTCGATGGCGATGGGTGGATGCAGGACATCGAGGCCTACCGCCGCGCAGCAGAACAAATGGGGATTTCTGTTGGCATGGAGCGTTCGAGATCAGGCAACGGCGGTCATGCTTGGATTTTCTTTGCAAGTCCGGTGCCAGCAGTCCTGGCGCGCAGGCTTGGAACGCTGATTGTAGATCGCGCTTCGTCTTTTCACCGGGGCATGAAGCTCTCAACCTACGATCGATTTTTTCCCAATCAGGATACATGCCCCCAGGGTGGTTTTGGAAATCTCATAGCGCTGCCGCTGCAGCAAGAGCCTCGAAAATCGGGGCACACACTGTTTCTGGATGAAAATTTCGACCCTGTTTCCGACCAGTGGTCGTGTTTGGCGAGTCTCCAAAAAATCGATTTAACCGAGTTGCAACGGCTTCTTGAAACCAATTGCAGCCCCGAGAAAGACATCGACCCCACAGAGTCCATATCGCTGAATTTTGATGAGAGCGCATTGAATGTGATTCCACAAGCCGTTCGACGAGGGGATTTCAAAGGAACGCTGAAATTGCTTAGAAGTTCGCAGATTTCCATTCCTCTCGCCGATCTGCCAACAAGTCTTGGAGCATCTCTCAAACGCCTCGGGACAATCGCCAATCCCGTCTTCTATGAAAAACAGCGACTTCGTTTTCCAACGATAAACATTCCGCGATTCATCTTCTGCGGAGAGGAGCATGACGACAAGTTGGTGCTTCCGAGAGGAACCCTGCATGACATCGAAAAGCTTGTTTCCAAAGCAGGCGGAAAGATTGAAGTTATCGACAGGCGACCTGCTCCAGCAACGGCTGATCTTTCCTTCATCGGAGCTCTCACAGCCACTCAGAGCACTGCCGTGGATGCCATTTTGGGGCATGAAGAGGGAGTTCTCGTCGCGCCTCCGGGCGCTGGAAAAACCGTGATGGCCTGCGCGGCCATTGCCCGCCGAAGCACACCCACATTGATTTTGGTCCATCGCAAACAGCTTCTCGATCAATGGAGCGATCGGCTTCAGAATTTTCTCGGGCTCTCAAAAAACGAAATTCATGTCTTGGGCAAAGTGCGCTACCCCGCTGCTCCCGTGGCTCTCGGAATGTTCCCCACGCTCGCACGGTCAGAGTTTCCCGAAGCCCTGTTTGCAAAATATGGGCATGTCATCATCGACGAATGCCATCATGTGCCGGCAGCGTCTTTTGAAGCTGCGATGAAATGCTGCACAGCCCGCTACATTTTGGGATTAACTGCCACACCGAATCGAAAAGACGGATTGCAAAAAATCCTCTTTCTCCAATGCGGCCCCATTCGACACCGAATTGATCTCGACCACTCCGAGGAGCAGTCGAGAACAGTATTTGTGAGGGAATTTTCCCTGCGCCTCCCTGCAGAGAAGGATCGTCTTCCGATTCATCAAATCTGGGAACATCTCATTCAATCTGGCGAAAGAAATCGCGCCATCGCATCGGATGTCGTTGCCGCTCTTGAACAGCAAAGGTTTTGCGCCCTACTGAGCGACCGCAAAGAACACCTCAACGCCCTTGAATCCTTGCTGCGCGAAAAATGGCCTGAGGAAAGCATTTACCGAATCGATGGTTCAACCAAGCAAAAGCTAAGGACGGCCATTCTTGGCAATCTCCGCTCGAAGGCGTCCGAGGGCCGAGCATTCGCGCTGCTCGCGACCGCCTCCTTGCTCGGCGAGGGATTTGATATGCCCGAACTCGACACTCTTTTCCTCGCCATGCCGATTTCCTTTAAGGGCCGATTGATCCAATATGCCGGACGACTTCACAGGTTTTCCGAAAAGAAGAAGTCTGTGCGAATTTACGACTATGTGGAACCCGACCACCCGCTCACGGCGCAGATGTATGGAAAGCGAACCGTCGCCTACCGTGAGATGGGTTACTCGATCCAGATCGTAGGCAGCGATCCATTATTGCCATAGGGTGCAACGCCTCAGGCGTGCGGATATCCCCGTCGGCTCATCGAAAAAACCCGTGCAAGAAGCCAACGAGGACGTTGGCGCTCCTAAGGCGAGTTTGTAACGACAAATTTTGTTTTTTACGAATTATACTCGTTACAAAATGCGCTTCTGGCCTTTAAACTCGTGACAATTTCAGTGCCATGCTGGGCAAACCTCTCTAATCCAAGCTAAAGGCGTTGCATTTTTTATTCTGTAAAAGTTGAGAATTATTTTGGGGGCAGGTCAGCAGGTTTCATGTTGAGGTAGATTTTTCCGCTGAGCCACTCTTTGCTGATTTTTTTTGCTGATTTCGCAGAGGAGGGCGGAGATGAGTCGGAGAAGAGAGACTTCGTTTGGAGAGAGGGAGGCACACGGGTTCTGCGTTTGAGTTCCTGATAGACGCGTTCAATGGCGTTACCTGTGCGCATGCGGCACTGCTGGGCAGTCGGGCAAGGAGTTGGTAAAATCATATTTACTGCTCGTATGGCAGGCAAAAGTTCACCTCCGACCT
>Ga0247832_1003292_pt1 | contig 22393 bp, 17 predicted proteins | sample LaCruzMarch2015__10_FD_192407 | JGI IMG/M metagenome (GOLD analysis project Ga0247832, IMG submission 192407) | Freshwater microbial communities from meromictic Lake La Cruz, Castile-La Mancha, Spain - LaCruzMarch2015_4m | ecosystem: Environmental > Aquatic > Freshwater > Lake | place: Spain... | reverse complement strand
AAAAGGCTTAGAAGAAGCAGCTTTACACGATGATTATTTCGTTTCAAGAAAATTATATCCAAACGTTGATTTCTACTCAGGTATCATTTACCGTGCTTTAGGAATTCCGACCAACATGTTTACAGTAATGTTTGCACTGGGGCGTTTGCCAGGTTGGATTGGTCAATGGAAAGAAATGAGAGCTAACAAAGAGCCAATCGGTCGTCCGCGTCAGATTTACACTGGTGCAACTTCACGTCCGTTTGTACCGCTAGCCGACAGATAAGAGTGGTGCAAAGTCACAATATATTTAAGTACATAACAAAAAAGAGGAAGCGTTTACGTTTCCTCTTTATTATTTATGATTTTTCGATTGTCCTCGCCCTCCCTGACAATGGTATTTGTAATCTTTATTCCTCTGTACCTTTGCTACTTTGTGCCTCAAAGACTTACTTCCTTGCCAAAATCTTTTGCATATATTTCCCCAGAATATCAAATTCGAGATTTATTATACTTCCAATAATTAACTGATGGAAATTGGTATGTTCCCAAGTATATGGAATAATAGCTACGCTAAAACTATTATCTTTTGAGTTTACAACCGTCAGACTCACACCATTGATACAAATGGAGCCTTTTTCTACCGTAATATTATTGTTTGTCGCATCGTATTCAAACGAAATCAACCAACTTCCATTTTGGTCTTCTATGGCTGTACATACACCCGTTTGGTCAATGTGACCTTGTACGATATGTCCATCAAAACGTCCATTGGCGGGCATGCAACGTTCTAAATTTACTTTGTCTCCAAGTTTTAATTTGCCTAAGTTTGTTTTTTGGAGTGTTTCGTCAATAGCAGTAACTTTATATAATGTTGAATGATTAATAGCGAATGATGAATGATTATCTTGCTCACTGCCCATTATTGACTGTGAACCGCCGACTGTGGACTCGCCTAAACTGACAACCGTCAAACAAACGCCATTGTGCGACACACTTTGGTCGATTTTGAGTTCATTGGCAATACTTGATTCAAACGTAAAAGTAAGATTTGTGCCTTTTGAATGAATATCTACTACTTGGGCGGTGGTCTCTACGATTCCTGTAAACATAATTATCAAATTTTAGGATGCTAATAACGGAAATTAAGGTCGAAAAAAGAACAGTTTTTTACTAAATTTATTAACTTAGCAAATTGATTATATCCTTTTGATTTAATAAAATACAAACCTTATAAATATGTTTAAAAACAAAGTTTTTTTAGTAATTATTGTACTCGGTATTCTCGGAATTACATTTTATTCATTAAGTGGGTCAGAAAGTTATTTCGATACCATAAAAAAACAACGTGATACATTTTTAAAAAACTTGATGAGTGAAAATGATTCTCCAATCGCCTCTATCAAAAATTTTTCGGGAATAAAATATTTTGAAGCCGATAAAAATTTTATTGTTGATGCTGATTTTAAGGCTGAAAGTGCAGGACAAGGAATGATTTTGATGACAGACAGCACGCAAAACGAAATTAAAAAAGCAGGAACGGCCACTTTTTCGCTTGATGGAAAAACTTTCACAGTAAATGTTTTTGATGAAGGTGAATATTTTTTATTTCCATTTAGAGATTTAACGAGTGGAAAGGAAACCTATGGCGGAGGGCGTTTTGTCAATATTGGGAAAGACAATTTGAAAGGTGATAAATTAGAAATTGACTTCAATAATGCCCATAATTTTTATTGTGCTTACAACGAAAGTTTTATATGCCCGATTCCTCCAAAAGAAAACTTCATCAATACTGAAATCAAGGCAGGAGAAAAGAAGTATAAAGATTAAATATCATAACCAAATCGGTGATTAAAATCACCGACTATAAGACCGACTATAAGAAAGATAGGAATTGTAATTTTCTTATTTCGGACTTCAAGTCCGAAAAGTGAAATAAGAAATCATTCCTTTGTTCCTTTAGATAGCTAATTTATTCGCTATAAATCGTGATGAGATAGTAACTGACATTCCTTTGTTCCTTTAGATAGCGAATCTAATCGCTATAAATCGTGATGAGATGGGAATTCATTCCTTTGTTCCTTTATATAGCGAAATTATTCGCTTAAATAAAACCCAGTTGATTTTATAACAAGCTAAATTTTATCAAACCAAACCCATAAAAATCAATGAAAAAACACTTCATCAAAACCTTAATCTTTTTTGCTATTAGTTCGTTAGCGTTTTCGCAGGAACTTAAAAGCATCGAAGCCTTCACGGCTGGAATGGAAAAAAAAGAAGGATTCCTTACTTTTTACTGGAATGCCAAAGAAAATAAAATTTGGCTTGAAATTGATAAATTCGATACTGAATTGCTCTATTATCCTTCACTAGCTCAAGGAGTTGGCTCAAATGATATTGGCCTCGACCGTGGCCGTCTAGGGCAAGAACATGTGGTAAAGTTTCAGCGAACAGGCAATAAAATATTGATGGTTGAGCCAAATTACGCCTATCGTGCCATTTCAAACGACCCACTTGAACGCCGTGCCGTTGAAGAGTCTTTTGCCAAGTCAGTTCATTTTGGTTTCGATGTAAAAGCTGAAAGCAATGGCAAAGTTTTAGTTGATTTAACTCCTTTCTTATTGCAAGATGCCGTAGGTGCTGTTCAAGATGTTGCTCGTACAAGGCAGGGAACTTTCCGTTTTGATGCTTCAAGAAGTACAGTTTACTTACCTAATTGTAAAAGCTTTCCAAAGAATACAGAATTTGAAATGACTATTACACTTACGGGCGAAAATGCAGGCCAATACCTCCGTGATGTTGTGCCAACGGCTTCAATCGTAACCATGAATCAGCATCATTCTTTTGTAGAATTGCCAGATTTATCAAAAAATGAATTTAAGGCCAGAGAATATGACCCACGCATTGGCTATGGTGGCATCGAATATTTTGATTATGCAACTCCAATCAGCGAGCCAATTGTAAAAAGATATATTTCTCGACATCGTTTGCAGAAAAAAGACCCAACTTCGATGATGAGTGAGGCTGTTAAGCCAATTATTTATTATATGGATCCAGGTGCTCCTGAACCTATTCGTTCGGCCTTGATGGAGGGCGGTGCTTGGTGGAATCAAGCTTACGAGGCGGCTGGTTATAAAGATGCTTTTCAAGTAAAACTCTTACCTGCCGATGCTGACCCAATGGATATTCGCTATAATTTGATTCAATGGGTGCATCGCAGCACTCGGGGATGGTCGTATGGTGCGAGTATTATTGACCCACGTACGGGAGAGATTTTAAAAGGAAAAGTTACACTCGGTTCGTTACGTGTTCGTCAAGATTTTTTGATTGCTCAAGGCTTTTTGGGTAATTATGAAACTGATACTTCGAAGGTAAAAGAAATTATGCAAATGTCGCTCGACCGTCTAAAGCAGTTGGCGGCACACGAAATTGGACATACATTAGGTTTACCCCATAATTATATTTCGAGTACGGCAGGTCGTTCTTCGGTGATGGATTATCCGCATCCTTTGGTTGATTATGCTAATGGTAAATTTGATCTTTCTCGTGCCTACGCAATGGGAATTGGTGATTATGATAAAGCTTCAATCATTTGGGGCTATCAAGATTTTCCAGCAACTGTCAACGAAAAAGTTGAGTTGGAGAAAATAGTACAAAATACGCTTCGCAAAGGTTTACGCTTTCTAACAGACCAAGATGCACGTCCAGAAGGCTCGGTTAGTGCCAGCACACACTTATGGGATAATGGTGCAGATGCCACAAGTGAGTTGAAAAGAGTGATGGAATTACGTAAAATTGCTTTACAAAATTTTACAGTAAAGAAAATTACAAAATCGACTCCAATGGCCAACTTAGAAGAGGTTTTGGTTCCATTGTATATGTTTCACCGTTTCCAAGTAGAAGCAGCTTCTAAGTTTTTGGGGGGGGCAGATTATAATTTTGCTTTGCGTGGTGATGGTCAATTAGTTTATGAGCCAGTACCAGCCTCAAAACAACGTGAGGCATTTAATGTATTGATGGGTACACTTACTCCCCAGTTTTTGGCTGTTCCTGAACATATTTTGAAGATGATTCCACCACGTGTATTTAGATTTGATGCTAATCCAAGAGAGACTTTCAAACGTCATACAGGTCTTGCATTCGACCCGCTTGCTCCGGCCGAGGCAGCAGCTGGCTTGACATTGAGAATGATTCTAAATCCAGAGCGTTGTTCAAGACTCGTAAGCCAACGAGTGTTGAAAGCGGATTTGCCAACTTTCTCGGAAATAACGAAGGAAATGAATAAAAAGCTTTGGAAGAAGCCAGAAATGGTTGATAATTTGAGTTATTATGCTCAAATCGACCGAATGGTGGCGATGCAATACCTCGACCATTTGATGAAATTAGCCAATAATAATGAAACAGCTTCTGAGGTACGTATGAATGCTTACGCAGCAATTGATGATATTAAGACTTGGGTATCAGGAAAAATGTTTGATGGAGGAGGTTTTGCAAGACTTACTTTATTGAAAATCAAGCAGTTTGAAGAAAATCCAGAAGCGGTGATTTCGTCAAGTGCACTTACACCGCCTGATGGCCAGCCGATTGATTCAGGCTATGATTGGTTAGGTACTGAATGTGAGTGGTAGTTCCATTCCGCCGACTGAACATAAAGAATACTTAAATAAAAAAGGCTTTCAAAACTATATTTTGAAAGCCTTTTTTAATAGCTGCATTGAAATAATCAATAGTTATTTTATTGTAATGTTGATAATTTACAATTTAACTCCATTCGGACTTTCGATAATTAAAATGAATCATTTTACTAAATTTAAGTCCTCAAAATTGTAAAAGGAGCTTCAAATTTCCTTAAAACTCCTTTATATGGTGTAATTTAGCAAATTACTCAGGCGTATTATACAAAGCTACGTTTGAAATAATTGGTTTGGCGAAAGTCTCATCAAAAACAATTCGGAGTTCTTTGGCAGTTGTTGTTGGAAAATAAACGATTCTTTTATGTCCAATCGTTGTTGCAAAAGTGAGGTTTTTCCATTCTCCATTGAGTTTTGCTTGTATATAAAATTTCTTGACTCTCTGCCCATAACGAATATCTTCTTGCACTACAAAACAATTGAAAGTTTGCGGTTTTGTAAGTGTAATATCGTAAGTGTCTTTACTGAAATTCTTAGTGAAACTTCCCGAAGATAAAAGGTTGTTTTTGAAATAAGTCTCTCGCATTTTCTTGAAATCCATCAAAGATTTTTCATCATTTTCATGTATCAACCCACGACTATCAACTGGAATATTCAATAATAAATTTGAACCACGTCCAACCGATTTATTCCAAATATTCATTAAATCTTTATCGGTTTTTACCTTATTATCTTCATTTTTATGGTAAAACCAACCTGGGCGAATAGAAACATCGCATTCAGCTGGAATCCAGTGCGTGCCTTTTTCGTCACCCACATTGAGGTGAGCAGGTTTATCATACGCAGGAAAAAGTTGATTACCATTGATGGTTGCCCAACAGGTTTCGCCCGCAAAGCCTTTTTCATTGCCCACCCAACGAATATCAGGGCCAGCATCGCTAAAAATCAAAGCGTGAGGTTGGTAAGTTTTTACGGTTTTATTAAATAAAGGAAAATCATATACTTGGCGTTTTCCATTTGGGCCTTCACCGTTAGCTCCATCAAACCAAACTTCAAATAAATCGCCATATTGAGTTGTGATTTCTTTGAGCATATTTACATAAACTTGGTTGTATTCGGGCGTCCCATAAGTTGGATGATTTCTATCCCAAGGCGAAATATAAAGTCCCATTTTTAAGCCATATTCTTTGCAAGCAGCTGATAATTCTTTCAAAATATCACCTTTACCATTCTTCCATTTCGATTCTCTCACTGTGTGTGTCGAATATTTACTTGGAAATAAAGCAAAACCATCGTGGTGTTTGGCTGTAAGAATAATGCCCTTCATCCCAGCGGCTTTACAGATTCTTGCCCATTGACGGCAGTCGAGTTGAGTAGGATTGAAAATTTCTACTTTTTCGGTGCCATCGCCCCATTCTTTGTCTGTAAATGCATTCGGGCCAAAGTGGATAAAGGCATAGTATTCCATATTATGCCATTTTAATTGGTCGGCAGAAGGTGTTACGCCATAAGGTTGAGGAGTTTGTGCAAAAAGTATCTTAACCCCCAATAGGAGGGAGACTAAAAAAAATAGAAATACAACAGCAAGGTTTTTTTTCATTTGATAAGTTAATTGAATAAGATTTGAGAATACAAAAATAGAAAATGTGAGTAATAATCTGCTAAAAATATCTTAATTCGATAGGCATTTAAAGTTTTCATAAATTGTCCTACTTTTGTAAAATAAAACTACGACAAAAGCTTAAAAAAATGAAAAAAAGCATTCTATTTCTTCTAATTATTTTAAATCCCAAACTGGGGGTGGGAGAGCTTTTCGCTCAGAAAAACACGCCAATCACTATCGCTTCCTATAACCTAAGATATAACACCAAGAATGATGGGATCAATGCATGGCCAAATAGAAAAGAATTAGTGAAAGGATTGATTCGATTCCACGAGTTTGATATTTTTGGAATCCAAGAAGGTCTGCGTGGTCAACTTGATGATATTGTTGAAATAGGAGACTTTGCTTTTCTTGGCAACGGTCGCGATGATGGCAAACAAAGCGGAGAACATTCATCGATTTTTTACCGTAAATCTCGCTTTAAAGTTGTAGAATCAGGTGATTTTTGGTTGAGCGAAACCCCCGACGTGCCAGGTAAAGGTTGGGATGCAACTTGCTGTAATCGTATTTGTTCGTGGGCAAAATTTAATGATTTAATCACCAAAAACACGTTTTATGTTTTTAATGTGCATTTCGACCACCAAGGAGTTGTGGCACGTCGCGAGTCAGGAAAATTGATGGTGAAGAAAATCCAAGAAATTGCTAAAGATGCAAGCGTTATTCTGACAGGTGATTTTAATTCTACTCCAGAAACTGAACAGATTCAGCATATTCAGTCACTATTGAGTGATTCAAAACAAGTGTCACAAACACCAGCTTATGGTCCAGAAGGAACATTTAACGGCTTTAAATTTGATGCTCCTTTGAAAAACAGAATTGATTATATTTTTACGAGTAAGCTAGTAACTGTGCAAAAATACGGAGTCTTGACTGACTCGTTCGAGCAACGATATCCATCTGACCATCAGCCAGTGGTGGTGAAGGTTGTGTTAGATTAAGGTCGTTTGAAGGCTATTTTTTTCATTGCTGTTTGGTAAATAAGGTTTTCATCTGACCCGAATCTCCCAATAAATAATACCTTTGTCTTCACTAGTTTGAGAAAAACCATTGTTTCTTAGCACACGCTGTGAGGAAACATTGTTTTTCTCGCTGTAGGCCAAAACTTTCATTACATTCGAATGCTTTTTTGCCCATTTAAGCATTTCGCCCACGGCTTCGGTCATGTAGCCTTTTCTTCTAAATTCAAATAGTGTGCCATAGCTGATTTCGATTTCTCCATCAATCTTAGGTTCGCCTTTGAAGCACACATCGCCAATCATTTTGTTGTTTTCTTTCAAAATTAAAATCCAAAGCGTAGAGAAAAGATAGTTTTTCTGCTCATCTGCCACATTTGGAATAATGCCATAGTCAAGAGCTTCACGGAGTTCGGGAGTGATACTTCTCGGTGATTTTTCGATGTTTAATTCTTCTTCTAATGAATTATCCAAATTACCGTATTTAACCAACTGTTCGTAAGTTAATGGTCGTAAAATCAGGTTTTCGGTTTCTATCATTGTTTTTAAAGAATCTTTTAAAACAAGTTCCTTTTTAAAATAAAGGTTCACAAAGTCATTAATATTTTATGTTACTTTTTTATAATCATTAGTCTAAATATCATTACCTATTCATAATTAGGTAATGATTAATATTTTATCATTTTAAAAATTAAGATAATGAAAAAACATTTTATTTTATTAAGTTACATTTTTTTGTTTTTTATTGGTTGCAAACAAAAAGAAGTAGCTCCTCCCACTTTAAGTTTATCCAACACAACAATTGATTTGGGAGCAATTACCTCAACTTCAACCTCATCCTTGACTCTTACACAAAATGGTGAGGGTACAATTTCTTATACAATTGCTAGTAATAAAACTTGGCTTAAATTATCTAAATCGTCAGGTACAATATCTACTACCGATGCCATCAATTTTAGTACTTCGATCAATGTTACTGATTTAGCCGAAGGCGAAAATACGGCAATATTGAGTATTTCTCCAACGATTAATGGTGTTGTTTCACCAGTAGTTTCGGTAACTGTAAAAGGTTTTTATAAAACGACAACTATTAGTCTCAATTCGAATGGTCTTGATTTTGGAACTATTACAGCAAATATATCTGTATTTCTAAAAATGACTAAAATTGGCACTGAAAACCTTAGTTTTGATGTAAGTTCTGACAAATCTTGGCTAACTGTTGATAAAAACACAGGAACTCTCAATGGAACAGATTCGCTAAAAGTAACCGTTGATACTAAAACATTAATGGGGGGTAGCCAAACAGGAAATATTACAATCGTTCCTAAAGTTAATGGAATTGCTGGCAAGCAAACCACAGTTGCTGTAAAATTAAATTATGATGATACCATCACGGGGATTATTGAAAAACGGACTTTAAGTAAAAATGAAACTTGGGGTGGCAATATTAGCTTAAATGGTAATGTGACTGTTCCAAAAGGATTTACGCTAACAATAAAACCAGGCACTAAAATTAAAGTTAAGAGTACGGATAATGGCCTAGATTTAATTATAAATGGAAAATTAGTAATGAACGGGGACGCTTCCAATATTATTGAAATGAGGTCTGAGAATGCAAAGCCCGCATTCAATGATTGGAATGGAATTGAGGCAAATGGAGATGTCGAAATATCTTTTGCATATATAAAAGATGCTTTTGAAGGGATTAATTTTTTATTAAGTGGTTTATCAACACCAACAAAAGCTCCTTTTATCCATCATGTACTTTTTGAAAATTGTTTTACTGGAATAGGTTACTTTAGATCAAAGTTTGAAACTACGTTTTATAACCTCACTTTCAGAAATCTAATGTTTAATTCAATAATGATAGCTGATGCTAATGTTGTGACAATTAAAGACTCTGACTTTTTATCTACTAAAAGCGATATTGCTATTTATGCTGTTGGTTTGGTTTTATCAGTTACAAATTCAAATTTTGTTCCTAAACAATATGTTTTTTATGAAAATGTTTTTGTCTATGACGATGTGAAGTATATTAATAATAAGGTTACTTTTACAAATAGTTTTGGTATAAGTTATACTGATGGGTTTAATAAAAATGGTAATGTTTTCACAAATACAACACCCGCAAGTTCAGCCAATTTAAATACTGGTTGTGGGTTTGCCAATAAGTATCAGTCAGCAAGGCTAAGTGTAGTTGATGCGTTAGATCAGAAAATAGCTTATCAACAAATGATTGAATACAGAAAGCAGCGTCATTTTAAAATCCAAAATAAGTAAAATAAAAATGCCTCAAGGTCAATATCTTGAGGCATTTTTTATTTTTTTAAAACTAAATCACTCTCCTCGAATCACATCAACTTCAACCGTCACTTTATGTTCGCCCGAACTAAAAATGATTCCTTTTAGTGGGGCAACATCGGCATAATCTCGGCCATAAGCTGTAATAATGTGTTTATCGCTCGGAATAAGATTATTAGTTGGGTCAAATTCGCACCAACCCATTTCAGGAATATATACAGAAATCCAAGCGTGTGAAGCATCAGAACCTTGCAATTTTGACTTTCCTTTTGGCGGAATCGTTTCTATATAGCCACTTACATAACGTGCCACTAAACCAACGCTTCGTAAGCATGCAATGGCCAAATGGGAGAAATCTTGACAAACACCTTTGCGTTCTTTCAAAATAGTTTTTAGTGGCGTATTGACACTTGTAAAACCAGATTTAAATTGAAATTCATGAAAAATTTTGGAAGAAAGTTTACTCACCCCCTCAAAAAGTGACATATTGGGCGAAAGACAAGTTTCGGCAAAAACCTTAATTTCATCGTCCCACTTGATAAACTGACTGGGTAGCTGATACTGCAAAACCTCAATCTTTAGAGCATTATCATTTTGAAATTTCATTTTAGCTTCCTGGCACGTAATTTGACTGATCGCAGCTAGATTTTTTGGCAAAATCTCAATTTCACTCGAAGCTATTACTTTTAGTACTTTATGCGATGCATGTAAAGAAAAATAATGCTGAGTATTACCAAAAAAGTCTTTTCGAGTATAGACCTTGTTTGGCTGTGGTTCAATCGCTAAATCAAATTTGTGACAGAATTGTGTAGGCAGCCATAGAGGCTCTAAACAAAGCACACTTTGGTAATTATCAACAGGATTTACATAAGTATAGACGGTTTGATGCCGTAGCTTATATTTCATCTGAATTTATTTTTTCAATGGTATCTAAAAACGAATGTTGCATCACCGAATGATTGAAATAAAGGCTCGCAAGATTACTCGTTACTTTTGAAATCAAATCATAAACTTGTTTTAAAGTCTTGTCTAGTTCAGTGCGATATTGTGTGTCTTCATCGGCTTTTATCATGCTTTCGGCATCGAAAAGTTTTACAAGAGTAATGGCTTCTAAAACTGTTCGTTCGGCAATGTTTAGCCGATTTGAGTCGATATTTCTTGGTAATTTCGACAAACAACTCGATAAAGCATCGAGTAAATAGGATAGGGTATAAGGTAAATTGGTTTCCAAGAAAGCCATATTTAGTACAGCTACCAAACTCCAATGGGATTTATAAATATAGCGATATTGTGCCAATAAATGATGGTTTTCTAAAATAGCTTCCATTAAAACGGTTTCTACTTCATCATTTTTTTTGAAGCTAAAAGCCGAACGAAGTACGGAAACAAGTGATAAAATTCGTTCAATATTTTTACCAGCTTCAAGCAAATAAAAACCACTGTCTCTTGGTAATGTTTCGAAAATATTGCCATAAAAAGCAAAAAGTCTCGTATAAAGTTTGTCCAAATTGTGGCTTACTTGATTGATGCTGTGCGAATTTCTGAGCGATTGTAGATTATCTTCAATTAGGTTCAAAATTCGACGAGTATCGGCATTCCATTTATCGCTTACATGGTTAGAAGTTCGCAAAAACGATTGAATGTCATACGCTACCGAACCTGCTTTTTTACTATTATTGATTAAACTAAACAGTTCAGGCTCTGGATTTTCAAAAATTGAATCATCAACTTCTTCCGCAAATCCTGGATAAGTCTTTGTCAGATGAGTGATTGATTTAAACAAAACCAACAAATATTCTTGTTGTTTTTTAGCTTTATCATTTACGTTTTCGTTGAGTCGGTCAAGGACAATTTTCAAGAAACTCGTCAAGGCCATTGTTCGCTCAAACAAACGTCCAACCCAAAATAAATTCTCGGCATTTCTACTTGTTAGCGAGTTATTGTGCTGATTATTTGATGTTGTGCGTATAACAATGTGTTCATAATGTTCAGTTGGGGTATCTGTAACAATCCAAGTGTCTTTCGATAAACCACCCAATTGGTTCGAGATTACAAACTTATCTTTTACAGGCGAACTACGAGTAAGTCCACCTTGCATGACTTTATAATCATTGCCGTCAGATACCAAAAAAGTTCGGATAGCGGCAAAACGTGGAACTAATTTCCCTTCAATAAACGAAGGAGTTGTTGAAAGACTTACTTCTTCTTGAGCCACAAAATCTTTCGGATTTTTCAAAATCATCTGACGAAGTTTTTCTAAATCCTCCTTACTCATTTGTCGCCCATAAAGTGATTTAAAACCTTGTTTACGATTGGCTTTTTTGATGATTAGTCGTTGTAAATTGCTAAGCACGAAGTTCAGCTCCTTGCTTTGTCCACACCACCAAGTAGCTACCGAATTCATCTGTAAAGGTTCATCAAGCAAAAATTTACAAGCATTTTGCATAAAAGCCATCATGCCGTAGTTTTCCACAACGCTAGCACCGGGGGGATTTACGACGGCTACATTTCCCATTCGCATGACTTGTAGTAAACCTGGGACACCCAAAAGTGAATTTTGTCGGAGTTCGAGTGGGTCGCACCATTCGTCATCCACTCGACGGATAATTACGTCGACACGCTCCAAACCATCAATCGATTTTAGCCAGACAAAGCCATCTCGCACCAATAAATCACTCCCTTGCACGAGTGTATAACCTAAATATGATGATAAATAAACATGCTCGAAATACGTTTCATTGTCCGCCCCAGGGGTCAAGAATACAACTTTTGGATTTTCGTTAGAAAGATTTCCTAGCGTTGCAACTGTCTGCTGTAAATGAATAAAATAAGGTGAAAGTCTGTTTCGATAAATGTTTTTATTGAGTTCGGGAAAAACCTTTGCCATTACAGTTCTATTTTCTAGCGTATAACCCGAACCTGAAGGCGATTGCGTACGATTATCCAAAAGCCACATTTTGCCGTCTGGCCCACGAGCCATATCACAAGCATAAATCAATAGTTGATTTTGAAGTTTTTGCTTGACATCAAAGCAAGGTTGTAGAAAGCCCGAATTATCAAAAACCAATTCGGCTGGAATGATATTTTTTTTAATCAATAATTGTGGTCCATAAATATCTTTTAGAATCAAGTCTAACAAATGAGCTCTTTGTTTGAGTCCTTTTTCTATATTTTGCCATTCTTTCTGATGAATCAAAAAAGGAATTGGGTCGAGTTTCCACGCACGATTTCCGCCATTATCTGCATTATAAACATTATAAGTAACACCGTTTTCTTTGAGCTTATTGATAATTTCTTGGTTACGCAACTCCAACTCTTCCATTCCAATCGACTCCAAAGTGTCGAAAAGGCTTTGCCAATAAGGTTTTACCAGACCATTATGGTCAATTACTTCATCGTAGGAGTTAATTGTTTTTTTATATGAATTGAGCAGGCTCAAAGATAAATTTTCTATCATTTAGTACTTTTAAAAGTCATGCACAAATTAATGCTTTTTTAGTGGAAAAAGCCAATAAAATCTTGTTTTTAACTAACAAAACGATTGATTCTGTCATGGAGTATTTGTGCTTTGTATGTAAAAGAATAAAAGTAATGAGCTAACATTAATCTATAAATTGAAATGTTGCAAATATTGATTTTTGTATTTTGTCGCTTCGTCGAACCGTCTAATGTTTGTTGTCTCAGGACTTAACTAAAGCCTAAGTGGTCGAGTGATAATTTCGACCACTTAACTTTCAAAAAGAGGATTTTTATACGAAAAAAATCAAGCACCTAGTGCTTTCTCAACCGATGCCTTCATTTTCTCAAAACCAACTTTGGCTGCTTCTAGAGCTGGCATTTTCCAGTAATCTTCGTTGAAAAGTTCTAAAGAAAGTACAATCGGGACGTTTTTCTCGTTTAACATCTGAAAAATAGGCGTGAGCGGAGCAACTCCATCACCTGGAAAAACTCGGTAGCTATCATTGATTTTTTCTCTTGAAACATTGGCAGGATAATCGTTTACGTGAAACATCTGCATACACTGTCCGTTGAGCATTTTCAAGGCATTAAATTCCGAGCCACCCTTATATAAATGATAAACATCGGATAAAATAACCGCTTTTGGGTGCCCACTTTCTGCGGCAACGAAAAGGGCTTCACCGAAAAGATGTAAATTTGCTGAAAAACCCCACATTTCGAGTTGTGGTAAAACGCCCATTTCATCGCCCAAGTCAAGCATTTCACGGAAACGTGCGGCTGCATTTTGTAAATTAATTCCTGCTTTATTGGTTGCCCCAAAAGGTGGAGCGGCAATGCGTTTGCAACCGATTTCGGCCAACATTCCCATCTCTCGTTTGGTTTGTTCAAGAGCTTTTTTCCTTTGATTTGGGTCATCAACAATCCAAGTGGCAAATCCAATAGCATCTTCGATGGTTAGACCTAAATCTTTTGCTTTTTGACGAACGTCTTTTAAATTTCCACCTTTACTTGCGTATGATTCGAGGGTTTTTGTCCAAATTTCTATACCCGAATATCCAGCTTTTGCAGCCACATCAAGTTCGGCCATTAGACCGATATTTTGTTTCATAATTGTACTTGTATTCAAGCAGTAGCTAAAATTATTTTTAACCGTATTTGGTGCTTGAGCAACAGTATTTTCTAATCCAAGTGCTAATCCAGCACCAGTTGCTAAAGTCGTTTTGATTAGATTTCTACGAGAAATATTTGAAGATTCCATAAGTTTATTGATTATAATTCTAAAAAAAGTTTATAATTTTTAACTGAAAATTGATGACTGTTCAAATACCTTTCACTTTCATTTTAAGTGTATAAACAGACTTTGAGGCAGTAATAAAAAGCATTTTTCTGTCTTTCCCTCCGAAAGTTATATTGGCCGTCCAAGGTTCTTTTACTTCAATTTGCTCAATTTGAGTGCCGCTTTTATCGAAAACTGTTACGCCTTTTCCTGTTACATAAACATTGCCTTTTTTATCAATTGTCATACCGTCCGAACCCATCGGAGCAAAAAGTTTGCGGTCACTCAGTGTACCATCAAGATTGATTTTATAAGAATATGTTTTTTTATCTCCAATATCAGCTACATATAAAGTTTTGCCATCGGGCGTACCTATAATACCGTTGGGAGCTACTAATTCTCTTGCCGCAATTATCACCGTTTTTTTATCGGGTGAAAGATAATATACTCTTTTTTCTGGCAAATCCATGCCTTTACGAGTCCAGTAAGGTCTTTGATAGAATGGGTCAGTAAAATAAATACCTCCGTTTGGAGCAATCCAGAGGTCATTTGGACCATTGAATTTCTTTCCTTCAAAATCATTGACCAAAACTGTGATTTTTTGATTTTTATCAATGCTTATGAGTTGATTTTCTAAGTCAGCACACGAAAGCAAATTTCCTGCTCGGTCGAAATAAAGACCATTTGAGCGACCAGTTTTATCCATATAAAGTGATATAGAATTATCTGCCGCCGACCACTTGTAGATTTTGTCATTGGGTTGGTCAGTGAAGAAAACATTGCCTTCAGTATCGGCGGCTGGACCTTCGGTAAAGGCATATTCGCCCGAAAGTTTAGTGAGTATAGCTCCTTTGGTAATGATTTTACTTTGTTGTGCAAATCCATTTAATACAAAAATGAATAGCACAAAAATGCTTGTTAAAGTTTTTTTCATGATGGTTGAATAGAGGAAAACGAAAAAAAAGGTTATTTCGCATCGCAAAATAACCTTTTTTCAAATAAGCTACAAATGTATTTTGTGATTAGCTACTGGTGGACTGGGAAACTGGCTATTATTCGTAACCAGTTTCTCAATAATTCACTTAAGTTGTTATCTATATTAAAAGTGCGTAGCACTAAAATATTTGTAGTAAATATTTGCAAAAATCTTAAAAGGTGCATATCACCGAAATTTTATGACGGTGATATGCACCTTTTTCGTAAAAAAAACTGTTTCTACAAATATTTAGCGGCTCTGCCGCAATATATATAAACTTCTAATAACCAATATACCAGCTCACCAATAACTAATCAACTTAATCGAAGGGGCAATGACCGCAATGCTTTCCCGGTCAGATTTAAAACTGCACCAACAATCGCTGGGGCAATAGGAGAAAGTGGAGGCTCGCCGACACCGTAAGGAACATCATCGCCTTCGAGTAAAAACGACAGAATTTCTGGAACGTCCGAAAGTGATGCCAAAGGATACTGACTGAAATAGGCTTGTTCAATTTGGCCATCTTTTACAGTCAGTTCTTCGTATAGAGTTGCACTGATTCCCATCATGACACAGCCTTCTATTTGTGCTTTTATACCTTCTGGATTAATAATTTGTCCCATATCCAGCACATTGGTTACTTTTTTGACTTTTATTTTTCCTTCAATAATTTCTACCTCAATGGCTGCGGCGGCGATACTTTTTCTATCATTTCCAATCGCAATTCCGCGACCTACTCCATCGGCTTTTGGCGTTTTCCAGCCACTTTTTTCAATAAGGGTTTCTAAAACATTTCTGCTACGTTCAATAATTTTATCATCTTTATTGATAAGCATATCGAGGCGAAAATCAATCGCATCTTTTCCTGCTTTGTGGGCTAGCTCATTGATAAAACTTTCAATGGCAAATGTATTGGGAAACATACCTACAGCCCGCCAAATACTAATCGGAATTGGCACATCGGTATTCCAAACAGAAACTGATTTATTTGGCACATTGTACATCAAGCTTGCTCCATGTCCTGCCGAAAGAAAATCCGAACCAAGTAATTTCAGACCAATTTCTCCGACCATATTTCTCACATACATATCTGGTGTAGCTTGGTCATGAGTGATGGCTTCCACCTTTCCATCTTTTGTCATTTTTGCTTGCAAAACATGGTGTGTATTTGGGCGATAAACACCATTCTGAAATTCGTGCTGACGGCTGTTATAAACTTTAATTGGTTTTCCAACTAATTTTGAAATGATTGCCGCTTCTGCCGCCAAACCTGGGGCTGCTTTTCGGCCAAAACCTCCACCTAGTAATGGTGTATGCACATCAATATTGTCTTTTTTTATATCAATAGCTTTGGCTACCACGTCTCGTACTTGGCTTGGGCCTTGCGAACCTGTAATAATCAAAACTTTGTTGGCTTCTACATGAGCAATTGCTCCGTTTACCTCCATTTGGGCGTGAGTGGCCATTGGGGTGCGATATTCTTGTCGGAAAACTTCAGTTTTGTTATCTTCTAGAATACTTTTTGCACTTCCTTCTTTTTGAATATTTGCTTCTTTTCCATTGCCAACCGTAACAAGTTTGATTAAATCAGCTTGCTGAGTTTTGTTAGGCGTATTCCACTCAACTACCACTTTTTTAGCAGCAGAATCGGCGGCATAAAAACTTTTTGCAACAACAGCGAGTAAATTTCCTTCACGAACAATCTTTACTACACCTGCTGATTTTGTTGCTTCGTTGCTATCCACTGATTTGATTATAGCGTCGAGGTAAGGTGACTTTACCAAAACCGCATACAGCATATCGGGCAATTCACTATCGAGTGTATATTTTGCTGTACCCATTACCTTTGGCTTCAAATCTACTCGTTTAACCTCTTTTCCTATTATTTTAAAAGCTGATTTTGGTTTAAGCGTTGGCGTTTTTGGCTCGTCCCACTCTTTGGTTGAGGCAGCAATTTCTCCGTAAGTGGCTTTTTCTACGCCTGATGAGAGTATGCCATTTTCAGTTTTAACAGCCGAAATATCTACGTTCCATTGTTTGGCTGCTGAGGCTTTTAGCATTTCTCGCATGGTCGCTGCTACTTCTCTGACAGGCTCGTAAAGGCTTGATGTTGAGCTACTTCCGCCTGTATTTACATTATCAATTAGGCCACTGCCAGTATTGGCGTGTTCGACTTTAATTTTATCCACCGAAACTTCGAGTTCTTCGGCAGCCATCATTGCCAAGCCTGTCCAAACTCCTTGTCCCATTTCAATTTTTGGCGATTTAAGCAGAATTGTGTTATCCGCTAATATTTCAAACCAAAAATCAGGTTTTAGTGAGCTAATAGAGGCCGGCAAATCCATGCTTTCAACTTTCTGTGCCGTAAAACGACGCATTGGTGAGCAGCCCACGTAACTTGCAACGACAGATCCGCCCAAAACGATTGCCCCTCTTTGTAAGAATTTTCTACGAGAGAAAGATTTTTTTTCTGTTGACATAGCTTTTAGTGGTTTTGGTTGTTGATTTCGGCTGCTCTTTTAATGGCTTTGAGGATGCGTGGATGCGTTCCGCAACGACAAATATTAGTGATACCGTTTATAATATCATCGTCAGTAGGATTTGGGTTTTCTTTGATAAGCTTCGCTGCAGCCATCATAAATCCAGACTGGCAATAACCACATTGTGGAACTTGTTCTTCCATCCAAGCTTGTTGAATTGGGTGTAAGTTGGCTTCGCTTTCCGAAAGACCTTCGAGGGTTATAATGTTTTTTCCTGCAATGGTTTCGACAGGAACTGAACATGAACGTATTGCTTCACCATCAATATGCAACGTGCAAGCACCGCACATGGCCATTCCACAACCAAATTTGGTTGCTGTAAGTTTGAGTTCGTCTCTGACCACCCAAAGAAGGGGCATCGCAGGGTCAACGTCGATACTCGTTGCTTTGCCGTTTAATTTAAAGTCTATTTTCATTCGTTTTTATGATGATTGGTTGATGTTATTGTAGCTAAACTTATCAATAAGCTGTAAATTACTCAAAAAATCTCGTTAGATGCCCATTAAAACCACCAGTATTTTTATTTTATTGATAATTTTTAATTCCCTTAGCCTTGTTTGTCAAAACAATGATTGATATCTTCTAGTTCATGGCCGTTCAAACGAAAAAGAATATTTATTTTTTATTGAAATCTTCGATTTCGGCTTGAATTTAGTCATTTTTTTTACCCATAATTTTGTGAAACAGTTTTTTAGAAAAGTTTTTTTTGCCTAAAAAAGTTCGTCGTTTGTTTTTAGTGCTTCTTTTTACCAATTTGCTAATGTTTTCACTTAGTCCAATACGAATGTTTGTCGAATTACTTTATCCAGCGTCTTTAACTGCACAAGAACTTGATGTTTACCTTGCCAATGGTTGGTTCAGAATGGGGCAATCTATTTTTACTACAAATTTTCTTCGATTTCATGATAAATTTTATTCATCTATTTGGCTTAGAATAGATTTGTTAAATAGTGAAAAAAGCAAAACTCAACAAAAAATCGAAAGACTAAATGCTCAATTTAGAGTTGAAATTCAGATAGCCAATCCGACCGAACAGCACGAAGAGTTATTTAGTAAATATCGAGAAAGAATGACTTTCGACCCTGCTACATCGGTCAAAAACTTACTTTTTGGGCATCATAATGAGCGTGACTCTTTCCGAATTTTTGATACCTTTGAGATAAATATTTATGATGAAAATAAACTAATTGCGGTAGGTTTTTTGGATTTAGGCGAAAAAAGTGCCGCAGGAATTTCGTGTTTTTATGATGCTGATTATCGAAAATATAGTCTCGGAAAATATTTGATGTACCTCAAAATGGATTTCTGTAAACAAAATGGTTTTCATTTTTTCTACCCAGGGTATTTTGCACCAACTTATCCGCTATTTGATTATAAGATTGATTTGGCCAAACCAACACTTCAATATCTTGATTTTGTTAGCGATGTTTGGATTCCGTTTGCAGCGTTTGACTCGTCTCGAATTCCGATAGATTTGATTGTAGAAAAACTAAGAACTTTGAGCGAAATATTGGACAGCCGAGGCGTGAAAAATGAGTTCAAATTCTACGATTTTTTCGATGCAGATATGATTCATAACCTCAATGGCATGGGTTTAATTGATTATCCAGCATTCTTGTTTTGCTTCGATATTGATGAAGGTTCTCGCTTTTTGCCAATGGTCATTTACGATGTGCGAGACGAACAATTTCATTTGATTATCTGCACGACGGTTTATAAATCAATTTTTGAAGAAGCCCCAGAAGAGCATTATAATGCTTATTTACTGCAAATTTTAAAGTTTTTATATACTGGAGAAATAGTTGAGGAAATGGCTGACGTAATAGAAATGTATGGGCGAGAATTAACGAATTTAGAAACATAAATGAGTATTTAACTCCTAATAATTAATCCTGAAATCTTAAAATCTTTTAATCCTGTTGTATCTTTGCACTTTAATTTAAAAAAGAGCATGATTTCAGTCGATAATGTGGCAGTCGAGTTCAATGGTGGAACGCTGTTTAGTGATATTACTTTCAATATCAACGAAAAAGATAAAATAGCCCTTATGGGCAAAAATGGAGCAGGAAAATCTACTTTGCTCAAAATCATTGCAGGTGTTGATAAGCCTACTCGTGGCAAAATTTCTGCCCCAAATGATGCCGTAATTGCCTATTTACCACAGCATTTACTTACCAAAGATGATAGTACGGTTTTTGAAGAAGCCTCAAAGGCGTTTTCGGTGGTACTTGATATGAAAAAAGAGATGGATGCACTCAATCATCAGCTTGAAACTCGAACCGATTACGAGTCGGATGCGTACATGAATATCATTGAAAGAGTATCAGAATTGAGCGAAAAATACTATTCAGTGGAAGAAGTAAACTATGATGCAGAAGTAGAAAAAACGCTTCTCGGCATGGGTTTTACAAGAGCTGATTTTACTCGCCCGACTTCCGAATTTAGTGGTGGATGGCGTATGCGTATTGAATTATGCAAGATTTTGCTTCAAAATCCTGACTTAATTCTACTCGATGAGCCTACCAATCATCTTGATATTGAATCAATTCAGTGGCTCGAAGATTTCTTGATGAATAATGCCAAAGCCGTAATCGTGATTTCGCACGATAGGGCTTTTGTTGATACCATCACCAACCGTACGATTGAGGTGACTATGGGTCGTATTTATGACTACAAAGTAAATTATACGCAGTACCAACAACTCAGAAAAGAACGCCAAGAACAACAGCAAAAACAATACAACGACCAACAAAAAATGATTGCCGACACGCAAGAGTTTATTGACCGTTTTAAAGGCACTTACTCAAAGACTTTGCAGGTACAATCGAGGGTGAAAATGCTCGAAAAATTGGATATTGTGGAGGTTGATGAGATTGATAGTTCGGCTTTGAGTTTGAAGTTTCCGCCAGCACCACGCTCTGGAAATTACCCTGTGATTGTGGAAAATGTGACTAAAAGCTATGGCGACCATTTGGTTTTTAAAGATGCTTCATTGACCATTGAGCGTGGCGAAAAAATTGCTTTTGTAGGCCGAAATGGTGAAGGAAAGTCAACACTCGTGAAAGCAATTATGGCAGAAATTGAATTTGAAGGCGATTTAAAGCTCGGTCATAACTCAATGATTGGGTATTTTGCACAAAATCAGGCCTCTCTTTTGGATGAAGATTTAACAGTTTTTCAGACCATTGATAATATTGCGGTGGGAGATGTTCGTACCAAAATCAAAGATATTTTGGGGGCGTTTATGTTTCGTGGCGAGCAAATTAATAAGAAAGTACGTGTACTTTCGGGCGGAGAAAAAACTCGTTTGGCGATGGTGAAACTTTTGCTCGAACCAGTAAATTTATTGATTCTCGATGAGCCAACCAATCATTTGGATTTGAAAACAAAAGATATTTTGAAAGATGCCCTTCGTGCTTTTGAAGGTACAATTATCTTGATTTCTCACGACCGTGATTTCTTGGAAGGACTTGCCACAAAAGTTTTTGAGTTTGGCAATAAGCGTGTAAAAGAACATTTTGAAGACATCACAGGCTTTTTACGTAATAAAAAGATGGAAAATTTACGAGAGATTGAGCGTAAAAAGTAGAAGAGGTATGTTGGCTGATATAGTTTTTTTAATGGTTGGTGGCTTGAAACCCTTTCTGCGTTTAGCGGTTTTGAGCTATACGCAAACCAAGTTTTTTTTTATTACAAATGTTGATTTGGAAAAACTAAATTTAGGCCTTTTGGGGAGGTGAGATTCCCTTTCGTGGTTTGTATCCGCTGTGTAGCTGTGTCTGTGTGCGGTTGAAAAAGTGTACTCTTTTTATATTTTAGCTTACATGTGCGGTTTGTAAATGTGTATGAACTGCTACTTTGGTTAACTTGTTTTAAAAAAAGCTTTATTATGTTTTTACTCAATTTTTTTAAAGTTGTTATAATTGACTTATTTTCTTACTAAAATTTTTATTTTTTGCTTAAAATATCCACAAACCTTATGGGCTTTCCCTTTACCCAATCCATGATTTTTACATAAACACCATTATGTTTTTTGGCTGTTTTTTTTTCGCAACCCTCACATGGTTTTTCTTCTATTCTGTCCTCTTTTTTTTCAAATAAAGTTACTTCGCCTTTAATAGTTACTTTTTCAGTTTTACAACTCATCGGTATTACATATTTTAAACCATCCATTTGAAATATATTCCAAACAATGATTTCAGCTATCTCTTTTTGCAGCTCTAAGCTCGGAGATTTTTTTAATTTATCTTTGTAATAATCAATAAAAGTATAAAGCAAATTCTCCCGAGCTATCAGTAAACTATCTCCTTGCCACTCATAACCATAAGAACTTTGAAATGCTATTTTTGCCCATTTTAGCCAATCTTCGGTTATGTCGCAATATTTTGAAACCACGCTCAATTTGACATCTAAAAAACCAACTCGTTTTGTTAGCGGCAATAATTCCTGACTATCAGAAACGGGGTCATAACGAAATAATCTTCTCGTATGTCTATGTTTTTAATATGATTTTCTTGATTCATCAGATATTACTTTTACGCCATGGGTTTTATCATAGTTTCTTCCTTCCTTCATAGTTTCCCATTTCGGGGACTGTGAGGGAACGAAATTGCTG
>Ga0247832_1003289_pt1 | contig 22419 bp, 8 predicted proteins | sample LaCruzMarch2015__10_FD_192407 | JGI IMG/M metagenome (GOLD analysis project Ga0247832, IMG submission 192407) | Freshwater microbial communities from meromictic Lake La Cruz, Castile-La Mancha, Spain - LaCruzMarch2015_4m | ecosystem: Environmental > Aquatic > Freshwater > Lake | place: Spain... | reverse complement strand
CACCACGTCCTTGGTCGTGCCGTCGAGTGCTTTGACGGTGAAGGTCTCGGTCTTGGTCTCGCCAGCTTTGAGGTATTGCACGCTAGCGTTGGCAACGCTGTAGCTCCATACGCCCGCACTGGTGATGCTCAAAGACCCCAGCGCACCTGCGCTGGCGGTGATGTCGGCGGGGTCGGTGCGGAAGCTGCCCTCGCCCGTGTCAGCGTCGCTGATGCTCAGGGTGCCGGTGTCGTTAAGGTTGTTGGTCGTGACGTTGAGGTCTTCCGTCACTGCGCCAATGGCGTCGCCGGCGATCACAGCAGCGTCGTTGACCGCTGTCACGTTGAAGGTGATGGTGTTCGGGCTCGCGTCCAGGTCCACACCGCCGTTGGCCGTGCCGCCGTTGTCCTGCACCGCAAACCGGAAGTTGGCGTTGGCAACACCGTTAGCGTTGAGCGCCGGGGTGAACACCAGCTTGTTGTCCGTGATGTCGGCCACCGTCACGGATTGGTCGGCCGTCACGGCCACGCCGTTGAGCGTGAGCGAACCGCTGCTGGGCAGCTGGGTGAGTTTGACTGCCAGCAGCGTGTTGGCCGGCGTGTCCTTGGCATCGCTGAACCCAAAGTCCGTCACTGTCAGGGTGTAGGCCGTGTCTTCGAGCGTGGTGATGGTCTTGTCCGTGCCAGCTGGGGCCTCGTTCACAGCATTCACGTTGAGCGTGATACCTGTGGACGTGGACCAGTTGCCGGCGGCGTCCCTCGCCTGCACGCCATAGGTGAAGCTGTTGGGGCTGGTCTCAAAGTCGTTCTGTGCAACCCCAGCGGCCACGCCTGCAGCCGTGATGCTGATCTTGCCGTCAGCGGCAATCGTGAAGAAGGTGTCGGTCGTGGTCGCACCAGCCGTGCCGCCTGCGTTCTCAAAGCGGAAACCGGTCACGCCCACCGCATCGGTGGCCAACACGGTGGCCACCACCGCGTTGGCAGTTTGGTTTTCTGCATAGTTGAAGCTCTGGCTGGCTGTCACCACCGGGGCTGTTGCGTCACCAACATCGTTGTCGGTGATGGTGGCAGTTCCCACCACAGCCGTATTGCTGGTCAGTGTGCCCGTCAGTGCACCGGTAGTCAGGGTGAAGGTTTCTGAAGCCTCGGCAATGGCATCGTCAGTAGTCGCCAAGCGCAGTTGTACTGAGCTTTGGCCCGCAGCAATGCTCACCGCGCCAGACACGGTGGACCAATTGCTGCCACCGTCGGTGGAGACCTCCAGCGTGCTGGCCGCTGCCGTATCGGTACCCAATGTGGCGGTGCCGCTGCTCAAGACCGGGGTGAAGCTCACTGCCGTGGTCGAGGTCTTGTCCAGGCTCACCGTGAAGACCGCTTGTGCGCCTTCCACCACCGTGGGGCTGCTCACGCTCACCGTCGGGGTGTCGTTGTTGGGCGTGCCCACAGCCGGGGTGGCGGTGTTGGTGTCGGCGTTGAAGACGTTACTGCTGCTGCCGTCGTCCTTGATGGTGCCCGTGCCACTGGCTGCACCAGCGTTGCTGACCGCGCCGGTGATGGCGCCCGTGCTCAGGGTGAAGGTTTCTGAGCCTTCGTACGTGGTGTCGTTGGTGATGGCGGTGCGCACCAGCACACTGGTGCTGCCCGCAGCCAGCGTCACGCCGGTGTTGGCCGCCACCCAGGCGGTGCCGTTGAAGTATTCCAGCGCGGCACTGGCCCCTGTGTCGGTGCCCACCGTAGCGCTGCCACTGACTAGGCTGGGGGTGAAGCTGATGGCCTGTGTGCTGGCGTTGCTCAGGCTGACCGTGAACACCGCATACGGTGAGGCTTCGCTCACCGTCACGTTGCTCACGCTCACCGTGGGTGTGTCGTTGTCAAGACCCGTCACCACAGCCGTCGGACTGCCGCTGCTGATCTCCCCGGCGTATTTGCTGCCGGTTCCATCATCAACAATGGTTGCCACAGCGGTGGCAGACCTGCCGCCGCCAGTGGCCGTGCTGGCAGTCAGAGTGAAGGTTTCAGGGCCTTCATAGACCCCGTCGGCTTCACTCGTGACATTGACGCGCACATAAACCGTGCCCGACACGCCGCCGGTACCGGCCACCGTGGGCCGATTCCCAGTAGCGCCGTTCCAGGAGTAGGTGGTCCAGGTCGTCCCGTCTGTTGAATACTGAGTGGCCGTAAAGCCGGCCGTGGTCGCATCGGTATCGTTCGTCACAGCCGTGCTACCAGTGGCCAGCGTCAAGGCCTCGCCCGCGGTGGCAACAACGGTAAACATGGCGTAGGTTGACGCTTCGTTCACGGGCGTTGCGGCGCTGACCTTGACGTCAATGACGCGAACCGTTGCCAGTGCCAGGTTGCTGCTGGCGCTGCCATCGTTGGCCGACACCTCGATACGTCGATCACCGAGTGTTGGCGCGGCGCTGCTGTTGGCATAACGGATCTGCCCAATGGCGGTCCGGTAATTTGCCACACTGGCTGTACCCGTCAGGGTGAGCACGCCTGTAGCGGCATCATAGGTGCTGGCCGTGATGCCAGTGGGCAAGCTGCCACTGACACTCAAGGTCTCGGCGGCGCCATCGGCAGGACTGCTCAGGACGATGCGCACACTCTCCAAATTGGCACTGTCAACATCGGTCAGGGTGACATCACTGTCAGCAATGGCCACTGCACTGGCGCCTGCCACCAGCAGGGTCTTGAAGTCGGCGCCGGTTGCGCCAGAGGAATCGTTGGCATCCAGGTCGAGCACGGGCGGGTTAGCCACTGCCACCACATTGACGGTAAAGGTCGCCGCATTGCTGTTCAATGCCGTGCTAGCACCGTCATTGACCAGCACCGTGAACACCCGGTTCGTCTCGGTCGGATTTTGGCTGGCATTGTGGTACCGCAACGCCTCCACCAGAGCCTCAGCCTGCGCCAGGGTAACGTTACCGCCCCCACTCTTGGAAAATTGAAGGGTCGATGTTCCACCTGTTACGGTGGCAGCAACCTGCCAGGTCACGCCCCCCAGGCCCACATTGCTGATGCTCGCAGCGTTAGCAAAGTTCAGCGCAATCGTGCCACCTGAAGTGGCCCCATTAACCAGCACCCGGTCGGACGCACCGTCTGCGATTTGAGCAGTCGCTATGCTGACCCGCACAAAGGCCACGGCGGTAGCGTCGTCAGCAATAGTCGCACCACTGCTATCCAGCGCAAAAGCCAAACCAGCGTCGCCCTCGGTAAAGCGACCGGTGTTGTTAACCGTGGCCGTCACAGTGGTGTCCAGGTCGAGCGTGGGCGCCAGGTTGCCGGCCGCAGGCACGCTGACGGTGTCACCCGAGACGTCGACCGCATCGGTCGCGTCGGTGTAGGACGCCGTGAGTACGGTGCCTGCCGTCAAGTTCCTGAAGGTAACGGGCAAATCCAGCTCAAAAATGCCGGTGTCATTGCCGGTTTCTGTCAAGGTGACTGCGGTGCCATTCACCAGCGCGCTAACCGTCTGCCGACTGGCCGAATTGGAGTTTTCGTCCAGATCGGTCACCCGCAAGAATGCATTGGCGCCAGCCACATAGGTCGAGCCTGCATCTGCGCCACCTAGGGCCGTGATGAACTGCGTCACAGATGGCGTGCCCAGATCGAGCGCTGTGACGATAAAGCTGCCGGTGGCCACGTCGGTCACAGTGCCTTCATCGCCTTCGGCCGCTGTCACAGTGACGGCGTAGTCGCCGGTGATATTGGCCGTTTGCCAGGCGTACTCAAAGGTCTTGTAGGTGCTGCCGTCGGTGCCGGCGTTCACCACGCTGGCACTGACTGGCGTGCCCACGCCAATGTCGGCGCTGCCGCCCGGGCCGTCGATAGACAGCTTCAGGCCCGTGATGTCATAGTCGCCAAACGGGTCTTTGACCTTGACGCGGATGTACACCATACCGCCTGCGGAGATGCTGCCAGCGGTGATCTGGTTGCCGCCGTTTGCCGCGGGCTGGTCGTAGAAGCCGATTTCCTGGACACCGGCCACTGCGCCAGTACCCTCACCGCTATCGGTGATGTCGCCATCGCTGTTGAGGTCTACGCCATCAACATCGACGATATCAATCACATTGGCTACTGGCAGTTCAATGCGGGATGGTTTGCTGGTGCTGTCGTAGTCAATCTTGAAGCTGGAGCTGGCCACGGTGTTGGTGATGACCAGCTTGACGTTGGCGCCCTTGGGAACAGTTAGATTGCTCGCACCGACGTCGCCGCTCCAGCTCAGAGTGCCAACACCGGTAGTGCCAACTTCAGCATAAGTAGCCGAACCCAGCGTGGCGATCGTTACGGCGGTGCCCCCGCCAGATGGGGTGTAAGTCAACGCCGCCGTGATGCCGGCGTAGGAGCCATTGCCAAGGCCGGTTTCGGCGCTGATATGGGTGCTGATATTGACGACGCCACTGGCTGGCAGGGTGATGTCGGTGGCCATGGGGATGGCCTGAGTAAAGGTCACTGGCGTGGCTGCAGCTGCAGAATTAGTTGAAATTCCGACGTTGTCGATGTACACGTCGTCCGATGTGCTGCTAGTCTCTAAGGTAAATCGTATGAACCTGGCTCCAACCGGCAGCGAGCCCGAAAGTACGTTAACTACACCGTTCTGAACGGTGCTTCCACTGGTGGTTGCTGTGGAATTGTTAGGGTAGGCAGTCAAGCCCGTTTCGTTGAGGCCAGTAGCCCTAAAGCCTTTGATGGTGGCGGCGTCAGACCAGTTTGTCCCATTGCTCGAATAGGATATTGTTAGGCCCACGTCTGCGCTGTCGACACCGCGAAGCTGGTAATCAAATGCGAGCACTGCCGTCGAAGTGAGCGCGGCGAACTCTCGCTGAATGAACCTGGTGCCACCACCATTCAATCGAATGGCGTAGTCGCCAGCATTTGTGCCGTTGTTGTATTCACGGACCCTAACGTTATCACTGTCAGCATCTTGCGTGGTGTCGGACTCTGTCCATGGCGCCGACCAATTTGTCCCGCCGCTGTAGGCATTGGCACTTGTGGGGCCATTTGCAAAGGGGTCAGTTCGCGAGACGTTGACCGCGCTGCCAGGAGTGACTGCCGAACTGGTCGACGTCGTCGCATCGGTAGTCGCCACTGGGTCCACCCGATCCAAGTCCGTGGCGGCCGACAAATAGAGAATCTTCGTCTTCACCACCGTCGCCGTGTCTCGGTTGGCATTGGTGCCTGGCGTCGTCGGGTTGTCGGTCGAGCCGCCGGTGATTGGGTCGGTGTACTCCACCTTGATGGCATTGCCCAACACCATTTGCAGGCGGCCGCTGTTGTTGGCGGCATCGGCACTGGCTGTTGAGGTGGCGAGGGTGCCCTGGAAGATGCCGGAGGTGGTGGTGGTCTCCGTCAGCGTCACGGTTTCGGCTTCACCGGTACTGGTGTTGGTGACGGTCACGGTCAGGGTGTCTGCGGCGCCCGTTGTGTTCTGGTCAGCATCGGTCACGCGAATACCCAGCGTGCTGCCTTCAGCGAAATTGACCCCGGTGCTGGCAAATGCGTTGTCCAGAAACTCCAGCTTGCCGTCAGTCGGCGTAGGCGGTGGGGCCGCAGATACCGTTGCCGTCTTGCGGTTGGTATTGGTGCCGCTTGTGAGCGTGGTCTTTGTGGTGCCCCAATTGATGGGGTTGTCGACCCCGGTGGCATCCGTGGGGCCGGTACCACCCGACAGAGCATCGGTGTACTCCACTTTCAAGCCGTTGCCGGATCGTAGGTTCAAGGTGGCGCTGTTATTGGTGCCGACGTCGGCATTGGTGGTGACCAAAGTGCCCTGGTAAATACCCGTATTCACACCGGTTTCCGTCAGTGTTTTGGCTTCGAGTTCGCCCGTGGTGGTGTTGGTCACCGTCACCGTCAGCGTCTCCGCCAACGCTGCATTTCGGTTTTGGTCGCCATCGACCACCCGCAAGCCGATCGTCGTCCCCGGGTTGTAGTTGCTGGCCTGCGAGGCAAAGGCGGAGTCCATCAAGTACACCTCACCATCCGTGGTCGTGGTGGTGATTTTGGTGTCGTTCACTTTGTCTCGGGTCACGCCCGTGCCAGACATGGTCACACTGTTGGTGATGACGTAGTCGCTGTCGGCCAGTGCCTTATTGATGTTGCTGCGCACCAGCACCCGGTAGCTAACTTCCACCACGCCACCGCGCTTGAGGCCGTCAACCGCACCGGTGTTCGGGTCCAAGTCGGTGATGCGGTAGCCCGTGCTCGACAGAGGAAAGTTGCTGCCCGCAAGGCTGCTGTTAGTGACCGTCGATGCAACCGTACCGTTGGCGTTGTAGAAGGTCTGCGTGGTGCCCTCGATCATCCAGGCCTTAGTGCCCTCCGGGTTGTACACAGTCAGCACCGTGCTGTCGGCTATGTAAGTGGCGCTATCAGCCGGAGCTACGGTGTCCTTCAAGACAATGTCATACAGATCGATCACGGCGCGGTTGGTCAGGCGCACGGTGTAGGTGATCTGCTCGCCCAATTCAATGCTGCCATCGTTGTCACTGGCACCAACCTGCACCGCAGTCGACGTTTCAGCCGAGGTCTTGCTCAGCACATAGTCTGGAAAAGGCGTGATGGTGGTGCCCATATCCAGGTAGGGCGTGCCAGCCCCGGCGATGGAGGGGTCTTCACCCCAAGCGGCCGTGATCAGAGTGCCGTCTTTGGTGTAGACCGCCAGGCCGGTCTGGTCATTGTCCGCGTCAAAAACGCGGTAAGACTGCAGCTTTTTCACCGTGTATTTGGTCGAGGTGCCCACCGTGGTGCCAGTTATCACAGCGCCACTGGCGTCTTTGACCGTGACCGTGGTGCTGTCGATGTAAATGTCGGTGTTAGCCGTCGTCGTCACCCAGAGCGGGCTTCCGTTGAGCGCCGTGGTCGGATTGGCATTGGTATTGCCCGGGCCCCAGGCCACCACCAATTTGGTGGTGAGGTAGGTCTCTGGCACCAGCGAGTAGCTCCAGTCGTGGGTGGCGTTGCTGGTGGCGTCGGCGTCAATCACGCTGACTGCGAAGAATTTGGGTGCGGCGGTAACGCCAGACGCCTCGGTGTAAAAATGCGCGGCTGAGGCTGGCATCAGCGCGTAGGCTGTGCTATTGGCTGCCACGGTGATGGGGGTGCCAGCGCCAGTTTGCGTGTCCCACTTGACCGTGATTGCGCTGGCGTTGGGGTTGTATAGCAGCACATAAGCCGGATCTGCCGCCAGGGTGGTGCCCACTGGGGCAAAGTAGCTGCTGGCCCACTGCTCGTCCGGCGTCAAAGCAAACCAGCGGTTTTCATAGGCCGAGGCCACATCGCCCGCAATCAGGTAAACGCCAATGCCCTTGGTGGCGGTGATCTTGGCGCCCGCGTTGAGGCCGCCATTGACGAAATAGGTTTCGCCTTCATTGAGGGTAAAGCTCAGGTCACCCACATCAGCCACACCATTGCCATTTTTGTCAACGGTAACCACCGTGCCGTTTTGCGTGGCAATGATGTGGGCCGAGGTGTACTCAAATAGCTTGTTGGTGCCGGTGGCCACCGTCTCCACGTTCTGGCCGACGGGCAAGGTGTACACCTTGCCAGCGTTACCAGCGTCAATCACATTGATGGCGCCCGCCAACACCGTGCCGGGCGTGGCAGACCAGCCGGCCCGGGTCACCGACACGGCCTTGGTCGAGCCAATTTTGTCGCGGCCGTCAAAGTCAACCGTCAGCGGTAAGGCCGGGTTAACGGCGTTGTTGAGGATGATGCTGTTGCCGCTGACTGCAATGCCTGTGCCGGAGACGGCAGCCTCGCCATTGTTTTGCGTTCCATCCCCGTTGGTATCAACAAACCACTGGTTGCCGTTGTAAGTCCAGACCTTGGTACTGGCTTGTAGTGGGTTATTCAGGTCTGCCTCGTACCCGTCTTCCCACTGGTCATACACCACGGCTGTGCCATTTGAGGTGGATGTGATGGCAATCACGGTCTGAATATTGCCGGTGACCGATGTATTGATGGCTTTGAGCGAGGTTTGAACGTCTTGCTCGCGCAAAGGCACGAAGTGGACCTGGGCAATGGCGGATGACAAGGCGGCCTCAGCAGCGATCGCTTGGCCGCCGATGTTGATCTGAATATGGTCATCAATGGCCGACGTGGTCGCCAAATTGGCATCGCCATAGGCGAGCAGCCCGGCAAAGGCCTGGCCCTCGTCGCCCGGCGTGTCATTGGCACCATTGAGGCGTTGGTCAATGGCGTGGCCCAGCTCTTCAATCAGCACCAGCTCTACGGCACGGGCGCTGGGTGCCGTCTTGACCCAGTCGGCATCCAGGTAAATGACCGGCTGGCCATCTGGCCCTTGGGCCGCAAAACCGCCAAGGGCGCCTTGCATGTCGGTGCTGGGGCGCAGCTCAACACGTACCTGAAAGCTACCTGCGGCCCAAGACGCCAGCAGCTCATCCATGGCCTGCTGCCGCTGCGCGGAGGGGGCGCCCTGCTGACCCCCATTAAATAAGCTCAGCAACTGCGAACGCGCATCGGGCCGCGCCATGAAAGTGGAGATAGTTTTCTCAGCATCTGCTTTCGCGGCAGCAGCGGTGTCTAGCGCCGGCCTGGCTGCCAAGACGATCGGATCGGCCGCGATACGCACGGCTTCGACCGGACGATCAGACAGCAGTTGCACCGCATCCCCCACGGCCGCCCCATCAAACATGAAGCGCTGCTCCAGCGCCAGCGGGCTGGGGCCGCGGCGGACCAGCTTTTTGCGGGGCTTGGGCGTCACATCGGTGGTTACACCGGTGTCAAAAAGGTTTTTTTGGGTCATGTTCGTGCTCCTCGCTTTTCGCTATTCACTTTTTTGCAGGCCAGGTCGGCCGCCACGGCGTCACCTTAGGGCGACGCCACCTGCACCCGGCCACTCATGCCAGACACCAGCTCAGGAAAGCGGCCGTCAATGGCGGCCACCACTTTCACAGACTGGCTCACCGGGTCTACCCGCGCGCCGATGCGGATGAACTTGGCTGGGTAGGTCTTGCGGGTCTCGTCAATGGTGACCTTGAAGGCGCCGCCCACCCGCAGCCACATCAGCCAGCGCGAGGGCACCAAAAACTCCAGCTCCAGCACGCTGTCGTCAATCACGTCCAGCAGGGCCTGGCCGGGTTGCACGTATTGCTGCTCACGCACTTTTTGCTCGGCCACCCGGCCGGCAAAGGGGGCCATGATGCTGCACTTGGCCAGCACCGCCTGGTTGGCGGCCACTTCAGCCCGCGCCTTGCTAACGGCGGCGCGCGACAAGTCCAGCTCCAGCTGGCCCACCGAGTTGAGCTCGGCTAGGCGCAGGTTGGATTTGAAGGTGAACTCGGTGGCATCCAGCTCAGCCTGGGCTTTTTGCAACTGGGTTTGCTGCAAAGAGCAGTCAAAGCCGATGAGCAATTGGCCCTCGGCAAACGCGCCACTCTCCATCACGGGCAGGGCATTCACTTTGGCGCCAATCTCGGCGGCCAGGGTGGTGTAGCGGCGCGGCAGCAGCTGGGCCCGGATTTCTTGCCGCTCGGTGCCCATGCGCGGCACGCCGGCTTGGGCGGTAACCACACCCGCAGCCACCGTGCTTTGCGCTATAGCCGACAGGGCAGCGTACAGGCCCAGCCACAGAGCGCCAGCCCGAACTAGGCGCATCACGAGCCGGCCTTGGCCTGCAGGCTCACCTGTTCTGGCGCAATGAGTTCTTCTTGTGGCGGCGTCACCGCTAGGATGCGCGACGGGTCAAGTGGCACGTAGCTGAGCTCGTCGGTGCTGATCAGCGCAAGCACTGACTCAGCATCAGGCTCGCTGCGGGCGGCGAGGGTGACGGGGATAGCCGGGATGGCGGGATTCTGGGCGTTTATTGGGGCCGCAACGGCAACAGCTTTGGGGGCCTCGGCGGGTGCGGGTCGAACCGGGGCCACCGGGGCTGGGGCGCTTGAAGCCTCGCCCAAGAGCGCCCGCCAGGGGTTACCGTTGTTTTTGACCTGCTCCGTGAGCTGCTCCAGCGTGAGCTCGCCGGTACTGCCAATTTTGGGCTCCATACCCAGGTTGGCCAGCAGCCGGTTCTCGGCGGCCTGCACTTGGGCCAGTGCTTGGTAGCGCCGCAGCAGGCTCAAAATGGCGGCGGTGGCGTTGCTGACGCTGTCGAGCTTGCTCTGGGCCTGCGCGGTTTCGCGGTTGCGCACCAGCTCTGAGATCTTCACGTCGGTAGCGTAAATGGCATCAGCGCGTTCAAACTGGTTGCGCGCGTTGAGCAACTGCAGGCGCGCCAGGTGCACTTGGCTCAACACGGCCAATTGTGTGGCCACCCGGCGCTGGTCTGCCAGCGCCACACCAGCCTCGGCCAGCTTGATCTGGGTCGGGCCAGTCATCAGGTTGAAGAGGTTGAAGGTGAACTGCAAGCCGGCTTCGTTCCAGTTGCGGTTGACCAGGTAGGTGTCAGAGTCGTACTTGATGCCGTAACTGAATGAGACGTTGGGGAACAGGCGCACCAGGGTGCGGCGGGTTTCCTCGCGGGCAATTCGGGCGTTGTAATGCTGCTCGCGCAGGTCGGCGTTTTGAGCTAGGGCGGCTTCTTCCATGGCCTGCATGGTCACCTTGAGCACGCTAGCATCGGCCAGGTTGGCGTCACTTTCGACGATAGCAATAGGCTGACCGATGGGCGCATTGATCAGGGTGGCCAACTCCACTTGCGCCGATGACAGCTCTTGGTCGATGGACTCCAGCAGGCGCAGGTTTTCCAGCAATTGGCGCTGGTAGCGCAGCGCGTCAATGGGGTTGCGCACGCGCTCGGCTTCAGCCTTGCGTGAGTCCACCAGGGCGTCTTCGGCCAGGGCAATGGTTTTGCTGACATCGTCACGCAGCTTTTGGGCGCTGGCGGCGCGCCAGAAGGCGGTGCGCACGTCTTGCATGAGCACGTGCATGGCCTTGCGCCGGCGCTCCGAGGCGATCAGCACCCGATCAGCTTGCTGGCGCGTGCCGTAGTAGCCCAGGCTGTAGTCAAGCAGGTTCCAGGTAAACCCTAGCTCCAGCATCTCGTGGGCGCGGTCTTGTGACACAAATCGCGACGGCGAGAGGGTGCCGTCTTCGGTGTTGCGGCTTTGGCTGATGCGGTCATTGTTACGAACCGCGTAGCCGGCCTGGGCCACCAGCCGGGGCAGCATGTCGAAGTGGCTGACATCCAACTGGTTAAAGGCCAAGGCCTCTTCCATCATCTTGGCGCGCCGCTCCAGGTTGTATTTGAGGGCCCGAGCCAGAGCCTCGTCCAGGGTCAAGGCGCCGGTGATGGGCTGCACCCCCTTTTGCATGGCAGCACGGTCGGCCTGGTTGGCCGGCAACAAAGCCTGGCTGGTCAATTGCACGGGAGCAATGGTGCTGCAGGCCGACAGCGCCAGGGCAGCGAGGGCAAGGGCTATAGGTTTAATTTGGAAATGGCGCTTGCGGGCCGGCATCGTCAAAGTTGAATTCAATTCTTCACCCTGTGTGTGTGTTCCCAACCACTCTAAAGACGCCTATTTATTGACACCGTGGCTGTCGAATGGATTTTAATGCCCAAAGGGCCTTCAGACATCCAAATTCGATACCTCAGAAATCTGAAAATGACTGCGTTTTCTATTGAGCGCAGGTGTTCCGCTGACACAGCGGCAAACTGGACAGCTGCGGGTAACTGATATTCGCAGGGGTAATGAAAATCTGAATCAGCCCGTGTGCTAAGCTTTTTCGCAGCAACAGCGAAAATTATTCACATGCCCACACGCACCCCACCGCTGCCCGCCTTGCGCTCATTTGCAGCGTTGGTCCGCCTAGGCTCCATTGGCGCCGCCGCCGAAGAGCTGAGCCTGACCCAAGGGGCAGTTGCTCACCAGATCCGGGCATTGGAGGGTTTTCTTGAAGTGCAGTTGGTCGAGCGTACTGGGCGACGACTGGTGCTAACAGAGCAGGGCCGGATTTACGGCTACCAAGTGCGCCAGGCACTGGATGACCTTGCCGCCGCCACAGAAAACACCAAGCGGCGCAGCAAAGCAAAAGACGGCGAGCAAGTGGTACGGGTCTCGCTGTTGCCCTCTTTCGCCCAGGGCTGGTTGTTGCCCAGGCTTCAGGGTTTTTGCCGCTTGTATCCGCAAGTTCGGTTGGCGTTCCATGGCTCGATGGAGTACGTTGAATTGAACTCGGGCACGGTTGATTGCGCTATCCGCTTTGGGCATGGCAACTGGTCCGATGCAGTCATTCGCCCCTTGATGTCTGACACCTTGCTGCTTGTTGCCGCACCGGGGCTTTTAGGCGAGCAGCAGCCCCAAAAGCTAGATCAGGTCCTGCGGATGCCTCTGCTGCACTCCAGTGAAAATTGGGCCGCCTGGATTTCTTCGATGCCAAGCACCGATGCGCCACTGCACAGACCGCAGTCGCGCATGGAGTTCACCGATTCGACGCACTTGCTGGAGGCGGCAAGGCTGGGTATGGGTGTAGCGCTGACACGGCGCTCAATCGCCGACAACCTGCTGCAAAGGGGCGAGTTGGTCAAAGCCTTCAAACACACCTGCGTACATTCGTCCAACTATTACGCGCTACTGCCCACAGCCGCAGAAGTCAGCTTGCCAACCGAACAATTCCTGGCCTGGTTGCAAGTGGCTTGCACACGGTTCACAGAATTCCCAGTAGCCTAGGGCTGGCCGAAACAGCCCGCCAAAAGCATGGGCTGCACGCGCCAGATGTCCCGCGCGTACTCGGCAATGGTGCGGTCGGACGAAAACGGGCCCATGCCGGCAATGTTGCGCAGCGCCTTCTTGGCCCAGGCATCGGGCGTGCGGTACAGGGCATCCACCCGATCTTGGGCTGCGATGTAGCTGCTGTAGTCGGCAAGCAGCAGGTATTGGTCACCCCAGTTCACCAGTACGTCGTAAATGGCGGTGTAACGGGTGGGCTCTTCCGGGCAAAAGCGGCCGTCGCGGATGGCTTCTAACACGCGTTGCAGCTCGGTCTTGCGTTGCAGGATGGCGCGCGGCTGGTAACCAGCGGCACGGATGGCAGCCACCTCGGGGGTGGTGTTGCCAAAAATGAAAATATTGTCAGCGCCCACGTTCTGCAGCAATTCGACGTTGGCGCCGTCGAGCGTGCCGATGGTCAGCGCGCCATTGAGCGCAAACTTCATATTGCCGGTGCCCGAGGCCTCGGTGCCGGCGGTGGAGATTTGCTCCGACAAATCGGCCGCCGGGATGATGAGCTCGGCCAGGCTGACGCTGTAGTTGGGGATGAACACCACCTTGAGCTGATCCGCCACCCGGTTGTCGGCGTTGATAGTTTTGGCCACGTCGTTGATGAGCTGGATGATGAGCTTGGCCATGTGGTAGGCCGAGGCCGCCTTGCCGGCAAAGATCACCACCCGCGGCACGGTCACGGCGCCGGGCTGTTCCAGCAGGCGCAGGTAACGCGTCACCACATGCAGCACATTGAGCAGCTGGCGTTTGTACTCGTGGATGCGCTTAATCTGCACGTCAAACAGGGCATCGGTGGCCACGCTGATGCCCATGTGCTGCTGCAACCAGGCGGCCAGACGCTGCTTGTTGGCCTGCTTGGCCTGGCTGACCGCAGCAATCAGGGCCGGGTCATCCAGGTGGGGCTGCAGCGCCTGCAGGCCCGACAGGTCGCGGCGCCAGACGCGGCCGATGCGCGCGTCGAGCACGGCCGAGAGCGCCGGGTTGGCCAGTGCCAGCCAGCGCCGGGGCGTGATGCCGTTGGTCTTGTTGTTGAAACGCCGGGGCCACAACCGGGCAAAGTCGGCAAAAATCGACTGCTGCATCAGCTCGGAGTGAAGCGCCGACACGCCATTGACAGAGTGACTGGCCAGCACCGCCAGGTAGGCCATGCGCACGCGGCGTTCCCCGCCCTCGTCGATCAGCGACACGCGCCGCATCAGCGCCATGTCGGGCCCATGCTGCTGCGTGAGCTGCGCCAAAAAGTGGGCGTTGATGTCAAAGATGATCTGCAGGTGGCGCGGCAGCACCCGGCCCAGCACCTCCACCGGCCAGGTCTCCAGCGCTTCATGCATCAGCGTGTGGTTGGTGTAAGAGAACACGCCTTGGCACAGGCGCCAGGCATCGGCCCAGGGCAGGTGGTGCTCGTCGAGCAGCAGGCGCATCAGCTCGGGGATGGCCAGCACCGGGTGGGTGTCGTTGAGGTGGATACTGACCTTGGCGCTGAGCTGGTCAAAGGTGCTGTGCTGGCGCAGGTAACGGCGCAACAGGTCTTGCACACTGGCGCTGACAAAGAAGTACTCCTGGTGCAGGCGCAATTCGCGCCCGGAGGGCGTGGAGTCGTCGGGATACAGCACGCGTGACACGTTTTCCGACTGGTTCTTGCGCTCCACCGCTGCCAGGTAATTGCCGCGGTTAAAGGCATTGAGGTCGATTTCTTCGGTGGCCTTGGCCGACCACAGGCGCAGCGTGTTGGTGGCCTGGGTGCCGTAGCCGGGGATGATGGTGTCATAAGCCATGGCGCGCACGTCGTGGCTGTCCACCCACTCGTGGCGGTCGCCGTGGCGCACCACATGGCCGCCGAACTGGATGCGGTAGTTCACCTCGGGCCGGGCAAACTCCCAGGGGTTGGTGGCATTGAGCCAGTAGTCGGGCACCTCCACCTGGCGGCCGTCCACAATGGTCTGCCGGAACATGCCGTAGTCGTACCGGATTCCGTAGCCGTAACCCGGGATGCCGAGCGTGGCCATCGAATCCAGAAAACAGGCCGCCAGCCGGCCCAGGCCGCCGTTGCCTAAAGCGGCATCGGGCTCCAGCTCGGCCACGGCGTTCATGTCGACGCCGAGTTCGGCCAGCGCCTGGCGCACCGTGTCGTGCAGCTCTAGCGCAATGAGTGCGTTGCTGAAGGTGCGCCCCATCAAAAACTCCATCGACAGGTAATAGACGTGCTTCACATCCTGCGCGTTCTTGGCGCGGGTGGTGCTGACCCAGCGCTCCACCAACTGGTCGCGTACCGCATGGGCGGCGGCATGCAGCCAGTCCACCGGCTGGGCCGCCTCCGGGTCTTTGCCAACGGTGAACAGCAGCTTGTTGGCAATGGCGCGCTTGAGTGCCGCCAGGTCGTGGGCGGGGGAATCGACATCAAAGGAGGCCGGTGCAGCAGGTGGCAGCGTAGAAACGGTCATGGGTGCGGATAGTTCAAGGGAAAAGAAGTTGCTGGTACATGGCCCGGTAGGCCAGCGCGGCCGGCGCCCAGCCCAGCGGCTGGCGCATGCCGGTCTGGCGCACGCGGGCCCACGCCGCAGGCTTGCGGTAGAGGGCAAAGGCGCGCCGCAACGCGTGCAGGTAGGCCGCGTCGGTGAAGGGCCCGAACACAAAACCGGTGGCACTGTGGTCGTCCAGCGTGGCCAGGTCGGCATCGGTCACGGTGTCGGCTAGGCCGCCCACGCCGCGCACCAGCGGCAGGCTGCCGTATTTCAGGCCGTACATCTGGGTCAGGCCGCAGGGCTCGAACAACGAGGGCACCAGGGTCACGTCGCTGCCGGCAAAAATGCGGTGGGCCAGGGCCTCGTCATAGCCCAGGTGCACCGCCACGTGGCCCGGGTGGCGCTGGCTCTGGTGTTGCAGGGCCTGCTCCAGGTCGGGCTCGCCGCTGCCCAGCACCAGCAACTGCCCACCGCGCGCCACGATCTCGTCCACCCCGGCCAGCACCAGCGGCAGGCCTTTTTGCCCGGTGATGCGGCTGACCAGCGCAAACAGCGGCGCATCGGCCTGCTCGGCCAGCCCGCTGTGGCGCTGCAGCGCGGCCTTGCACAGGGCCTTGCCGGCCAGGCGCTCGGGCCGAAAGCGGTGGCTGATCAGGGTGTCGGTGGCCGGGTTCCATACCGCCTCGTCCACCGCATTCAGGATGCCGCTCAAGTGGTCGCGCCGCGCGCGCAACAGCCCGTCCAGGCCACAGCCCTGCTCGGCCGTCTGGATTTCGCGGGCGTAGCCGGGGCTGACGGTGCTCAGGTGGTCGGCATAGTACAGGCCGGCCTTCATGAACGACACCTGGCCGTGAAATTCGAGGCCGTCGACCGCAAAGGCGGAGGCCGGCAGGCCGAGCTCGGTAAAGACCGCGGCATCAAAGACGCCTTGGTAGGCCAGGTTGTGCACGGTGTAGACGCTGGGCACGTGGCCAGCGGCCGGGCCTGGCCAGTGTTTGAGGCAGGCGGGCGCCAGCCCGGCATGCCAGTCATGGCAGTGCACCAGCTGCGGCGCCCAGCCGCCATCGAGCCCGTGCGCCAGGTGCGCTGCGGCCCAGCCCAGCGCGGCAAAGCGGCGGTGGTTGTCGGCATAGGGCCGGCGCTGGGCGTCTTCATAGGGGTTGCCCGGCCGGTCATACAGGGCCGGCGCCTCCAGCACATAGGCGCTCAGCGGCCCAGCACCACCTGGCACGCCAGCCAGGCGCCCGAGGCGCACGCCAACCGTCTCACCCCAAGGCGTGCGGAACTGGCCCACCAACACCGAGTCCAGCAGCGCCTGCCGGATGGCCGGAAAACCGGGCAAGACGGCGCGCACCTCGCAGCCGGCATCGGCCAGCGCCTGCGGCAAGGCGCCGGCAATGTCGGCCAACCCGCCGGTTTTGAGCAGGGGAAAGATTTCGGCACTGACTTGCAGAACACGCATACCCGGGCGCTCCGCTTCAGGCCGTTGTTTCGGCCAGCCGGCTGAGCATGCTGCGCGTGACCAGCACCACGCCATTGCTGGTGCGCTCGAAACGGCGGGCGTCGAGTTCAGGGTCGTCGCCGATCACCAGCCCGTCGGGCAGGGTGCAACCGCGGTCCACCACCACCTTGCTGATGCGGCAGCCGCGCCCGATGGTGGTGTTGGGCAGCAACACGGCCTGATCGATCTGGCAGAACGAGTGCACCCGCACGCTGGAAAACAGCACCGAGTTGCTGACATTGGACCCCGACACGATGCAGCCACCCGACACCATGGTGTTGATGGTCAGGCCATGCTTGCCTTGCGCGTCCTGCACAAACTTGGCCGGCGGCAGCTGGCGCTGGTTGGTCCAGATCGGCCAGTCGTTGTCGTATATGTCGAGCTCGGGCGTGACCGATGCCAGGTCGAGGTTGGCCTCCCAGAACGCGTCAATGGTGCCGACATCGCGCCAATAGGGCTTGGCCTGGGCCGAGGTGGACACGCAGGACATGGAAAACGGGTGCGCCTGGGCCCGGCCTTCACGCACCGCCACCGGGATCACGTCCTTGCCAAAATCATGGCTAGAAGTGGGGTTGGCCAGGTCTTCGTCAAGCAGGCGGTACAGGTACTGGGCGTTGAAGATGTAGATGCCCATGCTGGCCAGCGACAGCGCCTCATTGCCCGGCATGGCCGGCGGCTGGTCGGGCTTTTCGACAAAATCAATGATCTTGCGCCGGGCGTCGATCGCCATCACGCCAAAGGCCGAGGCCTCGGCGCGTGGCACCTCGATGCAGCCCACCGTGCAATCAGCGCCGCTGCTGACGTGGTCCTGCAGCATCAGCGAGTAGTCCATCTTGTACACATGGTCGCCGGCCAGCACCACGATGTACTCAGGGCTGCTGGACTGGATGATGTCCAGGTTCTGGTAAATGGCGTCGGCGGTGCCGCGGTACCAGTGTTCGTCGTCCAGGCGTTGCTGGGCCGGCAGCAGGTCAACCATTTCATTGAGTTCGGCGCGCAGAAAACTCCAGCCGCGCTGCAGATGGCGCAGCAGCGAGTGCGACTTGTACTGGGTGATGACGCCGATGCGGCGGATGCCGGAGTTGACGCAGTTCGACAGCGAAAAATCGATGATGCGGAACTTGCCGCCGAAGTACACCGCCGGCTTGGCCCGCCGGTCGGTCAGCTGCTTCAGGCGCGAGCCGCGCCCGCCGGCCAACACCAGCGCGATGGTGCGCCGCACCAGCATGTGGGGCTGCGTCTGCCGGTCAAAAGGGGCCGGGGCTGGGGTGGTGTCTTGCATGTTTGTCTCCTGGCTGTTGTTGCTTATGGGCTTGTATTTTTGTTAGGGGAATCAGGTCGTGACGCTGGGCTGCGCCATGCCGGTCCAGTGGCGCACGCGCGCCAGCTGCTCGGCCAGCATCACCAGCGGCGCCAGGGCCTGCTGCACCGGCAGGTCATGGCGGGCCGGGTCGGGCTCATGCCGTTCGAGGTAAATGCGCAGGGTGGCGCCCTCGGTGCCGGTGCCCGAGAGTCGAAACACCAGGCGGGAGCCGTCTTGCAAAATCACTCGTACGCCCTGCTGCCGGCTCACACTGCCGTCCACCGGGTCGGTGTAGGCAAAGTCATCGGCCAGGGCCACAGTTTGCCCGACCAGGGTCTGGCCGGCCAGGTGCGGCAAGGCGGCGCGCAGCTCACGCATCAAGGCCTGCGCCCGCTCCGGCGCGATGCCCTCGTAGTCATGGCGCGAATAGACACACCGGCCGTGCCGGAGCCAGAGCTCACGCACCAGCATGTCGACCGGCTGCCCAGTCACCGCCACCAGGTTGAGCCAAAACAGCACGGCCCACAGACCGTCTTTTTCACGCACGTGGTCGGAGCCGGTGCCGTAGCTCTCTTCGCCGCACAGGGTCACCAGACCGGCGTCGAGCAGGTTGCCAAAAAACTTCCAGCCAGTGGGCGTCTCAAAGCAGGGGATGCCCAGGTCCTTGGCCACCCGGTCGACAGCGGCAGAACTGGGCATGGAGCGCGCCACGCCGCGCAGGCCAGCCTGGTAGGCGGGTACCAGCCGCGCGTAGGCGGCCAGCACTGCCAGGCTGTCAGAGGGCGAAACCACGAAACGCCGACCCACGATCATGTTGCGGTCGGCATCGCCATCGGTGGCGGCGCCCATGTCTGGCGCATCGGCGGCGTACAGGTGGGCGATCAGATCGGCGGCATTGACCGGGTTCGGGTCCGGGTGCAGTCCGCCGAAGTCCTCGCGCGACTCGGCGTTGACCACGGTGCCCGGCGGCGCACCCAGCTCGCCCTCCAACAAGGCACGGGCGTAGGGCCCGCCCACCGCCCACATGGCGTCCAGGCGCAAGCGAAAACCCGAAGCCAGCAGGCGCCGGATGGCGTCGAAATCAAACACGCTGCGCATCAGCTCGGCGTAGTCGGCCACCGGGTCAATCACCTCCACGGCCATGCCGTCGAGCGCCAGGGTGGCCAGGGCATCTAGCGGCAGGTCGGGGCTGTCGCTGCTGTGGATGACCTGCAGCTGCAGGCTGCGCTGGTAGACGGCCTCAGTCAGCGCCTCGGGCGCCGGGCCGCCGTTGGCCACGTTGTACTTGATGCCGAAGTCGCCCTCAGGCCCGCCGGGGTTGTGGCTGGCCGACAGCACAATACCGCCGCTGGCGCCATGCCGCCGAATCACCGCGCTGACCGCCGGGGTGGACAGGATGCCGCCCTGCCCTACCAGCACCCGGGCGTAACCCTTGGCCGCCGCCAGCCTTAGGATGCTCTGGATTGCCACCCGGTTGTGGTAGCGGCCATCGCCGCCGAGCACCAGGCTCTGGCCGGTGGCGGCGGGCAGCACGTCAAACAGGGCCTGGACAAAATTTTCTAGGTAAAGCGGCTGCTGGAACACCGTCACTTTTTTGCGCAGGCCGGAGGTGCCGGGGCGCTGGCCGGCATAGGGTTGGGTGGGCAGGCTGATCAGGCTCATGGTGGGGCGGGCTGGATGGGTGGGTGAGAGAGTCGGTAAATGAGGTCAGACCAGACCCGACTCTGCCACAGCCAGCCACAAGGTGCCAGCCGGCAGGGTTTCTGTGGCGCCGAGCAGCCGGTCATTGGTGGTGGCGCTGGTATCTAGCTGCAGCTGCCAGCCGCCGGGCGGCAGGGCAAAGGTCACGGGCTCAGGCTGTGGGTTGAGCAGCAGCAGCACGCCCGGCCCGGCCCCGTGCAGCTGCAGCGCCAGCGCCTGGCTGCGAGGGTCGTCCCAGGCGGCAGCGCTCAAGGGCTGGCCGGCCGCGTCGCACCAATACGCGGCCGGGCCCTGCGCCGAGGCCATGGTCTGCCACCACTGGCCGGCCTGCAGCAGCACCAGGCGCTGGCGCAGTGCCAGCACGCTCTGGACAAAGGTGCACAGCGCCTGGTCGGCGTGGGCCCAGGCTAGCCAGGTGATGGTGTTGTCCTGGCAGTAGGCGTTGTTGTTACCGCGCTGGCTGTGCCCGAACTCGTCGCCGGCCAGCAGCATGGGCGTGCCCAGCGACAGCAGCAGCGTGGCCAACAACACGCGCTGCTGGCGCGCGCGCAGCGCCAGCACGGCTGGCACGTCGGTGTCGCCCTCGATGCCATTGTTGGTGCTGAGGTTGTGGGCGTGGCCGTCACGGTTGTCCTCACCGTTGGCCTGGTTGTGGCGCTGGGCGTAGCTGACCAGGTCGCGGAGCGTGAAGCCGTCATGCGCGGTAATGAAATTGACGCTGCTGTGGGCGCCACGCCGGCCCGGCACAAACACATCGCTGGAGCCGGCCAACCGGCGGGCCATGTCACCCCGGCTGCTCTGGCCATGCAGCCAGAAGCTGCGCTGGGTGTCGCGAAAGCGGTCGTTCCACTCCAGCCAGCCGGGCGGAAAGCCACCGAGCTGGTAGCCACCCGGGCCCATGTCCCAGGGCTCGGCAATCATCAGGCAGGGGCTGAGCACCGGGTCAGCGGCGATGGCCTGCAGCAGTGGCGCGTCGGCCGCAAAAGCGCCCTGCACCGCCTCGCCGCCGCGCGCCAGCACCGGGGCGAGGTCAAAGCGGAAACCATCCACGCCAAATTCGAGCACCCAGCGGCGCAGGCTCTCCAGCACCAGGCGCCGCACCAGTGGCTGGTCGAAGTTGACACAGTTGCCGCAGCCGGTCCAGTTGGCGTAGCGCTGCTGCTGCCCGGGCAGCAGGTGGTAGTAGAGCGCGTTGTCGATGCCACGCAGCGACAACGTGGGGCCCCACTCATCGAGCTCGGCGGTGTGGTTGTAGACCACGTCGAGCACCACCTCCAGCCCGGCGCCGTGCAGCGCGTCGACCATGGCACGAAACTCGGTGCGCGGGTCACTGGCCGGGCCCTCGCTGGCGTAGCGTGCCTCGGGCGCATTCCAGGCCACCGGGCTGTAGCCCCAGTAATTGCTCAGGCCCTGCGCCTGCAGCCGGGCCTCATCGGCACGGTGGGCCACCGGCATCAGGCAGACCGTGGTCACGCCCAAGCGCTGCAAATGGGCCAGCACCGCCGGATGCGCCAGGCCGGCATAGCGGCCGCGCTGGCTGGCTGGCACAGCCGGGTGCAGCGCGGTGAAGCCCTTGATGTGCAACTCGTAGATCACGCGGCGGGCCGGGTCGACCTGCGGCCTGGCCACACGTGTCTGGGGCAGATCGGCCAAGACCCGCGCCTTGAGCGCGGTGGCCGCGTTGTCACGCTGGTCGGGCAGATCGCCCGCCGAGCTGTGCGGGTCATGGCCCAGGTGCAGGTCGTCGCCGGTGTAGCGGCCCAGCACGGCGCGCGCGGCTGGGTCCAGTAGCAGTTTGGCTGGATTGAAACGGTGCCCCTCATGCGGTGCCCAGGGGCCGTGCACACGCCAGCCGTACACCAGGCCAGCTCCGATACCCGGCCCAAGCGGCAGCCCGCCACGCCAGACACCGCCTTGCGGCTCGGGCAGGCGCAGGCGCGCAGTCTCGCGCTCGCCTGCCGAATCAAACAGACATAGCTCCACGGCTTGGGCATGGGGCGCTGCCAACGCAAACTCGATGCGGTCGCGCCCCATTTCGGCGCCCAAAGTGGCGCCCTGGCCCGGCAGCAGCGCCGGTGCACCAGGCAGGTTCGCGGTGGCAGTCATGCCACCGGCTGCAGCACGATGCATGCCAGTGGCGGCAGGTCCAGACACAGCGACTGCGGCCGCTGCTGCCACGGCAGCGCCTCAGTGACACCGGGCGCGCTGGGCAGGCCACTGCCGCCATACACCGCCTGATCGGTATTGAGCAGTTCGCGCCACGGCCCGGCCTGCGGTACACCAACCCGGTAGCGCAGGCGCGGCACCGGCGTGAGGTTGCACAGCACCACCAGCGCGCTGCCATCGCGGGCGCGCCGCTCGAAGGCCAGCACCGACTGCGCCGCGTTGTCGTGGCTGAGCCAGGCGAAGCCAGCAGCCTCGGTGTCAAGTTGGTGCAGCGCGGGGTGCGCGCGGTAAACCAGGTTCAGGTCGCGCACCAGCCGCTGCACGCCTTGGTGGCTGGGCTGCTCTAGCAGGGCCCAGTCCAGGCTCAGGTCATGGTTCCACTCGGTGGGCTGCGCGAACTCGCAGCCCATGAACAGCAGCTTTTTACCGGGGTGGGCAAACATGAGCCCATAGCAGGCCCGCAGGTTGGCCAGCTGCTGCCAGCGGTCGCCGGGCATCTTGGCCAGCATGGCGCCCTTGCCATGCACCACCTCGTCGTGCGAGAGCGGCAGCACGAAATTCTCATCAAACGCGTAGACCAGGCTGAAGGTGATCTCGCCGTGGTGGTGCCGGCGGTGCACCGGGT
>Ga0247832_1003278_pt1 | contig 22496 bp, 11 predicted proteins | sample LaCruzMarch2015__10_FD_192407 | JGI IMG/M metagenome (GOLD analysis project Ga0247832, IMG submission 192407) | Freshwater microbial communities from meromictic Lake La Cruz, Castile-La Mancha, Spain - LaCruzMarch2015_4m | ecosystem: Environmental > Aquatic > Freshwater > Lake | place: Spain... | reverse complement strand
ATGGTGTCCGCGACATCATCTTAGCGGCACCCATACACCACCCACCAGTACTTTCATACCTCCCCACCCGGCGGAAACCACAGAGCGTGGTCCATAGATGAGTTCGAGTCGCGGAAGTCCGGCGTTTGCGGCCTTATTGTGACTATCGCGGCGATGGCCGACGGGTCTGTTTCGAGCTCATTTTTGTTAGTGAATTTACACGGGCGAGGTCGCCGATGAGGCCGAAAAATGTCATATTACTAGAGATAAATATAATAGTAACTAATATTAACGACGTAGATCTATTGTATTACTTATTGCTCGACGCTTTTGCCCGGCGCCTTCGGGTATGGTGCACCATGATGGCCGTGGAACGGTGCTGGCCGCCGTCATTGAGCCTACTCGCGCCATCTTGTCTCATTTTTCTCAGATCTGTGTGTGTTTTTGCTTCCACGTGGCCCGAGGCTTTAAAGCCTTTTTTGGGTCCGGTAGTCAGTTCCATTCTCCAATGTAGCGGTAGCTTATATCTTATCAAAGTACTGCGGAGGTGGAAAAAAACGCACTCGGTCTTCGATGGTTGGATATTCCCATCTTTCTCGTATCCAAGGTGCATTTCAGTCCGAATCTAGCCTCCTCTAGAGTTGCAAATGAGAATGCTCCATTGTCTACCTTAGCTCCCTATGTCGGATGTCGGCGTGTCGATTTTGTTGCCCAAACGGCGACATTCTGTGCGGCATGTCTCGACATGTCTTCGGTCATGTTGCAGACACAAGAAAACGTCGTGTCGGCAAGGGTGTCCAAAACGACATGACATGTCGGCAAAAGTCAATTATCTCCATACTAAATGACGAATTTCCAATTTTGTCCGCCAGATAAGATTAGGCTGTAAGTTGCTCTCCATCTTTTGCCCACGTTCTCTTTCGACACAAAACATACGAAGCTTCATACTTGTTGAGAAGAAGGCGTTGCGGCTTTGATGATAGTTGTTTTCATGCTGATTGATTGTTTAATATGTATTAAATAGCACTGCGTTCATCGCCGTGGACGAGTCATAGTGAGGTCATAGCGTGGTGGGGGAATATTATGAGGACGGGGAGCTTGGGATGGGGTGGGATTCCCTAAATTGTTTTGTTGGGGATCGAGTTTTCGTCTCTCACAAAATGAGCCCAAAGGTTTTATACTGCGGTGCATAAGAATATGGGGTAAGGGAATGCTAGCAGAAAAAAACTAGCTAATAACCTTACTTTAATATGCTATGATCTTTGGAATTTCTGATTTAGCGTTTTCCTTGAATAACCTTACTTTAATATGCTATGATCTTTGGAATTTCTGATTTAGCGTTTTCCTTGCGCACAGGCCCCAATTCCCTATATCCCCTGATTCTCTTGGACGAAAACTAGTTTTCTCTTGTACTTCATCACTCCATATGTAGTATAATTACATTTTAATTCAAGTATGAACATTCGCTCTGTGTAATAATGTACAACTGAAATTTTTACGAGATGTATCGTGAGATCGAGAGGAAATCAAACACAAGACAATAAATACTTAGCGTCGCTGTCACGCATACGAATTTGGTTCGAAACTTTCTACACTCACCACTGATGATGCAATGGTTTTACTTTCTGTTCTAAGACGAGAATACACACACGAGAAGATGATACATACATATCTTATTGGTTGGGCCCTTCTTTACCTCTAATCTGCTTACGCCATCCAGCATGACGCTGCTTCGAGGACATCCTCCTATGTCACATGCTTTTGTCATTGTCATTGTCAAGGCCGTACCAACGCCTCTTTGTGCAATACTGTTGGGGTTTGAAATTGTACAAATAACTAATACCTCATAGATAGTCCTCCAAAGCACCCAGAAAGTAACTTATTTTTTGCTGAAAAGCACCCGAAAATTACTGTGAGGATAAGTAAGTTCATAATTCATGTGTATCTAGGTATCACTGTGTATACTTTCACTCAAATCTTGTAGATACAAGATTATCACCTGTGGTTATTCTTACTCTTCTACTAGTCAGCCATTTATCACATCATGGTTCTATAAATCATAATTTATTCTCTCATCTCTGTAGTATCTGTAGTAAAAACCGTGTTTTGCTTGTCTGGATGCCAAATTTCTTCTCACCTGTTGCTCCTCCAATCAGTTCATCTAAATCTTCGGACGTTACCCACAATCCAATCTGTTCATTTTTTCTGGTCGTCGCGGTGGCAGTTTTTTTCATTTTTTGTTTTGTTGGAGTGGTGGTCCTGGTGGTGGGTTTGAGTTGACGACTGCTCTCCACAAAGATTGTCATTGTTGACTTCTTTGTTCGTGTGGACATGATGCTGGTTGGGGTTGTGGTCTAGGAGTTTGGATCTACCATCTGGAATTTCTTCAGTTGAGCAAGGGTATGTTGAGAACAACTTCTGATTTGATCTCTTGTTATTCTTTTGTTTTTGACTTGGTGCATTGATATATGTTTTGGACGTGAGGCATGAGTGGTAAGATGAAAAGTGTACTGTAGTCAACATGCAGGTTGTGTCAATAATAAGGGGCTGGAAATCAGATGATTTCATGTACTGGCGGTAAGAGTAAAGAAAAACAGAGGGAAAGACCTTAGCTGAATTGTGTCGGCCACTCCAGAGAACCACCACTAAACAGATTTATCAAAAATGGCATATCTATTATTTAGAAACCACACTACTTCCAAAACATGTGGGGGTAAAATTCCATTGCCTCCGTGTCTCCTTCCCCTGTATCTCGACCCAAAATCCAACAATTAATTTGACGATGACGATGATGGGATGATTGTATCAGCAATATCCGTTGCCATTTTCAAAGTAGTTGATATATCACTTTCCAAATCTTGCTGTTCAAGGAAACCATCTGGCAATGACAAATCACCAAAGTCATATACTTCATCAGGTCGGGGTATAAAACCAAAGCTGGTATATAAATCACGTATCGCAGCATCTCCCTTTAATATTAGTGTAGCACTAACAACAAAGATAAGTGCCATAACGCATGCCGTTTGGAAGACAGATAATGGTGTGGGGAAACGTGTATTGGCGAGTTCTTCACGTATCTGATCAATGTAGGGCATGTTGGCAATAGCATCAATATCTGCCTTCTCTTCTGATGTTAATTCATCTGTACCATCATCACCAACAAATTTTTCTCCAAAGCCACTTAAATCTAACATCTGATCGGACGTGGCAGATGATTGACCCGTCATGGCACGTTGTGTTGCCTCCTCAATTGCCCTCTTTGTTGCGATACTCTTTTCAATCCCAAGTTCATTCGATGCACGCGCACGTATTTTCGATCGCATATCCTCATACTCATCCTTTTTGGAGTTAAATTCCTCCTCGTCCTAGGATAGCATGCATTAAATGTGTTGCAACATGGTGTGTGTGAGTAAAATAGAGATAGTGAATAGTAAATTTACATAAGTAGTGTTTTTGCCATCTTCTGTCGACCTATTACTACTGTCACACAGCAACTACGATACCTGAAACATGTTGTTAAATATTGACTACTCACCTCCTTGGTCAAACCCGTTGTTAGTCCCTCGTCAATACGTCTACGATTCTCATCGTCTTTAATTTTTGCCTGTGCGTCACTAAAGTCAAGTATAGTTGCCGTAGTACTAGTGCCTGTTGTATCGTTTTGTTGGTTGGATGTTTGGTTAGAATCAAATTGTTTTTTGGGTGTGGAGAGTGAGTAAAGACTTGTTAGTTGGTGCTGTTACACAAAAGCAAAGGGTCAAAATTATGCAAGGCCCATCCCTCTCCAAGATGTCAGTCATAGTCGTAAGTCCGACATCAAGTCTCACCTTCTTGTTCATAGTCGTCATCGTCGTCGCCGCCACTGCTTCGATCGAAACTGTCCTCCTTCCGAGTCTTGCGCGTCGGTGTCATTCGCTGCGCCATGGCGAGGGAGGATGATGTCTTCGTCGTCGGAAATGTCGATGGAGTAGTCAAGAGAGCCAATAGCGAGTGCTGCTGCTGCCCCCGTCGTGAATTCTTGAGGGATTTTGTCGCAGTGAAAGTGGTGGTGGGAGAAATGAAGGCGTCGACGACGACCAATGATAAGGCAAACATCATCGACAATGGTGATGATCCTCCTCCTATTCCCCGAGACGGCGTCATGTGCGTATCAGTACGTGGGTGTGGGGTTCGAAACGTCAACTCTTCCCGCCGAGACATTATTAGAAATATGACAGTAGGTCGAAGCCCCTATCATCTCTATCGGTGTCGGAGCATCATCACCCGAGGAAACTTGAAACATCATCTTTTGACGAAGATCTAGTGGGTGCAGGTGGAATGAGGACCGACGCAAGCGACGACGATCTAGTGGGTGCAGGCATAATTTGGTCGTTTTGGGAAGGTCAAACTCCCGATCTTGTGTTACGCTGTTTTGAATCGATAAGAATACACAATCCAACTCGACCCTTCATCGTACTTAATCGGGCGACTCTACCCAAGTTCGTTGACCTGACCGTGGATTTCCCACTTTTTCGCGGAAAACGCGGAACTCCCGACGACTTCTCCTCGGTGCAGATCTTTGCTGACTGGGTGAGATTAAAGCTGCTCGACAAGTATGGTGGTGTTTGGCTCGACGCGTCGATTATCTGCACCTCACCAGTTGACAATTGGATTGCAAATGGGGATCATAATACTGCTGCTGCTGCTGCATTATTGTATGATGATGACGAGGATGAAATGCAAATTCAACAATTGGGGAGTGTGAAGAATATCATCCACATGTTTCCCATGCACGCCAATCCAAATGTCCACGCGTCCTGGGCCATGGCAGCGATGGAACCAGGCAATCCGGTCATTCAAGCATGGTTACAAGAAATGAATGATATCTTAAACGAAACTGGGTCTCTCCAAGAACCCTTGGACTATATCAAACGTGTCATGACAGAGAATAACGAAGTTTGTGAGCGGTGGAATACTCCGCAGACGCCACCGCTTCCTTACTTGTGGGTTTACCTCGCCCTACAGGTCGTGCTACACCGTCAGCCAGACTTACATTCTCACATTTGTTTGCACTCCAGTGTGGATGGACCGATTTATCGTCGATACATGTATAATGTCGAACATGAGATTCAAGACGCAACAGAGGTGTCACGTGCGACGGCAGATCACCTGGCGATGGAACCGCCCAACATAGACGGGCCTGACAGGTGGTTTATCAAGCTTGTCGGAACAGATCGGCAGCCAATTCAGGAACATCTTGACAATCGAACGTATCGTGAGAATTCATGTTTGGATAGGCTCAGTAAGCTCCGTGCTCGCTCAATTATCTACGGTGCCAATGTACAGATTGCCAATCTAGACAAGGCACGAGCCACCGTCCACCGCATTGTGTCAGATTTGGAAGGACGCATTGGCAATAGCAGTGATGCCTCGACCTGCCTTACTATTTCTATGGATGATGACACAGATGACCAGCCGAAGCATCGCTGCTTGGTGGGTCTCACGGATTCCCCGAAGGTACTTCCGACCAATGGCTACCCTTTCCACCACCACCACATGATCCCTTCCTTTCTATCCCTAGCACCAGCAGAACAACCAATGAATTTTTGATCTGTCTTGACTGTTACTTTGACAGCCCTTGCTTTTATCCTAGTCGCGAGGAGGACGCAGTTGACACATCACAGATGCAGACAGACTCGATAGAAACAATCTTGGTGATGAGGCGTGAAAGGTCTACTCTGATACCAATGGAGTATCACCATCGATGATTACTATTTTGAAGTATAAAAGAGTTTTATAAGTTTAAGAATTACAATTTACATTCCTATTTATATCATTCCCTCCGCCCCGCCAGAGTAGCTAGAGCCGTTTTAATTTTTTAGTCGCGCAATAATTATAAGATTCTCATTTTTCCTCACCTTCGTCTTCGTCCCAACGTCTTCGGCTCTACGATGTGTGGTTTAGAAGAGTGTGATAAACGTGGCAAGTCAGAGTGGAAAAGCAAAGATGGTATACTTTATTGTACAAAGAAGTGTTTGAATGATACCGGAGGGAGCAGTCGCAGCGACAGCATCGACGACGAGTTCCTGCACGTTACTCCAGTAAGTCCCCAACGTCTTGTTAATGCGTTCAGTAATGAGTTTCCACTGATTCCCATAATTCTTTTGAAGACTGGTGATCTTGAGATCTCCTCTTTAGAGAAATTTGCCCGGGGAGCCTGCACCTTCCTTATTCCCACCTGCTCAATTAGATCACGGCTGTTCCTCTTTCGGAACAAAGCCAGCTTGATTTTGTTAGCTTTGACGGAGAGAAGGAGAGAAGTGAGGTATCGGATCATGGATATAAAGATCAGTATCACAAATAAGAGATCACTCACCATTCTCAGAAAACGAAAAGTTGACCTCTCGGAGACGAGCTATAACATCATCTGGTAACTTGTGCGTTTCAACATCCCACAAAGAAAATTCCCAAAAGTCTCAGTTTCAACTCCGTAATAGCAACCAACAGCACGACATTGCTCTATAATCATTCAGAGTGAGCTATGATTTCGGGAATACTCCATTTTCGCTGGCGATGATCATTGTTTGTTTGCCATCCGTAGCTGGAAACTGTTTACCCTCAAACATCGTCAAAGTCGAGGAAGACAGAAATGACACGCGCAAGTAATTTTTCCTCGGAGGAAATAAATTTCTCAGCGCCATCCCCAAAAGATGATAAATCCTTGTCTCATAGAGTTCTCACCCTGCCAAGTGTGTTACGAGCCATGAATTGATGTTGATGTGTAATCTTATAACGTTCAGTTTAGGAGTACCTATTTACTCGACATTTAACAAATAATTGAACAAAATCTTTCCTTAGTCAATTCATCCTTCTTCTTCCTCTTTATTAGATTCAATATCTGCACAAAATAAGTCTTCGGTTCTGAAATTATTGTTGTAGACACAGTCAGATTCATGCTATCAACATGTTCATTGACCAGAGCAATAAGACCGGAGACAAACTTATCTGTAATGGTAGGATTCCTTATTTCGTAAAAGTAGACATAATAGTCAAGGATTTCAACAAACAACTCTATGTTTGCGGAAGAAGATAAGCTACAGGCGTCAGCAATTTTGAGCCCTCGTTGAAGGCACTCGAGAACACGTTGTGGGCTTCGGTAAACAGTAATGACCTAAGAGTACACAGAATAAATTCAGTGATATTTCGTAGAACTATGCAAACAGGTATTGCCTCCATCTACTCACATCTTTTCCACTGGCAAAAAACAAGCGGGAGCACAAACAAACCATTCGACACTGGTGTGGCTTCTTGATCAGCTTAGCCGCATATTGCACTGTTTTGGTGATCAGAACTTCATATTCTTTCTTTTCAAAGGTTTTGCAACTCAACAATGATCCCACAATTGACGTGATTGCACAAACCTGTGCGGTCGGTTCTGAGATTGCTTCCTCATAGACCAGAAATGCCTGTGTTAAGAAATCGTACGCAATGCTAGTGAATTCGCAACTAGCGCTTCGGAAGTGCTCATGTGTGGAGTAGGCAATATGATCAGTGGTACCAGCGATCTCAATATAGAGCTTGAAGGCTAGGTACGGATTTGAGGGCGTAAGGATGGCAACTGATTTTTGGAGGAATACAAGAATTTTTCGACAGCTAGTAATGAAAAAAGTTGATGAGTAATGCATTTGCCGGAATATTCTAAATGATACTGTCAGAATGACTTACCTGACAGAGTTTGTGACACCAGTTCCGTGAGGTAGTGTCTTTTCAGCTTCATCTAATTTCTGTTTGTCTTTGTTTGCATTGTCTTCATTGTCGCATGATTCTATTGTTACTCCAGGCGCGTCATTCATAGTGGCAAGATCATCTTCAGATGTTTGATTCACTTTCTTTGTGACACTTTGTTCGGGTACTTCGACACCAGCAGATTCTTTGTTGTTCACTTCCGCAGCAACTTCTACCTCTTTTGTCATCCCATTTACGACGACCAAAGGCTCTGGGAATTCCAGTTCACGCACACGCCAAACAAGCCTCAATGCCGAAAATACGATTGCTGGCAACGAAACCACAATTTGAGTCGGATCACTGGCTTGAATATGCTTCCTGACCACATTCAACATTTGATACATAACATCAGTGTCGTCATTGCGAAGAGTATGTACTAACTTTGCAACCAGGGATCGCTCCTGACGTAATTGAGCCATTTTAGCAGTGTCTCCACTTAAGCTGAGACCTCCAATTGAATTGTAGTATTTCTGAGAATCATCCATATAAGATACAGGACCCTCGTCCCTAAGCAACGGGGTCATAATTGCGAACAAGTCTTCTAACATGCTCACATCTTTCAACTCCTTTGATTCATCTATTTCAGTAAAGTCTGATCTTCCTGAGCCTATGATAGACTTAATCATCGATATCGCCACTTGCCTTCGGTTATCCCAAGGCAAAAACGCCAGCAATGCAATGAAATCGGGCGAATCTAAAACCATCAATCCCATGCTTTTTAGCGGAACGCTGAGCAACTTCTCCAATTCGGTGATTGCCACCATATCCATATTTATCTCCATGCTCGTCCTAGAAACCCCACCCAACACAAGGCTTTGACCCATCATAGAGGCGCGCTTCTGCTCTTGCAGAGTCTGCAGCGCCCTCGCGCATTGCGATATACATCGTGAGATTAGACGGGTATTATGTGGAGCTATCCTCAGCGCATAGGTCATTAGGCAGCCCTGTAGACGGATAACATCCTTTGGTGGAGTATTTAGACCTCGGGCCTCAAAGTACCGGTGGACGCAGTCATCAAACACATCAAAAGAGTTCATGGCCATCATGGCCTTTACGTCGTTGGTGTCTTCCTCGTCATTAACAAGTTTCTCATCGTTATAGTAATTCAGAAGTCTTTCCATCATGTTGCTTAGTATTGTACGCAAATTAACTTTGGGTCTCAGGCGGGGACACACTCCCAAGAAGACTTCGAGCGTTTCTAAGTGATATTCGTTGGGAAAGACATGGATGATGCAGTCCATCAGGTACGCTTGGGCCAACGGATCACGACAGCTCGAAATCTCCTCCAGTATACGCGGCAATATTTTGGTCCCGTAAATGAGTGCGCTAATGCCATCCAGCTGGCTCAAACGGTTCAGATTAGACCCGACGAGAATTCGCAGATCATTGCGCTCACGCTCACGTTGGCGCTTTGTTTCCTTACTATTGTCACCAGGCATGTGTTGAATTCGTATCCACAGACGGTTCATTTCGAGGAAATTTCGGAGGATAAATTCATAAGAGTCAATAACTGTGCCTGTTCTCGACTCGGTGTGCTTTTGTGTTGAGGGATGCTCATCCGAATCTGTAATAATATTATTTTCTGTTGGAGAAGTGACTGGATCAAACGCATCATTATTTGCAGTCTCCGGCTCTTCATATAACGGTTCGTCAGAAAAGAGGGGTGCATCCGATGATAAGGGACAATCAGATGATGGAGGCGGTGGAGGCGGGAGCGTCGGAGGCGGTGGAGGAGGGAGTGGAGGTGGAGGAGACGTCGGCACATCGTTGATTGTATCCAGAGCTTCCAGTGACGGTTCTACATGCGTCATTGATGGTGGTGGTGGTGGCGGTGCAATCTCATCCTTTCTGGTAATCTTGATTTTCTCAACCATACTTTCAACGTCATCATCCAACGTACCATCGGGCAATTTGTCTTTCAGCGCTATCAGCAGGTAATATCGCAGGAAGAGACCACGCACAGGACACTGTACACACTTGGTGGCCTCACCCAGCTCCTCCATGACTTGTACCACGGGTAAATTCCCAGACCGGATTGACACAGCGCCCATACATATCTGCAAGTAGAGGCGTGGAACGACGCGAGGGCAGTATTGAACTGTTTCGTACAACGTTGACGCGGAGTAGAATCGGGTGGACCCATTGATGTTGTTGTGGCACAATCCAAGAAGATACTCCTCGAGGCTTGGCATCTCGTCCATGATGCGCATGTGCAACTCATAGTAATTCTTTGGTGTCAACTGCGCAATCCAAGACCCAGTCTGGCTTGCTGAGGTTGATCTGTCGCCGTAATTTCCAAGAGGCGGTACTCCCCCCGCACTCGAGTAGAATGAGGGTGGCCCACCCGGCGCCCCCCCCCCTCCCAATCCATTACCACCAGCTCCAGTGCCGCCACGATTATTCCCACCTGGACCTTTGTGATGCAGACCGTGATTTGGATCACCCAGCTCCTCAAGGAGGAGACAGGCATTTTCTAGCACCACACAAACATCGTCACTTTCCATCGCACGTTGCATATGGTACGCCCGCTCGGTTACTTTCTGTGTCGCACTGTGTAGGAGCCGTGTTTGTTCAGCGGCCTGCAACAGCGATTCTCCTCCACCATGATTATAATATGATGTCAGCTTCGGCTTAAGTTTGCTGCTATCGTGCTGGCTGCCCTCATTAATTGTTGAAGGGTGCAACCCCGCGATCGTTGCCGATACTGCTGATCCAGCGGAAATATATTCCCCCCCTGCAGCAGCGGAACGGGCTGCGTAGGAATTGCGATTAGGAGGAGTACCGTGATTTGACGGATGAGGCGGGGGTCGTTGATAAAAGTTGGGAGTATTCTGCTGCGGCTGCTGATAAACAGATTGCTGCTGCTGCTGCTGCTCTCCGATATTTGCATGCTGTTGATACTGCGGTGGCGGAGGAGGTGGCTGCGCAATCCCCGGCTGAGGCGGACGATACCGTGGCAGCGTGTTTGTAGGTCCGCCAGACGCCGACATGAACTCTTCCTGTTGTTTTTCTCTTGCGTGTTTCCCGCAAAATCGTCCCTCAGAATCTCACTTCTCTCACCTCCTCTACATCATCATTGATAGTAGGATGTCAGCGGGCGACGATGATCATCATATTCGTCGGCGGGGTGACATTGGTGATGTATACGCCCTTGTCGATGACTCCTCGTTGTCGCAATCTCCATCACCATGGTCATCGACGGTGGTATCATTGCCCAACTCGTCACGAGGTATGACTTCCTCAGTCGAGCAATGGTACGATCACTACGCCAAAATCTACCCTTCAACGAATTACCTAGAACGACAGAGACGACGCGTGATATGTATGGCAGACAAAAAGGCATTGTCATCGCGACGGATGGAGTTGGAGGCTGCTGGTGGTGGCGGTGGTTCTAGTTGGTTCCGCAGATTGATCTACTGGACATCCGGCACGAGCATTTTAACGTCTTCATCGACATTGCAACCTTCGGGAAGAGAGGCGGCAGCAATAGGAACAGATGGTGATAAATACGGATATGAAGGTGACGAAGAAGATGAAGAAGAGGATGACAGTGAATTTGGAAACGATGACAATTGGGACAAAACGGCATTATTGTCGCCATCCTCCCAAACTGTCATTCTCGATGAGAGTGTTGTGCCACGCGAGGCAACGTCATTTCATCGCTTTCATCTGGCCTCCGAGCGTCGTGCAATTTCACTTTCTGATGCAATTGCACTGCCCGTAAGACCGCTCGTGGGGTCATCGGCGGCGGTGACTCACTGTATTGTCGGATACGGCCAAATCGCCGAGTTTCGTACAACAATAATGGATGATGATGATGACGATGGAAATGCTTGTAATAATGCCACCCGCATTAGTTTGACATCCGATTGGCAAAGTATGACAATTATGTCGACGCCAACGACAGATTTGTCTACACCACAGTTGCGAGATTTACGTCACGCTAGAGCAGCAAGCATCGGACCAGACTGTCTCGCTGTTTCGTGGGGGAGACGGATAGTAGTAGATGCCAATGTCGACCACAATGACAATATCGGGCGAATTGTATTTTATAGGCGTACCATGCGATGTCGTGGAAACGAATGCAAGGAGCATATTGGTTGGAAGGCTGTCGCTGTCGCGTACCCCTCCGAGGCGGTCGTAGGGGCTGCCATGGAGAGCGTGACAACACCTCATGAAGTCCACTACAATGATGATGAAGAGGAGGAGACTCGCAGAGTTAGTCTACTAAGTGACGCTGGATTGCTCACCGTTACCGACTTGTTGTCCATACCTACCAACAACAACGAAGATGTTATGTTGGCAATCTCACGACTGGGGGGCTTCGTGGAACTTCTTCCCCTACCAAGGTGGATTTGGCAACCGCTGAGACAAAATGATGATATTTACTCTAATCCTGATGATGATGACGATGAAAGCATGACTTCCCCCACTGTTCGTGATCTTCCCAATCTGACAGACAGTTCAAAAATTACTGCCTTCACTATGACACAGCACCATTTTGATGTGATGTCGTTGGATGCCTTTCAATGCCCTGATACATTGACGACCGTAGTAAGAGAAGGCCCGACGGCTAATGTGGACTGTATATTGGCGACTTGTGGTGGTGGACGATCTCATCGTCTTGCCGCCTCCCCCACTAATGGTACAACTGTTAAACAAAATAACAACCCTGAAGTGGTGACATTGTGGGCCGTATCACACAGCATAGGTGAAATTGACTTAGATGTATCGCTTGCAAGCACTATCAATCTTCAAGTCATTCCCTTCGAAATTATTGTGAGACGTCTCGATCATTATCAAATCAAAAATGTTGGGCCGGATTCGTCCACTTTCCTAGTAGACGCGGAACCATGGACCGTAGGTGACGGATACGATTATGGCCAACCCTCACAGATGAAGAGAAAAAGAAAAAGGAAGACAAGTAATAATGAGGAACAAAAACAAAGACCTCCTGCTTTCATCGCCATTGTCACGACCACAGTTCCGATTACCTCGCTTCGATTTACACCACCCGGGAGTAATGATAAAGTGTTGCTCGCGACCTTGGATTATAATGGTGGCGTATCGGTGTTGGATTGCACGGAATTGATTCGAATGGCTACCAGTAGAGGTCAAAACAACGAGAGCAACAATACTTCACCATGTATTCGTAATGGCGACTCAGAGGTCAGAATCAGTTTAGTATGTGGCCGAGACTCGACAATGATAATTCCATCGGAAAGTCGAAAAAGGAGTAAATCATCATCAAAAAGAGGAATCATTATGGCTCGTGCAACTCAGATTGAATGGTGGACGGCGCCTTACAAACAAGATAGCCACGAGCATTCAAGTACAGGCGAAGAGTCCTTTTGTTCTTCCTTCACTCTTGTCACCTACGCCACACTGAGTGAAAGTCGAAACTCGCCAAAATCCAGAGTGAATGCGACCATTTTGCGACTCCAGCGATGGTCGTGGTCGTCGGATATTGCCAAGGGTCACGACCAACGTCACCCCAGCGATATATTCCGCATGCCGATGCATTCGAGTGATAGCAACACATCATCTATTGCTCTGCTGCCCATGTTAGTGTTGCCACAAGAACATCATCAGACGCTGTCCTTTCTTAGACTTTCGGTCGATGCCTTGCACCTCGCGTCATCGTCGAAAACGATACCACCACCCCGATGCTGCCCACAACTTTCGATATGCGGGATACGTAAGCTCTCCAACCATGTCGAAATCATTGCCATCCTCCTCCGTCAAGGGGATGTATCCAAAGCCATTGGCGTTGCTCGTAGACTCGGCATCGATGACAATGGAGAACATTTCTATCTCGGAGAAGAGGGGAGGCTGATGATGAACCAATGTCGTATAAGACTGTGGGAAGATAAAGGGGACGTGAAAGCTTTGAAAGTTATTTTTGATGATGCATACGTCATTGATCAGGCGGTAAAATTGCTACAAAGCTGTGACGTGAATAAGGATCTCACTTTGGATGATCTATCAGAAGCATTCCGGGAAGCACTTACTCGGTGCGATGCATTACTAGGAAACGAATCAACTGCACGTCAATTTAAGGACACCATAACACGGATTGGAACATATAAGCTGTTGCTGAATTATTATGGTGGCGGACATACTGCCTCAAACTTAGACGCTGACGCCACAGCCGGGTTTTCACTCGATCGGCGATTATCAGTCGTGCGACGATTCCTCAATGACTTTAATAGCGAGTCACTGCGTCGCATCACAGCAAGCGCAGCCTTGAGAGGAGATTGTAACGCGCTTACTGTGCTGATTGTTAGGCACCCGTTCTCCATAAGTACACGAATGGAATTGTTGGATCTCATTCCATTAGAAGTTGATCTTTCTCTGTACGAGCATTTGCTCCCCTGCAATGTGGGATTGGTCGATGATCATAATTTCTTACTACGAAGTTCTGAAAAGTTCTTGAGTCCACTACAATTATTTACTCACTTTAGCAATTTACAACTTCAGAGACGTCAAGAAGATAATAGCAACTCAAGAGAAACAAACCTAGCAGGAGTACCTCCGATCGATATTTTTACCGACTATGCCGACAGGGATCATGTCATGCTGCATTTAGAAGAGGGATCGGGCGATACTGCAACGTTGATAACAAAGGATGATGTAGCGACATGGTATCTCAAGCGTGCATTAAATACACACAATCGATATGGACAAGTAATTTCGTTACAAGGATTTTGCGAAGCAGGATTGGTTCGTTTAGGCTCCCTTGCATTCACCGTAGACGGAGAGAACACGATATCTGACTTAACCTCCGGTACAGAAAGCCGTGCAGTGGGCAAGCTCTTGTACTTGTACTCAGCTGCATCATTTTTCTCTAGAATTTTGACTGACAAAATGTCTTCGATAATTTGTGAGCCGTTGTCAAATGAGCGTTTCGGCGATTTAATGAGCGGTGGAGGCATTTTTCTATCCGTTATCCAGTTCTGCTGTATGGATTTGAACGATACCATTTCGTATGTTCATGATTTTAGCAATGTGCACAATATGTCAATGTTCGAAAAATACTTTGCACAGTTCTTTGATGGTAGCGAATGTTTTGAACCAAACAATATCACGGCCACTACATTTGCCGTATCCGATGATATGCCCGTAAGACTCTTGCATATCATGATGGAGTTTTGTGTGAAGAAAATCGAACGGCTACTCACATCAATGAATATCAAGTCTTCTACGTTGCAACAAACACTTTCACTGACGCTTGAAGAATCACTCACATTGTGCGCTGATTTAGCTTTGCTCTGTCGGTCGTATTCAAAGAGTTACATCGCACATGATGAAGTTAATCTGGTCGATTTCTCAGACAGAGTATTCAACACTACACTCGACGTAATAGATGGAGCATTGGACCTACTGACATTGGGCGTGATCGACAAATTATGGTCTATTTTTGAGTTGCTGCCTCAAACTACATCTCGCGAATCAGACGATCAAACCTCAGCCATTAGTAAGATTTATATTGATGGTCTTCACTTTAGGCTGGTGGCGCTTCAACTTTGTTGCAAGTGGCGTGGGGGTGCTCAACAATTATCGAGGAAATTGTGGACTTTCTTCTCGCACACGAGCTTAGAGAATAATAGCAAGTGTACCAAAGACCTTTGTCTAGCTGGTCTTGATGTAATATCCATAATGTGCAATGGGTTTTGTGATATTGTCACCCACACGGCAATCCTGAATGACAATAGCCGAACTCCACATCAAGATATAGATTTGCTGGTAGATTTCATATCTGATGTTGATGAGTTCGACATCCGATTCTTCTCATCTGGTGCACAACAATCTGGGTGTATAGGAAATCTTCTTCTATCTCCTCTTCTGTATCATCGCTGCTTTGACGTGCTGAATAACATATTCAAACTCCGCCCATCGTGGTTCTGTGGAAAGTACACATCTTCATTCATTGCATCCTTCATTCGCGATATTGCAATTCAAGACGATAATGCAGACATTATGCTGTCATGCCAAGAGGTAATCGTGAAGATATCTCCACAGCTTTGTTCTGAATACGAGCATCAACAGCGTATGATTGCAGTCAAAACATTCTTGGCGAATGATATGAGCTTGGATCGAGCTTTGTTGGCTACACTCTTTAACATCGTTGACCATTTAGTCAACCCAATTGAATTGGTTCGTGCCATTATAGAGATAGATGCACAAGTTATACTGATGGGTTGTGAATTTTGGGGTGATGTGAGTGCAATTGCTGCGTGCACTGATGCATCGACTTACTTTTCTTCTCGAATCCGCGCTCTGCTGAATGGAATTTCCGAAGAAGAATGCATCAATGAGCTGCCACCGATGCCAGGAGCTCTTGTAATGCAACTAGCTCACATAATTGGGCTTTATACGCCCTCTGATATTCTGCTGGTGAAACGTTATATGATTAGTGGAGCTTTGACAATGAATCTAGTTCCTGCTGCAGTAGCAATTTGTTTCTCTATGATTTGCGATATAGCAGTTACGATGCAAGGGATCAGTGCGGATTTCATTTGTTCTCAATCACTAGTACTTGATTGTGTTGTTGCAATTGCAAAGGCCGAATCGTTTGCTGATGTTACAATCAAAAGAGAATTATGCACATTAACACTGATGCTCTTTTCAAGCACAAGTTCATCACTGTACTATCAACTACTTGACAAGTTTAAAGACTTGGAGTACGTACTTCTTGCTTCAAAGATTAACTTTATCAATGATGACGCTACCCAGCTCGATGAAAGTGCATATGATCTTTTAGTATTCAAGGCTGCAGGACTAGTCGCGAAAGGAGCGAGGGATTTACTAGACAAATCAAGTGGGTCAATGTTGAAAACACCGATTTCAAACTATGGAGGCATCGGGAACAGCTTTTATGATCATTCGATGAATAGAATATTTCACGAAATCAATGCATTATCACACGTCGACGTTCTACAGCTCTTTCATTCTATTAATGAGAGAGCAAATAATTTGGCTCATGTGTCTATCAAGGCCATTTTTCAATGGATTGTTTTTGAAGCATTCAAAGCTAGGAATAGCTCGTTTCTTCTGTCATTGCCCACCACCAACATTTTCATGATGACTGAGTTTGGTTTATCATGTTTACTTGAATTTCAAGGACATGGCCTTGTCATGAAGAGCACGAAAGAAGACTTCAAGGCGGCACAATCGCGACTACCCATCACTCAAATAGGCTCTCCAGAATCAGTAGCAAAGTTAGACGAGTCAATCATTCGAAGACTCAGTGATCGTGGCTATGGGCGGAATGCAGCTCGCCGTGCTGTTATGATGACTGGCAATCAAGGCTACAGCGCGGCACTTAGTTGGGCAGTTTCTCACTTTTCCGATGATGATTTTGATTCCCCCATCTATTTTCTCCACTCTGATGAGCCTCATATCGATCAACATTTGGTCGACATGACGGACAAACTATTACAAGCGGTTCAAAACCATGAACGTGCAAACTCTCAAACAGGCGGGCTTCATTCCTTCCGAAATGACACAACGAAGAAGAGTACATCGACCAAGAGACCAAATAGCTCATCAAGGAAACACATGGCAACTAAACTTTCTTGCCTGCCGTCACCTCTCACATCACCACTGAAAGAGGATCGATTGAGTCCGCGTGGAAACACAGGTCAAACTAATGATATATTGCCAAAAACTACTACTGTTTTAAAGCCACCAATTCCATCTACTTCACAGCTTTCACCACCTCAAGAGGCAGTAAAGAATAATCCATCAATGACGAATGTTGAGGAAACGCCAATAGTCACTGCGGTTCTACCAACAGAATCACCTGAGTCAATTTCATCAGTTGGGGAAGGATCGTTGAATAGTCATGTTGAAGTGGCAAATCGAATACAAGTTGCCAGGAATGAAACACAGAAACTTGACCCGGAAGAACGCAAGCGGTTGGCGCTTGAAGGTAAACGATTGCTGCTTGCTGCAAGGGCGCAGAGACAAAATGTGCTTGCACCTCCCTCATCGATAGTAACAACCTCAAGATCCAAGTAGACAGAATAACAATCATTTAATAGAATACATCTAAATTAGACGCTATCATGTTTCTATTGACGATGCTTGAATGGAGTTTTGAGTCCAAGTGATTTCACACCTCTACGATCTTTCCGCCCTTGATCATCATTCACTGCCTTGTCCTCAAATTTCGTATTTTTCTTGGAGGATTTCGGAATGAACGTTACTTCCTTCACTATGGGTCCTTGTCCCTTCACCTTGAAACGCTTCGTCTCGCCAATAGACTGTTCTGATTTCAACCGCAAACGCTCCTCCATCGTGAGGGATAGTTCCTTCTTGCGTTCGTTTGCATCTGCTTCCGCGGACACATAGCCAAGACCAATATCCAGAGCGTTGTCTCCTGCTTGCTGTAAGACGACTCTTGACTTCTTTTTCTTCTTCTTATCCTGCTTTTTCTCGATCTTCTTCTCATTATTTGGAAGTTCGTGCCTCACCCTACCACCCATTAAACCATCGTCGTCACTTTCGCTCCTATGCGAGTTATCGTCGTCATACTTATCATCGCTTTCACTGTCATCGCCCCACCTCTCACTGCCTTTCTTGCTCGTAATCTCATTATTGTTATATTCATCCTCGTCGCCGTCATTGTCTTCCTGGTCGCTATCCATGTCTCTATCGTTCCGCACCCTCTTTGCGGCAATGCCACTCGGATTGCGTAACTTAAAGTCCTCGGCCTCCTGGTCGATCTCAAAGTCTTTATTATCAAAGAGCCTGCCGAAACGATCGTCCTCGACCAATGCCTTCGCAACCTTTCCAGCCTTTGTCCTATCCCCTGCTTTGGCATGCAATCGATCAGCAAGGTCTGGATTAACCTTTGCCTTTGCCTTTTGTTGTGCAACTTTTGGTGCGATGCGTGACCCTCTCTTCTCTTCCAGTCTGTCTTTGATCTTCTTCGATCGGTATTCAGAGTACTCAAAAGGCTTGGCCACGGCACGGATTTTATTATAGAGTCCAACGTGCACAAAGAAACCGTGCATATACCCACGAAGCAATGGAGTGCCGACGAGATTTTGAATGCCCAGCTTATCAATCTCGGCCCGCGTGAGAAATTTGTAGTCCTCGTATACAGTCTCAGTCTGAACGGCACCTCCAACAGGATCGTCATGCATGCCATCCCTCTCCTCAAGTTCCTCCGTGATGTTGTCAAGGAATGAACACCACCGAGGCGCGGCGCCAAGGACAGGACAGTAGAACGATTGGACCTTCGACTGTTCACCAGCACAAAGTAACAATCCGTGTGAGTTCCCACTCGAGTCGGACGTATCCCCCGACGTAATGAAGTGCGTAAAATCGGCAGTACCCTCCACATTCGCGACAATCGTACCGAGCGGCCCACCTATTCCAGATTCGTCGTTGGTATCGCCACTACTTATCGGGTCGAAACCACCATGGTCATCGTCACCATTCCAAGCGCTTGAACTAGACGAGCTACCGCCTGTCCCACGAGCGTTCCATATCTTAACAAGCTTTGCATCCGAGCTCAATATCGTTCCACTACCACTATGAAACTGAACTGTATGTATTGGCAGACCATACCGATGCTCCTTCACGAATAGTGGTTTACTCGAACGCATGTCATATAAAGCTACATTACCCCCTTTTGTACCGGCACACATTCTCATCCCAGCATCGTCGAAGCATAAAGATGTAACCTCTCCCGGGAAACAGTTGGCAGTACTATTCTCATGATCGAAGAATCCACGTCCAGACACGGCCGATGCAACATCAAGGTTGATAAATGGTGTTAAATGCATGTCATTCGGACGAGATGCTGTTGTAGCAGGAGCACGGGTATCCCAGAATCGGACTGTACCATCCTCGGCACCAATGGCACAAAGTGAATGAGTCGGTGAGACGGAGATACAGCCTCCTCCGATGGGGACCGTCTGTGGGGTACCATCGTTATACCGACCACTACTACTACTGCCGAGGGCTGACGCAAATGAGTACGGCTGAGAGAATCGTCCCTCGTCGAGATTAAATCTATAAACTTCCCCACCCATATAACTCTCACTGGATGACGAAGATGATGACGACGAAGATGACGATGGGCGTTTCCCAGAGCTCACGACCATAAGATCACATGTCGTCTTTTCATACGCCATGGCCCGACCAAATGTCGGCAGCCGTATCTTGTCATGATTGCCATAGGGTGCATGGAACATGATTGTACGGTCACTCCCAAGTATAGCCAATTTGCCGTAGTCTTCCGACAATATACACAAATCAACGACCTCACTATCTAAGTATCGTTCAAACTTCATACTCATTTCGGCTAATTCATAACATCGAATACGTGGACTATACGTCCCCCCCACGAGTAAAAATTTTCCATCGGGACTTTGACGTATCTTCGTGGATGCCACGGGCATTTCTAAATCTTGAAGGAGTGTAATCCGATGTCGGAATGTAGAGTCACGCTTTGATAGGTTCCGACGTGATCGTTCACTGAGCCATTCTGGTACAGCCGATGACGATGCCAGGGCGTATATCTTACCGCTACCTCTCTCTTGAATCTCCATACCTTCTTTTGTTCTGTAGTGAGTACTATGACGCCGCTAGCAGACTAACTGTACAGAAAAGTGTCCGATGTTGTCATAAAGGAGCAAGTGAAGGCTCTCGACACAATGATTGAGTGGTCCATTTTTCTCTTAGGTTATTTCTACATAAATATAATACACGAATCTAACTTCAAAACCTTTCAAAACATATCACTGCTATTGTTCGAACATTGCATATCCCTCTGATATGTGCAAATTAAACCAACTATAACCTCCACACTGGTATGGTCTCCATCTGTTGTCACTATGATGCAATCAGCATGCATCTTTTGCCTCCTCTTCGTGCCCCTCATGTTATGTAGTAGCTGGAGAATATGTTGACTGTGTACGTTTGCGGCCGTTACTGCATCAATAGCTCGCCAGAATTGTTGCAGCATAATATGGTAGGCTCCTCCTTTCCTTTCCATGCTGGCAAGTGGTGAGATTGTGAGTCCCTCATCTGTTGATGCTGCTTCTCTAGCTAAACATTGGATGACTTTGTCTAGATCTTCATTTACCTCTCCAAACGCACCGAAACACGGAGGAATAATTGATTTGCCATGGAATTGTGATAGTGCATTCTCAAACGGTCCAATGACATTGGTATTACCATCTCCCACAACAGTAGCTGCAAACGTGATGTCTAGTTTTCTGACTTTGCATTTGTACTCGTTGACTACCTGACAAGCCGATAGGAGCTCCGCCCATCCAGATTTCAACGTCACCGATTTGATTGCAATACTTTACTGTTTATTGACATTATTATTGTTTAACATGTTCGTTTATTACTATTAACCAAAGGTTGATCCCATCTTCCTCCCTCCTAAAACATGCAAATGTAGATGATATATCTCCTGTCCTCCATCACCTCCATCATTAATTACAATCCGTGCTCCATCACCAAACCCAAGTGATGCATCATTGGCTATTTCACCAGCCACCAAGAGTAACCGACCAAGTATGGTTGTATGTTCCGATGTTGCCTTTCGTAATGATGTTAGTCCATTCCTTTCCTTGGGTATAATCAATACATGTGCCGGTGCCTGAGGATTGATATCACGAAAGGCAAGGGTATATTCATCCTGTCGTACAATATCAGCGGGGATTACTCCAGATAATATCTTATCAAATATCGTGGAGGGTGATGTATCTCGTAAACCAGCAAGCCATATGCTATCCCAACGATGATTACTTTCCTCCCATGTGTGCACTAGTGTATCCATAATCTCTTTGTATACCTTAGTGAATGTTTCATCATTTGTTTGTAATCTATTGAACCATTTTGTTAGCTTTGGTGGGAGTGGCGGTTGTTGTTGTTGTTGTTCTTTGTCCATCTCTTCGAACTTGGGGAGCATGTATGATGCAAATACAGCCGATGGAAAGAGTGTGGCATCAGCCAACGATACCTCATTACCACAAAGGTATGGACCACAATCCTCATCGTCATCATTACTAATAAATCCCTCAATTATGTTGATATGTCTTCGATAGGCTACTATTGCAGACTTACGATCGGTATATACCGCCTTGTACATACATCCCTGAATTGGTGTAAGGTACATGTCATGCCAACGGCATATTTGATTGGATCGAGGGTGGTCCGGAAGGAATGTTGGACCATCATTGCTGTATTCCGATAACAGGTACCGTGCGATGGTATCACTCTCGACTAGACTAGACATGCCATGATCATTATGATCGTTGGGTTTCTTCTGTATTGCAAGGCATGGCATCAAACCGTTAGGACTGATTTTCATGTATTCATCTGATTTAAGTCCACCCATAATTGCGGGACTAACAATTTCGACCTTGTCTTGAGATATACCCTTTTTGTAGAGAATGATTCGACATCGTGCACCGTTGTTGCTCACTGGTACATCAAAAAGGATGTGATCTGCGTTGGAGATGGATGATAATTTGTTGTTACTGTCGTCGGTGGCCATGATTGGTTGTTGAGCCGTCAGTTTCGTCACTACTTCTCTATTTGCAGTGATGGGCGATGGTTGGAATCCAGAGACGTTGGTTGTGACGACGACGGCTCGTACTAACAACAACGCCAACGCCAAGCTTGCCCTCATAGATTCCTTATCTGTTGTGTTGTGTCTCGGGCACCATCTTTCCCGCTTTATTTATGACAACTACTTACTCCTTTCACAGCAATACGAACTT
>Ga0247832_1003276_pt1 | contig 22499 bp, 17 predicted proteins | sample LaCruzMarch2015__10_FD_192407 | JGI IMG/M metagenome (GOLD analysis project Ga0247832, IMG submission 192407) | Freshwater microbial communities from meromictic Lake La Cruz, Castile-La Mancha, Spain - LaCruzMarch2015_4m | ecosystem: Environmental > Aquatic > Freshwater > Lake | place: Spain... | reverse complement strand
AATCGGCATTCTCGAAGGCGATGTCTTCTACGGTACGGCAAATCTTGGCCCCATCCACCGCTACAAACTGTAAACCATGTCCTGTCGAAAAGTGTCCACCATGTCTTGACAGCGAACAAGTGAAAGGAGGGGACTTGTGAGCTGCTAATTCCCTCCCTTTCGCGTGCGAGAGGGAGGGTAAGGGTGGGAGAGGGTACTGCATAAGGCAGAAACTCGGGACTCTCCACTCCTAATCCCCTCCTCTCGGAGACGAAAGGAGGGGACTTGTGTTTCGCTTTCTCCCTCTCTCCAACCTCTCCCGCTCGGTGAGCGAAAGGGAAAACTTTCCTAGATAAAGTTAATCGAAATAACGCAGATTTGCATCCGAGGTGAGGCTCTGACTAAAGGCCTCCAACATCGTCTTCGCGTCAGATTCGAACGCGTAGCTTCCCGTGATCTCGCCCTGCCAGATCTGCTCGACAACCCAACCGGGAACCGGCAGAAACACCACTCGCTCGGCCGTGGGAATGCGAACCTCCAACAGGATTGCCGCTGAGCGGGAATCCGGGTAGATGAACTCTAGCCGGACCTCCTGTTGCCCAAAACGGGTTGTTCCGAGCTGTGGCTTACCACGATCTCGCGCTTTGGCGAACGCATCCAAATCCACCGAGCCGAGCGACGGCGGCACCCCTTGTAGGAGATCGTCGAAAACCCGACGCCGCGCGTCGGAAACAAAATCTTGGAGGCGACCCATCCTCGTATCCTACGCGGTTTTCGCAGCCGGCTTTGTCTCAAGCCAGGTCTGTAACTCGCGAAGCATCGTGCGCGAGGCCATCATGTTGGCCATCATCGTCCGGTGCTGGCGCGGCTCGACCAGCAGCCGAAACTCCTTGCCCCCCGAAACCCCCTCAACGCAGATCCACCGGCCAAGTCCCAGTACAGAGTGGACGTTCGCCCGAAACCGGATCCGCCGGACCTCAAGACGCAAAATCGGCACCGTACGCGTTTCGGAAACGAACCGCAGTTGCTCCGGCTGCACGACCAAAAACCCGACGTCTTCGTGGGCATCCACCAGTCCCGTGTAGCGCGGCGTCGCAAAACCAACAAAATACGATTTACCGGCAAGGCTCTCTCCGCGACGCTCCAGCATGCGCTCCAGTTCCCGCCGCATCGCGGCGTTTTGGTATAGACCAAACTGATTGAGCAAGAGCCAACCCACGACGTTTCCGGCCACGACCAACGCGAGGCCGAGGCCCAGCAGATCGTTCGTGAGCGAGATGACGATCAGTCCACCGGCCACCAGAGGTAACCAACCCAGCGCAGGCACGAGGTTGCCCAACAGCTTTCTCTGGGGAGACCAAACCGGGGTTGCCACGACCGGATGATACACCTAGCGGTGATACAATCCAAGGGAATGCAGGACGGAACGCTAAGGATCATCGAAATGGTCCCAAGCTTCGGGACCGTCCGCACCTACCTGGAACGATTCGCCGAGACGCGCGACGGCATTGTGACCGCCCTCTCTGACTCAGTTTTGGCGGGCTACCGACCGTGCCTCGACCCGGACACGACGCTCATCGAGGCGGTTCCGTTTACGGAACTCGTCCGCCGATTCCTTCAACTTGCCGGTGAGGAGGCGCGGCGGGTTGCGCCACAGAATATTCACGAGGCAGCGGTCGCCGAGGCTTGCGGGCAGGTGATCGATGCCATGCTGCCGGGTCTCGACGAAGTCGGGCGGAGCCTACGCTTCCCGGGCACGCAAGCCGCCATCGGCACGACGCTACGCGAACTCCACGCCTGGGGCATCACGGCCGACGACCTTCGGCAGATGTCCGGCGACGTGAGCGAGGCGTTCGGCCACAAACTTGGCTGGCTCGCCGAGTTGGACGATCGCTCCGGCAGGCTGCTCGCCGAGCTGGGCTATCAAACCCATTCGCAACAAATCCGCGCCTGCATGTCGGCGGTGCCCGATCTTGATGCTTTTACGCGCCGAGTCCTGGTGCTCGGCTTCTCGGAGCAGCATCCTTTGCGGGTGCGCTGGCTCAAGTGGGCGGTGGAGCAGGGCATGGAAGTCACCGTACTGGTCGAGCGTCACGCCGCGAACGCCGATATCTTCCGAACGGCAAAACAGACTGTCCTCGACTTTGGCCAGGACGCTGAGGCGGTGGGCGACGGAAACGAGCTGCTGCGGAATCTGTTCGGCACCGAGACCTTGCCCGGCAGCCTCGTGCGCGCGGTCATCCAAAGCGCCGCCGACCCGTTGCACGAGTGCGAATGGGCCCTGCGAACCGTCGCCGAAGCCGAGGATGCCGCGATTTACGTTCGAGACCTCACGAACTATGCCCCATTGCTGCTCTCGGCATCGCGACGGCTTGGCATTCCGCTCCGGCTCACCTGCGCCGATCCGCTGCTGTCGAACGCGAGCGTTCGAAATACGTTGAAGGTTCTCGAGGCCTTGTCGCAGACCGACGTCCGAGAGCTCATTGCGGTGATCGATAACCCAGATTCCGGACTGTCCCGCGATGAAACCGAGACGCTGATTGACAGAATTCGGAACTGGCACGCCACCGAATCCCGCGACGAAGCCTGGAAAAAGCTGGCTGCGTGGATCGGCGAGCAACCCGAACCGTATGAATGGCTAGCCGAGGTCGTGAACTTCCGCCAGACCCTCCCAACCGGAAGCCGTCGGTCCACCGAGTGGTACAGCCTGCTTCGCGGCCTCTTGCCAAAGTTGCCGTGGATGGATTCGGCGCGGCCCGCTCCAGCCTGGATCATCGCGCGCGACTCGTTCGCCCAAAACGCCATGCAACGGGTGGTGGCGGGCGAGGCGTCGGTTCGTCAGCTTCGCTCCGATGAAGGCGAGTCGTTCCGCGCCTTTGTTGCGCTTTGCCGAAGGCAGTGGGAGAACGGCCGGTACCGTTACCCCGCCAGTGATGACGGCATCCAGGTAACGGCGAACGTGGACGCGCTGCAGGATTCCGACACGATCATCGTATTGGGAATGCTCGAAGGCACCTTCCCCCGTCGGCGAAAAGAGGATCCAATTCTGACGGACGACGAGCGCAGCATCATCTCCCGGCTTCGCCTGGACTGGCCAAGGCTAAAGAACTCTCACCGCGAGGCGGAATCGGAGCGCGACGACTTCTACAAGGTGTGCGCGGCGGCGCAATCGACGCTGATTCTCAGCTACCCGAAGGCCGGCGACGACACGGACAACATCCCGGCGTTTTACATCGAATCGGTGCGGCAAGCGATCGCGTCGTTCGATCCGGGCGCGGACCTTCGGGACATCCCGCGCGACCGCTGGGTTCCGTTGCCGGAAGAGGCGACCGCCGAATCCGACCGCGTGCTATCGGAAATATTGGCGGCACCGGTGGAACCGTCGCCGCCCGTCGCCTACCTGGAGCCGGAGAAGACGATGGCGCAACTGCCTGTGCTTCCGGCGAAGTTTCGGCCGGACCACCTGCGCGACGCCGCGATCTGCGCGTTTCGCTACCAGTTTGGAGCGAGGCTCGGCATCCGTCCGGTTCGCAAGCGTGACCGCTGGCGCGTCTTCGACGGCCTGTACGCAGCAACCAATTTGGCAAAACTTGACCTGGAGGAAGCTCCAACTGTTCTGTTCAACGCGCTTGAAAGCCGTCTGACCGACCCGGCGAACGGATTCGAGCGCGACGAACGAGAGCTGCTGCGCCTCGCCGGCCAGCGGATCATTCAGGGCGTCCTCGACCGAGAGCATCGCGCCCGCGAGCTTTGGCCACGCGATAAGACCAACTTGCATTTCGAGGTCTCCGTGCTGAAGCCGAGCGGTCCTCCGCCGGGCCAACCGTGGATCGAGTTCGTGGCTCCCGCCTTTTCGAAAGGCAGAGACGGCCGACGGATTGTGCATCTTTACGGACCTACCACGCCGAAGGAGGTCGAATCTGACGCCGACTGGGCCTATTACGGCTCGCTTTGGAGCGCCGTAATGAACAGCATGCAAGAAGAATCTGCCATGCCGTGTCTCGAAATTGAAGATGGCCGCGGCAAGCGCGAAATGCTGGTGCCGAGCAAAGAAGGCACGGCCAGCGACTTCGCCGCCGGGCTGATCGTCCGCACGATCTTCGGCAGCGAGGAATCTGGCAGCGCCACGGCAAGCTTTTGGCACCGCTACCAAACCCGCATCCGCCCGGTACTGCAACGCATTGAATCGCAAGACATCACGCCTAGCCCCGGCGACGGCTGCACCTCGTGCGGCCTTGCCGAATTCTGCCGCCGCCACCGCGACTTCTCGGAGGACGAAGGGCTGTGAACTGGACCGAAGAGCAGCTTGCCGCCCTGCGCGCGAAGGACTCCCGCTTCATCATCACGGCCGCCGCCGGGTCGGGAAAAACGCGCGTGCTCACGGAACGCTATCTGCAGTTGGTGGCCGACGGAACCTCGCCGGATCACATCCTTGCCATTACCTATTCGCGAAAGGCCGCCGCCGAAATGAAGCGACGGATCGTCGACGGGCTCCGGGCGGCAAGGAAGTTCGAAGAGGCGCAAATCGCGGAGACCGGCCCGGTTCAAACGGTTCACTCATTTTGTGAGCGCATCTTGCGAGAGAACTGCCTGGCCGCCGGATTGCCGCCCGACTTTGAAGTTTGGGACGACCAAAAGTCCGGCCCCGCCAAACGGCTCGCGGTTGATCGAGCGATCCTATCGCCGACCGCCGAAACCGCCGAGGTAGTGCGGTTCATCCGCGATCTCGGCGGCACCACGAGTTGGAGCCCGACCGGCATCAACGACCTTCTGACCACCGAGGTGCAAGAAGTAATGAAGTTTCTGCGAGAGTCGGTGTTGGGCCTCGACGAGTTCTCCCGGCGATACGGTTCGGCTGAGTCAACGCTGGCTACTTGGTGCGGCTTCATTTGCCGTCACCTGGAGATCGAGAATCCGGGCGTGCTAGATGCAGAGTCGGTTGACCGCATGCGCAAAGTTCTCACGCATCGCGGCGACAAAACACGGATCAAATACTTGGATGGATTTGATGCTTCTCGTGAGCTGACGGCGGCGTTTCACACCTCCGGGCTGGTCCAGCTGGGAATCGCGGCCTCGGTCAACTACACCTCGATGATGCACGCGGCCAACGGCGTGGATTTCTTGGATATTCTCCGCCGAACCAGCGAACTGCTCCGCCGCGTGCCTTCCGTCGGCGACCGTCTGCGCCGCCAGTACCGGTTCGTGATGGTCGACGAAAGCCAGGATATCAACGCCATTCAGGACGACCTGCTCGCCAGCCTCGACATCCCGAACGAGATGCGGGTGGGCGACCCGCAGCAGACGATCTACAGCTTTCAGGGGGCCGACCGGGGCGCGTTCATGCGGCACACCGAAGCCCGCCCGGTGTTCCCGTTGCGGGCGAACAAGCGATCTCCGGCGGGGATGCTTCGGGTGGTGGATCATATCTTTAGCCGGATCTGGAAGGACGAGTATCAACCCATGCACGTCGATCGGCCGCCGGCCACGCTGGAAGATGAAGCCGTTGAGACGCCCATGGCCCACGTGACCCTTTGGCGATACGACTCCACGAACTGGGACCAGGTTGCCGGTTACATCGAGCGACTTCGCGACGCCGGGGAGCGACTGCGCGACACAACGTTGCTGGTGCGCGACGGTTTCCAAGCGGGGTACCTGCGCTCGGCGCTCCTCAAACGCGGCCTCCCGGCGAGAATTGCGGGCGGAAGCGAGAACTTCTACACGCGATTGGAAATTCGGGACCTGGCCAACTTGCTGGAAGCTCTTTCGAACCCGCACGACGACGTCCGTTTGCTTGCGGTTCTGCGCGGACCGGCCGCAATGTTCTCGCTCGATGCTGTGGCGTTGCTGGCGAACGGCGGCGATGTTTGGGCCCGGCTACCTGACTTCGCCTCGCCGGTCGCTGCCGACAACGATGCCCGCGACCGGTTCCTGGCCTGGTTCCGACCTCTGTCGATGGAAAGCGACCGGATGGCGGCATGGGAAGTCATCACCGAAGTTTTCCGGGTGTCGCCATTTTTGCCGACTCTGGCCAGGCGGCCCCGACGCGACCAAACGATCGCGAACGCACGGAAGCTGCTCTCGATGGCTTCCGCCCAGCCGGAAGAATCGGCGGTCGGGTTCGCGCGACGGATCTTCGAAATGCAGAGCCTGCGGAGCAAAGAGGGCGAGGCGGCCGCCGACGCCGAGACCGCCGATGTTCTGCAGATCATGACCATTCACAAATCCAAGGGACTGGAGTTTCCCAACGTGATCTTCTTGGACTCGGGCAAGGACTTGGTCAAGAAGGCGAAGAGCCTGCGCGTGATGGCTTCCGACGGAATAATCGTGTATCAGGCCGATCCACCGCTCGTCACTCTGGCGAAAGTTGCGGACTTCGTCCGGCGGGCGGATGCCGAACAAGAGGAACTTCGGGTGCTGTACGTGGCGCTCACACGGGCAACCCGGCACCTGTACATTGCCTTTCCCACCCGGCCGGGCCAAAACACGTTTGGCAGCCGACTCCAGAAAGCCCTCGCGGGACTCGATCTCGAATCTTGGACGCCTGCAAAGCCGGAACCGCCCGCCATCTAGTTTTAGAGCACAAGTATCAACAAGACAATCAGGAAGTTGTGCCCGAAGTGCATCACAATGCTAGGCACGAGGGACTTCGTGTAGCGAACTGCAAGACAGCTGAACGCCCCCACCGATGCCAGAGCCGCCCACAGCGCCGGGCCTTGCGGGTGGAGCAGGGCGAAGGAGAAAGAGGTAACCGCGACGCTTAGCACCAGTGCCGTCACCCGATGCATCGCCGGGAAAAACAGGCCGCGAAACACAATCTCTTCACAAAAGGGTGCGGCAACGCAAGCCGAAAGCAGTACGGTTAGGAGCATAAACGGCGTCGGCGAGGCCATTAATTGCTCGCTGGCCGGATGTTGCGGCGGCAAAAACTTGAACAATAGGGTTCCCACCATGCCGGCGGCCATCGACACCGGAATCTCCAGCAACAAGAAAAAGAACCCGAGGCCGATGTTCCGACCGAGGTTTTTCCCCGTTACGCCAAGTTCGGCGAGCGACACGGTGCCGCCAAGAAACGGCGCCCAGAGAACCGCCGGGACCATGAGCACGACGCTGATCGGTAGCAGAATTCCCGAAACCTGCTTTGGCAGCCCGCCAATTGTAAGGCTGAGCACCAGGTAGCCCAGCAGCATCAGCGCGGCCTTCCCGGCATATTGGTCGGCGGTCGCAAGCGAAAAAGCGGGTACGCGCGCTGGTGTCGGCAGCTCCCCGGCCTGCCGCAAGCCAAACACAATGCACCAGGCAACGAGGCCGCCGAGTAGCACAAGGACGAGCCCGATCACCATGACGCCGCGCCGCATGAGGGCACCCCGATCGGCAAAAACCGCGTAGGCGTCTTTGTCGCCGGTCAGTCGCTGTGCGTACGCCCGCGCGACGGTGAGTTCGAAAGGAGTGTCCGGAAGCTCGGCGGCAATCGACTTCGCCAAGTCTTTGCTGGGCTTCGGCTTGCCGTAGAGCTGCGCGACCAACCGGTCTACTTGGCTTGAGGACTTTTTGAGAATCGCGAGATCTGATGCCGGGACTGCGGCCCCATTCTCAGCGAACATCACCGCCCTAAGTCGAATCGCTTCCAGCTGCTCGGGGGGCGCCGAGGCAATTCTGTCCGGTATGGGCAACGTTTCCTTGGCGGGAGTTTGCCTAGCACCGAAGCGCAGGCCGCTCTCTCGTAATTGAACGGCACTTTTGAACTCTAGCCTTTCCGTCGAAAAGGAGACTTCCGGTGACTTTCCGGGTCGAAGGACCCCGACGACCGCGACGATCATGAGAAAGCCCAGAATGACGGCGAGGAACACCCAGTTCATTGGCCGACGCTTGCTTTCGGGAATAACCGAAGGGTCAAGCTGAATCGGCGTCATTGTCCAAGCAACGAACGGTCGTTAAACGAGATCGTGTACGTGCTTTGGTGCGTGATGAGCGCCATTCCCATCCATATGGTTTCGGCGGCATATTCACCCACAAGGATCCCAAACGCCACCTGACGGAGCTTGTCGTAGCCGGGCAGGCCGTAATTCTTCTGCACGAAATTCTTTACGAACAGAGCCATCAAAATTCCGAACCAGTAGTAGTCGACGCCAAAATTCATCGACAGCATGTAGCCGGCCGGGTGCAACGGAAACCCGGGGAAACGGAACCGAATCGCATCCAGAACCATGACGATGGCGAAGCCGACGATCGTCATGACGATGCCCAGGATGTCGGGCCCTTTACGGTCGCGAAGAAGGTTTTCCAGATAGGTTGGAGCGTCACTCCAGCCAAGATCTCCCGTACGGAACACCTTCACCTGCAGGAAGAATTGGCCCACGAAGAAGGCAAAAACCGTGGCGGCAAGGATGGCTCCGAAGAGCTTGCCTTGGTGCAGCCGCTCATCCTTACCCATCTTCATTGCCTCAAGTTGGTACGGCATCGGGTGGTTGCGGTAGATACGGTTCATCACCAGGAAGACCTGGGAGACGTAGCTCGCCTGCTCATCCGAGATCCACTTCGTGCCCAGGAAGCGATGCATGATGCTGCTGGAACCGAAGAACGCGAACTCGTGGGTGGGCGGTCCAAGCTGGGCGCGCAACCGGGTAAGGACGATGCTGAAGATGAGGAACAGGGCCACAAAGGCCACCATGTAGGGAAGCGGCAACTTACCGGCCACGCCGTAACCCACCATCACGCCAAAGGCGACGATGAGGCCAACAAACGCCCAACGATGCTTAAAGCCGCCGTCTTCGGCACCGCGACCGGTTTTGATGTCGGTCCAAATTTCGCGCAGGTAGTCCTTGGAAACCCACATGGCACCCAGGAACATCGCGATGACGGCGCCCCATGTCTGCTCGTCGAAGTAGGGCGGGCCAGGGGCGATCGCCGTTCCCGAGAACGTGCTTTGCGGGATGCCGTTCGCGGCCAACAGCACGTGCAGGCCCTTCCGCATCAGGAAGAACACGACGATGCTAAACAGCAGATCGCTCGGCACGAACAACCCGATCGCCGCCATGAACGGATAGATCGAGATGCGGAAGTCGCCGATGTTGCTGAGCGGTGGCTCTTTGAAAGCGTTGTTGATGTAGAAAAGGTCTTTGACCGGGATGGCCGGCACGTTCGGATAGAGGTAGTTCAGGCCGTTCAGGATGTCGATCCCGAACATGATCGCAAAGGCGATCCACATGAACTTGCTCTTCCACATGGCGCCTGCGCCGCCGTTCTCACACATCGCTACCGGAAGCTGAATGAGCGGGAAGGTCAGTCGCTCTCGCTCGCACCAGGCTCCCCGCATGAGGGAGTTGATGCACATCATCGCGAAGCAGAGCGTAACGATGAGGCCAGCCCACCCACACCAAATAGGAAAATAGATGTTTAGCCGGGAGAACGTGTACCAAATATCCTTGCCGCCGCCTTGGATATCCTTGACCTTCTCCATGTCCTTGATCACCAACCAGTCCGGGATGTACTTCATTAAGTAATCCTTGTAGGTGCCATTCCACTTGGAGTGATAAGGGTAGCTGTACGTTGAGGCGTACTGGAAGGTCGACCACTCGCCCGAAACCGCGCCGCCAACGCTGCAGATGCAGAAGATGACGATCAGGTCGGTTTGCGTGAGGGCGAGTTTGGGAGAAATCTTGCGCAGGAAGAAGTTCGCGAGGATCGTCAGCAGCAACGCCGACATCGGCGCGGTCATCAGCGAGAAGATGCCGGAGACGCCCTGGTTGGTACAGGCATAGCTGACCGGGATGACCAGCAGAAAGCCTAGGAGGAGGGCTCGGAAACGAAGCGGCTGAAACCGGGGGGTGACTTGTCCGGGTTGGTCATCGCCGGACTTGCCTTCTGGAGCCTGCAACGTTGCCATGCGCGGTTCGTAGTGTAGCGGAAGTTTCGCCGGATCGGGAGTTCAAGTCGAACCGAAAGATGCCAAAACGGCAAATTCCCTCACATTCATTGGAAAGTTCCGGTGACACCTAGTAAACATACTGGTTTTCGGCAAAATTATTGCGTGAAAAATCAAGACCGGTGTTAGAAAGACGTTGGGCCAAAAAGCCCGCCACTTCCTGCAAGAGAAGCCATTTATTTTGGAAAGCCCGGCACATCGTCGGGTTTTTTCATGTCCGCACGTTGGGGCGTTACACTTCATCGGTGAACCTGGTATCCGAAGAAACCACGCACGCAATTGAGCTCGCCTTCGTGAAGCTGCGTCAGCGGTCCGGTTTCACCGAGCGGCCGAGCCAGGTCCAGCTCGCGATGCTCTTGTCGGACCTCATCGGCGGCGGGCAACGCGGCCTCTTTGAGGCCCCGACCGGCCTTGGGAAGTCACTCGCCACCCTCATTCCGGCGGTCGCGCACGCCATTGCCGGCAAGCGGATCATCATCGCGACGTACACGAACGTGCTGGCCGAGCAGTACTGGCACAAGGACCTTCCGACCGCGCTCTCGTTGTTTGAGGAAAACCCGTCAACAGCGTTCCTCATTGGTCGCCAACGCTACGTATGCCTGACTGCGCTGGACGAAACCGACCCGCACGTGGTGGACGTTGTCCGGGCGAGATCCACCCTGGGGATTGAGTCTGAGTTTCGAAAGATCGTCCCGAAATCTGGCCGTGAGCTGTCTCAACTATGGCAAAAGGCGGCCGCCCCGCCGGTTTGTCCCGCGCGCCTTTGCCCGATGTACGACGAATGCTTCTATTACGAAGCCCGGCGAAAGGCGGAAACGGCGTCCATCGTCATCACGAACCACTCGGTCGTGATTCAGGATGCGATCATGGCGCAGGCGTCTGCGGACGGCACCGGACCGCTGGGCAAGTACGACTTTCTGATTCTGGATGAGGCGCACGACTTCCTGCAGGCGGCGACGAACGGTCTGGAATTCGAGCTCAGCCCGCCCAATCTCTCGGCTCTCCTCGGCATCTTGGGGCGTTGCGAGAACGCCCTGCTGAACCTCGCGGAGATGAGCGGCGAGGAAGCCGCTTGGCGTCGCGCTTGTGCCTCGTTGCGAACTGCTGCCGAGAACAGCCAACGCCGATTGTCGATGCCGCCCGACCTTCTGACTGAGCCCGGCATCTTGGCGGCCGCCCCCAGCAATCTAGCGGAAACCGAGCAGATTAAGGCGGCCTCGACCCATCACGGCAAGGCCTTTGCCGAAGGGATAGCCCAAACCGTCGGTGAAGCCTGCGCGACGTTTGTCAGCGCGCTCGAACGACGGGCGCTCGCCTGGCGGTCGGACCTCGGCGAGCGGGCACGGCAAGCCACCGATGGCATCCGCAACTACTCGACCTACATTCGCGAGTTCGGACTTGGCTGCCAAAGCGTGTTCGAACCGCAGGGGGTCTCGGTGAGCTACCTGGGCAACAACCGATCCGAGACGAAGATTCGGCGCGACATCATCGGCCTTGCGGAGCCACTGACCGAGCTTCTTTGGAACCGAGTTCCTTACGCCGCGCTCTCGGCAACGATGGTTTTGGATGGCTCGTTCGACTTCTTTAAGAACGCCAGCGGAGCTCGACCCGACTTTGAGGAAGTTCTGCCGACGCCATTCGACTTTGCGACGCAAGCGGCCGTCTATTTGCCTAAGGCGGGCGCGATTCCCGACCCATCGGTGGCCCGGCAACAAGGCAGCGAGCCCGCCTACTATCGCGCCCTGGCGCGCGAACTCGGCGAGATTATTGAGGCTTGCGAAGGGCGCACCCTGGCGCTTTTCCATAGCCGAAAGGAGATGGAGGCGGTCTTCTCGCTGATGATGGTGCCCGAGGATTTCCCCATTCTGATGCAGCCGAAATTCGGCGCGGGCAACGTCGGCGAGCGTTTTCGCGAAGACCCCGCCACCAGTCTCTTCGCTCTTCGGTCGTTTTGGACCGGCTTCGACGCCCCCGGCGAAACGTTGTCCTGCGTCGCGCTGGTGCGCGTTCCGTTCGAAGTCCCGGTGGAGCCACCGCAAATCGCCCGGGCCGCCTACATGCGTCTGCAAGGGCAGGATCCGTTTCGCGAGTTCACCCTGGCCAATACCAAAATGCTGATGCGCCAAGGCGCTGGTCGGCTCATTCGAACCACCGAAGACGTCGGCATCATTGCCCTCCTCGACCCGCGATTGCGAACCAAACGGTATGGGCCCGAGATTTTGGATAATCTGCCCTCCGGCATGCGAACCTTTGACGATATCGCCGACGCCGTCGGGTGGATTAACCGGTGAGCCCGTCGTTTCTGGACTCGGCTGGCCTGAGCAAGCCTTGTCGAATTCTGGTGATCGAAGACATCACGGGCGTTCGTGAGCGATTGGTCAGCACCCTCCGAGCATTGGGCCATACGGCGGTCGGCGCGGCCGGAGCACACACTCCCGACGACGGAAAGCTCGAGCTATGCATTTCCGGCGTCGTCGTCGCCACCGTACGGCCGAGCATGTTCGATGCCGTCTTTATGGACTACAACATCGAATCGGCCACCGAGAACGGCGGCACGCTCACGGAGTTTTTTGTCGCCGGGAATCCGCAGATTCGCGTCATCGGAATGTCGAGCGAGTCGGCCTGCAACCACCGAATGGTGCAGCTAGGCGCGCTAATCGGCGTTCGGAAACGGGATATCGAGCATCTCGTCGAGGAATCATTGCGGCAAGCACGCAATCATTAGTCCGGTCAACCCGGCCATTGTGCGCACCGGGTTCCCTAAACTTGTGACGCCATCTACGCGAGCTCCGCTTGCCCACCGGTACGCCCGCCCCTTCTACTTTGCGGCCGGGATGGTTTTCGTCGCACTCGGCTACATCGGCGCGTTCTTGCCGGTGATGCCCAGCACCATCTTCTTCATCTTGGCGCTGAACGCGTTCCGGCGGTGCAGTCCCAAGTTCGAGGCGTGGATCTTGAACACGCCGCTCATCGGCCCGATTCTTCGCGAATGGGACGAGTCGGGTGCGATTCACCCGCGGACGAAGGTGATCATCGTGGTGGTGCTGTGGCTATCGATCATTGGTTCGGCCGCCGCCGCAATGATGAAGCAAAAAGACAGCCCGGTTTTGGTTTGGGCGATGACGATTTTGTTGAGCGCAGCCGCCATTGGCGTCACGCATTTTGTCCTCACCCGCCCGAACGCCGAACCGCGAGGCTAACGAAGCGACGGCTTTCGCCGCTGCTTCAGGTAGCGATAGACCACGATTCCGGCGAGACCGATTACCGCCACGTCATCGAGTTGCCCCAGCACCGGAATAAAGTCCGGCACGATGTCGATGGGGCTGACGCCGTACAACAGACTCCCGACCACGGCCAGCACCGGGCCCCACGGTTTCGAAGGTTTCACATTCCTTTAGACCGAAAGCCAATTGCGCGGGTTGCAAGGCGGGACGATTGGCGGTTAGGCGTCGACGCCCCGAATCTCCGCCAGCGACTTCACTCCGTCGCGCTCCATCAGCGCGAGGAGCTGTCGGAGCGAGCGCGGCACCATGCCGGGGCCGCCGTAAATCCAGCCCGTGTAGACCTGAGTCAAGTTGGCCCCCAGCCGAATCTTCCGGTAAACATCCTCGCCGTCGAAGATTCCCCCGACGCCGATGAGCGCGAAATCGGCCGGGACGGAGCGAAACGCGTAGGCCAAGTGCTGGTTGGAGAGTTCGAAAACCGGGCGACCCGAGATGCCGCCGGCTTCGTCGATCTTCGTCGCCAGTCCCTCCCGTGAAAGCGTCGTGTTCGTCAGGATCATCCCCTTCAAGCCGTGCTCAAGGGCGACTTCGATCACGTCGTCCAGCGCGGCAAAGGTGAGGTCGGGGGCGGTCTTGACGAACAACGGGCGGGTGGCATCGACCTCTTTGATCGCCGCGAAGATTTCGCCCAGCGGCCCTTTTTCTTGCAGGCCCCGCAAGCCCGGCGTGTTCGGCGACGACACGTTCACGACGAAGTAGTCGCCAAACGACTGCAGCCGACGGTAGCTGTAGGCGTAATCGGACGCGGCATCCGCCAGTTCGGTGATCTTCGACTTGCCGATATTGATGCCGATCGGGATAGCGGCGCGCGTCTTTCCCAGCCGCTCGGCAACCGCGTCCGCGCCATCGTTGTTGAATCCCATGCGGTTTAAGATCGCGCGGTCCGCCGGAAGGCGAAAAAGCCGCGGGCGCGGATTTCCTGGCTGGGCATGGCGCGTCACCGTGCCCAGTTCGGCGTGCCCAAACCCAACGCGGTGCCACTGGCTTACCGCCACCGCGTTCTTGTCGAACCCGGCCGCAAGACCCATCGGGTTGGCAAACTGAAGACCGGCCGCCGATCCCGCCAGCCTAGGATCTTCCACGATCTCGGACCGGATGAGGCCCCGCGACAGCAGGTCCATCGCGCGGTAGTGGACCCATTCGGGGTCCAGGCGGAAAGCGAGCGGACGCAGTACCCGCTCGTAATAGGTGGGTCTAGCCCCCAGGGCGCTGGTCCTGATGGGGATTTCGAAGTTCGGGCGTCGGTTCGTCCTTTGGTTTTTCTTCTTTCCTGGGATCGACCGCGTCCGTTGAGAGATTGTCGTTTGGATCGATGACGCCGTCGGCGGTGGTGTCGCTCGGCTGTGGCTCGGTTGGCTCCGGGGTGGTTGTCTCTTGCGGCGAAACCGGACTAGTGACCGGAATCACCGTCTCCATGTTGCGGATTCGCTTATCTTCGGTCGGTTTCGACTCGTTTGGATCCGGTACCGACTTCTCGGGCTTCGGCGCCACGACGGCCGCGCCGGTTTTGACGACCGGCGGGGCGTTAGATCGGATCTTCTCTTTCGCCACGTCGGTCCCACCCAGCATTCGAATGAGGAAGCTGTTCGCCGTCCGAACCTGCTCGGGCTCGCGGATGCCCCAGTTCCACGCCGCGATACCAAGCACCGCTGGAATCATGATGGCAAGCGCGCGGCGACGATTTCGGGCATCGGAAGCCCGATGTTCCGCCCGCATTTTTTCCAATCGTTGGATTCGAATACGTTCAAGTTCTTGCTTACGGGCTTGCTCTTTATCACGCTCTACCTGCGCGGCTTTCTCGCGACGGACGCGATCCTTCTCCCGCTCTGCGTAGTAAGTTTCTTTCTCAACATCCGTGAGGGGAGTCGGCCATCGAGGGTCGATACAGGTCGACCAAACGTGCATCGTGACGCTGCCCATGCCCTTAAATCGGTGCGCGCCGAGGTCACGCAAGACAAACGGCACGTTCTGCCGCACCGCATCGTAAACGCCCTTGGACATAAACACCTCGCCCGGAACGCAGAACGCCTCGATGCGGGCGGCCCGGATGAACGCTTCGCCGTCATAGAAAGTCGTGTCTTCGCCCGGCCGCTTCAAGGTGGTGATTTCGCCGAAGAAAAGGCCGATCCGGTGCGTTACCTTGGGGTCGTCGGTTCCGATCTTCGAGTTCCGGAATCCGGCGGAAATTTGCATGCGGTAGGCGGCGAAGAGGGCCTTCGTGGCATCCTTGAAGACGAGCCGAAGCCCGTCCCCGCGCCGGTCGGAAAGCTCGCCCTCGAATTCCTTTGCTATTTTCAGGAATTCGTCAAAGTCCTGGTTCATCCGAACCGTCACGACATCGCCGTACTGCAACGTCAAGACCGTGGACTCGAAGACATCCAGAGCCAGCACAGTTCCGTAGATCTGAGCGGTTTCGTAATTGGATGCCATGGGACTCGAGATCGACTGCAACTTGCCTCCCCTTGGATTATACGACGCGCCACCGCGCCAACGCCTTCGACAGACTTCCTTTCCACCATCTTGCACTCTCCTCACCCGGCAAATGAACCGGGTCAATCCTCAATCGTAGGCCAAACCGCCCAGACTGAATGTGATGAACCTCACATCCGCGTCTGCCGGTCGTGCAAACCGGTTAACGGGTAAAAGCAAATCTGAGGTTGAACGATGGGGAACGATCACCTAGTTGCGCTATTGAAATCAAGTGAGGTCTTTGCCGACCTCGACGCCGCCGACTACCAGCTTTTGTCGGACAAGGCGAAAGAGCGGCAGTTCGTGGCCGACGAGATCATTTTTTTGGAAGGTGACACCGGCGGTGCCCTGTATCTGGTGGAATCCGGCGACGTCTCTATCGAATCCACAACCGAGTCCGAAGAAGGCTACGAAACGGTCATCTACGTGATTCGTGGGACCGGGGATGTCATCGGCGAGTTTGCCCTCTTCGACGAACTAACGCGTTCGGCTACCGCACGCACCGTCACCCCGGCGAAGATTTGGCGGCTTCGCGGCCAGGACGTCCTGGACTGCCTGGAGGAATCTCCCGAGCTGGCGCAAAACATCATCCGCTACCTGTGCAAGAAGCTTCGGCAGGCGACCAAGCGCCACGAGGGGTTTTCGCATACCGTTCGCGTTCGCTTGCTTCGCGAGCTTCGCAATATTCTCGCCAAGTCGAGCGAGCCTGTGAGCGCCGGCGGCACCGTGATTGGCCACAAACCGCGCCAAAAACTGAACCAGGAACTGCTCGCCTCCCTCGTGCTCTGCCGTCGCGAAGTGATCAGCCGCACGCTGAAGGAGTTGGAACACCTCGGCGAAATCGAGCGGAACAAGTCGGACGTCATCCTGCGGGAGCGCTTGCGGCGCGTGGTTGCGGCGGAACTGCTACTGGCTGAGATGAACCCGGACGGGTTTGTGGCCGCCTCGACGGAGTTTCCGGCCCGAATCGGCACGACCCCTGCCCATTGGGCAACCGTCATCGATGGCTTCACAAACGCCGGAATTCTGGAATCGCGACCGGAAGGGATCCAGATATTGGACGCGTCCGCCCTGAGGAAGATTGCCGACGGCGACCAGAGGCTGTAGGTAGGGGCGGGTACCATAGAGTTCTGCGTGATGCTTTCTTTCCGCGCACGCTTCTGCTTATGTCCGACGAGAATCTGTTTTCCCACGAAGGCGTAGTCGATCCGACTACCGAGTACCTGGCCAAAGTAGAGGGCGATTACAATGCCGACCAGATTCAGGTTCTAGAAGGCCTGGAAGCGGTTCGAAAGCGCCCCGGTATGTACGTTGGCGACAACGGCAAGCGCGGCCTTCACCAACTGTTCAAAGAAGTCCTCGATAACTCCGTGGACGAAGCCCTGGCCGGCTACTGCGACTCCATCATCGTGACCCTGCACGCCGACAACTCGCTGAGCGTGCAAGACAACGGCCGCGGCATCCCGGTTGACAAGCACGAGAAGATGGGCGTTTCCGCCCTGCAGGTCGTCATGACCGTGCTCCACGCCGGCGGTAAGTTTGGCGGCGGAGGTTACAAAACCTCCGGCGGACTTCACGGCGTTGGCGTTTCTTGTACGAACGCACTCAGCTCGTGGATGGAAACGACCGTTTGGCGAAACGGCCTGGTCTATCGCCAACGCTACGAGCGGGGTATTCCCCAGTACGACGTCGAAACGATCGGCGAGGCTCCGGAAGGCAAAACCGGAACGCAGCAACGATGGCTGGCCGACGAGACCGTGCTCACCACGACCGAGTACGACACTCACATCCTGAAGTCGCGCATGAAGGAGCTCGCCTACCTCAACGGCAAGGTTCGCTTCGAGTTCATCGACGAACAGACCCCCGAGAACAACGAGGTCTACCACTTCGTCAAGGGGATCCCGCAGCTGGTCGAGGACCTGAACAGCGGCAAGGACACGCTGCACCCGGTCATCTACTTCCGACGCGCCAAGGAGACCACCGAGGTCGAAGTGGCGCTGCAATACCACGATGGCTACAACATGACGTTGCTTGCCTTCAGCAACAACATTCATAACCCGGACGGCGGCACCCACGTCAGCGGCTTTAGCACGGCGCTCACCCGCGTCGTGAACTCCTACGCTCGAAAAATGGGCTTCCTGAAGGAGAAGGACACCAACTTCACGAACGACGACATTACGGATGGTCTCACCGCCGTGATCTCGCTTCGCCTCGAAAACCCCAGCTACAACTCGCAGGACAAGGTGAAACTGGTCACGCCGGAGGTCCAGGGCCTTACCAACTCGCTTGTGGGCGATGGCCTTTCCACGTTCTTCGAAGAGAACCCGAACTTCGCGAAGCGCATCGTTGACAAGGCCGTCATCGCCCAGCGTGCCCGCGAAGCCGCCCGCAAAGCCGCCGAATCCATCCGCCGAAGCAGCGCAATGGACGGATTTGGCCTCCCCGGAAAGTTGGCCGACTGCCGATCGAAAGACCCTAAAGCGAGCGAGTTGTTCCTGGTTGAGGGCGACTCGGCCGGTGGCTCGGCAAAGGGTGCCCGAGACCGCCACACCCAGGCAATCCTTCCCCTGCGCGGAAAGATCCTAAACGTTGAGCGCGCCCGCATCGACAAGGCCCTCGATAACGAGGAAATCAAGTCGCTCATCTCGGCCCTCGGCGTCGGTATTGACCTGACCATGGGCAAGGGTTCCATCCAGCAAGATGAGGACTCGGAGCCGGTCGAAGTCATCATCAGCGAAGACTGGAGCAAGAGTAAGAGCAAGAAGGAGAAGCAGGACGATATCAAGTTCGATATCACGAAGCTCCGCTACGACAAGATCATCATCATGACCGACGCCGACGTAGACGGCGAGCACATCCGAACGCTGCTGCTCACCTTCTTCTACCGGTACATGAAGCCTCTGATGGCGGGTGGACACATCTACCTGGCGCAGCCGCCGCTTTTCGTCATCAAGGTCGGCGTCAACGAGCGCCACTACGCCATGACGGAGCAAGAGCGCGACGAAATCATCAAGTCGCTCCGCCGCAAAAACTACAGCGTCACCCGGTTTAAGGGTCTGGGCGAAATGAATGCCTCCGAACTGGCCGAGACGACCATGGACGTCGGCAACCGCAAGCTGATGCAGGTCATCATGTTGCCGGAATATGAGGCCGAGATCGAAATGATGTTCAGCCGCCTGATGGGTGAAAAAGTTGAGCCGCGACGCGAGTTCATCGAAGCCCACGCCAAGCAGGCCACCGACGTCGACTGGCACTACTGATGTTCGCTTTTGTCCCCCTGCTGCTTCTCGCTGCCACGCCCATTCAACTGGGCGAGGTGAAGTTCGACCGATATCCAGCGTTTGCGGAGCTGAAGGGCGTCGAGCGCGACGAGCTGTTACGAAAGGAAGTGCTCGCGACGCTGGTTAAGGCCATGGAGCCGAAAGCGGTGGAAGTGCGGGAGCTTGACGGCGCGTTCGTCCGGCGGCTTGACATTCGTCTTCGGAACCTGAAACAGGAAAACCGCAGCCGCGCCGACCTGTTGAACGACCCCAACGCCGGCGGTAGCCGCACCGAAGTCACGGTGGACATCACGTTTGATGGCACGGCTTCCAAAGGTTTGAAGGGTTGGGCGAAAGGGCCGTACTTCGGCACGACCCGCCGCCGCGACCTTGAGGGAACTCCTGATGCGGAAGAACTTGCGGTGCAACTCGTCAACCGGCAGCGCGCCCGTGCCGTCGGACAAGCCATCGCCAACGCGCTGGTTCCCGTTCTCGCGCCGTAGCGCGGAAAATGTCCCGTATACGGTTGACACGCGAAGCTGGGTCTTTAGATTTGTTGTCTGCCCGCCGATACTGGCACAAAAGGTTCAATAAAGCATCATGAAAAAGTTTCAGCTTCTTATCTCTGTCGCCGCACTCTCCGTTGTTGCTTCCGTTCAAGCGCAAACTGTTCCGACGCATGTTGTCAATGACTTTGATCGCAGTGGCTTGATGAATTCCGTGAACTCGCTCGATGCCGGCGCGACCCTGCGGCTTGGCCGGGGCGGCAAGCGCGACGAATCTGACGAAGAGCGCAAAGCTCGCGAGGAGCGAGAGCGCGAGGGTAAGGAGAAGGGCGACAAGTGGGACAAGCCTTGGGATCGCGATGAGAAGTCGAACCTGTTCTTGCTCGACAACACCAAGGGCGACATCCGATCGGAAGCGACCGCAACCGAGTGGGAATCCGGCAACACGAAATCCTTCGAGCTTCGGTACTTCGCGGCAGATAAGGTTCTCTACATGAACGTCGACGGCGCCGAGACGAAGATTCAGCTTCAGGGTGACCTCAGCTTCAAGAACATGTTCATCCGACTGGGCGGAGACGCCAAGAACGGCGTGTACAGCTACATGAAGAGCATGGAGCTCACGCGGAACTTTGACGGATTCAAAGGCGAGGAAGAGGGCAAGGGCGACACCCGACCGTTGAGCCAGGAATGGCTGATGAGCCCGAAGGACGAGGCAAGCTCGACCGGCCTCGTGATCGACAAGGACTACGTGAACTACGCCGAGGACTGGACGTTGCGCGGTGGCGTTGGGTTCCTGTTCGAGGACAAGGATAGGGCGAACTTCAGCGACGCCAGCATCGACCTGATGCTTGTGAACACGAGCAATGTTGCCCCGGTTCCCGAGCCGGCCAGCATGATCGCCCTCGGCTTCGGCGCGATGGCAATGCTCCGCCGCCGCAAGAAGTAAACAACGCTCAAAAGCCCTTCCCTTTCACTCGCGAGAGGGAAGGGTTGGGTTGGTAGAGTCTGCTAGATCAAGCTCGGACGAAGCGGACTCTCTACCCCCTGGCCCCCTCCTCTCGCAAGCGAAAAGATGGGGTAGTAACGCCCAAAAGCCCTTCCCTTTCACTTGTGAGAGGGAAGGGTTGGGTTGGGAGAGTCCGGTGAGTTTCCGCTCTACCACCGTTTGGCAAGGAAACAGCAGTCCTTCGAAGTATCAGACAGTCTCTTGACAGCTTGCGTCAGATCTCTGTATCATTTCATGGTGATGTCTTGTAGGTCCGTTCTCAGTGCCGTGGTTGGTTTGGCTGCTTCCGTGTCTCTTGCCGGGCCGGTTCGCTTAGGCACAAGCTTCTTCCTCCCCGCCGGGCTGACGAATCCGGTTGTTCTGGACGCCAGAGTCAATGATAATGACTTCCTCGTGACGGCCACTGAGGCGGACGTTATCGGTGGCGGCAAACGGATCGTCATCACTCAGTTCAAGTACGGCTCACGCGCCTGGTCGAGCACCATCAACACACCGGTCTCGGTGGCAGCCACCGGCCAGACCGCGGGGAAGTTCCAGATCCTGCCGGATGGCGCATCCAACACCTATGTGCTCTCGCCGCGGGCCGGCAATCCGGATTTTCCCAGCACAACCGAAGACCTGATTCTCCGCCAGCTTAATTACCGTGGCACCACCGGAAGCTACCTTTCCATTGTTCGCTACCTTGCCGAGCAGACCGGGAAGGAACTCAACGTATCGAACGGTCGGATGCTGTTAACGAAAAGGAACTCGACGGACACGGTACTTGCCGTAACTGCCGTCGATCCCGAGGGCTTTTCAAGCATCTACCTCCTTTACCTGGACGGCCCTAATGTCGTCGGTCTTGCATCCTTGCCCGGTTCGTACAGCGATGATGACGCCGCCGGCAGGCTCATCGTCAGCAACACGCTTTTCGGGCTGACTCCTTCTGGCACGCCAGAGGATCCTCGGCTGCGGCTGGCGGTCAAGCAGGAGGTCTCCTTTTTCAGTTACGGCGATTCTTCCCTGAACTATGACCGGACGTCACTCCTCAGCCACGAAGTCAGCACCGACGCCGACACCTATTCGATTTCCTTAGGTGATCCCACCAGTACGGTCCTTGCCGACCGCATGGGCTTTCAGGCCGAAGGGCTGGGATCCTCGGAAGATCAGGAACTGGTCTTAAGCCGGGATGCAAGTAACAACGGCCACGCCTCCCGACGGGCCTCGTCCTTCGAGAACGTGGTGCTCGCAAGAATGTCCTCGGTGCCTTACACGGCAACCAGGGTCGGCGGTAACTGGCTGGTCTACGGCCAGAGCACGACCGGAGCCGGTGAGTTCATTTTGAAGTACCCGGCCTTTGGTGCCCTAACGGCCACTTCGTTTACGATCTCCGACGCGGCGTCGGCTCCGTACTATGCTGGCAGCAGCTTTGCTTCGTCGCGGGGACGCGCCTATCTTGCCGGCGGGCCAACGGTCAACGGCTTCCAGGGGATTTACAGTTCGTTTAGTGATCTGGGCGAGTTGGTCTACTCTGCGGGGGTCAAACAGCCGTTGACGCTTTCCACGTCTTTCGTGGTTCCAACGACGGATAATCGGTTCTGGACGGTCGGCACGACATCGACCGGTCTGCAAGCCGTGATCCAATGGCAGGAGCCCGAGTACTTCGTTGGAATTTCCGCGCGGTCCTCGGCCCGCCGAGGAGATACGGTGACGGTAAAAGCCCACCTGAACTCCCCGGCCCCGACCGGCGGCTACACGTTCAACGTCTCGGTCAGTTCAAACCTGCAAGATGCGCCGCGCACGGTTACGGTCCCGGCTGGCGACTCGACGGCCTCTTTCACCGTCAAGGTGAAGAACACCGCGACGGTCGGCTCGGCGACGGTAGTTGCCCGAACCAATGCGACGCACGACATCAACACCGCCCACACGGCGACGTTTACCATTCAGTAAGAATCCGAAAGCCCTTCCCTTTCACTTGTTCGCTGTCAAGACATGGTGGACACTTTTCGACAGGACATGGTTTACAGTTTGTAGCGGTGGATGGGGCCAAGATTTGCCGTACCGTAGAAGACATCGCCTTCGAGAATGCCGATT
>Ga0247832_1003270_pt1 | contig 22521 bp, 18 predicted proteins | sample LaCruzMarch2015__10_FD_192407 | JGI IMG/M metagenome (GOLD analysis project Ga0247832, IMG submission 192407) | Freshwater microbial communities from meromictic Lake La Cruz, Castile-La Mancha, Spain - LaCruzMarch2015_4m | ecosystem: Environmental > Aquatic > Freshwater > Lake | place: Spain... | reverse complement strand
AGGAGCAAAAACTATTATACAATCTTTTTCGACAATTAATCCGGAGGATTGGTCAATGACCTTCAAAAATTGGTACTTACACCAGGTCTTGTTACGACACTACCATCACCAACTTCCCGATTCATCCCTGCCGCTGGAGACTTTTGAGGCCGATTGGGAGCTATTTCGTAGCATGTTACCCCGGCAGATACAATCTGTGTGGTTTCAAAAAAGGAAAGAACGTATTAAACAGTTAAGAAAAGAAGAGAAACATACCATACAAAAGATTATTAAATGGTTTGAAAAGGAATCTTTGAATGAAGTAGATTATTTATTGTACTTAAAGGATATTAATCCATTGCTTACAGACTGTTTTCCAGTGGTATGTATGACAGTTAATCAGCTAAATGAGCTTTTTAAAGATAATCCATCTCTTCATTTTGATCATATTTTCTGGGGTGATGCCTCGTATTCATCTCCCGCCGTTTTATCGAAATTTCAATCGCTGGCCCCTCGGGTGACTTATTTTTATAACCCTTCATTTCCTAATGAATATATTGAAAATGAGCTAAAACAGAGGTATCCTGTATATCACCTATCAAAAATTCATTGCTTTTATCCGGGAAATCCATGGCAACAGTGGCAGGGAGGCCACATCACTATTCATGCAATTAAGGACGCATCTGTTCATTTTCATAGAATAAATGGTGTCCTTCAGCCAAATGGGATAAATGAGGAAGAAGCTTCTTTTCTCATAGACGAGCTATCTAAAATTCGCTACTCAAGGCCTGAAAATATGCCAACCATAGGGGTTGTTTGCATGACGGAAACCCAACGGAATTTTATTTCGACGCTGATTTTTAAGATTCAACACCAGGAATCCACGTTGAATAATCATTTTAATCATTTGGTCAATAATGGTCTGGAAATTTTAACGCCCGATGATATTCAATCTAAACATTTTCATTCGGTGTACCTTTTAACCACCTACCATGATGTAAATGAGTATTTAAACGATCATTGTTTTACTCCCTCTTATGTGGAATTAATGGCTCAATTACCTCTGGATAATCTGACGGTCATTACCTCCTTTAAAAAAGCACAAATGGTGGAAGTGGAAAATAAAGATGATTTATTCATTCCCTATTTGAAACTATTAGAAGCTGTTGACGGTAGAGATATTTATTCCCTGGAGTATGAGTTTCAGAAATTTAAACCGGAATTTGAAGAACCGTTTAAAACGCGTTATCCCTCATTTTGGTCGGCGTTGATTTTGAAGCTTGAGGATAAACTTCCAGCCCATGATATTCAAAAAAATATCTTTTTTAATCAGGACTTTTTTCCGTTTTTTATAAAAAGAAAAATGGCTCAATCCAATTATATATTTTTTCTGTTAGATGGATTTCATTCCAATGAAACCCACACTGACTTTATTTGGGAAGTAAGACAAACGAATAAATTAAGAAAGTATAATATTGAATTATTACCTGTCTGGACAGTAAATTGGTGGAAAAATAATAGCTTAGAAATCAAAAGGTTACTTTCAAATATCAACGCTATGGACTAAGGCGTTTATTTTACGCCCTCGAAAAGCCAATTGGCCAAAGCCTGTCTGTTGGAAGGCAAAATAAATCGCTGTTGATCGAAGTTATTTCTCAAGTTACCGAGTTCAATATAAATGGCAGGCATGGGCGCATTTTCAAGAGAGTATAATTCACGGCTTGACAAGGTTCCTTTATAGACACCCGTTGAGCGGTTCTCCTTATATTTTTCTCTGAATGTTTTATGAATATTATTGGCCATTTGATATGAAATTTGACTGTTTGCCTGATGATAGAGAAAAAGGTCAACCTGTTGTTCTGTATGCCTCGAATCAACATGAATTTCTAAAAGATACTGGCCATTAGGTGCTATTTTTTTATTTTTTTCGTACAATGATTTTACTACATCTATCCGCTGTTCCAATCTTTTTAGTTGACTCAGAGGGATTTTCTCACCGCCCCAGACCGTTTCATCCCTATCGCAAAGTAATATTTCGTCATCTCTGATACCATCATTGCCATCCCGGGTAATCATGTAGGACATAGCTCCTTCCTGAATAAGTTTTCTGCAGAGTCGCAAGCCTACATCATAAGCATATTCGTCTTCACAAAGCGTATGACCATTTTTCACCACCTGAGCACCCGGATCAGGACCGCCGTGGCCACTGATAATATAAAATATTTTACCTTTTAAAACATCAGAGAGGATCGGCGTTGATTCATATTTTCCAAAAATCGGGAACCCCTTTTCATTAGTGGTAACTGAGGTAACTGAGTTAACTGGTAAATTACATGGGGTAAAATGATGCGGAATCCAAAGCATTTTATCCGTTTGAAATGACTTTGGTTTAATACCAGCCGAAACAAGTTGTTCATTGTATTTTTCAATTTCCTTTGCTTTCTCAAATTCGGTAATGCCTAAGCTTGTCCGGATTGATTTACCGTCAAAGCCAACCTGTTTAATAGGCAAAAGGTAAGTTTTATCAAGGATTAGATTAGCTTCGGGAGATAAATTATTCAGGGAAAGAAACTTTTCCTCATTGCATGAATGGGTATCTAAATGGTAACGGACTAATAATTTTTTTATCCCATCTCCTTGTTTGGCCTTCACCATTAACCAGTCTTCCTTGATATTTGCAGAAGATAGCAGCATAACTATGGCAAAGATTGATGAGAGTAGTTTATATTTGTATTCATGAATAAATCTAGGAGGAGTTTTCTTTTTTAAGAAATTGAATATGAAGGATTTACATTTCATTTTATTGTTGTTACGAAAAGAGTTTTTGTTAGAGTTCAGAACTCGTTCTGCCATCAGCGGTATATTTTTGTATGTAATTTCCACTTTATTTGTTGTTTATGAAACTTTTGTCAAGATACAACCTAATGTATGGAATACCCTTTTCTGGATTATTCTATTGTTTGTTGCCGTTAACGCCATGGTCAAAAGTTTTGTTCAGGAAAAAGGAAACAGGGTGCTGTACTATTACAGTTTATTGAACCCATCTCATGTTTTAATAGCAAAGATAGTTTATAATACCTTGTTACTATTAGTATTAAGTTTATTAATATGGGGGTTATTTATATTTTTCGGTGATAATCCTGTAAAAGATATAGGTTTATTTCTACTTATTTTGTTTTTAGGAAGTTTTGGATTTTCGGTTACTTTCACCTTTTTAGCCTCATTAGTAGCAGCGAGTAATCAAAGTTCTACGCTGCTCGCAGTGTTAAGTTTCCCATTAATAATACCGATTATATTGATGTTAGTGAAAATATCGGCTCACGCCTTAAGGCTTATACAAGACACAGCAGTTAGCGGTGACCTTGCGATATTAGTGGCCATAGACTTATTATTGTGTGGGGTTGCATTGTTATTATTTCCATTCATCTGGAGAGATTAAATGAATTATCATGATTGAAAAGGGCAAAATTTGGAAATTTTCAGGGGTTATTTTAATCGTTTATGTTATCATAGCGGGTTTATTAATTCCCTTAAAATCAGGAATTGAATCTGTCGAACCTTCTTACGGAAATGCGGGGGAAACTTTAAAAATTCAAGTAACAGGTTACAATACGCATTTTAAAGAGGCGGGTAATTCCCTTCGCGCCTGGTTAAAATGGGAAAACGGGAAAGCTATTGCGGCTATGGAAATGGTCGCATTAGATGAAAGGAGAATGAATCTAACGTTTTCTATTCCTAATTATTTACCTGAAAATACAGAAGTTCAGGCAGTTACCCTCTTAATTGATAGTGAGGCAGACGGCACCTCCGTGTTGCCCTCAGCGATTTTTTTAACGCAGACAGAGAAAGTATTAGCTGCAGAGGAAGTTCAATGGGTTAAACCGGGGGATTTTTCAAATAATGGACAGATAACTTTTCCGTTCAGGAATATTTTGGGCGAAACTATTCGGAACACCTATTTTCATGTGCCGCTTTGGTTTGGTATGATGTTCCTTTTTTTATTTGCAGTTATTCACAGTATTAAATATTTGAGAAAGGGGGACGCTGAATCTGACTTAAAAGCAGAAGCTTATACCCAAACGGGCATATTTTATGGATTACTTGGTCTCATAACCGGTGCTCTTTGGGCAAAAAATACCTGGGGCGCCTATTGGAGTTGGGATATAAAACAGAATATGACTGTGGTTGCGTTATTAATCTATGCTGCCTATTTTATTTTAAGGGCTTCTTTTGAAGACCCTGAGAAGAGAGCGAGAGTTTGTGCAGCTTATGGGATTTTTGCTTTTTCTACCCTCATTCCCTTGTTATATGTGATACCAAGACTTACCGATAGTCTTCATCCGGGTTCGGGGGGAAATCCAGCTTTTGGTTCCCAGGATTTAGACAATACGATGCGCATGGTTTTTTATCCGGCAGTTATCGGTTTCACTTTATTTGGATTTTGGCTAAGTTCTCTCCAATTTAGGTATCTAAGACTTCAAAAATTAAGGGAAGATGTCGATTAGGTGATTTTTATCATTCTTTTTATGAAAAAAATCAATCATTTTACCTTCATCATGAAACAATTTTGTACTCAATATTTTTTAAAATATAACCTTTAACCTTAATTTCATGAGCCGATTTCTATTAATAGTTTTTATGTCGTTCATTTCCATTTTTTCAGCTTCAGCAGCTAACGCTGATTTTATGAGAAGTATTGGAAAAATTTATGTGGTTGTCGGTGTAATGTTGTTATTGTTTATAGGAATAACCTTCTACTTAATTTTAATTGACCGCCGCCTTACCAAATTTGAAAACCAAATAAAATCAGATGAGTAACCAGTTTAGTTTTTTTGACAGCGTAAATGTCTATTTTGACAGAGCAGCTGAGCATACAGGTTTGCCACCAGGACTTCTGCAGCAGATTAAAGTATGTAATGCCGTCTTCCAAATTAACTTCCCAGTTAAAATAAAAGGAGAAGTAAAGGTTATTGAAGCCTACAGAGTTCAACATAGTCATCATAGGACGCCAACAAAGGGAGGTATCCGTTATAGTAACCATGTTTCTCAGGACGAAGTGATGGCATTAGCTGCATTGATGACCTATAAATGTGCGATTGTCGATGTTCCTTATGGTGGTGCAAAGGGTGGTGTTAAAATCAGTCCCTGGGAATACACAGAGGAAGAACTCGAAAAAATTACCAGGAGATATACCACCGAGTTGATTAAGCGAAATCTTATAGGTCCGGCGATTGACGTTCCTGCACCAGATTACGGCACAGGCCCAAGAGAAATGGCCTGGATTTATGATACCTACAGAACCTTCAAAGGGGACGAATTGGATGCAGCAGGTTGTGTAACGGGAAAACCGGTAAATCAACAAGGGATCAGGGGAAGAACGGAGGCAACTGGTAGAGGTGTTTTTTATGGCATTCGCGAAGCTTGTTCTTTTGCCGAGGATATGGAGAAAATTGGATTGACTCCCGGTGCCGCTGGTAAAACCATGATTATTCAGGGAATGGGTAATGTTGGTTCCTATACTGGCATGATTTCTCAGGATGAGGGGCAAATTAAAATTATAGGTATTGGTGAGGCGGAAGGGGCAATCTATCACCCTGATGGTATCGATGTCCATGCTTTATTAGCTTATAGAAAGGCAAATGGTACTATTATTGGCTTTCCCGCATTTAAAACTTTTGAAAAGAAGGATAGGGAATTAATACTGGAACAACCTTGTGATATTCTTGTGCCCGCCGCTTTGGAAAGTGTAATCACAGCAGATAATGTTGACAATATAAAGGCGAAGATTATTGCCGAGGCAGCAAATGGTCCAATTACCGCTCCCGCGCAGGAAAAATTGCTAGCTAAAGGAACTATCATTATTCCCGATGTCTATTTAAATGCGGGGGGTGTTACGGTTTCTTATTTCGAATGGTTGAAAAATCTTTCTCACATGCGTTTTGGTAGAATGGAGAAAAGATTTAATCAAAATCAATTAACTCAAGTGATTCATCTGGTAGAGGAATTAACGGGTAGAAACGTGAATGAAAAAGAATTTGCCTTAATCGCCAGAGGGGCAGATGAAATTGATCTCGTTCGGTCAGGCTTAGAGGAAACGATGATCAATGCTTATCGCGAAATAAGAGAGGTCATGGTAAATAATCCAGCTATTCCAGATCTTAGAACCGCCGCTTTTGTTAACGCAATTAATAAAATAAGCAGTGATTATAATTCTTTAGGTATTTTCCCTTAATCTACTCTTTTTGCTATACGCTAAAATTTAATTGGGAATTAACATTTAAATTTTAGCGTATTTGTAATATTATTTGTTCTTTTGTGTTTTATTACATAAACAACGAGTAACCCATGAATAATTTACCTGCACAAGAGTCTTTAGAAAAGTTAGATAAAACTGATTTAAAAATTTTACATATTCTTCAGGAAAATAGTAAAATAACTAATCTTGATTTGTCTAAAAAAATTGGGTTGTCGCCAGCCCCAACCTTGGAAAGGGTTAAAAAACTGGAGAACACAGAAATCATTCAAAGTTATCATGCAAAAGTAAATCAGCAAGCTATTGGTTTGAATGTAAAGACTTTTGTTCAGGTTTCTTTAGCCTGGCAAAAAGATAATGCTCTAAATAATTTTATGGCAAAAGTGCAAGAGATCGACGAAATTGTAGAGTGTTATATTATTACCGGAGAAGCTGACTTTTTAATGAAAATTGTTTGTAAAGATATTCCAACCTACGAACAACTTCTTTTTAAAACCCTCTCTCAAATAGAGGAGATTGAAAGGCTTAAAACGTTAATGACGCTTTCTACCATAAAGGATTCTTCCGTTCTACCTTTCAAATACAATTAATTCCCATCGTCCTCAAGGAGGACACGAGTCAGCATTAACAAAAATAGACGACGATTTAAAGGCAAAGTAAGGCAACAGCGTTACTTTGTCTATATATTTCATAATCACATATACTTCATAACGTCCCGGCCATGGAAGCGGTATAGCCCTCTGGTCTATGGGTGTATGCCAACTCCTGAATCCTTCCTTATGGATGGCATACCAGGTATAGACCGTTCCCGCATTTTCTGGTATCCTTATATTGGGTACAGATGATATTTTGACCTGAGCCACGTTTTCCTGGCCAAAACCTGCGCAAAAAGGTTTGTTTTCAACTAGTTTTATTCTAACTACTTGTGCATCAAGGTTAAGTGAGAAAATAAATAAAATTAAAATAGGAATAAATAATCTGTACATAATCTATTATATATAGACAAATATATACAAATTAAAATAAAAACATATATTAAAGTTTGTTTTGATGTGTTCTCTTTTTTAATTGAAAAGGCTATATTGGGACAAAATAATAATGGATATATGAGAACGAATTTTCTTTTTCGGGTTAATCTGATGGTATCAGTCTTATTCCTGTTCATTACCTCTTTTTTATCAGCTCAGAATAATAAAAATCAACCGCTTGATTTAAAAGCTATTATGTCTGGTGAAAAATATATAGGGTATTCTCCGGAGGGTATTTTCTGGCACCCAAACAGTAAAGAAATTTTCTTTTCATGGAATCCTGATAATGATTCATTGAGAAGTACCTATCAGGTGAAGGCGCCATTTTCTACAGCACCAATAAAATTACCTGCCGATAAGTGGCTGGCTTTTCCACCAGGAGGTGTAATATCTAAAAATAAGGGGCTAAGATTCATTTTAAGGGAGGGAGATATTTATAAACAGTTTTTGCCCGATGGACCGCTCACTCCCTTTGTTATTTCTTCGGACAGGGAATCGAATATAGCTTTTGCCAAAGGGGATTCAATGTTGACTTTTCAACGAAATAATAATCTTTTTGCTATCCATTTATTTGACGGTTCAATGCGTCAACTCACTCATTTTACAGACGTAAAACCTACTAATCCAGCTTTTAAAAATACGGCAGAGCAATGGCTTGAAAAGGAACAGCTCGATTTATTTGATGTCTTGGAGGACAGGAAAGCAATAGCAGATAAAAGAAAGAGGGAGGAACCCAAATCTAATCTTTATTTGCCTAAACCTTTTTTTCTGCAGAACAAAAGATTGGTGCAAATGTCCCATAGTCCTGACTTAAAATTTGTTGCTTGCAAATTGGTAACAGAAAATGCGGGTAAAGAAACTCAAGTGCCTGATTTTGTTACTAATTCAGGTTTTACAACCAATCTCCGCTCCAGAGAAAAAGTTGGCTTTCCTCAGCCTACTTACGAGATGGGTGTGTTCTTAACAGAAAAAGATTCGTTTTATACGCTGAATGTTAAGAAATTATCAGGTATTTATAAAAAACCAGAATACCTGAAATGGTATCAGGATCCAAAAAATCCTTTTGTCGATACCTTTCCTGAGCCAAAACCTATCGTTATCAACGGCCCAGTCTGGAGTAGTAAAAATCAACCCCTTTTTGTAGTTCGTTCCTTAGATCATAAAGAAAGATGGTTGGTTTTATTAGATCCTGCTAGTGGAAAATGGGAGGAAATCGATCATCAACACGACACTGCATGGATTGGTGGCCCTGGTATAGAAAGTTATGACCAGGCGGTGGGTAATATAGAATGGTTGCCCAATGGGGAGCAATTTTACTTTCAATCTGAAAAAACGGGCTTTTCTCATCTTTATCTGTACGATGTAAAATCTAAATCTGTTTCGCAGCTAACTTCAGGTTCTTTTGAAGTCTTAAATACCCGTTTATCTCTTGACGGACAACATATTTATTTGACTGCCAATGCGGAAGGACCTCATCAGCAACATTTTTATAAACTCAATATTGCGAGTAAAAATCTAGTGAAATTGACCTCCGGGGTAGGAAATGCAGAGGTAACTATTTCGCCGGACGAAAAATATTTAGCTATCAGATTTTCTTCCTCCAATACACCCTGGGAACTTTTTGTTCAGGAAAATAAACCGAATGCCAAAACTATTCAAATTACGCATTCTACGTCGGATGCCTTTAGGTCATATTCCTGGAGAAAGCCCGAAATTGTTTGGTTTAAGGCCCAGGATGGGGAAAATGTGTCTGCCCGCTGGTATAAACCAGAGGCAAATGTGAGTCATAAAGGTGCCGTTATTTTTGTTCATGGCGCGGGGTATTTACAAAATGTTCATGAATGGTGGAGTACTTATTACAGAGAGTACATGTTTCATAATCTTTTAGCCGACAAAGGATATACCGTGCTTGATATAGATTATAGAGGGAGTGCAGGTTATGGAAGAGATTGGAGAACAGGTATTTACAGATATATGGGTGGTAAAGATTTGTCAGATCAGGTAGATGGCGCCAGATTCCTTATCGATAAACATAATATAGACTCTTCAAGAATAGGTATCTACGGTGGTTCTTATGGCGGTTTCATTACCCTTATGGCTCTGTTCAATGAAAATAATACTTTCAAAAGTGGAGCTGCGCTGAGATCAGTTACCGATTGGGCACATTATAATCATGGCTATACCTCCAATATATTGAATGTTCCTTCTCTAGATCCTATAGCTTACAAGAGAAGTTCACCAATGTATTTTGCAGATGGATTAAAAGGGAATCTGCTCATGTTGCACGGTATGGTGGACGTAAATGTTCATTTTCAAGATATAGTGCGCCTGTCTCAAAGATTGATTGAGCTGGGTAAGGAAAATTGGGAACTGGCCGTTTTTCCGATGGAGGATCACGGTTTTGTGGAAACAACCAGTTGGCTGGATGAATATAGAAGGATTTTACAACTATTTGATAAAACCATAGCAAAACCTGAAAGTGAGAAAAAGTAAAATATATAACCACTTTTCCATTAGAAAGGGTAATCTGTTACTTTCTTTGGTATTCGTTTCTTTAATGACTTCTCTGAGTGCTGTTGGGCAATCAGATACCCTTGAATTACCAGCTGTTCCAATTACCGCTTCAAGAATATCGGTAGAAAGCCGTCGTATAAATCAGGCGGTAACTACCCTTACAGAAGATATTTTGTTAAAGGGACAGGCAAGAACATCGCTTCAGGATTATGCTGCTTATGTACCAGGTGTTTTAGCTCAAAATGCTGAAAATTATGCTCAGGATGTACGAATATCCATTCGTGGATTTGGTTCCAGGTCTGCCTTTGGTATTCGCGGTGTTAGAATTTTAGTCGATGGTATTCCTGAAACTACCCCAGACGGTCAGGCTAATGTAGATAATATCGATCCGGCCTTCATTCAAACGATGGAGGTTATCAGGGGGGTGAGTACCGTTCTTTATGGTAATGCAGCCGGTGGCGTACTGGCCCTTTATACAAAAGATCCAACTTCTTCATTTTCAATGAATTCAGGTTACCTTTTAGGGAGTAATGGCATGAAGAAATTAGATATTTGGATGGGGGGTAAAAATACAAAAGGAGAATGGAGTGTTTTTGGAAGTAATTTTTCGCATACAGGATTCAGAGACTGGAGTCAGACGAAAACAAATTTATTTAATGGCAAATATGTCATTCATCTGCCAAAGGGGAAGCTGAAATTTTTATTAAATTGGGCTTCGAGCCCGCTGGCTAATGATCCAGGGGCTTTAGTTTCTTCTGAGCTTAATTTATCGAGAAAGTCAGCATTTAGCAGGAATATTCAGTTTAAGGCAGGGGAGGAGTTAGTTCAATATAGAATAGGGAGTACCTGGGATCAGCAATTAAAAAATAATAAGCAATTGCAGGTATATTCTTTTTATTCAAAGCGCATTTTTGATAATAGACTTCCCTTTGAAGCCGGTGGTTATGTGTCATTTACCCGGCAATTTTGGGGTGGAGGTGCTTCATTGCAGCAGTTAAAACCTACTTTTCAATGGTTAATTGGCATGGAAGCATCTAGTCAGGTTGACAAAAGACAGAGATTCGCTAATAAACTCGGGGTAAAAGGTAATCTGAATTTAGACCAGAAAGAGTTATTTCAAGGTGGAGGTATTTATGGCCAGTATCGTTATTTTTTCAGTAAAAAATGGGAAGGGGTATTGGGCGCCAGATTGGATAAAATCAATATGGGTGTAGAAGATCTTTTTTTAACAGACGGTAATAATAGTGGAAATATCGACTATCTTAGGTTAAATCCTTCCTTAGGTTTCGTATATAAAATGTCCACAACGTCCAGTATTTTTGGGGATTGGAGTAAACATTTTGAAACACCGGCACTTACTGAGCTCAGCGCAAATCCAAGTAATCTGGGTGGTTTTAACCCTGATTTAAAACCCCAGACTTCCTCGCAATTCTCACTGGGTTATCGATATAAAAAAGTAAAATGGCTTATATCTGAAGTGTCGATATATCAAATTGATTTAAAAGATGAATGGATAGCTTATGGATTAGAGGCTTTTCCCGGTCGAACTTTTTATAAAAATGCGGGGGTTTCCAGAAGGAATGGATTAGAAATATTTACTCATTTTTTTCCTGAAAGAAAAGTAAGTGCTATCATGTCGCTTACCTTGGCTGGTCACACCTTTAAGGAGTACCTCTCAGGTTCACAAAATTATGCAGGCAACTGGGTGCCAGGTTTCTCCCCTTTTCAGTTGTTTACAGAAGTAAGATCCCAGTGGAATAAATCACTCTTCTTCTCCGCAAATATGAGGTCTATGGGTAAACAATTTGTCAATGACAGTAATACTATTGCTGTTCCCGGATATATTTTACTGGGGGCAAGATGCCAATATATTCTGCCAGTTAAATCATCGGGTATTGAAATTTTTGGTGGAGTAAATAATTTGCTGAATGTTGATTATTTTTCAAATATTAGAATCAATGCGGCAGCCAATAGATTCTTTGAACCAGCTTCAGGCAGAACTTTTTATCTTGGATTGAGATTAAATGTTAATCCGGCAAATAAAAATGGATAATCAACAAAGTACCATACTATCTGTCGATTCGGTCAATATCAGCCGATTTTTCAATAATGGTTTGCAAGAAACATTGGTTGATTCCGTTGTTGTTGAGTCACCTGTCGAAATATATGTAAAATACGGGCCCATCGTTGACAGGAAAATAAAGAAAATAGCCATGATAATGAGATCTCCAGGGGATGATTTGGCATTGGCTGTTGGCTTCCTTTTTACGGCAGGCATTATCCATCGGAGAGATGATATTTTGCCTACTCAGAAAACTACGTATTTTCAAAAAATACAATTAGTTGAGTTAGCTTATCATTTCAATCCTATTTTTCCAAAAGATGACAGAATATTTATAGTAAATGCTGCTTGTGGTGTTTGTGGCGCCCCTAATTCTGAGGCTTTACAAGGAAATATCCCATATCCTTCCTGGGGAAAACCGAAAATAATCAAAAGAGAAATAATCTTTCGATTAGTTAACGAGACGAAATCAATGCAGCCACTTTTTAATAAAACGGGAGGGTCACATGCTGTTTGCTGGTTTAATAATGTAGGGGAATTAATGCAGGTTGCGGAAGATATTGGCAGACACAATGCGCTCGATAAGGTCTTAGGGCATGCTTTGTTAAAAGATAAAAATATTCGCATGGAAGGATTTTTATTCTTTAGTGGAAGGGCAGGATTTGAAATGCTACAAAAAGCCGCCAGAGCAGGTATAAATCTTGTCGTAGCCATTGGTGCGCCAAGTAGTTTAGCCATTGAGATTGCAGAAGAAAATGATATTACGCTGGTTGGGTTTACTAGTAATAATTCTTTCAATGTTTATACTCACGCTCATAGAATTCAATAAAACATCCTTTTTTTTTATTTTTTTGGCACCTATTTAGAACTACTTTTCATTTTGTTTATTTAATAGGTTTATAATCATTACATATCATAGCTTTTATGTTAAAAAATTATCTAGCGCTTACCGTTGCTTTCATCTTTTTATTTCTTAGTCAGGTAAATGGACAAACAGGTATAATAAAGGGAAAAATTACGAATAAATTGACCAATGAAGCGATTGGTTTCGCTACAGTTGTTATTCCTGAAATAAATAAAGGGGTCACCTCTGATGAATCGGGTAATTATGAAATAATAGGACTTACTCCAGGTTTGTATAATGTAACGGCTAGTTATTTAGGATTTAAAGACGGTTCAGCCTTTGAAATTCAGGTTACTAATGCAAGGCCTGCTCAGGTAGATTTTGAATTGGAAGAATCTATTGAGGAACTTACAGAGGTAGTGGTTCAGGCATCTCCATTTAAAAAAACGGAGGAAAGTCCCGTTTCCCTAAGAACGATAGGCATTGCTGAAATTCAAAGAAACCCGGGAGGAGCGAGAGATATATCCAGAGTTATTCAATCTTTACCAGGGGTAACTACTACGGCATCTTTCAGAAATGATTTAATCATCAGGGGAGGGGCGCCAAACGAAAATCGTTTTTTCCTGGATGATGTAGAAGTACCCAATATTAATCACTTTGCGACGCAAGGGGCATCGGGTGGACCGGTGGGTCTTATCAATGTAAATTTTATTAACGAAGTAGATTTTTTCTCGGGTGCCTTTCCTGCAAATAGAGGAAATGCACTAAGTTCTGTGTTTAATTTTAAGCAAAGAGAGGGTAGAAGTGATAGAATTGGAGGTAACTTTATGGTAGGTGCCTCTGATATTGGATTAACTTTAGAGGGTCCTATTGGTGATAAAGGTACTTTTTTAGTGTCGAGCCGCAGATCGTATTTGCAATTTTTATTTCAGGCTATCGGACTTCCATTTCTACCTACCTACAATGATTTTCAGGCAAAAATTAAATTTAAACTGGACGAAAAAAATGAGTTGACCTTTATTGGATTGGGGGCTATAGATCAGTTTAAACTCAATCTGGAGGCAAATGAAACGGAAGATCAACAGTTTATTCTGGATCAACTTCCAACTAGCCCTCAATGGAATTATACCAATGGTCTGGTATGGAAGCACTTTACTCAAAAGGGCTATTGGACTTTCGTTTTATCGAGGAATATGCTTGATAATAAGGCAATTAAATATGCTGGAAATGATGATAGTAAACCTGAAAACAAAATATTAGATTACCAGTCACAAGAAATCGAAAATAAGTTACGTATTGAAAGAACACTAAGAACGGGTGATTTTAAATTAACTTATGGGGGCGGGTATGAATTTGTCAAATACAATAATAATACCTTCAATAGAATTTTTACGGGTTCGGGGGCTCAAACTATCAATTATAGTTCTGCTTTTAATATGGGGAAGTATAGTCTGTTTTCTCAGGCAAGTCAGAGTTTTAATAACGAGAAACTGGTTCTTTCAGCTGGTTTAAGAGTAGATGGTAATACCTATTCTAAAGATATGTCCAATCCTTTAAATCAACTCTCTCCGCGTATTTCTTTAGCTTACTCGCTTACAAAAAGATTGTCGGTGAATTTCAATACCGGAATCTTCTATCAATTACCGCCTTTTACTATTCTTGGTTATCAACAAAATGGTGAATTTGTAAATAAGACAAATAACATTAAGTATGTAGGTAATAAGCAAGTGGTTCTGGGGTTGGAATTTAATACAGATTTCAATGCTAAGATTACTATTGAATCATTTTATAAGTTTTATAATAATTATCCATTTTTACTCAGAGATAGTGTAACCTTAGCCAATTTGGGGGGCGATTTCGGTGTTATTGGTAACGAACCAGCTATTCCAAGGTCAAATGGTAGAAGCTACGGATTTGAGTTTCTTTATCAGCAAAGATTATACAAAGGGTTTTATGGCATTTTTGCCTATACTTTAGGCTGGAGTGCCTTTGAGGATAAAAATGGCGACCTCGTTTCTTCTTCCTGGGATGCAAGGCACATCATCAGCACAACCCTAGGGAAAAAGTTTAAGAGAAATTGGGAAATTGGTATGAACTGGCGCTTCCAGAGTGGCTTACCATTTACTCCTTTTTCTCCCGCTTCGTCTCTCGTCGCCAATTGGTCAGTGAATAACAGGGGCATTTTAGATTTTAACCAAATCAATACCTTGCGTCGGGAGGCATTTAATACGGTGGATATTCGCGTCGATAAAAAATGGTTTTTTACAAAATGGAGTCTTAATCTTTATTTAGATATTGAAAATATTACGGGTAATGCTATTCCAAGTAATCAGTTGATTTTAGATAGGGCAAAAGATGCCGATGGAAAACCTGTAGGTGGACCGGTAATTATCAATCCGACAGCACCTTTAGCGGAGCAAAGATATTTACTGAAAACAATAACTGATGCACAGGGTACTTTGCTCCCTACGATTGGCATAATGATTGAATGGTAATTAAAATAAGTATTAACATGGAACATACGCAACTTAACCTCTCTGAAGAACAATTATTTGCCTATAAATTTCCCGTTGGGAAGTTTATACAACCCGATACTATTTCCCAAGCGGACCAACAAACATGGACGGCTTACCTGGAAGAATTCCCAACCCTATTAAATAAGGTAGTCGCCGGTTGGACAGAAGAAAAATGGGATAATCCATACAGACCAGGTGGTTGGTCTGCCAGGCAACTTGTTCACCATATCGCCGATAGTCATGCCCAGGCTATGTTTCGTATTAAACTGGCCTTAACAGAAAATGAACCTACCATAAAGCCTTATCATCAGGATGGTTGGGGTAACTTATCGGATAGTCTGAAAGCGCCGGCTCAGTGGTCCCTCAGTATAATTGAAGGGGTACATGGCAGATGGAGTTTTATGTTGTCTCAAATGTCTGCAGAGGATTGGCAGAAAACCTTTTTTCACCCCGATATGAAATACCTTTTTACCATTGAACGGGCAACAGCGCTTTATTTTTGGCATTCCAGGCACCATTTGGCGCATTTGTCCAAAATGAATGATAAATAAAATAGGTTAAAGCTTATATTTGCCCTGTAAGAAAAAATTATGGGGCAAGAAGCATTCGAAACGATTATTGGCTTAGAAGTTCATGTGCAATTAAGCACGGAAAGTAAAGCCTTTTGCAGAGATAAAACTGAATTTGGGGGTAGTCCTAATTCCCAGATAAGTGCCATTTCATTGGGTCATCCCGGTACTTTACCCTTTATGAATAAAAAGCAAGTCCAATATGCCACAAGGCTTGGACTTGCTTTAAATGGTAATATAAATGAGGTGAATACTTTTGACAGGAAAAATTATTTTTACGCAGATCTTCCTAAGGGTTATCAGATTACGCAAGATAAAAAACCTATCAGTGTAGGCGGTTATCTTCCCATAAAAATGGGGGATGTCTGGAAAAATATTAGAATTCATCATATTCATATAGAGGAAGATGCGGGTAAATCTATACATACCCTGCATGATTCAAAATCGTTTATAGATTTAAATAGAGCGGGTATGCCTCTCATTGAAATCGTTACTGAACCAGATCTGCGTTCAGGTGCTGAGGTAGATGCTTTTATGACCGGCATCAGACAACTCGTTCGTTATCTGAATATATCCGATGGAAATATGGAGGAGGGGTCCCTTCGTTGTGATGTGAATATTTCCATAAGACCGAAAGGAACAGATATTCTGAATAACCGCTGCGAAGTTAAAAATGTGAATTCAATGAAATTTGCCAGACAGGCCATTGAATTTGAAGAATTAAGACAGCAAAAAATAGTAGAAGAAGGGGGGACCGTTGCCCAGCAAACCCTTAATTTTGATCCTGCTACTGGAGTTACCTCTCCGTTAAGGTCAAAAGAAGATGCTCATGATTATAGGTATTTTCCTGAACCAGATTTACCACCTATCCAGTTAAGTGCAGATTTTCTTGCTACCGAAAGAAAAAATATAACGGTTCTTCCCTGGGAAGCTTTTCGTTTTTTACATGATGAGCTTGGATTGCCGGTTCAAGAGGCTTCGATTCTTTCAGAGTTGAAAGAGACCTTTATTTACTATAAAAGTTTTTTGGAAAAGGTAGAAGACAAAAAATTACTTACCAATTTTATGGTGAATAAGTTACTTCCTTCCCTTCACGAAAAAGGTCTTTCAATAGCCGACTCACCGCTTTCTAAAGAAGGAATTTTACAATTTCTTTCATTAATATCGTCAGAGAAATTAAGTCATTCCATTGCTTATCAAAAATTATTCCCCCTTTGGATGGAAAATCCATCGCTTCATCCCTTAGATTTGGCTGAAAGTCAACAATGGTTACAAGAAAAAGAGGAGGGTAAAATTGAACTTATTTTCAAAGAAATTATCGCTGAATATCCTCAAAAATGGTCGGAATTTACCTCTGGAAAAAAAGGCCTTGCTGGATTTTTTATGGGGGAATTAATGAAAAAAACAGGCGGAAAGTCAAATCCTAAAGAAGCTATGGATATTTTAATCTCCTTGCAGAATAAAAAATGATTTTTAAAAAAGTTAAAACAGTTTAAAATGGCCGATATTTCAAATTTCACACAGCATATTCTGGATGGTTATACTTTTTCAGATGATTATATCACCCTCGGTGGTGCCATGGTCGATGGACAGCCGGTAAAGGGTTTACACATTAAGGCGCCTTTAAGAATGTTTAACAGACATGGCCTTATTGCTGGTGCGACAGGAACTGGAAAAACTAAAACCTTGCAAGCGCTGGCTGAATCTTTAGCGTCTAATGGGGTTTCTTGTTTATTAATGGATATTAAGGGCGATTTAAGTGGCATTTCTCAAAAAGGTACAGAGAATCCTAAAATAAAAGAGCGTGCGGATAAAACAGGTATTGATTGGTCGCCAACGCAAATTACCACTGAGTTTCTAACAATAAGTAAGGAAAATGGGGTTAGGCTCAGGGCAACTATTTCAGAATTTGGCCCGGTTTTATTATCAAAAATATTGGATTTAAACGAAACCCAGGGTGGCCTCATTGCGCTTGTCTTTAAGTTTTGTGATGACAAAAATTTACCTCTCTTAGATATCAAAGACTTTAGAAAAGCTTTGCAGTATGTTTCAAATGAAGCAAAGGCCGAAGTTGAAAATGCTTATGGTCTGATTAGCTCTGCAACGGTGGGTACCGTTATGAGGAAATTACTTGAAATAGAAGAACAAGGTGCAGAGGTCTTCTTTGGTGAAAGGAGTTTTGATGTCGATGATCTGGTGGACCTGGACGAAAATGGAAGAGGTAAGGTGTATGTATTAAGACTGTCAGATATTCAAACTAAACCAAAATTGTTCTCTACTTTTATGCTTTGTCTTCTGGCTGAAATTTATGAGAAATTCCCTGAAAAAGGCGATAAGGAAAATCCGGAACTAGTCCTTTTTATTGACGAAGCTCACCTGATTTTTAATGAGGCTTCGGACGCTTTACTAGATCAGTTGGAGTCTATCATTAAACTGATTCGTTCCAAAGGGGTAGGCGTTTTCTTCTGTACACAGAATCCTACCGATGTTCCCGATGCTATATTAAGCCAGCTAGGTATGAAAATTCAACACGCTTTGCGTGCGTTTACTCCTAAAGATAGAACAGGAATCAAGAAAACGGCTGAGAATTACCCGGAATCAATCTATTATAAAACAGATGAATTACTTACTCAGCTAGGTATTGGTGAAGCTATTATTACAGTGTTAAACGAAAAAGGTATTCCTACGCCGTTGGCCCATTCTATGATGATTGCGCCAAGAACCCGAATGGACGTTATTACCAAAGAAGAACTGGATGCTAATGTTAAAGCATCAAAACTGGCTCAAAAATATAACGAGGAGGTGGATAGAGAATCCGCTTTTGAAATGCTGTCGGCAAAAATAAAACAAACCGCTTCGGTTGAAACTGAAACGTCCAAGGTCGATCCCCCTAAAAAAGCGGAGAAATCTGATTTTGAAAAAATTTTAGAGAGCAAAACGACCCAGGTGATTTTAAAAGAAGTAACCCGAGGTCTTTTAGGCGTTTTAGGGGTAAAATCTACGAGAAGAAGATCTTCATCAGGTGGTCTCGGAAGTATTCTGGGCTTTTAATTTCAATCTTTTTATAGGCTGTTTTTTATTAAAATGTTGTGGGTATAGTATTTAGTTGTTATTTTCATTACTTTTAATAAAAAGCAACCTACTATGACTCTAAATTTAAAAATGTGGATAAGCACCATCGCTTGTTTCTTCACCCTTTCTTTGCACGCACAAACTGTTTCTACCAAGCCAAATTCAAAATTTGAGGGTATTCAGATTGGTGTAATTACGTACTCTTACCGGAGTATGCCGCACGATATAGATAAATTGATTAATTTTTGCCTGGCATCGGGCATCAGTGCCATTGAGTTGATGGGTGATGCAGTGGAAGAATATGCAGGGAAGCCAACGGCAGATTTTTCATGGAGGAGTGGTCCACGTCAGCCTATGACAGATTTGCAGAAAGCGCAAGTTGCTACCTATAATAAGCAAGTAGCCGATTGGAGAGCAACCATTTCGATGGATAAATTTATGGAGGTTAGGAAAAAGTTTGATGCCGCAGGTATCAAAATTTATGCCTTTAAACCTAATGCCTTTAGTCCTAATAATACCGATGAGGAGGTTTCTTACGGTATGCGTGTGGCTAAGGTTTTGGGTGCAAAATCAGTTACCCTGGAATTACCAAACGATCCAATGCAATCAAAAAGATTAGGAGAATTAGGTGAAAAACACAAAATGTTGGTTGGTTATCATAATCATACCCAGGCTACAGATGTTTTATGGGATGTTGCCCTTAGCCAATCACCCAATAACTCTATTAATTTTGATGCAGGTCATTATTTAGCCGCCGGTGGTAAAAACACTATTCCAGCTCTTCTCGCTTTTATTGAAAAAAATCATAAGCGCATAAGTAGCATGCATTTAAAGGATAGAACGACGCCTGAACATGGTGCAGGAAATTTACCATGGGGAACGGGTGATACTCCGATGAAGGAAATTTTTCAGTTGATGAAAGATAAAAAAATGAAATTTCCAGTTTCAGTGGAACTGGAGTATGCTGTTCCTGAAGGTTCCGATGCTATTAAGGAAGTCGTAAAATGTGTATCTCACGCAAAGAAAATGATTGTAAGTGAATAGGTTTTTGTCGCTGATTAACAGAATATATATTCTGGTTTTTCCTTTGTTGTGTGCCGTCTCATTGGGTTTTTCTCAATCAGATGGCAAGCAGCGGGGTAAACTAATTATTGTGGGTGGTGGAAGTATGGCCGATTCTCTTTATCATATCTTTGGCCAGTTTGCCGGGGGGAAAGATAAGCAGATGGTCATTATTCCAACCGCGATGAGCGATGAGGATATCGCTGAATATAACTTTAAGGACAGGTTTGAAAAACTTGGGTTTTCTTCGATTAAAGTGGTTCATACCAGAGATAAATCAGAGGCAAATCTTCCTGAAAATGTGCTTAAAATTCAGCAGGCGTCCGCTATTTACTTTACGGGTGGAGACCAGGCAAGAATAGCTGATGCTTTCTTAGGAACGAAAGTTCACGACGAATTAAAACGTTTACTTGAGAGAGGAGGTGTAATCATGGGATCTTCGGCCGGGGCAACCATCATGGGAACGCTTTTAATTGGTGGGGATGCCCGTGCATTTCCCAATATAAATATTCCCTATCCGCCTGCTTTAGATTTGCTGCCGGGCACTGTCTTAGATCAGCATGTGTTAAAGAGAAACAGGCAGTTCGATTTAATTCCTGTGCTGGAATCTTACCCCCAATTACTGGGCATTGCCATGGATGAGCAAACCGCCATTATTGTTTCAAATAATCAATTCAGTGTTTGGGGTCCGTCATACGTTTTAGTTTACAATCCTTTGGACTGGGCACTGCAGGTGAAAAAATTTGGGAAAATATATAAACCATTTATTATGTTGTCCAAGGGACAAAAGTTTGATTTAATGGCCAGAAACATTGTGAAGTAATGCCTTTTTTACCCATTTTCATTTTATCATTAAGTTTTAAAGCAATGTCACAAGTAACTTATCCAACTTCAGGATCGATTGAGAGATTAGATCCCAAAATGAACAGCCTTATAGCACCCAATGCCGTTATTGAAGTGCTTTCAAATGGTTTTATCTGGACAGAAGGACCTCTTTATATTGAAGACGGGGACTACTGGCTATTTTCAGATATACCACAGAATAGTATTTTTAAATGGAATGAAAAAGAGGGGGTTCGCCTGTATTTAAAGCCATCTGGGTACACTGGAACAGTACCCAGAGGTGGTGAACCTGGTTCTAACGCACTCATTCTGGATCCAAAAGGTCAATTAGTCATGTGTCAGCATGGTGATCGCAGAATGGCCAGAATGTCAGCTCCATTGGAGGAACCTTCTGCTGTTTTTGAATCGATCGCTGGGCAGTATTTGGGTAAAAAATTTAACAGTCCTAATGACGCTGTTTATGATTCGAAGGGGAATTTGTTTTTTACTGATCCTCCTTATGGTTTAGTGGGTAATTCTGATGACCCCACAAAAGAATTACCTTTTCAAGGGGTTTTTAGATGTAGCCCCCAAGGGGATATCAAGTTAATTACTGATAAATTGGCAAGACCAAATGGCATTGCCTTTTCGCCAGATGAAAAAATAATGTACGTTTCAAATTCTGAATTTCCGGCAAGCTGGCATGCTTTTTCCTTAGATGAAATGGGAAATGTGCTGAATGAACGTATTTTCTTTGTTCCCGGTGATAACGAAGGGAAAGGTGCTCCCGATGGATTGAAAGTTGACCCACAAGGTAATGTTTGGGCAACCGGGCCGGGTGGATTGTGGATTTTTAGTCCTGAAGCTAAAGTCCTTGGAAGAATATTGACCGGCGAAGCTACCTCCAATTGTGCCTTCAATAAAGATTATTCGATGTTGTTCTTAACCTGCGATGATTATATCATGAGAGTAAAACTTAAATAAAAATGAACAATAGACATGAGACCCCAAGGGGTCAGGAATGAAAAGGGTAAACTTTTTTTAGGAGAGGCCAATAAGATCATCCGTGAAATCCTGATTCAGATTTGTTTACAGGACATACCATCCCAAAACACCCTAATCTCCGTTGGAAATTACGGGAGCAGCAGCGTATGGTTTTTGAATCAGGATTTACAGGATTTATAGGATTAACTATAACGTCGTTGGATTGAGTGGGAAGATTATTATTACATATTGCTTTCATTGCCAGGCTTTTCGCCGATGCGTAACGCATCGGCGAAAAGAAGGAAAAAAAACATAATCTACGAATAACCATTACACCCAAACCGAAGACGTACGCTATCATCCGTGAAATCCAATAATCCCTAAAATCCGTGATTCAAAATTGTTTTCAGGACATATCATTCCAAAGCACTCTAATCTCCGTTGGAAATTAGGGGCGCAGCAGCGTATGGTTTTTGAATCAGGATTTACAGGATTTTCAGGATTAACTATAACGTCGTTGGATTGAGTGGGAAGATTATTATTACATATTGCTTTCATTGCCAGGCTTTTCGCCGATGCGTAACGCATCGGCGAAAAGAAGGAAAAAAAACATAATCTACGAATAACCATTACACCCAAACCGAAGACGTCCTCTGTAATTCTGGAAATCCTGAAATCCCTAAAATCCGTGATTCAAAATTATTTACAGGACATATTATTCCAAAGCACTCTAATCTCCGTTGGAAATTACGGGCGCAGCAGCGTATGGTTTTTGAATCAGGATTTACAGGATTTATAGGATTAACTATAACGTCG
>Ga0247832_1003269_pt1 | contig 22522 bp, 15 predicted proteins | sample LaCruzMarch2015__10_FD_192407 | JGI IMG/M metagenome (GOLD analysis project Ga0247832, IMG submission 192407) | Freshwater microbial communities from meromictic Lake La Cruz, Castile-La Mancha, Spain - LaCruzMarch2015_4m | ecosystem: Environmental > Aquatic > Freshwater > Lake | place: Spain... | reverse complement strand
GGAACAGCGCCGCGCCGCCCAACCCGCCCGACCGGCGGTATCGATATCCCACGACCGGCGACGACCGCGAGCCTCAGCCAACAGATCAATGCCCGCCGGAAATGCTACCGTGAGAAAGCCGGGTTAGTGGTAGTAATCGGGGATTGCGAGCAGCCGGGGTATGTCTTCGACATCGTAGCGCGCGGCGCGCGTGGATATATCCCCACGAGTATGCTTTTGAATGTGACCTTGCAGGCCCTGCATTTCGTGAGGGTGGGCGGAGTATTTGTTCCCGCGAGCAGTCTGCTTGCGTCAAGCACCCCGCCGGCAGCAGCCCCCAGTGGGCCGGAACAGAACTTCGCGATCTTCACATCGAAACAAACGACCGTTCTTGAAGCCATTCGGCGCGGCAAGCCCAACAAGACAATCGCCTATGAGTTGAACATGTGCGAGAGCACAGTGAAAGTCCATGTGCGAAACATCATGAAGAAGTTGAAGGCAAAGAATAGAACTCAAGTGGCGTTCATTGCCGAGCAGTTGAGTAAGGGCAAGACCTGCTGAAATTGGAATATCTGTTTAGTCGCGAAACGATGGTCAGTAGTGGCCTAGCTTTATCAGCTTGCGCGCTTTAATCCCGCCTGTCGACGCAATGAGTACTCAAAAGGCTTAGTTGCTTGTTCACATTGGTGGTTTGACCTGCCAGAAGCACCTCCATAACGTGAAATATGCGGCATACAGCCGGATGATAGAACTATGGAGAATGATGGATGAATATTCTGAATCGAGTGGCCTTGGTTGGAGCGGTTTTGGTTGCAACCGTGTCGTCAGCTTCGGCTGGCTACCATTGCGTTCCTGAAATCGATGCCGGCGCCGGCGTTTCGGCGATCGCAATGTTGGCTGTCGCCACGTTGATCTCGTCGCAGCGCCGCCGCAGCGCACGTTAATCCGTGCGATTTGGCACGTTGTTAACGTCCCACGATTGTCACGACTGGCAGCAGATTGAACATCTGCTGCCAGTTGCGTAAGCGGCGATTGTCTCGCACGCCGATGAGGAATCATTCACCTGCTCGAGCTCCGCCTGCTCAATACGCGATAAATCTCTGAGGGAACGAAACACGTGATCTCAGCAAATGCCCTCGAGCTAAATCCCTGCAACGAGTAAGAGTGTTCGCTATGTCTTTGGAACTTCCCCGCAGCGGAACGCAGCGCGCCCCATTAATCTACGCAGGCTCGAATGCCGCGGGAGTTGTTTCGGGAGGATGGTTCGATAGGCCCGGGGCGTGGCGAACAGGAGCTTGGTTGGCCCTGGCCGCAATCGAGGTGATCGTAGCCCTCATAGTGTCTGGCGGCGCGGGCTTCTTGTTTAAGGAATTTTATGCGCGCGTCGTGGTGTTCTGGGCTATCGCGAGTGCAATCGCCCTCGCCTTGATCGTTTGGCCGCAGCGCGCGACCCTGATCGAATCGTGGCGATCGTCTCAGAGCACCCACGATCCGCGGCGCTGGCTGCGAACCAATCTCATCCTCTTTGCTGGCTTTGTCGTGGCGGCGGGTCTGGCCCGCTTCATTGGCGGCACAGGGGCGCAAATCCTCTGGTTCACCAGTTTGGTCTTGCTCGCGGCGGCCGCTGCAGCGCTGGTGCGAATCGACGTGCCTTTGGCAACATCCTGGCGAGCGGCAAAAGCTCACGGCGTGCACATGGCAATCGCGATCTGCGCGGGTTTGTTCACAGTGCTGTTGGCAAAATTCTCCCAGCTCGGGTGGGAACCCCTCGCGGGTGCCACGCTTGACCTGACGCACGCGATTTTGTCGCTGTACGAGTCGGACGTAACCGTGCGTCACGCTGATTACTACATCAGGGTTGGAAAGTTCGAAGCGGTCGTTGAAAAGACGTGTTCTGGATACGAGGGCGTTGGGCTGGTTTCGGCGTTCCTGGCGATTTTTATTGGCGCATTTCGAAAAACCCTTCGATTTCCGCACGCGTTCTTATTGTTCCCCCTGGGGATCGCTGTGGTGTGGGTCCTAAATTCGGTGCGCATCGCAGCTTTGATCTCTCTTGGCGCGCATGTTTCCCCTCAGATTGCGGTTGATGGCTTTCATTCTCAGGCGGGCTGGATCACCTTTTTGGCGACGTCGATAGGATTGATCGCCTTGGCGCAAACATCGCGCTTTTTCACGGCACAACCCGACGGTGAAGGTTCATCGATTATCGCCCGGACTGCGATGCCGTTAGGTGCTGCGACCGATAAGGCAGCGGTGGTGGATGCAGCAGACGATAACGGAGTTTACGCTCATTTGGTGCCGCTGATGGCACTGCTGGCGACCACGATGGTGATGTCGGCGGCCCAACCTCACGGCCATCCCCTCTATATATTGAAGGTAGTCGCGATTGCTGCGGCGCTGTGGTACTTCCGGCACGCATATGCCGGACTATGGCGCGCCCTTTCGACCGAAGCGGTAATTGCCGGCGTGGTCGTCGGCGTCGTTTGGATCGCGACGGCACCGGTTGCAACCCAAGAGCCCGCACTCAAGGCTTGGCTCGTAAGCCAGTCCGCTGGCTTCGCCATTCTGTGGCTGACCCTTCGCGCAATCGGCACGATCGTCCTGGTGCCAGTTGCCGAGGAACTCGCATTCCGTGGCTTCCTCTATCGATGGATCATATCGCGCGAATACGAAACGGTATCGTATGCGGCATTTTCTTGGGTCGCGCTGATCGGAAGTTCTGTCCTGTTTGGATTGATGCACGGTCGCTTGCTGTCTGCGGCTTTGGCCGGTGTGGTTTTTGCGCTCGTGATGGTGCGCCAGCAAAAGCTGGGCGGTGCAATCTACGCTCACGCCATTGCCAATGCCGTGATTTTCTTCTGGGCACTCGCCGTTTCGGATTGGTCCTTGCTGTAACGGTCGAGCCTTTCTGCGAGGCGCTCGGCCTCCGCTGCAAGTCCACCCGCGCAGCAAGGCTGCACGGCGGGAAACCTAGCCCGGAAGCGTGCGCCATGCATGCTTCAGATGGGTGTGCCGACCAACATACGCCGGAAGGCGTACTCGACTTCAACCCACTGCAGCCCAACCTTGATCTAGCCATTTCGGCCGGCATCGGGGCACGTCCATATCGCCCCTCACGGGAAACCCGCCTTCTGACCGCTTTCTGAAAGCGCGCCGGTAAAGACACACCGGGATCGCCTTTAGCTGAGCAGTCTTGCCAAAATCCATCGAATCACGCGTGGATACAAGGGATTAGCTTTATCCGCCATTGATCCGTTCAATGGTAAAGCCTGATACCCAGAAGGTTGCCAATAATGACAACGAAATCCTCCATTTGCGCGCTTATGTTGCTTGTGTCGACGTCGACGGCCACCTTCGCCGGTGGCGGCGAAGCGTGCTCCCAAGGCCCATTTCGCGGCCCCTACATCGGGACCTTCATCGGTGCCGCAGGCCACAGCGACGAGAAGAACGACCGCTATTTCGGCTCAAAATTCGACGATGAAACCGTCTCTGCGACAGGCGGCATCTTGGCTGGATACAACTGGCAGTGCGGTCAGGTTGTTTACGGGATTGAAGGAGATGTCGGTTTCCTCGACGCCGGAACATCCCAAGCCGACCCACTTGCGCCGACGGCCCGCTTGAGCAGCGATGTCAATTGGATGAGCACGTTGCGCCTTCGCGTGGGTCTTGCCCGCAGCGATGACATCCTCTTTTACTTCACCGGTGGCCTTGCCTTCGCAGATATTGATCACAAGTTGTCCGATCCGATCATCGACGGTGGTTTTCCCAAAACAAACAGCGATCTCCGCGTGGGTTGGACGGTTGGCGGCGGCGTTGAGTTGACACGCAGCGGAAATTGGGGCCTTCGCGCTGAAGCGCTCTACGTTGATTTCGGCGATAAAACTGAAACGTTTTCCACCACCTGCTGTACGGCGTCCTACGGCTGGCATGACGATTTCTGGTTGGGCCGTGTCGGCTTGACCTACCGCTTCGGCGATCGCACCGTCGAGCACGCACCGTTAAAGTAACACGACAACACATTTGGACGGCTTGCGAGCACCTGAGCCTCGCAAGCCGTCTCGTTGCGTTTACCACTTTTTGATGAATTGCATCACCTAGGCCAAGGCGTATTCCTGTCACTTGCCGACCGTTGGGTTGGAGTTGCGGGGTAGAGCTGGTCTGTGCGGGAAGCGATCTTTGGTCTGCACCAAGATCATTCGCCGGTTCCAATAAATTCTAGATTGCCCCAGTTATTTTGTACGTAAGGGGTTGATCTATGCCGATTGCAGAAAATGCGTACCAGATAGGCTCATTCTCCGAAGTTTTGGATTGGCCGATCATTGGGCTCCACGCGGCGTTGACGCCGGACGGTCGCGTGTTGACGTTTGGCACCGATCAAAACGGTCAGCAGAGCGGTCTTCATATTTATGACGTTTGGGACCCGGTCACCAATACGCATACAACCCTGTCCCACACGACCAATGCCGACCTGTTCTGCGCGGTCGCGGCAATTATCCCCGAAACAGGCGAGATTCTGATCGCCGGAGGCGATGCCAGACCGATTGGAGATTTCAACTCTGGCATTGCCGACGTCACGATCTTTGACTACCGCGATCTCAGTCTCGAGCATTCTCCAACCGGGCCGATGCAGTTCGCGCGCTGGTATGGTACGTCGGTCACGACGGAGACAGGCCAGATCGTCTTGATTGGCGGCCGCGATGGTAGCCCCGAAACAGACATCCATTTCAGCCCGTACGTGGAGATTTATACGCCCGGATTCGGCTTTCGGACACTGACCGGTGCTTACATTGATACCTTCAATATCACGTCGCTGTATCCAAGATCCTGGATGACGTCCAATGGCGACATCTGGACGACGTCCGACGGAACTGGGCGCGTTTACTCAATTGACCTGGACGGCCACGGGAGCGTGACCGACATCGGGGAAATGCCGACCGCTATTTCGTGGAACAGACCCTCGGTCATGTATGCGCCCGATCAGGTGCTGCTCATTGGAAATGATGGCAGCGCTTGGATCATGGACATGAGTGGTCCGGTGCCGGTCTATGAACGCACGGCCGATGTTGGGCCCGGGCGAATGTGGGCGAACCTGACCGTGCTGCCCGATGGCCGCATCATGTGCAGCGGCGGAAGTGACGTAGATCAACAACTTATTGGTGTACAATACGAGGTGCGTATTTGGGATCCGCGCACGGGTGAATGGACCGATGAGGCAAGTGCTGCGGTGCCCCGCTTGTACCATTCGACGGCGATCCTGCTCCCCGATGGCACCGTCCTGACCCAAGCCGGCGGTGCTCCCGGGCCTGTTGCCAACCTGAACGCAGAGATTTTCTCACCCGAGTATCTCTATGACGAGGGTGGAATTTTAGCGCCGCGTCCGGTCATCGAAGACGCCCCTGCGCAGCTCGATGTGGGCCAGGACTTTACGGTGACGGTGTCGGGAGCAGAGCCGGTCGTCACACTGGCGCTCATGAAATTCGGGTCGGTGACCCATTCCTTCGACACGTCGTCTCAGCGCATCGAACTCGCTTTCACGGTCAATCCCGATGGAACGCTCAACGTCGACCTGCCAGACAACGCCCATATCCTCACGCCCGGCTCCTGGATGTTGTTTGCACTGGACGCGTCTGGAACGCCCTCCATTGCCGCCACGATCGTCATCAACCGCAGTGTCGACTACAGCTTGCCGACCGTGGTCCCGTTCGAAGACGGCATAGATTTCTCGACCAACGGTGCGTCGGCCTACGATGGCTACGACGACAGTTTCACGCTGACACCGAACGCCCAATTGAAGGCCGGCAGCGTGATGTCCGACGTCCGGCTGGACATGACGCAGGCCTTTTCGATCACCTTCCAAATTAATGTCGGTGCCAGCGATGCCGGTTCCGATGGGCTGGCCTTCGTACTCCACAACGATGCGCGCGGCGCCGATGCGCTCGGCTCGGTCGGCTCCGGTATGGGTGTATTAGGAATACAGAACGGCCTCGCCATCGAATTCGATACGTTCTTCAACGAAGCGCAGCAAAACGAAATTGCAAACGACCACACCAACTTCGTCGATACCGATAGTGAAGCCGCGCTGTCCACAGCGTACGACCTCGGCAATATCGAAGACGGGAACTGGCACAATGTTCAGGTCACCTGGACCGGCACGACCCTATCGTACGCCATTGACGGCGTGACGATCGGCGCGCTGACGCAAGACCTCGTGGCCGAGTACTTCGGCGGATCGAACTTCGCCTATTTCGGCTTTACGGCCGGTACGGGCGGAGGATTTGCGCAACAACAGGTCCGGCTTATGGCGCTGGACGGCGTGCTCGAAGGCGGCGGGACACTGAATGCCGACCGTGGCGGTGTATCGATAGCACCCGTCATCGTGGCCAACGGCGATGCGTCGTACGATGCCGCAAGCAACACGTACACCTTGTCGCCGGATGCGCCCGAGCAGCACGGCAGCATCATGACGCAGAACCGGATCGATTTGACCGAGAGCTTCGATCTGGAGTTCCGCTTCAACATCGGCAATAGGGACGCCGCCGGCGCCGATGGCTTCGCCATCGTGCTGCATAACGATCCGCTGGGTAGCAATGCTTTGGGTGGCCTGGGCGGTGCAACCGGTGCGCTCAATATCAATGACGGCCTGGCGCTGCAGTTCGACACCTACCAGGCTGGCGCCACCCCTGCGGACGTCTCCAATGACTTCCTGAAGGTAATCGACACCGACAGCGAGGTATTGGCGCAACCGTCGATCAACCTCGGCAACATTGAAGATGGTGCCTGGCATACGGTTACGTTGTCGTGGAACGGCGAGACACTCACCTATGCCGTGGATGGTGTCCAGATAGGAACCTTCACCCAAGACATCGTCGCCGACTATCTGGCGGGATCGCAATATGCCTATCTCGGATTGACGGCTGCGACCGGCGGCCTGAGCGCGTTAACCCAGGTCCGCATCGACCGGCTCGACGCGACCGCAGAGGACGGTTCGGCGCTCTCGTTCAGTTCCGTTATTGAGCCCAACACGGTCTCGGTCGCAGTCGATGACACTTACACGATTGCAAGCGGAGGGACCTTGGTCATTGATGCCCAGCGAGGCGTCCTTGCCAACGATTACGACCCCGACGGCGATGTCATCCAGATCCGCTACAAGCCGACCAGCGAGCACAGTGATGTGCCATTGGCACCCCGTCACGGCACCGTGACAATGAACCTGGACGGCAGCTTTACTTACGTCGCCGACGCCGGCTTTGTCGGGACCGATAGCTTTATCTACTACATGGGCGATACCAGATCCTGCTGTCATGCGCTGGTGACCATCAATGTAACCGGCGCAGGCGCTCAGCCTGTCGTGTTGGTCGCAAACGGTAACGCCTCTGCCACAGCACAAGACTTCACCTACACCGTAACGCCGGATGCTGAACTGCAGCGCGGCAGCGTCATGTCGCAACAGCGCATCTCGCTGGACTCGGCATTCCAGATCGCATTCGACATTAACCTCGGGACACGGGACTCCGGTGCCGACGGCATGGCGTTCATCCTCCATAACGACGCGGCAGGCGCGAACGCGTTGGGCGGTCTTGGCGGCGCAATGGGCGCGATGAACATTGCGAACGGCCTCGCGATCCAGTTCGACACCTATCAGAATGAAGGCGATCCCAACGACATCGCAAACGATCATACGAGTTTCGTCGATACCGGCAGCGAAACAGTGGTTTCGCCGGTTGCAGATCTTGGAAACCTCGAAAACGGAGCTTGGCATTCTGTCGTGGTCACTTGGGACGGCACCACACTGTCCTATACGGTCGATGGTGTGTTGGCTGGAACGCTGACCGGCGACTTGGCAGCCGAGTATTTTGGTGGGTCCGACAACGTCTATTTCGGCGTCACCGGCGCCACGGGCGGATTGTTCAACCAGACTCAAGTTACTTTCACGTCCTTGAACGCAACGTCCGAATTTGGAACTTTATTGGCATTGGAAGGGGCTGGCGGCGCCACGACCTACAATCAGTTGATCGGCGATACGCAAAACAACATCATTGTCGGCACCGCGCTTCGCGACAATATTGAGGGCAATGGCGGCGAAGATGACCTCACCGGCGGTGCCGGAAACGATATCATTTCCGGCGGCACCGGAAACGACACAATGGCGGGCGGCGCTGGCAATGACACCTTCGTATACCGTCCCGGTTTTGGCTACGATACGATCACGGATTTTGGTGACGGCGTGGCAGGCAATATCGACCTCATCGACTTTTCCGCGTTTGGCTTCAGTTCTGCAAACGAAGTGATAAGTGCGACTTTTGGAACGGAGCGTGGTGTCGGTGGTGACACCGTGTTCAATTTCGGCAATGGCGATGTTCTGGTGGTTACGGGTACGGCTGCCGGATACGTCACCAATCTCACGGCCAACGACTTCATTATTTAAAGCTGAACGACCGCAGTCCGGTCGTTTGGTCTTCTCAAGTTCAAAGGAAAGTACCCGTGCAGCGTCCCCAATCCAGGAGGCTTGGAGCTGGCAATCCCATCAAGGATGTCGTGCGCGGGTGCGGTTCGATTTTCCTTTCGGTTGCGCTGTTTTCCGGAGTGATGAACTTCCTCGCTCTGACCGGCTCGATCTACATGCTGCAGGTGTATGATCGGGTCATTCCATCAAAAAGCATCCCGACGTTGATCGGGCTGACGATCATCATGATGGGATTCTACATCTGCAACGGCCTGTTGGATTTTTTTCGCGCCCGAGCGATGGCGAGAGTCGGCATTCGAATTGACCAGCAACTGCGCCGCCCGATTTTCGATCTTGTAAGGGCGCAGCGCAGACAGGCAGGGAGCGACGGTCTCCAGCCGGTGCGCGATCTCGATCAAATTAGAACGTTCATGTCGGGGATGGGGCCGACGGCCTTGTTCGACATTCCCTGGATCCCGGTGTTTTTGATCTTCGTCACGCTCCTCCATCCTTGGCTGGGCATGATGGCGCTGTGCGGAGCGCTTCTTGTCGTTGCGCTGACGGTTGTGACAGACCTCAAAACGCGGGGCCCCATGCGCGACGCCGCAGCCATCGGCTCGGCACGAATGGCATTAGCAGACGCCGCCCGTCGCAATAGCGAGGCGATCCACGTGCTGGGCATGGGGCAGCGCCTGAGCGATCGTTGGTACGCGATGTGCGCACGCAGTCTGGCGAATGGCGTCAAAGCCAGTGATGTGACCTCGGGAATGGGTGCGGTATCGCGCACGCTGCGGATGTTGCTCCAGTCTTGCGTCCTGGGGCTTGGTGCGTACCTTGCAGTCATTGACCAGATATCGGCTGGATCAATCATCGCAGCGTCGATCCTGACGGCGCGGGCGTTAGCGCCGGTCGAAATTGCCATCACCCACTGGAACAGCTTTCTGGCGGCGCGTCATGGATACCGCCGTCTCAGCGATCAACTGGAAAAGGCAGCAGCGGCGGTCAAGCCGGTGGTGACGCTGCCGACGCCCGAACGCAGCCTGGCCGTCGAAAAGCTCACAATGACCCTGCCCGGAGACAGCCAGCCCATCCTCCAGAACATCAGCTTCTCCCTTCAGAGCGGCCAGGGGCTGGGCATCATCGGACCAACCGGCTCGGGCAAGTCCACCCTCGCCAAGGCGATAGTCGGTGCCTGGATTTCCAGCCACAGCGAGAGTACGATCAGGTTCGATGGTGCCACACTCGACCAGTGGTCTCCCGATGCGTTGGGTCGGCACATCGGCTACTTGCCCCAGGAAATCGAACTGCTGGAAGGCACCATTGCAGACAACATCTGCCGTTTCGACCCAGAAGCCTCCAGCAAAGATATCATCGCGGCGGCACAACTGTCCGGGGTACACGATCTGATCGTCGCGCTGCCCAACGGCTACGCCACCGAGGTTGGCCCCGATGGCCAGCGTCTGTCGGGTGGGCAGCGGCAGCGCGTCGCCCTCGCACGTGCCCTCTACGGCAACCCGTTTCTGGTCGTGCTTGACGAGCCCAATTCTAATCTCGACTCCTTCGGTGACCAGGCGCTGACCTCTGCCATCAAAAGCGTTCGAGCGCGTGGCGGCATTGTGGTCATCGTTGCCCACCGGCCATCCGCCATCGCGTCCGTCGAACTCCTGCTGGCTCTGCATAATGGCAAAACCCAGGCATTCGGACCTAAGGACGAAGTTCTGGCGAAAGTGATGACAGCGTCTGATCGTGCGCCGTCTCCCACGAATGCGCCCGTGGCCAAAGCGTCGGGCAAATCTGGTGGTGCAAGTGGATTCCGCCCCGTCACGGTCGTGAGCGCGGCGCGGTCAGCGGAGAAGTCGTGATGAGCCATGCCATTTCACCTCAGTCTGCAGACGCGTTGAAGCCGAGAATCCCCCTGAGCGTCGACCCGAGCGCCAGTGCGATCGGCTACATTTTAGGAGGGTGTGCGACCATCCTGGTGTTGTTCGTGGGTTTTGGCGGCTGGGCCGCCACGACGGTTCTCTCAAGCGCGGTGATCGCCCAAGGTACGGTGGTCGTTGAAACGAGCGTAAAGACGGTTCAGCATCCAACTGGCGGTGTCGTTGGCGAAATCCTCGTCAAAGAGGGCGACAAAGTCCGGGCAGGCGATCTGCTTCTACGTCTCGACCAGACAGTCACCCAGACAAACCTTCAGATCGTGACCAATCAGTTGAACGAGCTTGCCATCCGCGAAAGCAGGATCAAGGCAGAACGCGATGACGATAAAGAAATCACTCTGCCCGCGTCGCTCTATTCTCAACGATTGGACCCCCAGATCAGCGCGCTCTATGCGACGGAGCAGGTGATCTTCCTCAGCCGCCGCAAAACGTGCGACAGCCAACAATCCCAATTTGAAGAGCGAATCGCGCAATACCGGCAAGAGATCGGCGGCGTGACATCCCAGGCCTCGGCAAAGTCCAGCGAACTCTCGTTGCTTGAAAAGGAGCTTGATGGCTTGGCGCCACTCGAAGCCAAGCGGTTGGTGACCACAAACAAGATGATGACATTGCGCCGGGAGTCCGCCCGCCTGAAGGGTGAACTGGGACAACTCCTGGCGACGGCGGCCCAATTAAAAGGCAAGGTGGCCGAAACCGAACTGCAACTCCTCAGTCACATGCAGGAACGTCGCGGCGAGGTTGTCAAAGAACTCAGAGAAGTCCAGTCTAAACAAGGCGAACTTATTGAGCGCAAAATTGCAGCCGAAGACCAACTCAAGAAGATTGAGATGCGGTCGCCTCAAACAGGCGTCGTGCATCAGCTGACGGCTCACACGGTCGGCGGGGTCATTGAGGCCGGCAAGCAGATCATGTTGATTGTTCCCCAAGGCGATCAGCTTGTCGTGGAGGCGCGAATTGCCACACGCGATATCGACCAGGTGAGATTGTTAAATCGGGTCAATGTTCGTTTTCCGGCTTTCAGCCTGCCCACCACGCCGGAATTCAACGGGATCGTGACCCGCGTGTCAGCCGACTTGACCAAAGACGAGCAGACCGGCCAGCCATATTATGCCGTTAAAGTCAGCTTGGATGACGGCGAAACAGATAAGCTCGACCGCTCGAAATTAGCATTGCTTCCTGGGATGCCTGCGGAGGTTCAGATCAAAACATCAGACCGCACGGCGCTTTCCTATCTCGTAAAGCCCGTGAGCGATCAAATGGCGCGGGCTTTCAAAGAGCGTTGAGTTTTTTAACAGCCAAATGGGTTGTCGCCCGCTGCTGAAACCTCGTTGCCGTTCGCGCACTGAGATTAGTAAGCGGTGCAGCCGCCCCACCCGTCCTGCCGGGTCAGACCGCTTTTTGAGCGCTCTCGCCCTTCAGCGCCGCGCCCTGGGGCCCACGGCATTAGCTCCTTAAAGTCTGATCGTTTGAGATGGAAGCACTTGCGGACATCGAAAACGTGAATCAGTCTATAGAAACACGAACCTAGAGCACGTTCGCTCGATGAGTTTGATTCAATCCAGAGCGAACGTGCTCTAATGCGCACCGCCGACCAGCGGTTGACGAGCTTGGTCAGCAGGTCGGTCATTCTCGCCAATGCTGCTATTCGAGATCTGATTCAAAGCCAGACCGCATTCAGAGCGTTCCTCAAGCTAAAAAAAACTCACCTCCAGACGTTTCCATCGGAGGCGAATTTTAAAGTTGCAAAACGAGGTCAACGACCCGATCTAATCGTGCAACCAAAGATGGGAATGCCCATTTTATGAGGTCGTCTCAAACGCGAGCAGAGCGGGGACTGTCATCAATAGCAAAATGAAATCCCGCTTCAGCGACCAGAAGCGAACGTAGTGACAGTCGAGTGCGATGCGCTGGCGATAGGTGAGTTTACTCCGCCCATTGACCTGCCACATGCCGGTCAAGCCCGGCCGGGTACGCAGATAGAAGCTCGCATGGGAACCGTAACGTTCCAATTCAGCTTGAACGATGGGCCGCGGCCCGACGCAGCTCATATCGCCGCGAAGCACGTTAAAGAGTTGAGGCAGTTCGTCGATGCTGGTCTTGCGCAGAATGCGTCCAAGTGGCGTAACACGCGGATCATCCTTCAGTTTTCGCGTTGTATTCCATTCTTCGGCGGCGTCCGGGTTCGCGGCCAAATGCGCGGCAAGCACCGCGTCGCCATTGGTGACCATGCTGCGAAATTTATAGCAAGGGAACGGCGCTCCCCTGTAGCCGACGCGTGTGTGTGAATACAGGACCGGTCCGCCGATGGTCGACCGGATGAGAAATGCGATGACGAGCATGAGGGGGGACAGTAGGACCAATGCTGTTGCGGCCACGGCAATATCGAATGCCCGTTTTGGAAAGCCGCCCAAAGTCGTGCGAATCTCGGCGCGCCGCAAAGCCCACGCCCGCGAAGCGGCTTTACCGTCCTGAATAGCTGCGCGGACAAAACAAGTCAGAATACCACGCACCAGATTGATGGCGGGCATAAATGTAAAATCGATATACGGCCGGTCCGTATAAAAATCATCGGCTGTGGGGTTGCCGGATAAGCCGACCCGAAGACCTCCCGACCGTGCGGCATGATGTCCGGTAGGCACGACCGATAAAACAATGGCTGAATTTGCGGTTGTTTTGGAGTGAACAGAAATTTTTGCCTGTCGGCTTGCGTTCGTCAGCATTTTGCAACTCCGCCTCGTGGCTGGTCTAAATATGCACCATTTCCACACGTGATCAGTGCCCGAACAAGGCGCGCAAAGGGCGTAGATTGGCGACGTCGCATACCGGTCAGTTAACACTTCCGGTGTAGCCCCGATCGTCGGCATCGAAATGAGTCGCGCCTCAGGCGTTTACTCTGCTCGCAACTAGTGCAGCGGGCAGCCGTGTCGCGGCGTATTAGATTTAAGCGAAGCAAGTGTGGTGCGCATCTGACGTCAGTTCCCCGCTCGCGGTTTTTACTAAACCCGAACACCAGATACGAAAGCTATAATGGAAACATGGGCTTGCTCGTGTTCTAGGTGGTTTCGAGATTTGCTCGATGCCAGGCTGAGGTAGGAAGCAGATGTCGGAAATCGGAAGCCGGGCGAATTCAGGCGATGGTCTGCTACGTCTTTTGAGACATGTGCTTGTTTTCGGGAACTTGATACTAATTGAAGAAGACGTGGGCTTTGCCCGCGGGTTAGCCGCTAAGAGGTTGAAATGAATGTGCGTATGGTCGTCCCGGATGGTTCAGTGGTCCGGCCAGGTGCGGACGGGACCGCGAATGCCGCGCTGAGCCCACGTGGCGTGTATCTATTCGATGCCAAGAATATAGTGCCGTTTCTACTGACGCATAGAAAGCGGTTTGCATTGGGCGCGCTGGCCGGTGCTGCGCTTGCGATGCTCTATTTGATGTTGGCAACGCCGATTTATACAGCCAACGCGCAACTCCTCATCGATCCCGAAAATGGCAGCGTTTTGCAGGAACAGGCCAGTTCGACGCTCACATCCATGGACAGCCAGCAGGTCGAAACTCAGATTGCCGTCCTGCGATCTGAAGAAGTGGCACGAATGGTGTTTCAACGCTTCAAACTGGCAGACTCGCCTAATCTGAAGATTTCGTCGCTGGCAGATTATTTGCCGCGCTGGTTCAGCAGCGCCGCGAGCCGAGCCGAAGCCGAAAGCATTCGCCAGCGCCGCATGCTCGATAAATTCCGCGAAATGCTGCTCGTCCGGCGACTTGGTGTCTCCTACGCGATCGACATCATTTACACGTCGAGTTCTCCAGAGCTTGCAGCTCAGATTGCCAACGGGTTTGCCGAATCCTACATGCAGTACCAGCTCGAGTCGCGGTCGGGCGCAGCACGGATGGGCGGTCAGTGGCTGGAACAGCGATTGGCAGAGTTGCGCCAGTCGATGAATGCATCCGCTCGTCGCTTGCAGGAACATCGTGCTAGTCAGGATTACACGCTTTCGCGTCGCCAGGACACGTTGACCGGCGCGCGGGCAGCCGCCCCGCCAGCCGAAACAGCCGCCGCCGTGACGACATTCGAAGACCTGGAGTCGACGGCGAACACCTCGCGAAAGTTATACGAGACATTCCTCCAGCTCTACATGACCGCGATCCAGAAGCAGTCGTTCCCAATGGTCAATGCCCGGATCATTACGAGGGCGACGCCGCCCTTGTCGCAGAACCGCCTGGCTGGGTTGATGATTGTGATGGGAGCGCTGATCGGATTGGCCGGTGCGGCCGCCTCGGTTGCGCTTGGCAAACAGCCCAAGCAATCAGACGCTGCTGAGGAAAATTGAGGCGACGCAATCTGGTCTAATCGGCTTCAGTGGCGTGCAGATCACATCTGCAAAAAAAGCCGTAGGGCTTGCTGCAACGAAAGCAAGGCTCAGTGCTGTTAGTTGCCGAAACAGGCGTCTCCGGTGCGCTGCATCATCAGTCCTGGTGAATGCGCCGGACGGCGTGCCGACGTGGCAGGGATTGGGGTTGCAATGAATTCGATGCGTAAAGCGGTCTTGCTGGCCTCCTTTGAACAACAGTTCGCACTCGCCGCAAACTTCATTATCGCAGTCTTGACCTCACGCCTGATGTTCCCCGACGAGATCGGCGTGACCGTAGTCGGCGCGGCGATTGTGGGGATCTTCGCCTCACTGCGCGAATTCGCGACATCGACCTTTCTCATTAAAAACGGCGACCTCCCGCCGGCCGACATACACGGCGCGCTCACCGGCATCATCGTCGTAAACATAGCCCTGGTGCTGGCACTGGTTGCAATGGCACCGGCTTTTGGCGGAATCTACTCAGACGCCCGGCTCACATCCTATTTGAGGGTGATGGCCATTGGCCTGATGTGCGAAGCGTTCGCCACACCGGTCGTTGCGATATTGCGCCGGGAAATGTTGATCGACCGGGCCGCGTCGATCAGCGCGAGCGGAACGTCCGTGATGCTGATCATCACGCTGATCCTCGCGGTTGCCGGGTTCGGCTACATGAGCTTTGCCATCGGATATTCGATGGGTATGTTCGTAAGCGCCGCAGTGGGCGTTTATCTGCGGCCTCGGTTTTGGCGGGCGCGGCCGAGTTTTCGTGCCTGGCGCATGCTGTTTGAATTCGGCGGCTACAACGGCACGCAGGCCATATTGCGCCAACTCTATGAATCTGTCCCCTACGTGGTGCTCGGCCATGTTCTATCGTTCGAGGTCGTCGCCTTTTATCACCGGGCGCTGATGTTGGCTCAGCTTCCAGGCAAACTGTTGTTGAATGGCATCGAGAACCTGATGCTGCCCAAGTTGATCCAGCATCTGGAACGCTCGCGCAGTCTTAAAGAGCCGTTCCTTCTCACCATCCGCTACGTCACGGCGATCTATTGGCCAACGCTGGTCATCCTGGCTCTTCTGGCTCATCCGATCGTGCGCATTTTATATGGCGAAGCGTGGCTCGCAGCCGCCCCGTTGGTACAGATTATGGCGCTTGCGGCGCTTTTGATGTTCATTGGCAAGCTGGACACGTCAATTCTGGTCGCCACTGACGGCATGCCCGATATCCTTCGCCGCAGCCTCATTGTATTCCCCACATGCGCCATCATCACAACGCTGAGCGCGACGATCGGCGTCACGGTGCTGGCAGCCAGCTACTGGATCACGTATGCGCTCCAACTCCTGTCGTCGCTGTACTTCATCCGCAAACACGTCTCGTTCACGCCAGCGGAATTTTTGGACACAGTCTACAGCAGCGCCATCGTGACAGCCGCCAGCGCGGCCGGGCCCCTCTTAGTCGTGATCGCCTGCGGGGGAGCAGCCGGCATGAGCCTCGTCGCAACGCTGCTGGCCGGCGTGTTGGCAGTTGTGGGCTGGCTGCTGGCGTTGAAGTTCACCAACCATGAACTCAACGCCGATCTGCTGGCCTTCCGGGCAGTTGTGCAGAAGCGGTCCCGCACCTGATCTATCGCTTGGATACCCGCCGTTTGGTAAGCGGCCGTTCCCCGTCGTAAGTCAAAGCACCCATTTCAGTCGCAGCGCGACGCAGCTCCCGAGGCCCGATTTGCCTGACAAGTCACCTGCGTGCCGCTGATGTTGCGAATCGGGCGGCCCGCGATGCTGTCGAGCATGTTGCTGTCGATGGAAATGCGGTCAATGTTGCCGAGCAAACGGATACCATCATAGCCGCTCCCGCTCACACGGTTGCGCAGGATCTTAACGTCGCTGACAGCGAGCGCTTCGCTGCTGCCATCCGAATTTATTTCGATTGCAGCGTGGCCAGTGCGCCGACGTCCAGGTGCGGGTTGCAGCGATTGCTGAATATCGCCGATGGTGTTGTCTTCGATTAAGACCTCGCGGGCACCGGGCGTGTTGAACGAGGCTTCGCGTGCAACGATGATACCGGCCGCCATGGCAATCGCCGACACGCGGTTGCGGCGGATCACGGCACCCGTCGAACCGATCACGGAGATGCCCCGGCCCCATCTGATCTGAGCCACATCGTTGTCTTCGATGACGATCTGGGAGGCAGGCGCGCGGCCACGATATGAAACCAGTGCAATCCCATCGTCGCCTGAATTGCGGACGCGATTACCGATCACGCGACCGCCTGATGCTCCATCGGTGGAATGAATTCCGTCCGCGAGGGTATCAAAGATCGTGTTGCAAGCGATGACGTAGTTTTGCCCGCCTGAAACGAAGATTCCAGCGCTCTTGGTACGGCTGACGGACGTGCTGATCACGGTGTTGGAGCGGCCCGCTATGATGATGCCGGAGTGCTCGTCCCGTTCTCCTCGTTCGTCCGCCGGATTTGCAGAAATGGTCAGATCGCGAATGCCGCTATTCGTGCCCGTGATTTTGACCGCTGCTTGATCCGGATTGGTGGCAAGCAGCGTGGCGTCGGTTCCGCTCAGGATAATGTTTGGAGCCCTGATCTCAAGCACCGCGTTATGCGCGTAAATGCCTGGAGGGAAGTGCACTGTTCCTCCGGATGGAAGTGAGGCGATAGCCCGGTCCAGCGCGTCCGCCACCTCTCTGAAGCCGTCGCCCACGGCGCCGAAATCGCGAATGTTGACGACGGGTGTCTTGATCTCGGGTTTGACGAAACGGCAGTCTGGTGGGAACTGGCTTGTTTGCTCGTCCGATGAGCTGGTGGCGATTGTCCCGCCGGCAAGAGCAACCAACAAGCCAACAGCTAACGTCGCGACCGCCGCTATTTTCCCGCGCGCAGGCGTCAATGTCCGACGAGTGGGAAGTGTATGGGTCATCCGTTCAGTTCGGCGCCACAGCCGCATCCGGCAGCGGACAATCGGCCTCCTCATGGGCAAATCCACCCAAGAACCATGTGACAACCAATCCGCCCAGCAACATCGGGAAGAAGCGCGTTTCTCCCCAATAAAAGACGCGCAGAATTTCGACGATGCCAGTGAACCAAACCGGATACAACAAAAGGCCAGAGATCCGCCCAAGCGCGAAAGCGTTGAAGAGCCGCCCGCTGATCCAGCCCATCACCGCCCAACAGATCAAGCCGAGAACAATACCGAAGTCGGCAATCGGCAAAAAGATCCCACCCATATTATTGAATTCGGGATTAAGGTAGGACTCCAGAAAATTCATTGTGTTAAACCCGTCGGCGCCAGGATCAATCCCAAGCCACTCCCAGAGCGGAAACTTGGCAATCCATTGTGCCGTATGGAGCGGGGCCATGAATGGGTCAACCAGTGTGATCAACGCTGCACCGTTGTTCAACGCGGTTGCGTAGTAGCCAGCCAGCCGAACTGCAATGAATTCGGCAAAAGTACCCGAATACCTGTACTGATAGTATTGCCAGGAGCGGAAATACTCCCCAGCCGCGAACAGGAGCGCGAGGGCGATTGCACCCGCTAATGGCGCCAGCGCTAGCGGCGCAAATGTAACCTCACGCCATTGAGGTGCAACGGGCGAAAACCTAAGGATGATGAAAGGTAGCGCAAGTTCGATCAGCGCCAGCCGTTCCGACCACAGCCATGCCCTCAAGAAGCAAGCGATGATCGTTGCCGCGATGATGGTTAGATAACCGGCCGGCATCGCCTCTCCGGTCAATTGCCGATAACTCAAAATGAGGATCAGCAGTAACGATTGCAACGCCATGAATGACGTCAATCCAGGAATGTGATTGAGCGTTTCGCGAAGCGAGAACATCGCAGAAGAAGAGCCGCTGATAAGTTCCAGCACGATCTGCGGCTTCGCTAGTACCGGAAATAGAAAAATCGCGTAAGCAGAAAGGACAAGGAAAGCGAGAACCCCGATGGCGCGCCGCAGTTTAGCAGCGTCCAGCTGCTTCATCCGAGGCCCGGTCGTAAACAACGGTTCGGATGGAATGGCCGCTATTGCGAAGGCAAGCAGTCCGGCAACGGCAATAAATAGGGCCGAACCCGTCAGGAACTTCGACTTATGTTGATAGACTGCGTAGTCAGCCTCGCTGATGACCGCGCATAACAGTAGTAGCGGTAGGTGGACAAAAAGAACGACGCGAGAGGGATAAGCCCACCAATAAATGCAATTTTTCTCCACCCGCTCCACGATCTGTTAATTCCGGGTTGGAGTGGGCAGCATATCTGCGGATGCTCGCCGTGCAAGCGGCACTTCGGACCCATTGGCCGGACCACGGGGCATCTCGACCTTGATCGTGTCGCCCGGTGCAACCAGGGTGGTCTCGGTGGCGCGAATTTCTTCGATCGCGTCACCCACGGTGCGGATGATCGTAAAGATCGGACGCTTCTTTCCCTGCGGTCCATCAATCGAAGCAAGATGCAGCGAGGTGGCAGTTCCATCCTGGGCAAGTGTATCTGCTGTCTTGATCTTCCAGTTGAGTTCATCGATCCGCAACTGCGTCGCACGAGCATCGACTGCGGCTTGATTGACGCGCGAGTCTGTCAGCGTGCGCACATCCATTTCAGCTTGAACCAGTTTCTGGCGCAAACCAGCCAACGTTGTCGTCAACCGGAACCGGTCATTTTCGGCTTGCATCAAGTTGCGCGACGCTTCCAGGCGCCGACTGTTGGTGGTCAGCTTTTTCGCAAGGAGTGCTTCAAATCGCGCAAGCTCTTTTGACGCGGCCGCAACGTTTGCATCTTGACCGGTCAACGCATTTTCAGTGACGAGAATCTCATTGCGCAGCATTTGGACCGTTGCCACGAGCGATTTGGATTTCGCTTCGAACGATGCATAATGCGTTGCGAAGAAATCTTTTTCGCCAGTGATCACCGACGTCTGCCCCAGGCTTGCGAGTTGCCGGACGAGCTGATCTGGGAACGTAAGGTCGGACGCGCCGCTGATCTCAGCATCGAGACGGATACGCTTAGCGGCCAGCGCATTCAGTTCGCCAGCAAAGATGGTCCGCTCGCCGCTGTTTGCGATCAGGTCGCGATCAAACCGGATCGCCTCGTATTCATTGAGACGGGCAAGCCCACCAGCAATGGCCAGCGCTTGAACGATTGTGAGCGACGGCCGATAGGCAAACTGGCCCGGTTTGGCGACATTCCCCAAAATGAAAAATGGCCGACATTCGACAATTTCAATCGAAGCGTGCGGTGGTTCAACGAGACCGAGTTTAGACTTCATCTGTTCGCCGATCGACGCAGCGACCTCGGTCAAATTCAGTCCGTTGGCATCGACTTCACCGATCAGCGGCAGCGAGATTTGCCCCGACGCTCCAACGGTGTAAACGTCATTCAACGCCTTCCATTCGTAAACTTCGTCACGAGACGGCCGCCAAGCGTAGACCTTGACGCGAACTTTGTCCTGCGGGCCCAGAATATAGTCGGCGACCTTGCGAGTCGATTTACCTTCGACGCCGATTTGAGCGCCGACGCGCTGGGCGAATGGGATCGATGCAAGCGTGATGGCGCAGGCCAAGGCCGATACCAGAACCCGCGATCCGATCGTCTTCAGTCGAGCCCGGCGTTGGCGGCCGTAGACCGCATTTGACTCGTAACGCATGGGCATCGCAAAACTCCTGTTACTTCGCACTTCGCACACTGGGACACGTTCAATGGCGGCCTGGAATGGTACCGACGTATTCAGTTTTCGTGCCAGTCGCGAACTGGAGCTCACCGTGAGCAAGGCAGTTTTTCGACTGATCAAAAGCGCAATCCGGTCCACAGCTTAAGACGCCCGAGTGTTGCAGGGCTGGGCGAACGCTACAAGTCATCACCTGAGACAATAAAGACTTAACCTCAGTATCAAATCCTTATCCAAACGAGGTAAGCGTATCGTCGGATGACAGTGTCAAAGCGCGCCGCCATGTGTTGGATAGTCAGCTGAGCACGAGCAAGATGGTGACCGAAAATGAACAGTAGCGGACTGGGGTGGACCTTGAAGCGGAACATCATTCGGGTTGAGATTGGCCGGTTATGACGAACCTTTGGAGCATCAACGGCCGGTTTCTGACCCAAGCGCTGACGGGCGTCCAACGCCACGCCGATGAAGTTGTCCGCGCACTCGACGCGATGGTGTCAAGCGGTCATCCAGCCGTAGCCGGTTTGACTTTCGAACTGCTCGTCCCCCAAGGCGACGTCCGCGACCTGAATCTGAAATCAATCGCGTTGCGTCGTGTTGCCGGGCCCGGTGGGCACGCTTGGGAGCAAGGGGTACTTCCACGCCACGTCAAGGGCGGTCTGTTGAGCCTAGGCAACACCGGTCCGGTGACCGTCCGCCGCCATATCGTCTGCATTCACGACGTCAACGTGCGTTTGCATCCAGAGAGCTATTCCGCATCGTTTCGTCTTCTTTATCGCAACCTTCTCCCGGCGCTGGGCCGCACGGCACGTCAAATCACCACAGTGTCGAACTTTTCCGCCAGCCAACTTGCCAATTTCAAAGTTGCGCCGTCAAGCAAGATAACGGTCGTGCCGAACGGCTACGAACATGCGATGCGCTGGAAACCAGCCCATTCGGAAAAAACCAAAGCCGTTGCAGGCCGATCGACCATCGTGCTGCTGGGCTCGCTCGCTCCCCATAAGAACACCGGTTTGATCCTGCGCTTAGCCCCGCAACTGGCCGCAAAAGGGCTGAAGTTGGCCGTCGTCGGGGGCAGCGATCCCAGCATCTTCACTAGCATCGGCGCGAACCCGGACGCCCCCAATATTCACTGGCTCGGCCGCGTCAGCGACGAAGCCCTCGCAGCCTTACTTCAAGATTGCCTCTGCCTTGCGTTTCCGTCACTGACCGAAGGGTTTGGCCTGCCGCCACTTGAGGCTATGGCTCTTGGCTGCCCTGTCGTCGTCTCGAATGCGGGCAGCCTGCCCGAGGTTTGTGGCGACGCGGCACTCTATGCGGGACCGCAGTCCCCCAACGAATGGCTCAAAATTTTGACAGCACTCGAAGCCAGCCCGGGTCAACAGCAGGACTTATCAACCCGGGGCAGCGTCCGGTCACGCGCCTTCAGTTGGCAGACTGCTGCTGAAATTTACGCCGGTCTGATGCGCAAAACCGACTCACATCAATAGCCGCTGCCCGACATCGTCGCTTTCCGGTTCAGATCCCGCACGTATTCGACTGCATCCAGAATCTCCGCATCGAACCGCTCGGCCGAAAAGCGCAACCCGTTGGTATGGCAGGCCAAAGGCGTAATTTCAGCTTGATGGGTCTCAAACCGGTCGACGGCGTCCACGACCGATTGGACGTCCTGCTTATTGAATAAGATCCCAGTCGCCGGTTCGCTGCCGCCGAGCGGGCGAACAATATCATTGGCCCCGCCGCGCGCGAACGCAATCAACGGTGTGCCGCAATACTGTGCCTCCGCGAGTGCGATGCCGAAATCCTCACAGCCAGCAAACACGAGCGCCTTTGCGTTGGCGACGGCGTTGACATAGTCGGTTCGCGGAAGGAAACCGGTAAACTCGACATTGGGTCCAGCCAACTGGCGCAGATGCGCCGACTGCTGGCCATCGCCAACCACAAGAAGCCGTTTCGACGGCATGTCGTTGAACGCGCGTATGACCAAGTCAGTCCGCTTATAGGGTGCCAGGAATGAGGCCGTAACGTAGTACGGGTGCCGCGCGACAATCAAGGTGAGAGCCCGCGTCAATCAGGATGAGAGTGCGCCGGAGGTGGGCTGACGGAGGGAGGGCACTTGCCCGACTGACGGCAGCCCACCTCCGGCGGCGTGATTTTTAAG